>Ga0210377_10000053_pt1 | contig 103472 bp, 95 predicted proteins | sample PLM4_65_b1redo_FD_155480 | JGI IMG/M metagenome (GOLD analysis project Ga0210377, IMG submission 155480) | Groundwater sediment microbial communities from an aquifer in East River, Colorado, USA - PLM4_65_b1 redo | ecosystem: Environmental > Terrestrial > Soil > Riparian zone | place: USA... | reverse complement strand
TACTCTGTCTTGTGCATGGCTACTCCTTTCTATGACTGTTCGTCAAAATCCTCGCCTGATCTTACGTCAGACCAGGCAGGAGTAGCCATCGCTTTTTTCAACCTTCAACTATGGATGGGACAAAATCCGGATTATTGATGAAGCAGACAATAATCCAGAATTTCTTTGCAACAGCCGTAATTGCCCCAAATTAGGCGATAGCTTGATCGCTGTGGACGGCTTGAGCATGGATTGCTTTGCAGCCAACAATGACAGGGAATGGCAACTCTTGTCAAAAGTCTTGGGAAAGAAGCTTTTGAATCCAGTCAGAGATGCTAAGGTTGATGTGTAAACGTGAATTCCACACCTGGAGCATTCTGCTCTCCTGATGAGTGGGAATTCTGCTAATCACTCACCTCTGCCTACGGACAAGCCCACCAAACCCAGTCCCCCCAAACCCGCCAGCTCGTCGCACAGATGAGAAACTCATATTAGAGCCATTTACTGATCAAGCCTTTAATGCCCCACTAAGTCCCGCAGAAATAAAGATTTGCCTTGACGTAGCCGATAGATATATTGTATAATTCAGGTAACGAAGAGAGTAAGACTCGGTATGCTGCAATCGCCAATTTACATCCATTTTCGAAACCAATGGCAGGTTTTAGGCCTGGACGCCCCGGGGCAATGGCCCGAACGCAACTCTTTTCAGGACTTTATGAACAAGCTCAACCAAGCACCGAACGAGACCGACTTTGATGATTTCTCCTACAGGGGTAACCGTTGTGAACTGGGTAAGCTCCGCGGAATCGGGCCGGAAGGTGGAGAATCCTTCAGGAAACTGGTGTGCACAAGCAATCAAATCACACTTGTTGAGGAGTGGGCTGAGACGACCGCCGACGCTTTTAAGCATGAACTTGTGGGGATACTTGACGCGTGGTTTGCTCTTTTCCCGAACACAGCAATAATCGCCCAAAAGTGCTGTCTGCGAGCACTGGTCCAGCCTGTCAACTTTCCAGATTCTCGGAAATTCCTTGGAGATCGCATTATGAACATAGGAACTCCAATGGAACGAACATTCAAAGGAATGCCTTTTAAGGTTGGATTTACATTTACGTGCCAACGCCTTATGCGAGGTTATAACCTCTATATCGATACAACCGTGAACTCTTGGCGTGATAATCGAACGGTATGGGTACAAGTTGATGGAGTCTATCCAATGGAAAAGCCCATCAACGCAACAAATACAAATACTACAGAATTTCCTTTTGAAGACTGCAAGAGCTTCTTAGAAACCGAGGTCCTCAGTTTTCTGAGCCAGTTTGACAAAGTCGATTAACGTCTTGCCGGTGGAGAATGAAAAATGACGTTGGCAGAACTTGATAGCCGCACATTGTCTGGGACCGATATTGAGTACCCACGTTACTCGGACGCTCCAACGGGGGCAGAAGGTTGGGCAATTTATCCGTCACGACAACAGGTGCGTGTCATTATCGGTGCATTTGGAAACATTGTCAGAATGTCTGCTCCCGTTCTCGATATTGTCACTGAGGGCGCGAATCGAGACCAGGCTTGGGCAAAATTTCTTCAGCAGATAAGAGAACGGGACGACGCTGCTTGGCTGACGTTTGATGTGGGACCAACACGTCCCGAAGAAATAGCAGAGGGATTGGACGCTCCTGAAGATGAGGATTGGTCAGAGCCTGTCGAAGGTGCTGAGAGGTAATCATGCCGTCTCAACAGTGGTCACCATCGCCCGGACATATTATACACGCTCATGTTCAATACTCCGACTCAGAAGCAACTAAGTCCCGCTTTCCAATCGTCGTATCGAGTTCTGAGTTTAACCGGAAGCACCCGGAAGTCATCGTAGCTTTTGCGACGAGTAGCGAAAACATTCACCATCCACGAAGCTATGACGTGGAGATTTCGGATAGACACATAGACTTCGCACAGACCGGATTGACGCATAGTACGACCGTCCGATGTGGACGCCTGTGGACAGTGGATAAACGAAAGATATCCGATGTTATAGGCATCGTTCCCGCTAACCTGCTGATGGATATCCAGAGGCTTGTGCTCGAATGTTTCAAGGACTAATTTCGCTTCGATAGGGAAATCCAAAAGAGACCAAAGCACCCGCCTTCAAACAAGCCCACCAAAACCAGTCCCCCCAAACCCGCCAGCTCGTCGCACAGATGAAGGCATGACCTTTGAAAAAGGAGTCACTGAAGTCGCATGTCGCAGAGGACGGCGGCTTACTTGGCCTGGTCGGAGTCCTCGCGGAGTCTCGTGAGAAATTGCGGATCGACTGTGTATCCAAGACTCTGCGCCCTGCGAACGTCCTGCCAGGCTTCGTCGTAGAGTCCCTTGTTCCGATAGGCGGCGGCACGATGCAAATAGACTGTGCCGTTGCGGGGTTCTATACCGATGGCTACTGTGAAATTCGATATAGCCCGGTCGAAATCACCCGTTGCGGCGCGAGCGAGCCCACGGGCGTCGTACACTTTTGCAAGTCTTGGATTCAGCTCAAGGGCCCTGGTATAGTCAGCAATGGCCCGGTCATACTCGGCCTTCATGAAGTAGGCGTCGCCCCGGTTGATATAGACCCGCGTGTAGTCCGGGTCGATCTCTATTGCCCTGCTGTAATTGGCAATGGCACGGTCGTATTCGCCTTTGGCGTAATAGACGTACCCGCGATTGGCGTAAGCCTCTGCGTTCCAGGGGTCTCTTTCAATAGCCTTGTCGTAGCTTAAGATGGCCCGATCAAACTCGCCTCTCTTGGCGAAGGCCAGCCCCCGGCCACAATAGTCGGTGTGCGTATCCCCACAGCTTGCGAGGAACAGGAACGCAACCATTCCAAGAATCGAGAGTTTCGCCAGGACGCCCATCGTTTAGCCTTTGTTCTTGCCGGTAGTCGGAGAGTAATGGTAGAGCAAGAACACGGATATGTCAAACACGGGGATGCCTCCACAAAACCGGTCGGGTGAAGCAGCCTTCAGTTTTGCACCCTGCTGTACTTTCCGTGCAGGCGATTGAGGAGTGATCTGATTCTCTTTTCGGCGGCATCGACCCGCGTAAGGATGACCACCGCCGGCCCACTTGGTTCCGCTACCACCCATCCACCTTTCAGGTTGTCCGCCAGTGCGTGGGCATGTCGGTCCAGGGGGATTGTCCATGGCCCCTGAGTTTTTTATGGTCTCTCCAGATGTATATCAGGCCGGCGCTAATTACGACAACCGCCGCCCATTGAATGCCAAGCTGGTTCGCGTCAAGGGTGGCCAGAGGGCCGGAAAAGCTCCCGTACGAAGGGGGTTCCGTAATGAGGGCGTACCGGCGGCCAAGCCAGATTTCTCCATATCGAAAGGCCCACGGCGGGTAGACACCCATCACCACAATCACAAGAAGGCCCATCCATAGAACCATTCGTTGTTGGCTGTTCATCATTTCTCCAATTTCGGTGCCCCCATCCCCTTTCCCGGCTGCAAGGCAACCAGAACAACGGCAGCCTTGACCAGGCTGTCCTTATCGGCCATCCGCCCGATCTCAATTACCGGCATTCTCCGGGGATGACAGTGATGAGTTTGCCCCCGCAGGCGATAAAGGAATAGAGAATCTGCAAAATCTGAGAAATTTTCCTTGACAAGATTATGAGACGCGTGGTAAACTATTTATTGTAAGGTCTGGAGAGCACTCTTACTCTATGGCTTTACGCCGTATTACGTATCCACGATTCCTGGGCGAATGCCTGAGGCGTTATCAGGCCAACAACACGGAGTCAGGGTAAGGTAATGCGGAGAAAATGGATGGAGTGGTATAAGGCAATCAACTGCATGGCTCAGTGAGCATAGTCGTGGGATTGTTGTCTATCCGCATTTCTCTTTGCCACGTCGTTCGTGGTCGCTCAATCTTGCCCGTGTACACCATGAAGGGTTAATGCGCAAAGCCCTTCATGGGAGAACGTTGATTTGAGTGTTAGTCAGGAGAGAGAGTGTGATGAAGATAACTACCATTTTTGTAACTGTCTTGCTTGCCATCGGCAGCGCCAGTGCCGCGCCGACAGTGCTATTCGACACGTTCGGCCCAGGAGACACATATAACACGGGTGTCGGATGGACGATTGGCACTGCCTCCGGATATGACCAAGGCGACCAGTTCGCAATAGGAGCAGCGACGCCGCACTACCTTGATAAGATCGAACTGGCGGCGGGTCTGGTTACCGGCACCAACCAACTGGACGTATGGCTGATGAGCGATGCCGCGGGAGAGCCCGGTGCGATTATCGAAGCGTTCAACTTCAATGGCGCGATGGGCTCATTCCTCAATCCCCCCAACCCGCCCTTAGCCGCGAACTCTGTGCTGCGTCCGATCCTTTATCCGGGCACCCCCTACTGGCTCATTGCCTCTGCACCGGTGGGCGATACCTGGGCCGCTTGGAACTTGAATTCGCTTGTTGTCAACGGCACACATGCCGAAAGGCAGGGCCTGGGACCCTGGAATGTTGATGCTGAGGAGACATTAAGCGCGTTTCGTATCACCGGAAACGCCATCCCAACTCCAGGCGCCATTCTGTTAGGCAGCATCGGCGTTGGCATTGTCAGTTGGCTGCGAAGACGCAGAACGCTCTAAGAGCACTCACGAAGAACAATTCAAGCTTTGAATGGGGCCGTGGGCTTGACGCTTGCGGCCCCTGACGGAGCCCCTCCTTCTCTCTTTGCCTCTCTGGAAGTTAGGGGCTCTTTACGCATTTCGAGTCATTCCGTAACAAGAAACAATTTCGAAGAACACCGACCACCTCGGATGACCAGCGCCTTCAATGGTCGCAGGGCAACGCTCTCGACGCACACCGATCTCATTGACGTTCAGACTGTGGACCAGCCGTTCCTGCATCAAAGAGAATCGTAAGGTTGTACTCGGGCGAGGCGGTTGGGTGGAATGTCACGGCGTGCAGAAAGAAGACGTCTCGCCCAACCCGCACACTGGCTGGGCGAGACTCCTATCCTCTTTCTCCGTGAAGCTGAGTTTTGCCGGATGGTTACTCCTGGCTTTGCGGTTTTTTCTTGCGCTCGGCTCTCTGGCCTTCCGGGCGCGTGCCTTCGGCCTTGGGTTTGACGGCCTCGGCGGGCTTCTCCTTCATCGCGCCGGATCTCTTCTTGAACTGCTCTTTCTTGGCCGTGATGATCTTGTCGATGGCCGCTACCGTCTTGGTTGCATTCTCCTCGACGGCGATCTTGCGGACCTGCAGCCACGGGGCGAGCTCCTCATCGAGTTGCTTCTGGGTCAGGGCCAGCCGCTTCTGCTCGGGAGTCATCGCCTTGAACTGCTCCTGCCACTGCTTGTCCTGCTCGGAGACTTTCTTCTCAGCGACGTTCTTTGCCGCCTTGGCTGCCTCTTTGGGCGATTCTTTGGCCTTGTTTGTTTCCTGGGTCATGGCCGTACCGGCCAGCAGAATAACCAACGCCGCAACACTGCAAATCAATATCTTTTTCATCGCAATAAAACTCCACAATACGTTCTGGATATAAATGGACCCGCACGACGCGGATCCAAACTTGCGTAAAGACGCCGATTGAACATGTATTATTGCTATACGCCCTACACAATGCAAATGTTTTTGCGTTTCCAGGCACCTGTAATGGCCTTATTCAGCCTCATTCGGCAAGGACGGCCGGCCACAGACATGCACCCTCCCGGCAGAGTCTTTCCCGTACTTTTCCGTTGGCAAGGACCCGGCCAGCCGGTACAATCCCGGAAAGATGTCGGGCCGACGGAGCGGCGGCTGAAGATGTGCGGGAATGCGACCAGGACGTCTTGCCGAAAGATAGCTTGAAACGAAAGGAGCCAAACAATGAAGAAGATTCTGATTTTCGCCTGCGTGATGGCCGTAGGATTGGCGCTGCCCGGGACGGGTTGCAGGAATCGTGCAGGGCAAAAAGCCGAGGTGCAAAAGCTTCAAGCCGAGCTGCAAAACGCCAAAGACGCCCTGGAGAAAACCAGGAGCAACGCAATTGACCTCGAAGCCAGAATGAAGAGCGCTACACAGGCTCGCGACCAACTGGCCGAGCAGGTGAGCCAACTGACCACCGCGCGCGACCGCCTGCAGGAAACGCTCACCGAAGTCGGCGCCTCGCGCGACCAGTCCCGACAAGAGCTCGCTGAAATGACATCGTCGCGCGACCGGTTACAGAAACAGCTCGATGAGACAACCGCTGCGCGAAACCTGTCGCGAGAAGAGCTGGAAACAATGGCCAAGTCCCGCGATGCGGCCGTCGCCGAGGCGCAGAAAGCCCAGAAACGAATCGACGAGCTGACCTCGCAGTTGCAGGCCGAGATGAAAAAGGCCCAGGACCTGCAGGACCAGATCGCTTCGGCTAACCAGGCCAGGGGCGGTGCAGAAGCGCTGAGTATCGAAGCCATCGAGAGCCCGAGCATCCACAGCTTCGCCACCACGCGCCCGAAGATAAGCCCCGGACAAAACTCCACCTTAAGCTGGCGCGTCTCCAATGCCACTCGCGTTCGCATCGAGCCCGATATAGGCTCCGTCGGCGCCCTGGGCTCACGAACGATTACTCCAACGAAAACAACGACCTATATCTTGATTGCGATAAATGAAGCCGGCGAGAGCCGAGTGACGCGGCGGATCGAAGTCTTCTGAGCATCCCGGCGTCCCTATTCACGGGATAACGGTCCATAATAGCGGCGTCATAGCGCATTAGTGATTAGTTTGATAAGGCTGCCGCGAGGTGCAAAATGAAAACCGCTTCCCGGACAATTCTTCAATTTGCGCTGGTTCTAACCAGTGCGGCTTTAGCCGTCCTGATCGTCAACAATTCCAGGTACAAACGCCTGCTCGAGCAACTCCAGGCAGAGAACATACAACTCGCCGAGCGGCTCGACCAGGCCGGCAAGGAACCCGCCGGCGGAATAGAGAGTTCGAAAGAAATAAGCGACGTCGGCCGAGCCGGACCGGCCGCTGCGCTCGAGCTTTTTAGCTGGGACGTTCAGGCCATGAAGAAAAAGGGCCTGCACGACCCGGTCGGCGAGATCATCGCGGACCTGAAACAGCACCGCGAGCTGATTCCATACAAGGGAGTTCTGGGCGGGACCATGAATTTCTACGACGACAGTAAGATCTGGGTCCTGACGAAAAAGTGGGTGCTCGCCTACTTCGAGGACGGCCACGTCGCCGGCTACCTCCTGCTCGAATACGAGGTCACACAAGGCGGAAAGATCATCTGGAAAACCGTCGCCTCATACATCGCCTGAACCACGGCACGATTCTGCATCGCCCCGCAATCAGCCGGTCAAACGCATCATAAAAAAAGGCCTTAAGCGTCATGCTTAGGGCCCATTGGTTCATTTTGTTTGTGCGTTTACAGTAAGAGATTTTTAAAAGTACCAGGCCCCCAGAGGCGGAGGCCGGATGTTAACCGGAGAATGACTTTCTTCGAACAAACCAAAGTACTTAATCGGCCGATGTGTTGGTAGCACAGCTAAAGAAGAAATAGATTCCCCTGCACCCCTCCACGCCGGCGCGACAAAAATCAGCCACATCGTTGCGATGGCATGTTCACATATAATCATAATTCAGCCCCCGATTATCAATTTTGTGTATCGGCTTACGCCTGATTTTTTCCTTAATCGTTTTGGCGCTTTATTGGCTTGTTACAAAACAAGAAAATGGATGGCCCGCCTCACTAAAAAGCCGAGAGCGGAATTCAAAGTACGACGCGACGATGGGATCGATGCCCGGTTTTTCCCGGCACGATTTGAAAATCACGGTTTTCAATACTGATATGCAGCTTCTTTGAAGACGCGTCTGTATCGTGTATGCGGCCCAGAGACACAGACCCGTGCACGTGATTCCTGCCGCTGTACCGGAACGGCGCGAAATCACTTTGTTCGTTCCAGCAGGGCCGTGGCGAATTGACGGAGGGTCTCGGCCTTGTTCCCGAACGGTTCCAGCTCAGCGATGGCCCCGGCCGTCAGCTTCTTCTGGAGCGCTTTGGCCTTCTCCAGGCCCACGACCGCCGGATATGTGCACTTAGCGGCTTTCAGGTCCTTGCCGGCGGTTTTGCCCAACTGCTCGCTCGATGCCGTCACATCGAGAATATCGTCGGCGATCTGGAACGCCAGGCCGACGTGCAGGCCATATTCGCACAGAGACTCGAACTGCTTCTTGGTCGCCCCGCCGCAAATAGCGCCCATGGCGGCGGCGCATCGAAACATCTTGGCCGTCTTGTTGATGTGGATATACTCGACCATCTCTTTGGTTCCGGCGATCTGCTGGGCCTTGAGGTCGGCTATTTGTCCGGCGATCATCCCGGAAGCCCCGGCGTCCTGGGCCAACTGACTGATTAGTCTGACGGCGACGGCCGGATCGTCGATCTCCTTTGCCAGAACTTCAAACGCCAGGGTCAGAAGGGCGTCGCCCGTCAGAATCGCCGTCGCCTCATCAAACGCCTTGTGGCACGTCGGCATGCCCCGTCGGACGTCGTCGTCATCCATCGCCGGCAGGTCGTCGTGGATGAGCGAGTAGGTATGAACCATCTCAATCGCCGCCGCGGCGATCTCGGCGTTGTGATTCACCTGCCCGCTCACAAGATCACAGCACCACAGCAGCAGCACGGACCGCACTCGTTTGCCCGGCGCGTCGAGCGTGTAACTGATCGCCTCTTTCAATTCGGCGGGCATTTGAGGCAGCTCCATGACTTGCTTCAGCGTATAGTTCACCGACTGCGCTTTGCGGCGCAGCCGAGCGCCGAAGTCGATGGTTGACGTACGATTTGCCATGCTTGACTTCACCCCTGCTACCTGCTATTGACAATCAGCAATCAATTGCCGATTATTGACGCATAGTAAACGATAAGGAGCAAATAGTAAAGAAGCAAAATGATTCTGATCCTCGGCGTGACCGCATCCGGCAAAGGGCGACTGGCCTTCGATCTGGCCGAAAGCAGAGATGCTGAAATCATCAGTATCGACTCGATGAAGGTTTACCGTCGCATGGACATCGGCACCGCCAAGCCGCCTGATGAGGCCCGGCAGCGCCTCACGTATCATCTGATCGATCTGGTTGAGCCGAGCGATTCGTTCAGCGTGGGGGCCTTCCTTGACGCCGCCTCCGTCGCCATCCGGCAGATCAAGAGCCGCAAGAAAGAAATCGTCGCCGTCGGTGGAACGGCCCTGTATATCAAGTCGCTGCTTTACGGCCTTTTTGACGCCGCCGGGGCTGACGAACAGCTCAGAGCCGAGTTGCACGCGCGGGCCGAGGCCGAAGGTCTGGCGGAGCTGCATCGTGAACTGGCGACGATCGACCCCGTCGCCGCCGAGCGCATCAATCCCAACGACGCCCGGCGCATCATCCGGGCCCTGGAGGTTTACCGCGTCACGGGCAAACCCATCTCCACTTTCCAGAAGCAATGGGAAACGCAGGAGCCAAAGCATGACTGGACGATCATCGGCCTGCGAAGAGAAAAAACCGATGCCGGCAGCCGAATAAACAAACGGGTCAAGAAAATGATTGACGCCGGCCTCGTCGATGAGGTCAAGGCCCTGCTGGCGGAAGAGAAACCGTTGAGCAAACAGGCCCGCTGCGCCATCGGCTATGCCGAGATCATCGAGCACCTCAGCGGGCGGATGGACCTGGAGGAGGCGACCGAGTTGATTAAGAAGAACTCACGCCGATTAGCCAAAGGCCAGCGAACCTGGTTCAAAACCTTCCGAGACGTCCGCTGGCTCAACGCCGAACCGGATGAATCCAGCGAAAGCATCTTCGAGCGAGCAAACAAACTGCTCGCGGACAATCTGCTTTAGGCGGTTTGCAACTGCTCCTGGGCCCGCAGGACGGTGGCCGCGTCGCCGAGCACAAGCTGCTTGATGAGGCTCGACGGAACCAGCGTGATTCCCATACTGAAGATTTTTTCTTCCACCATCCCCGCAATCATCCGCGCCGTTTGCCGGCAGAGATCGTATCGCCCCGTGAGGTCGTCGACGATTCGGGACTTGTTCCACCGGCATCGGCTGTCCGGCTCCTCGGCCCCGACAAGGAGCTCCGCATCGGCCAGGTCCTGCACATCGGCGCAGACTACCTCGATTCGGGAACGTTTGAGCATCCGCTCGAAATGATGCTCGCTCAGCGCAACGGCGGCCTTTTCATAGCCCGTCGCCGCCAGAACCACCTTAATCATGGATAAGACCTCGCTGCTGGTCACGCTGTGGCGGTTTTCCTGGTCGTACAGGAAAAACGTCACCACCTCGGCAAACTGCTCGGCAACGTCGGTATCCGCCTGGCCGATTCGGCCGAGTGCATTATTGACGGTCCCCATGACCTTGGTGTGCAGATATTCTTCGACCGTACCGTCGGCCTTTATGACTTTGAGCTGTGTCTGCACGGCTTCCTTTGCCTCCTTGCTAAATGTCGTTCCTCCTCGTTGCGCCGTTCCCGTTACTCATCAAAGAGCGTCGGCTCGGCATCCGGCTCGGTCTCGGTAATCGCCTCACTGACTTCCCTGATCAGCTCGCCTGCATCCCTGAAGTCACGATAGACGCTGGCGAAGCGAATGTAGGCCACCTTGTCCACCCGGCGCAACTGTTTCATCACACTTTCACCGATAAACGTTGATGGTACTTCCTTATCGAAGTTCCGGAATATCGTCTCCTCAGCCTTGTCGGCAATGTGCTGAATCTGCTCGGCCGAAACAGATCTTTTGTAACAGGCCTTCTGCAGCCCGCTGACGATTTTACTCCTGTCATACGGAACGCGGGAGCTGTCCTTCTTCACGACGTAGAGCTTAAAACCCTCACCAATTTTCTCATACGTGGTGAATCGCTTCTTGCACGCCAGGCACTGCCGGCGACGTCTGATGGTTCGGCCGCCGTCGCTCGAACGCGAATCAATAACTTTATCACGATCTTCCTTGCAGAAGGGACATTTCATCTCGTATCTCGCATCCGGTATTGCATCTTGCGTTCGAGATACACTTCCGAGGCGACATTTCGTAGCCGGGTCACCATTTCGCCGCGTTCGGCCAAATCGTCCCCTTCACGAGACTCACTTGCCTACCGCAGGCAGGCTCCTCGAAGTTCATTGTGCTAACACCACATATAGAACACGGCATAGATTGTAACGCCTATATATGGTACGTCAAAGAAAATCTTGAAATTTTTACCCAGCAGGTGCGTTTGCGGCGTGTGAAGCGAGCGAAGAGGAGCCTCCTGAAAAAACGGCTCCGTTTTTCTGCCGCGTCGTTTCCATAAAAAAAGCCTCTGCGTGGAGAACGCAGAGGCCAACTCGGAAAGAAACTTATACAACCCCCCCTCAGGTCTGGTACTAAAGCCTTCACATCCTGGTGAAAGCATCGTTTCTAATCCGCTTCACTCCTTTCTTTGTGTTACACTTAAAATCTAACATAGAAAACAGCCAAAGCCAAATCATGGCGGGTACTTTTCCGGCATTTTTTTGCGGCCCGATAAAGGCGGGAACTGAAGCATCTGAACAGGCAAAAATCGCCCGTAAAAAATGGAAATACCCATCCTCCGCCCCTGATGTGCGACGCACCCCCTCGCCCGATCGCATCCGAGCGCCACCGAATTATATTTCTTCGATTGTGGCCTTGCTTCGCAGCCCGTCGATGAACTCATCAATCGCGTCCGAGCGCATCCGTTCTTTGAGCGCGTCGGCGATTTGGTCTTTGACTTGTTCGAGGCCGGGCACGGCTGCCGGCTCGCGCGCGTAAACCTTGGCGATATGAAAACCGAAGCGGCTGCGAAACACGTCGCTGATCTGGCCGATTCCCAAATTGAAAACGACGTCCTCGAATTCCTCGACCATCTGCCCTCTGGCCACAAAGCCCAGGTCGCCGCCGCTATCGGCGCAGTCGGTGTACTTTTCAACGACCGCTTCAAAAGCAGCGCCGTTTTTCAGCTCATCATGCGCCTGGCTGATTTGCCGATAAGCCGTTTCCTCGTCCGTCTGCCAGTTCACATACTTGACGATATGCGCCGCCCTGACGCGCTCGCCCGTTTTGTATTGCTCCTTGTTCTGTTCGTAATACTCCTGGACGGCGTCCTGCGACGGCTTCGGCAGGCCCTTACAGAGCTGCGTGAGTCTTTGCTCGACGCTCATCTGCGTTTCGATGTCTCTTTTTATTTTCTCGTCGTCCGCGGCGTTGAAATCCTTGTAGAGCTGCTGCGGGTCGGTGTACTGCTCTTTGAGCCTCGCCAGAGCAGCTTCAACTTTGTCGGATGGCACTTTGCCGCCGTTCTGCCTGGCTTCCTGATGGATCAGAACCCTCTCAATCACGTTTTCCCTGGACCAGTCCAGCAACTGGACCTCTCGCTCTTTGGGATCCTGGTCAGCGAACACCCGTTCATAATCCGGCCTCAGACGCTCAACCTCCTGCCGTATCGCCGAATCCTCGATCTTTTCGCCATTGACAACAAACGCCATTTTTGACACCTCATTTCTGAAAATTTCTGATGCGGCCCCGTGCTTCATACGATACACCTGCCGCTCACCCTCTTGCCCTTGCGTACCAGTCGGGGTCGCGGGCCAGTTTCTCTCTGGCCTCAGTCGTCATCATCTCGAAGGCCGGGTGCGTACTGGGCCACGACCGCTCCGTGAACGGGCTTCGACGCATCTTTTCTATTTCAGGCTCCACCTCGTCGAAGTAGCTGCCGTAGATGTGCAGCGAATCGCTGATATCGACGTATCGGCCTACTTTCACCGGCTCATCTCGTTTTTGGGCGATTCCTTCGGCGATGACCCTCTGAAGATCGGTCAGGGCATAGACGTTCATAAACCACGCTTTGTAGAGGTCTCTGCTGCGCCAGTGCGTGTTCATATTGAGCGTCAGCTCGCCCGCTTCGTTGGCCAGCAGCCGGCACCATATTCTCTGAAGACAGGGTGGGTCATCGGTCCGCGGGTCGGCGGTCGGCATCCAAGTGATGGCCTGCGCCCTGCGGCTGTGCCCCGCCCGCGAGAGGCAATCGATGATGTACTGTATCTGGTTGACCTTCGCGAAGGGCTTGGGCGAATCGGCGTCTCGTATGTTCTCTACCGGGCAATACGAAAACAGCCGCTCGTGATACGTGTAGGTCCACTTGCCCGCCGCCGGATCGATCCAGTGGTCGTGAATCCCGTTGACCACTTCCTGGCGATAGGACTCCAGCTCCTCCGGCCCGCCCGGAAAATTCTTGTGAATCCGAGGCTCGCGGAACGGGGCGTTCACCGTAATCATCGCCGTGGCATCTTTGCTCGGCGGGTCCTGCGGCTTGTCGTACTGAGTTCTCACGTCAAAGCCCCCGTCCCAGACGGCCAGGACGGCTTTTTCCCACGCTTCCGGCAGGCACTCCGCCGTTATCGAAATCACAGGAATGTTCGCGGTATTAATGGCAGTAGGCATTCAACGAGACTCCTTAATCGTGAAAGGTTTGGTTCCAGGTCTGGGTTCGGCGAACCGGCTCATGTCCAATTCTTCCTTGGTGACATTGTACCGTTGCTGATCGCGTTGCGGCATATCCGCCAACATTTGCTTGGCCCTGTAGGCGTACCAGCTTTCAGGCCATCTCTGAATGATCTGCCGGCAACCGTCCACCATAAGCTTGAAACCGGTCATCGGCAGCCGGCCGATACTGCGGCCGGGGACGGCCACATTCAGCAGTCTCTCGGCCTCTATTGCATCTATCTCCGAAAGCTCCTTGAAGTATAGAGTCGTCGGCTCTGCAGGCTTGGGCGGCTCAACGGCCGGCTGAGCAGTTGCGGCCTCCGTTTTACTTTCTGCAGGCTGCTGGGGCGGCGGTTGTTGTTGATTTTCCAGCGGCTTCGGCTCGGCCAAGAACTTTTCCTTGTCCTGTTGGGCCTGGTCGTAGAAGGTCTTTTCCGGCGGCTGAGGCTCCTGCGGGCCATGCGGAAGATACATGCTGACCACAACGATGGCGACTACAACAGCGACCGCTACTCCAGCGATTTTCAGCCAGAACGTATTCATTTTTGCCCAACCAAGGTTCACCCACTGACGTATTGATTATTGACGAGCGACTATTTATAATCAATTTTAGCGTTTAGGCTCTTTTCTTCAATATTAAATTGAATTTCAAATGTTCACAGGGTTGATAGAGACAATTTGCAAGGTCAAGTCGGTTTGCCGCAGCGCGGGCGGGCTCTCGCTGACGATTGATTTGGGTCAAATAGCAAGCGAAGCCAGAACCGGCGACAGTATTGCTGTAAACGGGGTATGCCTGACCATCGCCAGGCTGGACGGTACGCTCGCGAGCTTCGATCTCAGTGCTGAAACGCTGGCCAAATCGACCCTGGGCAGGCTGAAGCCTTTCTGCGAAGTGAACGTGGAACGGGCGATAAGGGCCGACGAACGGTTCGGCGGGCATTTCGTCCAGGGCCACGTGGACGGCACGGCCGCGATAGAAGCCATCGACCGAAGCGGCGAATTTGCCGATATAAGGTTTGCCGCCGGGACCGAGCTGCTCGACGCCATGTTCGTCAAAGGCTCGGTCGCCGTAGATGGAATCTCCCTGACGATTGCGGGGATTGGCCGCAGCAGCTTCAGCGTTTCGGTCATCCCCGAGACGCTCAAGAGAACCACCCTCGGCAAGGCGAAGGTTGGTGATTACGTCAATATTGAGACTGATATCATTGTCAAGACGATCAAAACGCATCTCGAGAAGATTTTGCCAAAGGCCGAGCCGCTTACAGCCGAAAGATTGAAACAGTTGGGCTTTTGAACAGTGTTTTGCACGGCGCCGGGAATCAGGTGCTGAATAATGAAAACGAACGGCAACAATTCGATAACCGAACAAATGGTCATCGGCGTGACGATGGGCGACGCCGGGGGCATCGGGCCGGAGGTCATCGTCAAGGCGCTGGCCGACCCGGCGATCCGCCGAGCGGCCAAGTTCGTCATCTTCGGGATGAACGAACAGCTCTGCTACGCCGCCGACGCCGCGGAGATCGAACCGTTCTGGGGCCGGCATCAGCACGAGAAAATCAGCCGGGAGTACCCCTATAAAGTCGTCGTCGCCGATTACGACGAGTATTCCGTACCCGCGTGGGTTCGGGCCCCCAGCAAGATGGCCGGCGAGGCGTCGGTCCGGTTTTGCCTGGACGCCATCGACGCGGCCCGAGACGGCATTATCGACGCGGTCGTGACGGCCCCGATCAGCAAGACAAGCTGGAAGCTGGCCGGCGCGGACTGGCCCGGGCATACGGAAATGTTGGCCGCCCGCTGCAAATCACCCAGAAAAGCAATGATGTTCATCGCCGGGCCGTTGAAGCTGGCGCTGGCGACGATTCACGAAGCGCTGTTCGAAGTCCGGCATAAATTCAAGATCGGATGTGTCTTCGAGCCTATTGATTTGCTCAATGAGGCCCTCAAACAGTACTTCGACATGGAGAATCCGAGGATCGGCGTGGCCGCTCTGAATCCGCACGCCGGGGAAGACGGCCAGTTCGGCGACGAGGAACAACGCATCATTTCGCCCGCCATTCTGCTGGCCCAGGAACAGGGAATAAACTGCCTGGGCCCCATCAGCGCCGACACGCTCTTTTTGCGGGCCGCCCAGGGCGAGTTTGACGGCGTCGTGGCCATGTATCACGACCAGGGGATGATTCCCGTCAAACTGCTCGATTTCGAGCATGCCGTCAACGTCACCATCGGCATCCCCATCATCCGGACCTCGCCCGCTCACGGAACGGCCTTCGACATCGCCGGCAAGAACATCGCCAACCCGTCCAGCATGAAGTCGGCCATCATGACCGCCATACAAATGGCCAAAACGAAAAAGGGCATAAGAGCACGGGAGCGTAAGAGCACAAGCAACATGGAGTGTAAATAGTCCGGCTTGTCTTCGACTTACGGCTTGCGGCCTTATGACTTACGCCTCTCAAGTATGCAAACGAAGCGGCAAATCCAGCAGTTGCTTTCATCGGCGGGCGTTTCTGCGAACAGGCGGCTTGGCCAGCATTTCCTGATTGACTTGAACCTGATGCGCCTGCTGGTCGATTCCGCGAATATTCGCCGGGACGACGTCGTGCTTGAAGTCGGCTGCGGCACGGGCTCTCTGACCGAGGCGCTGGCCGAGAAAGCGGGAAAGGTCGTTACAGTCGAGCTGGACCGGCATCTGGCCGCCATCGCAGAAGGACAGCTTGCCGAAATGGACAACGTCGAGCTGGTCAACACCGACGCCCTCGAAAGCAAGCACACGCTCAGCCGGACCGTTACAAATGCCCTGGCCCACGCCCGCAAAGCGTGCCCCGGCCGAGTTCTGCTGGTCGCCAACCTGCCCTACAACGTCGCCTCACCCGTGATGATGAACCTGGTCGCTGGCCCGACGGTCGCCGACGCCATGTATGTTACGGTCCAGAAGGAAGTCGCCCGGCGAATGACGGCCGGGCCGGGCGGCGAGGACTACGGCACACTGAGCATCCTGCTAAACGCCGCCGGTGAGCTGGAGACGATAAGAACGCTGAAACCGTCGGTCTTTTGGCCCCAGCCGCAGGTCGATTCGGCCATGATCGCCTTTGTCCGGAACCGGGCAAAGTGCGAACGCATAGCCAATAGGGAGTCGTTCACCGAGACGGTACATCTTTTCATGGGCCACCGCCGCAAGACACTGCTGGCCTGCACCAGACTGGCCGGAGAGCACCTTGCAGGAATCGCCGATTGGCCCGGAATCTTCGAGCAATGCCGCATTGACCCCCAAAAACGCCCCGAACAGCTCGCCGCCGAGGATTACATCGCCCTGGCAAACCACCTCCCAAATTCCTGATTTTTCTGTTGAAGGCCAATCCGACCTGCGGTATAATGTGGTAGGTTTTGGAATTGTCTCCGGATGAGGCAGAAAACGGCAATTCGGCAGAACAAGAGGGCGATAGGGCGCATCCTCACAAGGATATGAGTGTTTGCACGCTGAGAAACATATTGAGGAGTAATGTTATGAGCAGACGTAGAGGGTTCACTTTGATTGAGCTTTTGGTCGTAATTGCTATCATCGCACTGTTGCTCTCGATATTGATGCCGGCCCTGCGGCGGGTCAAAGAACAGGGCAGAATGGTAAAATGCCTCGGGATTATGAAACAGTGGAATCTTATTGCCGCCATGCACACGGAGGAAAACGACGGCAGGTTCTGGGAATCGGACGCCGGGTCCCCTGGCTACTGGTTCCCACGGTACTTAGAGGAACGCTACAAAAGCTGGAAGACGAACAAGCTCTGGTTCTGTCCCACGGCCACGAAACCTATCGTTGACGAACGCGGCATCCAAACGCCCACGTTTAACATCTTTAATGCCTGGGGTATTTTCAAGGGTGACAGGCTGAGCAAAGACGGTATCGCCGGCAGCTACGGCATCAACGGCTACTGTTTGGTTCCAGTAAGCGCCACCACCTACGAGGGCGGCGTTCCAACCTCCAACGGGTGGAAAACCGCCAACGAACGCGGGGCCAGCAACGTGCCGTGGTGGATCGAAGCCTTGCGTTTCGACCTGTGGCCGCTGGAGACCCACGGACCGGCTGCGAACGAATTCCAGGCCTGGGAGCCCGGCAACAACATGGACCGCTGCTGCATCAACCGCCACCAGGGGTTTATCAACGTTGCCTTCATGGACTGGTCGGCCCGAGCCGTTGGCTTGAAGGAGTTGTGGACGTTAAAGTGGCATAAGAAGTTTGACATATCGGGTCCTTATACGCTGGCCGGCGGTGTCCAGGCGAGCGACTGGCCGCAATGGATTCAGCGCTTCAAAGATTATTAACGGCAGAGTCGCGGGATGATACGCCCGGCGCGGGCGGGCTCTTGTTGTCGAGAGGTGTTTCGGAGAAAATCGGCTTATCGGAAAAGGAATTAAAGCGAGAAAGGGGGCTGTTATGCACGCGCGGAAAGGTTTCACGCTCATAGAGCTTCTGGTCGTGATCGCCATTATCGCGGTTTTGCTGGCGATATTGATGCCTGCTCTGAGCCGGGTCAAGGAGCAGGGCAAGCGGGCGACCTGCTTGTCAAATCTCAAGCAGTTGACGCTGGCGTGGATTATGTACGCCGATGAGAACAACGACATGCTCATCAACGGCGACACCGGCGAGTACAGCATACACCAGAACGAAACGCCGTGGGTTCTGGCCGACTGGCGGTCGGGGATGACCGAGCGTCAGAAAAGGGACGCCATCCTCAACGGGGCCCTGTGGCCCTACACCAAAGACTTGAAACTGTATAAGTGTCCGACCGTCAATGAAATCGTTCGCTCAGGCCAGCGGGAAGTCATCCTGCGGACGTACTCCGTGTCCGATTCGATGAACTGTAAAGACTGGTCCAGCATGAACGCCAAGATGATCAAGAGGAGAACGGACATCGACAGCCCGGCCTACCGCATCGTCTTTCTGGATGACGGCGGTACGATTACCTCCGCGCTGGGCGGCTGGACGGTGTACGTAACGGAGGAGAGGTGGTGGGACCCGCCGCCCGTACGACACGGAGATGGATCCACCTTCTCCTTCGCAGACGGGCACAGCGATTATCATAAGTGGGAAGACCCACGCACCATCGCGTTCGGCAAGCGCATACCCCCGACGGCTTTCTCTGAAAACCAGCCCGGCAATCCGGACCTTCACTGGGCCGCCGTGGCGATGTGGGGTAAGGACGCGATGCACAGGTAGGCGGGTGAGAACTGAGAATCGAAAACTGAGAACGTAGGATTGAGAATCCATGATGCGTGAGCAAAACGGCTTTACGCTCATTGAGCTTTTGGTCGTCATCGCGATCATCGCGCTGCTGATGGCTATCTTGATGCCGGCGCTTCAGCGCGTCAAGAAGCAGGCCAAAGGGGTGATGTGCCAGGCAAACCTCAAACAATGGGGCACGATTTTTGTCCTGTACACGGATCAGAACAACGGTTTTTTTCCGGAGAGAAGGAGCGGTTCCAACGCGTATGGGCGATGGATGGACTCGATGCGGGATCACTACATTACCGCGGAAGACATCCGCTGCTGTCCGGTCGCCACGAAAATCGCCAATCCCGACATGACCACCGGCCTTGACTGGTGGGGCAACACGTTTCTCGCCTGGGGAAAAGTTCCCCCCTGGGACTCCGGAGGCCAGCGCACGGTAGGCTATTACGGCAGCTATGGAATGAACAGCTATGCGTACGTGCCGATAGGTGACAACGTCTATGGCAAATCGCCCCAGAGATTCTGGCGGACTCCCAACGTCAAGGGGGCCAGTGATATTCCTATGTTCCTCGACTGCTATTTCTGGGACGGCTGGCCGGATGACGACGACACGCCGCCGCAATACGACGGCCATCAATACCGCGGGGACGACAACGCTATGAACCGTTTCTTCCTCAACCGCCACAATGGATTCACCAGCGCCGTCTTTATGGACTATCACGTGCAGCCGGTGGGGCTCAAGGAGCTGTTCACGCTCAACTGGCATCGGGGCTTCAAAAGAAACAACATCTGGACGAAGGCCGGCGGCGTCAGGGCCGAAGACTGGAGCAATCACGGAAGCGGCTGGCTCGCAAAATTCAAAGACTATTGACAAATAACAATGAAATATCGAAGGGGCACCATTATGAACAAGCGTAGAGGATTTACTTTGATAGAACTCCTGGTGGTGATTGCAATCATTGCGATTCTGATGGCGATTCTGATGCCGGCTCTGAACCGGGTCAAGGAACAGGGCAAACGCGCCGGCTGCCTGGCCAACTTGAGACAGTTGCAGCTCGCATGGGGCATGTATGCGGACGAGAACGACGACCGGCTCGTCAACGGCGAGGCATACGGCGGTGGAGACGGCACGGCGCCCATACCCACAAGTGGAATCCATCAAGGCGAGCAGTGGTGGACAGGCGACGATGTCGGAGATTTTTGGAACGGCATCAATTTATCCCAACCACTCCAGGAAAGAGCGATTAAAGTCGGCGCCCTGTATCCATATTGCAAGAGCGTCAAGCTCTACCGCTGCCCGACCGGTGTTCGCGGAGAGATGCGGACGTACACCATCACCGATGCGATGAACGGCCTTCGAAGAGACGGCACTTACTCAGGTAACGTCGGTAAAAGAGTGGACCGGACAGTATTGTGGGTTAAGAGGAGAGCAGAGATCAGCGTCCCCGGCCCGGCGAACAGAATCGTGTTCCTGGATGAAGGCCGGATCACTCCCGACAGCTATGCCACCCATTACATGAATGAGCGCTGGTGGGACCCGCCCTTTGTTCGACACGGTGACGGCACGAATGTCTCTTTCGCAGATGGGCACGCTGACTATTGGAAGTACATGGGCAGCAAGACATTAGAGACCGGCAAGCTCGCCGCTGTTTCCGGCCTTAATGCAAGCTCTTTGCACCAGATGCAGCCCGTCAGCGAGGAAGACTTCCAGGATCTGTACAAGATGCAAAAGGCCGTCTGGGGCAAAATAGGTTATTCGCCAAGGTATCCGCCAAGAAATTGATAAGCATTGTTTCTCTGATTCCGTCGAACGCATAAGAAAATGGTTATACAACCTGCGGCATTAAACAGAGATAGAGGAGACGACATCATGGTCGAACGAAAAGGCTTTACCCGCCACACGCATGGCGGGTTTACGTTGATAGAGCTTCTGGTGGTGATTGCAATCATTGCCATTCTGCTGGCGATCCTGATGCCGGCGCTGCAACGCATCAAGGAGCAGGCCAGGGAAATGGGCTGCAGGGCCAATCTGCGCCAGTACGGCATCGTGCAAACCATGTACCTGGACGACAACGATGACCGATATCCCTCCGCATGGAGGTCTTTGGTCAGAACGGAGGCTCCCGTCTCCGGGTACGAGCGTTACTGCCGGTGGCACGACCCTCGGTACCCCCCTGACGGCCCCCTGTGGCCTTATATGCCGGAAGTGGGCGTTAATTTGTGCCCATCGTTTAAGGTCCTGGCCAAATCACTAGGCACACAGCATCCCAACCACGTCGCCGCTAATCCTGTTATTCCTCAATACAGCTACAGCATGAATTCCTGGTTAGGCGCCAAGTCAGGGGACCCGGGCGGCTCATCTGCAACGAATTCCAAAGGACTCGGCGGGATTTACAAACGCTCCGAGATAACCAGAAGCAGAGCCGAGGTTTTCTTCTTCGCTGAGGAGAACATGTGGGGCCGGCCCGGCAATACCAATGTACTCAACGACAACGCCCTGTGTCCCGACGGGCGTGACTGGTTCGGCACGTACCACAGCCCGATGAGCGGAAATCTCGACAGCGGGACCATCAACGCTGTCTTTGTGGACGCCCACGTCCAGGAGGTACGCTCGGCGCTGCTGCGGGACAGCAGCAGGCCGGAGGCGGAGTTCGGACGTTTTGAGAAATACGGCTGGCCCCGCAAGGAGCCGTTCCAGTAATAGTGCGGCGCCCTGCGCCTTTGCTAACCTGAGAGCCAAGCACTTGTTCGCCGGCCGGCCTCATACGCGCAGCGTTGTAAGCAGTCAGGTCGTTACAGACAATCGATGGAGCGCTATCATGAATAAGCCAAAGGGATTCACCCTGATCGAGCTGTTGGTGGTGATTGCGATCATTGCAATTCTGCTGGCGATTCTGATGCCGGCGCTGCAGCGCATCAAGGAGCAGGCCCGGGAAATGGCCTGCCGCTCGAACCTGCGTCAGTACGGCATCGCACAGACCATGTATCTGGACGACAACGACGACCGCTATCCCTCAGCGTGGACGTCTCTGGTCAAGACGGAGGCTCCGGTCTCCGGGTACCAGCGTTTTTGCCGGTGGCATGATCCAAGGTATCCGGCCGACGGCCCGTTCTGGCCCTACCTGAAAGATGGAAAGGTCCATCTGTGCCCATCGTTCGCAGTTATTGCCAAATCCGAGGGCACGCGGCATCCCAGCCACGTTGCTTCCAACCCGGTTGTTCCTTACTACAGCTACAGTATGAACGCCTATCTGGGCTCCCGGAGCGGAGCTTCGGGCGGCGGCGTCCTGAAGCGTTCCGAAGTCACACGGCGCCATTCGGAGGTGTTCTTCTTCACCGCCGAGAATATGTGGCTGCGGCCCGGCTGCTCCTGGGTGCTTAACGACAATGCCCTCTGTCCCGACGGCCGCGACTGGTTCGGCACGTTTCACAGCGCAAAAAGCGGAGACCTCAATAGCGGCACCGTCAACGTGGTCTTTGTAGATGCTCACGTCGAGGAGGTGCGTTCCGCCTTAAAAGAAGATCCGAGCGACAATTCGGAAAAGGAGTTCGGCCGATTCGAGAAATACGGCTGGCCCTTCAAAGACCCGCCATAAGAGACGTTTAGCGCGCCAGTTACCCGTCAGATGATCGCCGTTTTATGTCTGTGGCTGTGGCATTCGATGTTCACCGCAACCGGCAGCGAAGCAATATGGCATGACGCCGTCTCAACAAGGCACGCCAGTGCCGTCGTATCCCCACCCAGCCCCTGGGGACCGATGCCGAGTGCATTGATTCGCCGGAGCAATTCTGCCTCAAGCTCGGCGTAGAACGCATCGCTGTGTCGCTGGTCGAGATTCCGGCACAGGGCCTTTTTGCTCAGCAGGCAGCTCAGCTCGAAATCGCCCCCGATCCCCACTCCAACGACAAACGGCGGGCAGGCATCGGCGCCGGCAGAGCTGACAACGTCAACCACCCAGTCGATAACCTCGCTCTTAGGGGCCGTGGGGTTGAACATTCGGAATTGGCTTCTGTTCTCGCACCCGCCGCCTTTGGTCATCACGGTCAGCTTCAGCGTCTCGCCCGGCACAATCGTATGATGAATGATCGCCGGCGTGTTTGAGCCGGTATTCCTGCGCTGATTCAGAGGATCGGCAACCACGCTTTTTCGCAAGTAACCTTTTTCGAAGCCTGCCGTGACGCCGGCGTTGATTGCATCGAAGAGCGTTTTTCGCTCGTCGCCGGCAGGCGGTTCGACCGCCGCCCGCGAGCCGCTTTCCGCAAAGACCACCGCCAGCCCCGTATCCTGGCACAACGGAATCCTTTCGTCCCTTGCAATGCGGGCATTCTCGATGAGCTGATTCAGGATTGTTGCGGCGTGCGGATTCGACTCATTCCGCGCCGCCCGCTCGAGAGCCGCCAAAACGTCATCGGGCAGCTCATAGCCGGCGGACAGGCAAAGCGATTCCACCGTCCGGGCAACTTTTTCAAATGCAATGTATCGCACGATATCCAGGCATCACTCGCTAATCGACATTGACTTCGAAGGTCTTGTACGTCGTATTGCCGACCACGTCGCTGACTCTGATCGTCAGTACGTGATCGCCCTTCGGCAAATTTTCTTTCGCGTCGATTCTGATTGTGAAATTCTCGCTCGTCGTATCGTAAACCGAGTCATCCGGCACGGTGCTTATCCAGTCGGCGTTACTATCAATGGTATATTCCAGTTTCCCGATCGCACTGAGCTCATCGGAGACCTCGATCTGGAAAACCCGGTACTGCTCCTCACTCTTCGGGGCTCCGGGCTTCTGTGGGGACAAGCCTGCCCCTGCGAAAGCAGGGGTCATTTTCATATCCCGGACGGCCGGCCCGGTATTGTCTATGACGGCCGGCTCGCTGATTCGGCTGCCGCTCAATTTCGTTGAAGTCGTATTGCTTTTTTCGTCGCTTGCGGTCACCCGGATCTCATATCGACCGTCTTCGACGGTCTTCGCGTCCCATTCAAAGCTGTTGGCTTCAAGCTCGTCTTTCAGCTCAATCCAGTTCGTCCTGCCCACCTTTCTGAAATCGATGGTGTAAATCAGCTTGTCCTCGTTGTCGTCCCTGGCGACGTAGCCGATTTTGAAAATGCCCTGTTTGTTGGGTGCGGCGATGGGACCCACCGTGACGGACTCGACCTTCGGCGCCAGATTCGGAACCGTGCTGGCGACGGCAATCTCTCTGACGAGCGGGCTGTCGGTGCCGTACTGGCTCCGCAACGTAAGCTTATACTGACAGAACCGGCCCAGAGGGCAGGTCAACTGCACCGGCTCGGTTATTTCCACCGGCTCGGACCACGGCGAAAACGTCGGATCGTTGATGTCCTTGACGTTCCCGCTGCGCGACGAGACCAGGACCTTGCATCCCTGCGGAATCTGGGCTTCGATCTGGAGTTTGCCCCACGTGGCCGGCTGACCGGCGTCGATAAGATCGGACGTGTATGTCCCTTCGGAAGCAAAGCCCGATCCCAGCTTGAGCAGCTTGGCCGGATTGGCGGTTCCGAGATACACGTCCTGCCCGGCTACAGCGATGGCCGTGATCTGGGAGGACTGCTCGTCCTCATAGATGACCGCTTCGGTCTCCGTGGCCGGATCGACGCTGTAAAGCTCCGCGCCGTTTCCGGTTCCGACGAGCAGCTTGCCATTCTGCTCGGCTAAGCAGAAGAAGACCGCCGCCTCGCCGAACACGTCCGTCACGAAACCGTCCTGCGTGATCTTATAGACGTGACTGGCTTCACCCGGTTTGGCGCCCTTGCGGGCCTGCGGCGGGGCCTCGGCCGGTTTGGCTTCGGTTGGCTTTTCCGTGTTGGGAATCTCAAGTCTTCGGCCCCCTTTATCATCCCCGGTGGAGCTTTCCTCTTTTCCGGCCTCCGCATCGGGCCGGCCGGGCGAAGGCCCGGCAAGAGCGGACGCCGCAAACTGCGCCTGCGTCTGAACCATCCTGGCTGAGGTCGCTGCCGCATACAAGCCTGCGCCTGATTTGGAATCGCCCGCCGACAAAAGCGCTGTAATCTCCGGCTGCTCGCCGTCATACAAAACCATCGTCTCTTTCGTTCGAGGATTTATCTTATAGACGAGTCCCCGACTATCACTGCCGGCGTAAATCCAGCCATCCGGCCCGACGGCGAGCGAGAGGATGTTCTTGTCGCGGCTGTCATAGATAAGCTGGGCCTTTTTGCCGAGAGAATCGAGCCTGTAAATCTTGCCCTCGGGCCCGGTGCCCAGACAGATGTTACCACCGTCGTCAATCGCGATGGCGAAGATATAATTGGCGTCGTTCGGTTCGAAGAGGACCTCCATCCTGTCGCCTTCAAACCGGCACAGTCTGCATTTCTTCCCGCTGATCCCAGCCAACAGCCGGCCGGCCACGTCCATCGCCAGGGCAAAAATATGCTCGTTCGAAAGATGTTTCTGAACCTCGACCGCTGCGCCGTCGGATTCCTCGGCCTCGGCGGGCTGTTCCGCCGGCTTGGCCTCTTTCGTCTCCGGCGGATAGATTTTCGTCACCTCGTTGAGACTGTACTTGTAGATTCCTCCGTTCGGGCTTGTGCCGAAATAGACGGCCCCGCCGCTGGCGACAATACTGTTGACCGACCAGACATCGGAGAAGCCCTTGAACTGCTTGATCACCGCCTCCGCCGAACGTCCCAATTGAATCGTCCCTCGCGACCCGATAACGACCTTCTCCGTCTCGCCCTTCAACAAGTCGGAGCTGCTGGTATGACGAATCACCTTGCTGCTGACGGCCGGACAAACCGAATTCAACACCAGACAGAGCAAAGCTGCAAGGATAACGCCGGCGTGAAGGCCGATTTTGTCTCTCATAGTAACTCCTCGAATAGAATCATCAGGCAGGTTCCGCCCGCCGCCCATTCCGGTGCGGCGTACGGCGCGGAGCCCACCGCTATTTTTCAATCGTTATATGCAAGACGCTTTTGTCAACGACAACCGCGCCAACGTCCAGACTTCGCTCGATCCAGTGGGCATACGGCAGGATCCGCAGCGCCCTCTTGCCGTCCTGCAGAACCAGCGTTTTGGTCGCCGGCAGGTCGGGCAGCTCGGCGTCTTCAACAACCACCCCTCCGGGCGGCAAGGCCAGAAGAAAGTGCAATTGATTCCTGTCGATTCGCAGCGAATTGTTCAGCGCATCAATCAGACCCGGAAGACTTTCAGCGATGAATTTGTGAGGGGCTGATTTGACCAGAAACTGTTCGTACTCGCGCTGGCCGCACACGGTCAGCTCGTATTTGCCGGGCGCCAGCTCCTCCGGAATATCCAAACGGCACCGGTATTTTTTCTTCCCCGCCAAAACCGATTCGACAACGACCCCGACCTCGATACTCTGGCCGGCCTTGACCTGTGAATCGGACAAATCGACCGCCCATATATGCGAAACGATGCTCCTGGGAAGAATGCGAATCTCACAGGTGACGGAATCTATATCGACTCTCTCGTATGGGTTGTTCATCAGCAGCCCCAGGGCGCTGTAACTTTCGAGAATCAGCTCGTTCAAACCCATGCCGCTCGAAACGTTCTCGAAAGTCACCGGCTTGGCGTTCCGGATGCCGATAGCCACCTTATATTCGACCGTATGGTCGAGCGGCAAATCGCCGAGCTGGAACGCCGCTCCGGCCATGGCCATGCGAAGATAGAACGGCGTCAGCAGCCGATTACTCACGATCCGGCAGTTGTATAGACGGCTGGCGCTGTCGTTGTAGCGGTCCACCCGTATCGTCAGGGGTATCATTTTGGCCTCGGCGCCTATCCGTCCGACCACCCCGGGCGCTTCATCCGCCGTCAAAGCCCCGACCGTCTCCAGCACGCTGGCCAGTTTGAACGAGCTGGCCACGTTTGAAACGACGGTGTGTACCTTCGCCGTGGCCATCGGTAAATCAATCGCCCCGTATCCCAGCAGGTAGTGCCCAAAAGCATAGACTTTATCGCCGACGACCTCGGTAACGGTCCCGTATATGCTCATGGAAATGTCGCCGCAGACCATCGGTACGGCCAGGCAGGCTCCCGGCGCCAGCCGGGCCTTCTGGGCTTCGGCCGCTGTACCGCCGGCGCCACCGCCTCCGCCGGCAACAACCATAAACCCAAAAGGCTCAACAATAGCACTGAGCTGCTCGCGAACCTCGCCGGGCAAACCCGACGTGATTAAAGGGCAGGGCAAGTAATGAGAACCCTTCAAACCGCGACCGGCCCGGATCAAACCGTCTCGAAGCTGCCTGTCAACTTCAGAAAGATCGATGGGAGCAGTAAAATCGAGCGCCAACCCCGCCTGCGCGGCACGTTTCTCAGAAGCGCCGCCCCGGCCCACGGCCAGCATCTCCGCGATGGGCGTCGCCCCGTAGAGCGGGTCTTTCGCGTAGGTCCACGTAAAAGCCAAGGCCCCGGCCAACCGCCCGTCAATATAGACCGGCGAGCCGCTGCACCCGGCAACCGGCCCGGTTTGCTGGAAACGCTCATCGGTCCCTCGAACCAGGATGGCATCGCGCCCGGGATCCACGTTGCGCACGACGTCCACGACTTCCAGGCCGAACTTTTCGATCCCGGCAATGCCGTACTCGGTCAGGCAGTACCCCTTCATTCCGGGCCTGATCTCCTCCAGACCGATATAGCGAGCCGGATCCCAGAGGTCGCCCAGACCCGCCGGGACTCCCGCCCTGCCGCCAGACCCATCGCCCGCTGTCAGCGGCCCGGCCAACAAGGCCCAGATGCAAAAACCGGCAAGCAGAAAACTACGCTCTATTTTGACCATGGACGTCCTTTCGATCAGCAAACGGCGAAAATTCTAATCGGAAAACATGCCCGTTGCAAGATAAATCGAATCCTGCTACAATGTCCGACGGTCGTCGCGTGATCCGGCAGGTCCGCCGGATCCGTCGATGTACGACATACGATATACGGTAATGGAGAAAAACATGAAATCCGACCATCGGCATGAATTGAAAACGAATGAGCTGGCCGAATGGCTCAGCAACCTGCCGGAGTGGACAAAGGAGAATCTCACAACGATTATCCTGGCAGTCGTGTTGCTTGCGGCGGCCGCCGGCGTCTATATCTGGAGAGGCTATAACAGGAACGTTGCGCAGAACCGGCAGCACGTCGAGTTCACCGGCCTGCTCAACCAGCTCTCGGCCGGAAAAATGCAGATTGTTGAAGCGCAATCCCAGGGCAGAGATCAGTCCTTCATGCTCCTTCAGCCCGCCAACAGCCTTGAGACGTTCGCGCAGCATACAAAGAACGGCCGGATAGCGGCTCTGGCCCTGATCAAACGCGCCGAAGCCCTGCGGGCCGAACTGCACTACGGGACCGTACAGAAGGAGTATCTGATTTCACAGACCAACCTGGCAAAGGCCAGCTACGAAAAGGCGATTGAGAAATGCCCGGATGATCCTTCGCTGGCCGCCGCCGCCAAACTCGGCCTGGGCCTTTGCGAAGAGGAGCTGGGCAATTTCGAACAGGCCCGGCAGATCTATCAGGAGATTGCGGCGAACAGTGAATTCGCGGCCACCGTCGCCGCCGTCCAGGCAAAACGGCGCCTCGCCGTTATGGCGGACTACGAGCGCCAGATTGTCTTCAGATCCAAGCCGACGCCTCCCGCCGCGGCCGCTGATCCGAACGAAATGCTTCAGGCTGCCTCCGCGCCCATTATACAGATAAACCCCGCCGACGCCAATATCGTCGTGGATACCAACCAACCCGCGGAGGCGAATCGGCCCGCCGAGGTCAATTTATAACCGGCAATTGTAACTCGTGAGTCGTCACTCGGACCACGAAACATGAGCGATGAGCGACGAATGATGAGTTCGGCAAGTGAATCGAACGACAAAATGGATATCGAATCCGTGCCGGTGAGCCTGCACGTCGGCAGCTCTCTCAAGGAACGCAGGCTCGATAAGTACCTCCACGGCCGGTTCAGCAATCACAGCCGACGTTTCATCCAGGATGCAATCAAGCAGGGCGCCGTCACCGTGAACGGCCAGGTCGGCAAGCCGAGCCTCAAGCTCAGCCCCGGCGATGAGATCCGCCTGACGCTGCCCGAGCCGCCGAGCAAAGAAATTGTGCCCGAAGAGATACCGCTGAAGATTCTCTATGAGGATTCCGACCTGATCGTGCTCAACAAGCAGCCCGGCGTGATCGTACATCCGGCGCGCGGCAACACCCACGGCACGCTTGTCAACGCCCTTGCCTTCTACTCCGACCAGCTCTCGAGCGGCCTGGGCGAATTCCGTCCCGGCATCGTCCATCGGCTCGACAGAAACACCACCGGCGTGATGGTCGTAACGAAAAACGACGGCGCCCAGTGGAAAATCGCGCGGCAGTTCGAGCTGCGCCAGGTCAAAAAAACCTATTTAGCCATCGTCCACGGCACGCCTGAGCTGAGCGCCGACCGGATCAAAGTGCCGTTAGGCATCCACCCTCGGATCAGAGAAAAGTACGCTATCCGCCCGGAGACCGGCAAAGAGGCTATCACCTTTTACGAGGTCCTTGAATCCTTCCGGGGTTTTTCCCTGCTGAAGCTGACCCCGAAGACCGGCCGCACACATCAGATCCGCGTCCACCTGTCCTACATCAAGCATCCCATCGTTGCCGATGATATGTACGAGGGGAAGCTCGTCTATCCCTGGCAATTAGCCGACGGCGAGCCTACTGTCGAGGAGCCCATTATCAACCGGGTCGCGCTCCACGCCTCTATTCTTGAATTCCAGCACCCTACAACCGAAAAAATCGTGAAATTCGAAGCCCCCCTGCCCAAAGACATGCAGAACCTGCTCGATGCACTCAGAAAATACAGGGCAAAGTAAGCCGTATCGCCCCTTCTCCAGGTTGCCCGTCGTCCTCATGCACGCGGCCGCCCGGCTGAGAAAACAAGGTGTTTCCGGGACGTATCGATCCATGCAGATTGTGCTAAAGTCGCGGCACAGACGGGTCGATGTCCTTTCTGTCAGGGTTCGTTTAAGCTGACCAGAGAAACATCTGCGTTGAGCAATTTGTTTCAAGTAGATATTGGCAGTTAGGGGACTGGAGACGCACAATGGACGAGGAAAAATCGTTCCGACCGCCGCACAAAACAAGCTCCAAAACTCAAGCCCTTCAGCCCCGATCCGAGCTGCAAAACCGGGCGTGGAACACGATGCGATGGTTTGACGGCATGCCGAAAATCCAAGCCGCTTTCTACACTCGATTTCAGGAATTAGCAGACGAAGACGCCACGTTTCTCAAGTGCTTCTACGATATCGCCGACGACTGGGACCTGTTCAAGATGATCTGCAAATTCTGGAACGTCCCGGTTGTCTCTCGCCGCTCGCCGCTGGCCACCGGCTCGCCTGCCACATAACCCCTGCTCGTCGGTCGGCATTAAAGACACAAAAGGCGCCTTACGCGTCTATTGTCACTCCCGCCAAAGCAGCAATCCAGTGACCACCTGATGTCTTGCTATTGCTGCGGTAGTCTTTCAAGATCAGGCAAAGATTTCAGCACGAATTCATAAATAGCACGGGCCGCTGCAATTGCTTCGATTGCTTCCTTTTCAGTGACTTCACTATAGGGACCGGGATATCGTGAATCCACAGCATAGCCGGTTAATGTGCCCGCCCGCTCGTTCAATTCCTCAAGACCCGGGAGCATGGGTAAGCTTAGCTTTAGCAGACCACCAATGTCATGCGTCTTTCCGGCTCTTATGTCGTGAAAAGTGAGCAGGCTCTTGAGAGCTTTCTCTGCACATTGCTGGGCGTGAAAAGCTGCGGCCCAGTACACCGGCTCTGATTCGCTCACGATGAGTTCTGATAGTCGCAAGTCGTCATCAGCGCGCATAAGAAACTGCTTGGCAAGCTCTGCTTTAGGATCCATATACAATCCTGCCAAAGCAAAAAGCCTCATTCATGATGCTGTTCTTGACGTTACGAAACCTTTCAAACTGGAATTTCGTGCACACTATCAAATCGAAAGGCACTTCAATATCCCAGAGGCTCTTTCTTCCCTTAATAGCTATTTCCCGCACGGATTTTTTCGTGTCGGGCACAACCGCCAGCAGATCGACGTCGCTATCCTGGTCAGCGTTGCCGGCGGCATGTGAGCCAAAAAGATAAATTCTTTCCGGCTGAATCGACTCGGCCAGCCGTTTGGTCATCTCTTCGAGCAGGTTTTCCGTTAATTCCCTCATGTTCTTTCACTATCACCTTAATCCGCGTCCATCTGCGATTACGTGCAATATATCATTCCCGCAGCAGTTTTGCCAGATCAACGTCGAGGAGTGTAATTTATCCGGTCCGAAGTCCGCTTTCTTTGCTCCTTCGCCGGCGGATGAATATCAACACCAGAGATAATACCCCCAACAATATAAAGGTAAAATTCCTTTTACCCGTATCCAACTCTTCTCTAACGAACCTGCCCGGACTTATCTGACGTATACTCTGAGCATGTATGTCCACGTCTCCGCCGTGCTGGATGCAGCCGCGATGGAAAACTCCGGTAATCTCCAAGCGGTCCCCCTTGGCCTGGTAACTGCCGGCGAATCGAATTTCCCCGGCTAACTCCTTATTCAGCCAAATACCAATGGCGTTTTCGCCGTCATTTACATTTGCCCAGACGAAATCCCCCCGCGCCATTATATCGCCGACCACCTCGCCTACATAGACGACGCTTTTCCCGTCATATTCCCTGGCCTTATTAACTAATTCCGTGCTGGATAGAGGCTGCGCAGAGCAGACTGTCCCGCAGAACAATACCAAGCCGGCAGCGGACAGAAAATAACGGATAGCTCTTTTCATTATTTCCCTCTGATTGCAGCAACGAAGAATCCGATTAAGGCGAACACCGACATGAACTCCAATCTGCCGGCCCACATCTGTACAATGTAGGTAAGCTTCAGTCCCACCGGCATACCGGGCACCGTGATTCCGCACGACAATCCCACGTTCGCCGCCGCCGAGGTTGATTCAAACAACGAGTCTAAAAATGGGTATCCGTAGAACATCCCCACTAATGCGCCGATAGCATATAACGCCAAATACGCTACCGTAATTAACAGCGCAGCTCTTACCTGTTTGTCTTCCAGGAATAATTCTTTCAGATGGTGTATTTTTTGCTCCACGACGGCCCGTTCCGGCAGGATGATCCTCTTCAAATCCTGCTGGAGCGCTTTTATGATAACGCCCAGACGCAACATCTTGATCCCGCCCGCGGTCGAGCAACTGCTGCCGCCAAAGGCCATAGCGCAGATTAATCCCGCCAGCGCCAGCGCCCCCCAGTCGTCGATAAACTGCCGCGCATAAATAGTCATATACCCTGTGGTCGTGTGAGCGGAAATCACCTGATAGAATCCTTTGCGAAACATGACAAGCGCGCGGGGGTAACTGCCAACTTGACTCAATCCGATGAGCGTAATCAAGAATATGACGATTATAATGATAAACAACGCGCGGCTCTCGATGTTCTTCCATATCTCTCGGCGGTCGCCCGTCCAAATGCGATAATGTAAGTTAAAATTCATTGCTCCCAGGATCATAATGACCATGGTGATAACTTCAAACAGCACGCTGTGATAATAGAGTATGTTTTGTGATTGAGGTGCAAAGCCCGCCGTATCGAAAGCGGCCATAAAGATGCATGCGCCGTGAAAGAATGCGTTGGCGGTTTTCATTCCGTTGGCAATGCCGACAAGTCCTAACACCAGCGTACTTAAAATCAGATAGACAATACTTACCAGCCAGATGAAGCGGGAGCTGTCAATCACATTAGGTAGCACCCTTTCATCGCGGCCCTCACCCACGTACATCTTGAACGCTCCAGATACTCCTTTGACAAAAAAACAAAGCGCGATAACTACGATTCCCTGCCCGCCAATGAACGGGCCGAGATGCCGCCACAGATTGTGCGCATAAGAGAGATGATCAAGGTCCTGCACAAGCGTCAGGCCCGTTGTTGTAAAGCCCGACATCGTTTCAAAGCAGGCATCCAGATAGGACCCCCAGTGTCCGCTCATATATAACGGTATCGCCGCCACCAACATCGTTGCCAGCCAGGAAAGCGAAACCACAACCATCCCCTGCATCCAGTTGAGGTCTTTTTCTGTAAAGCACAATTTGGTCAGGATCAGGCCGACAATCAAGGCAATCTCCGCGCCAATGAGAAAATCCAGGGCGGGATTTATCTCCGCGAATAGCAGGCCGACAACCATAGGCACCAACATTGTCAGGCCTATGCCTATTAGAATCTTGCCTGAGTAGTATCCTATGTTCTTGAGGTCTTGGAGCTGGGGTCTGAGAATCATAGTTTTAAGAAATAGGCTGCAACACAAACCAGGAATGCCGCCAACATTATGGCTATGGCATAGAAGACTTCTACGGCCATGCCTAAGACAACATTATAGAACGATTTTATCTTCATAATTTACCGGCCAACAGATTTGACAGTTGCGACTCATTGCCGACCGTTGTAAGAGCGATGACATCGTCGCCGGACTTTAGAACCGTATCCCCTTTGGGCACCACTACGTCATCCTGTCTTACTATGGACAGGAGTACGGAACTTTCCGGCCATTGAATGTCCTTAACCTGCTTATCGATCACCGGCGAATCCTTTGGCAAATCCACGCGCACAATCGCCAGTTTCCCACGCTTAACACTCAAGAGAGAAACAACCTCCGCAAAGGAAATCTCTTCCTCAATAATCTTGGCAATAACTTCGGTGGAATTCATGGGGATGTCCACACCCAGCTTGGAGAAGGTTTGTTCATTATACGGGTCACTCACCCGCCCCACTGTACGCTGGACATGAAAGAGCTCCTTGGCCAATTGACAAATAATGAGGTTGTCTTCGTCATCTCCTGTAACGGCGGCCACCACATCGGCCCTGGCGGCGCCGGCTTGCTCCAAAATCTGGGGGTCACAGCCGTCTCCTCTGATGACCAGGACCTCCAATTCCTTGGCTATCTGCTCGCAGGTCGTTTTATCTTTCTCTATGACGCTCACGCCATGTCTGCTCTGATAAAGCCGTTTGGCTAAAAAATACCCCACTTTACCCGCACCCACGATGACAATGTACATATCCGACCTCCGTCTTATAAACCAAACTTGTCCTTTATTTTCTTCAAGCTCGCCACTTTGACCACAGCCATCAATGTATCCTTGCCCTTTAAAACAGTTTCGGGATACGGGATGAACACGCCCTCCAACCGTCTTATCGCCGTCACCAGGAATTCGCCGGGAACATTGATCTGCTGGACGCTTTTGCCCACCAAATCGTTCTTCACCTCTATCTCGATGACTCCCAGCTCTTTGGTCTCGATCAGGTAACTGGAAAAACGGCTTTCAATAATCTTGTCTCTAAGCATGGCGGCGAAAAGTATGGTCCCGCTGATAATATCCAGACCTAAAGCCGAGTAGATACGCGCACGCTGCGGGTCGTAAACGCGGGCAATAACCTTGGGCACGTTAAAGATCCTTTGGGCCACTTGCGCCGAAACCAGATTGGTATTGTCTCCGTTGGTCAGCGAACAAAACGCATCCGCCTTTTCAATGCCCGCCTGCTTTAACAGGCTCAAGTCAAAGCCACTGCCTACCACGGTCAGGCCGTTAAATGTGCCCCCCAGGCGTTCGAAAGAAGCAGGGTTCCTATCGACAATTATGACGTTGTGGCCTTCGCCGGCTAATAGTTTGGCCAGCTCCGAACCCACTCTGCCGCATCCCACTATTATCACGTGCATAGGGACCTCTTCATAAATCCCGATTTATCTTACCATCGGAATTAAAAAACCAATTTAAGAAACTACTGTAATCTTAACACTGTCAATAAGAAATCGAAAACCGAAAATCGCTCAAGCCAAAATGTCCTCAGTGGGGTATTTGTAGCACGTTGGTTTTCGCTTACCCACAAGGGAAAATCCCGCTGTCAGCGGATCATCGCGTCCCAGGAACGTAACAGTTATCAGAACAACCTTGCCTATATTGGTCAGAATGCAGATTTCGTATTCGGGTTTAACCGGATACCTCCCCGCCCTGCGAGGTCGATATTTTTTCCGGCTTACCCGTCTGTTTCGGTGAAGGGATGGACCGGCGCCGGATGAGAATCTCGTGTGTCAGACTGTAACCCACAGCCAGGAGCGTCGGGCCGAGAAAAACGCCGATGAAACCGAATGTCACGACCCCGCCTACCACACCAATAAACATCACAATAAACGGCAGTTTGGAGCCGCGGCTGATAATGTAAGGTTTTATAAGGTTATCTATACTGCTGATTGCGAATATACCATAAACAATCATGAAAACACCCCAGCCGGTTTGCTTCCCTGCAAAAAGCCAGACCGATGCGCTTATCCAGACAATCGGCGGACCGGCGGGAATAAAGCTCAGGAAAAAAGTAAACATCGCCAGCAGTATGGGTGATGGCACTCCTGCTATGGTAAACCCTATCCAGGCCACCGTACCTTGAGCCAACGCCGTGCCTATCACACCATACACGACACTCTGCACAGTTGTTTTAACGACATCCATCAGGTGTTGAGCATAGTCCCCGCTGATTCGTTGGAAGCCCTCACGAAATTGCTTCACAACCCCCTCACCGTCGCGGTATAAAAAAAACGCAATCAATACACTCATTGCAAGATGAAAAACACCTCGCGCAACGTCGAGGCTATGCTGCAATAACCATACTCCGGCATCCTGAAATCGCGGTTTCAACCAGTTCATGGCAGGCTCTGTGTTTGCCACCAGTTTAGACCAAGACTCACTAATTTTCGTACCGACCAAAGGTATCCGTTCGACCCATTTCGGAGGTGTTGGCAAGCTCGGTTCCTTGTGCGAGTTGAGCCATTCCATGATTGACTGAATGCTGTCGGTAAATGTCAGACCAACCACGAGAAACGGTATAAAAAGTACCAGCAAAAGTATGACTGTCATCAGCCCCGCGGCAAGATTGTGTCGCCCGTGCAGCCATTTCAACAGCAGTTCATATAGAGGCCAAGTGGCAAAGCACAGTATTGCCGCCCAGAGAATAGGCAAGACAAACGGCCGGAGCACAAATCCGCAACCGACAACAATTGCGCAAATCACGCCTAACCCTGCAATCTGTTCAATTCGTTTTTGATTTTTTACCATCCGCATCCACCAAGCCACTGATTAGTACGAGCATATATATGACATGATTTGCTCACAAATTACAATTGCAATATAATAAACAGGGCTTAACTCATGTGTTAGGCCAGCCACGGCGTTCCATCTGTTTCACGAGTTCCGGTACCGGCGAATAAATGTCTTCAGTTCCGATGATAGTATTATGCTACATCCGCCAGACCTAACGAATCGCCGAATTTTGCCAGCAGCGCCCGGCGTATGTTCTTATGCTCGGCCTGCGTCAGCATGGGATCCTGGCCAACCAGCTCGAAGGCATTTTTTCTGGCCATGACCAGCAGATCGAAATCGTCCACAATGTTGGCGATTTTCAGATCGGGCAGGCCGTGCTGCCGCGTGCTCAGCATCTCCCCCGGTCCGCGCAGCCGCAGGTCATGCTCGGCAATCTCGAAGCCGTCGTTGCTGCGGGTCATGATGTCGAGCCGGCTCTTCGCCGTGTCATTATCGGTTTCGGCGAACAAAAAGCAATACGATTTCGCCTCCGACCTTCCGATGCGTCCTCTCAACTGGTGGAGCTGGGCCAGGCCAAATCGGTCCGCTCCCTCGACCACCATGACCGTCGCGTTCGGAACATCCACGCCGACCTCCACGACGACCGTGGAGACCAGCACATCAATCTTGCCTTTTCGAAACTCCGCCATCACCTGCTGCTTTTTCGCAGAGGGCATCTGGCCGTGCAGAAGCTCGACGGTAAATTCCGGAAAGACTTTCGCGGAAAGATGCTCCCATTCATCGGTGGCAGCCTTCACATCGCCGGCCTGCTCGACGCCAGTAATCCGCGGATAAACAAAATACACCTGTTTCTTTGCTTTCAGGCGCTCGCGAATGAACTCGTAGGCCTTCCGCCGGTCGTGCGGACTGACCCAGCGTGTGACAACGGTGCCCCTGCCCGGAGGCGAGTGCTTGATGAAGGAAACATCCAGATCGCCGAACGCCGTCATCGCCAGCGTCCTGGGGATGGGCGTAGCCGTCATCACGAGGCAGTGCGGCGTGGTCTGCTTACGCAACTCAGCCCGCTGTTCAACCCCGAATTTATGCTGTTCATCAATAATGACCAGGCCGAGCTTCTGGAATTCTATGTCGGCCTGCAGCAGCGCCACCGTCCCGACGACAATGTCAATCGTCCCGGAGCCGACGGTCTTCAAAACTTCCTTTCTCTTTTTGCCGCTCAGCCCCCCCGTGATCAGAACGCGATTGACGTTGCTGTCCTTGAGGTATCTCTCGATGCTGAGAAGATGCTGGTCGGCCAGAATCTCCGTCGGCGCCATGATCGCAACCTGCAGCTTGTTGGCCACCGCCAACAAAGCGGCGTAAAGCGCCACGACGGTCTTGCCCGAGCCGACGTCGCCCTGCAGGAGCCGATTCATCGGTTTCGACTGGCTCATGTCGGCGGCAATCTCAGCGATGCAGGCGTTCTGGTCCTCCGTCAATAAGAACGGAAATCGCCGCCGAATTCGGCGGTCGATCTGCTCGTTGCAATCACACGGCACGGCGTTCGAGTAATGCTGAACCCTGTACCGCCGCAGCGCCAGTCCAAGTTGCATCAGAAGCAATTCGTCATACTTGAGCCTGCGCTTGGCCTGCGCTAATTTTTCTTCGTCCGGCGGTAAATGTATCCAGGTAAATGCATCCTTTCGGCAGACCAAGTCCGCCCTCTTGCGAAAATCGTCATCGTAAAACTCCGGGACAAGATCGGCCAGCTTATCCAGCACCGGAGCGATAACGCGCTTGATTTGCCTGCTGGTCAGTCCTTTGCACGCGGGGTAAACGCCGCCGCTGAAGTACTCCGCCGACTGCGGATGGTCTTCGTCGAGCAGCACGAACTTCGGATTGGTCAGTTGCAGTTGATGCTTGTACAGAGTCGCCTTGCCGGACGCCATGATGATCTGGCCCGGCTCCAACTGGCCGCGGAGATACCCGCCGTGAAACCAGACAATCCTGCACACCCCCGTATCGTCGCTGACGAGGGCTTCAAAAAGCGGCTGCCGGCGATAGCTCTGGTAATCCGTCGATTCGACCACACCGATGACGGCGACAGTTTCATTGGGCCGGATGCGCCCTATCTTAGTCGGCTCCGGCATGAAATTCCAGTCACGCGGGAAATACTCTAACAAGTCCACCACGGTCCGGACCCCCAATTGCGCAAAGGTCTCGGCCCGCGCTGGCCCAACACCTTTGAGGAACTGCACCGGCGTGGACAAAGTAATCTCGAATTCCGAATCTCGAATTTCAGATTTCAACTCTTGCTATCCCTCGAAGCTGTATTTGCCGACCAGCTTGACAAATCGGACGTCACAGACGAATCTCTCGATAAGCTTGTTCGCTTTCTTTTCGCAGGCCACTAATGTCTGCACCCCCTCGCCGCCGATTGGGGCGACGATGACGCCACCGGGGGCAAGCTGGCCAGCCAGAGGTTCCGGAACCTCCGGCACCGCCGCCGTAATCATAATCCTGTCGAAACACCCCGACGGCGGCAATTGCGACGCCAGCCAGCCGCAACTGCCGTCACCAACACAGAACTCCACATTGCTGATGCCTAATTTGCCCAAAACCGCCTGAGCCGATTCAGCTAACTCGCCGAATCTCTCTATTGTAAAGACCTTCTTTGCCAGCCTGGCGAGGACCGCCGTCTGGTATCCGCTGCCGGTGCCGATCTCCAGCACCTCGCAACTCGGATTGACCCGCAGCTCCTGTGTCATCAGCGCAACGATATACGGCTGAGAAATGGTTTGCCCATTCCCAATGGGCAGCGGGTTATCACTATAGGCCTGCGACCGATGCGAACGAGGTACGAATTCCTCCCTCGGAATCTCCGCCATCACGGCCAATACACGAGGATCGGTAATATCCCGCCCCTTCAGATCCCACCTGAGCATCCGCTGCCGATCTGCAGCGAATTCATCTTTGTTCTCCCGTCCATGCATGGTTTTCATCATCATCATTGGGGGCCGATTTGGCAAATCAATTCCGCACCGCGTGTTCCGCGGGTTTCGGACTAAAACAGCAACTTGACCGCGGCGGCGGCGGCCAGTATCTGCACGATAGCGATGAACGCCTTCTGTGGAATCCGTCTCAAAAAGAATATCCCCATGACCGCTCCGGCGGCAATAAACGGGATCATCATCGCATCAAGTTTGATGGATTCGGCGGTTATCAAGTTCAGATTCGCGCTGAAGGGCACCTTCAGCCAGTTAACCGCAAAAAAGAACCACGCGCTGGTCCCCACAAACTCGACTTTAGGCAGCCGCATCGCCAGCAGATAAATGACCATCACCGGCCCGGCGGCATTGGCCATCATCGTCGTGACCCCCGCCATAAACCCCAGCCCGGCAGCGAACCACCACTGTGCCGGCACCGGCGTCTCATCGGTCCTGGTTCTCGTGCGCCAGTAATTGAGGCCCAACATCACCAAGACGATCCCCCCCATAATCGGCTTGAGCTGCCGGTCGCTGACGACTCCCAGGCCAAAGTATCCCGCCACAATTCCCGCAAAGGCCGCCGGCAGCAGGCGCAGCACGTGCCGCCACTTGGCGTTGTGCCGGTGGTAGGTGACCGCGAACAGGTCCGCCAAAATAAGAATACCCAGCAATAATCCCGTTGACTCTCGCGTCTCGAAGGCCAAAGCCATCAAAGGCACCGGCAGAATTCCCAGCCCGGGCACCCCGGTCTTGCTCACTCCCACCACGACCGCACACAGTGCCAGCACGGCCCAGCCAAATAAATCTATGTCCAACGTATTTCGCCCTTCATTTAAGCTCTTTCATCTTCAATTCGACCTTGCGGCCTCGGCAATCTATCGGCCTTGAGCCTTCTTTGCAATTGACAATTGACGGTCCATCGCAGAAAATCAACAATAGATAAAGGGTTCATGCAGAATAGTCAACATTCAAAGGAAACCGGCCATGAATACCAAAAAACTTTTTTGTTATGTGTTCGCCGTCCTTTTGGGCGGTTGCGTGCCCGTTCTGTCGCTGCATCCGCTTTATACTGAAAGTGATGTCGTACCGGAGAAGAGATTACTGGGCGTCTGGGTCGATGATCCCAACAGCCCCGATACCACCTGGGAGTTCAGGGACATTCAGGAGCCGAATAATGCGTACAAGTTGATCTTCTCCGATGAGGAAGGCAAGAAAGGCTCATTCATTGCCCGCGTAGTGAAACTGCAAAACAGGCTCTTCCTGGACGTTTATCCCAGCGAGCTGCCCTGGGGAGCGGCTGACCCCAACAAAATGGATTGGCCCTACAACTCCTTTTTCCTGGTACCCGCCCATACGTTCTTACGGATGGACTCCGTAGAACCTCAGTTGAAAATGCGGCTGATGCTGGAGTCCAAGGTCAAAGAGCTGCTCACGGAAAATCCGGACATCGTCAAGCACGCCTCCGTCGGCGAGAGACTTGTTCTGACGGCCCCGACGAAAGAGCTCCAGGCGTTCATCCTCAAGTACGCTGACAACGAAAGAGTATTCACGGATGAAGTCACCCTCGTCCGTAAACAGACCAAGACACAAGTACCCTAAAGATTGTTGAGCATCAGGACTATGACCGAGAAATCTGACTTCAGACGCTATCTGGTGGATATTGACTCGATCTCCACGAACCAGCTCTTTACCGATTGTCTGATCGTAGGGGCCGGCGTCGCGGGTCTCCGCGCCGCTATCGAGGCAGCCGCTCATCGCAGCGTCATCGTCGTTTGCAAGGGAACCATCGAAAACAGCAACACTTTCAAGGCCCAGGGCGGCATCGCCTCCGTACTCGATAAAGCCGATACGTTCGAATCGCACATAAGCGATACGCTCAATACCGGCTGCGGGATATGCGACGAAGGCGTCGTCGATCTGGTCGTCCGCCAGGGACCGGGACTCGTCGAACAACTGCTCCAATGGGGCGCAGGGTTCGATTTGACTGAAAGCCGTATTGCCACAACACTCGAAGGCGGTCACAGTCACCCCCGTGTCGCACACGCCCACGGCGACGAAACCGGACGAGTCATTGCAGAGGCGTTGATTCGAAAGGTCAGAGAACAGCCAAACATCAGGATTCTGGAAAATTTCTACACCATCGATTTACTGACCAACGACGAGAACAAGTGCCTGGGAATCATCGGCTGTGATAGAAAGAGCGGCCCGCAAATCATCTGGGCGGCCAATACGATCCTCGCCACCGGAGGGGCCGGCCGGCTCTACCGGGAGACGACAAACCCGGAAGGCGCCACCGGGGACGGCCTGGCCATGGCGTATCGGGCCGGGGCCGTGCTGCGGGACCTGGAGTTCATGCAGTTTCACCCGACCACACTTTATATCGCCGGCGCTACGCGGGCCTTGATCACCGAGACGCTTCGAGGCGAAGGAGCGGTCCTCGTGGATAACCAGGGCCGGCGCTTCATGAAAGAGTATCACGAAGCCGCCGAGCTGGCCCCGCGCGACGTTGTCAGCCGGGCGATTCTCGCCCAGATGCGAAAAACCGAATCGACGCATGTTTATCTGGACGTCCGGCACTTCGACAAGGCCTATTTCGCAAAACGGTTTCCCTGGATAAACGAGCTGCTTGAAAGCTTCGATATCGACATCCGCCACGACCTGATCCCGGTGCGGCCAAGTGCTCACTATATGATCGGCGGCGTGAAAACCGACCGCTCGGCCAGGACCAGCATCGCCAATCTCTATGCCTGCGGGGAGATCGCTTCTACCGGCCTGCACGGCGCCAATCGGCTCGGCAGCAACTCGCTGCTCGAAGGACTCGTGTTCGGCAAGACAGCGGGACAGGCTGTTTCGCAAGGCAAGAAAGCGACCGCCGCTCATCTCAAGCACCCGTTGATAAAGTACAAAATCCCTCCTTCAAACCGCACTCAACTGGACGCCGACGACGTGAGAAACTCGCTTCGAGCCCTGATGTGGCGAAACGTCGGCATTACGCGGGCGGATCAGCCGCTTGCGGAAGCCCAGGACATTATCAAGTTCTGGCAACGGTACGTGATGGACAAGATTTTCGATTCGTCCAAGGGATGGGAATGTCAGAATATGCTCACCGTCTGCCTGCTCATGGCCCAGGCGGCCCAGAAGCGGCAGGAAAGCCGAGGCGTCCACTTCCGAAGGGACTTCCCCGACATCGACGACGAGCACTTCAAGAACCACCTTGAAATCTCAAAAGAGAAGTAGAAAGCCGATTGGAAACCAGAACTACCTGGAAAAACAAGTCGATTCTTGTTATAATGGCTTTGAGCAGAACAATAATAAATAATAAATCGTAAACAGTAAATCGAAAGAGTGGGTCGGACGGTCGCTCCCGTGTCTTCTGATGAAGACGGAAACGGGGGAGGAAAGTCCGAGCAGGACAGGGCACGGTGGTGGCTAACGGCCACCCGGGGCAACCCGCGGGAAAGTGCCACAGAAAATACACAGCCCCGTGAGATAATGTGCCGGGGTCGGCAGTGAAGACCTTCGGCTCGTTATCTCACGGGGCAATGGTGAAATGGTGCGGTAAGAGCGCACCGCGGCGCCGGTGACGGCGCCGGCAGGGTAAACCCCACCGCCTGCAAGACCAAGCAGCCGGCCACTTGGCCCGAGTATGAGCGGTCAAGCTTGCCGCTCCGCCGGCGGGTAGGTCGCGTGCCGAAAGGCAGAGCCGACTGGCGACAGTCGGTCAAGATAAATGACCGTCGCCCCGCACTTATTGGTGCAGGGAGACAGAACTCGGCTTACAGACCCACTCTCTTGATTTTGATTTGCGATTGACGATTGACTATTGACTATCGATGCCTTCTTTTTGCGGCTGCGAAGGCGCCGATGCGGAGTTGGATCCCGACCATATCGTCCACGACCACCATGAGAACCCTGCCCTCGCCGAAATTGATGTGATCGAAAACGACCCCCGGCGATTCGCTGAGCTTCATCGCCAGCACGGGTGAGGCATCCAGTTTCACCAGAATCGTCTCGAGCGTCTGGTTCAGGAGCATGCCGCAGACGCTGAGCATTTGATTATCCTGGTTAGGCGAGTTGGCATCGGCGGCCAGCTCCGCCATATCGTCTCGCAGATTCTCAGCGACGCGCCTCAGTATGGCGATGCGCCTGGCGTTCTCCGATGTGTACGACTCAGCGAGAATTTCTTCGTCCAAAACCATTTCACAATCAAAGCGAAGCCCTCGCCGGAACCGAGCCGGAAAACGCGCAGCCTTTTCATCGACCACGAAGAAGTATTTGCGGATAACATCCAGCTCGTACGGGTCGAAAGTCACCATGTTGAACCACGTCTGGCGGCCTTCCTTGCCCTGCCCGAGCGACGCCGCGATACTCTGGCCCTGACTGAGCATCTCGATTCCCCCTAAAAGCGGCCCACGCTCGCTCTGGAACCTCTGCATCTTGGGCATCGCGTCGATAGTGAGGCTCTTTTTGAGCATGATTTGGCGGTAGGGTTCGTAAAGCTCATCCTGGGAAAAGACAGGCTGACGCCGCTGTGAGGACTCGTCGGAACAACCTACCAGCGAAACCGCCAGGAGAAAAAAGCACGAAGAAATCACCGCCCTAAGAATTTTCGATTTGTGCATGGATTATCCGCCTCGGCGAAAGCCGCAATCGAAAATCGCAAATCAGAAATCATAAATCTCGTCAGAATCGGTCAGCTACGAGGCTACATTTCCTTGGCCTTGATCCACTTCATCATTTTGCGCAGTTTTCTGCCGACAGTTTCCAATTGGCTGTCGTGGTCCTTCTGGTAGAGCTTGTTGAACTTCTTGAGCCCCGATCTGTACTCGTTCACCCATTCTTTGGCGAACTTGCCGGAGGTGATCTCCGCGAGTATTTTCTTCATCTCGGCTTTGGTCTGCTTCGGAATGATTCTCGGTCCGCGCGTCAAATCGCCGTACTCGGCGGTATTGGAGATGCTGTATCGCATATAGCTCATGCCGCCCTGATACATCAGATCGACGATCAATTTGACCTCGTGCATACATTCGAAGTAGGCGATCTCAGGCTGGTATCCGGCCTCGACTAATGTCTCAAAGCCGGCCTTAATCAGCGCGGTCAGCCCGCCGCACAGGACGCACTGCTCGCCGAACAGGTCCGTTTCCGTTTCTTCCCTGTACGTTGTCTGGATGATCCCCGCGCGGGCGCCGCCGATGCCGTTGGCCCAGGCCAGGGCGATTTTCCTGGCATCGCCGGTCGCATTCTGCTGAACGGCGATCAGGCACGGCACGCCGCCGCCTTTCTCGAACTCACTGCGAACCAGATGGCCCGGCCCCTTGGGGGCAATCATGACCACGTTCACGTTCTTCGGGGGGACAATGTACTTGAAATGAATATTGAAGCCGTGACAGAACCCTAAGGTCTGACCTGCAATTAGGTTCGGCTTAATCTGGTCGGCATAGACTCTGGCCTGAAGCTCGTCCGGCAGAGTTACGACAATCAGCGTCGCGCCTTTGATGGCCTTTTTGATGTCGGTCGGCTTGAAGCCGTGCTTGCGCGCGAGCTTGTAATTGTCCGTTCCCTTGAGCTCGGCGACCGCCACCTCGATGCCGCTGTCGCGGAGATTCAGACTGTGGGCGTGCCCCTGACTGCCGTAGCCGATGACGGCGACTTTTTTACCTCTCAATGCCTTTATCGGAGCATCTTTTTCATAATAAATTTTCACTGCCATAGCTTTAATTCTCCTTATCTGTATTACATCGCGCGTTAATCGCCCGATTTCTCATCCCCGGTATCTTAGCCAGTCCCCGCCGGCAAAGCAAGCAATTTATGTACCCTACGCCTCGGGAATGGCTCAAAAACAGCTTTAGAATCCACCGTGTTAGTGATAGAGTTATTGCAGTTAGGCTATCAACGTGCCGTTCTTGTCGTTATTTACACGGTTGGCTGTTAGTGGAGAGCGACAATGATCAAGATTATCTATCTCAGTTTGCTTATGCCGGGGCTGCTGGCCGCGGCGGGGGACAGCTCCGCCCAGTACGTCCGCATCGAAAGGCTTTCGCCGCGCGTGGTCATAGCCTACTGGCCGGGGATCGACCGGCGATGCAATCTCACGGCGATCCAATCGCAGAAGGGCCTGGTGATCATCGATACGGAAGCCTCGCCGCGGGTCATGGCCCCGATGAAGGAGAAGATCGAGCGGGCGTTCGGCCGCAGCGATTGGGCATACGTCATCAATACGCACGCCCATGACAACCATTGCAGCGGCAACATTTTGTTCAAAGGCGCGGTGATCGTCGGACACAACAACCTGCCCGAGGACATGCAATGGCTGATTCGCAGACAGACGGAGCCGGACTGGAAACGTCGAGAGCTGGACCATACAGCCTCGATTCTTCGCAACCTGCGGGCCGAGCTGCCTCGGTCCGCGGGAAACCGAACGTACAACAGGCTGATCCGCAGCGACCTGGTATTCTACGAGCTGTTTGCGAAGGACCTGGAAGAGGGCTACGAGGTCGTCAAGCCGTCACTCATGTTTGCCAACAGGCACACGCTCGATTTGGGCGACCTCACCCTCGAGCTGATCTTCTTCGGCAAAGGCCACAGCAACTCCGACATCCTGATCTACGTGCCGCAGGAGCGGCTCCTGGTCACCGGCGCCATCGCCTACCAGCAGGGCCGCGTCCCCGAAATCGGCGAAGAGTCGCATCTTGAAGACGTCCACCGTTTCATCGCCGTCCTGGACAGTCTCCTCGCCGACAATGTGAAGATCGATCACGTGATCCCGGGACACAGCGTCCTGCTGACTCGCGCCGTCCTTCCACCTATCCGCGATTACTACCAGAGAATGCTCACGGAAGTCCAGGCCGCTCGTAAGCAGGGCCTGACCCTGGACCAGACGACCAGGCTTCTGACCCTCCGCGCCAAATTCCCCGCCTTCCGCGACCCGCCCCCCCGCACGTATGGCTACGACCACCAGGAGCGCAGCGTGAGGAACCTCTGGCGCATCCTGAACGAGCAAGAGCAACCGCCGCAGGCAGAGCACAAGGAGCATTAGGACAACTTAGTGCAAAAGGAAGAGAATATGCCCAACAAAAAGCCCCCGTTTGAGATTTCTTTGGCCCAGTGGTCCTGGCACAAGCGGCTTTTCGGCGAGACCGGACCGAAATTGGATAATCTTGACTTTGCCAAAGAAGCCCACGCCATCGGGATCATGGCCGTCGAGTACGTCAATCAATTCTTCAAGGACAAGGCCGAGGACGACGCATATCTGGCCGAGATGAAGAAGCGGGCCGAGGACCTCGGAGTCAAGTCGGTTTTGATTATGTGCGACGACGAAGGCAGTCTCGGCGATCCGGACGCGAGCAGCCGGTCCCAGGCGATCCGCAACCATCACAAGTGGGTCCGGGCAGCCAGGTTTTTGGGCTGCCATTCGATCCGGGTCAACGCCTATTCGGAAGGCTCGTATGACGAGCAGCTCAAGCTGGCCGCCGACGGGCTGCGACGCCTCAGCGAATACGCCGCCGAGCACAACCTCAACGTCATCGTCGAGAATCACGGCGGGCTCTCCTCCGACGGCCGGTGGCTTGCCGGCGTCATCAAGGAGGTGGACCTGCCCAACTGCGGAACGCTGCCGGACTTCGGCAATTTCCCGCCGGAGATTGACCCGTACAAGGCCGTCGAGACGCTTATGCCATACGCCAAGAGCGTCAGCGCCAAGAGCTATGACTTCGATGAAAAAGGCAACGAAACCACGATTGATTATTACCGCATGATGAAGATCGTTCTCGACGCCGGCTACAACGGCTTCGTCGGCATTGAGTACGAGGGCGAGAGGCTCAGTGAGACCGATGGAATCGTAGCAACGAAGAAGCTGCTTGAGAAAATCCGCCGCCAATACACGAAGACCTGAGTTAGAATCTCACGGTTGACGGCTGATGTTGGCAAGGCAAATAGCGGCGTTTCTTTTCAGGCCGTCAAGGCCTACGCGTCTTATTGGGGAACCGGCAAATTCGACCTCAAACGACTCAGCGGTCAGGCCAAGAATCTCGTGCAGGCTGATTTGCGCCCGGTCGGGATAGAATCTGAACTGCTTGTTCCTGCATACGGGCGCATCTTTTTGATAGGGGCAGGCAAGGACACATTCGTCACAGCCGAACAGCCGGTCGCCTATTCTTTCAGCTAACTCCGCCGGTATTGAGCCTTTCTGCTCGATTGTGAGATAATTGATGCACCTGCAGGCGTCGAATTGCCCATCGGGCCGCAACGCGCCCGTCGGACAGGCTTCGATGCACCTTGTGCAGTCCGCGCAGCCGGCGGCAACCGGCTCGTCAGGTTGCAGCTCCAGGTCGGTGATTATCTCGCCCAGGAATATCTCGCAGCCGAGCTGTGGATTGATGAGCATGTGGTTCTTGCCAATGAAGCCTAACCCCGCCCGGATCGCCAGCGCCCGCTCCGCTACGGGCGCCGAGTCAACGCAAATCTTGAAATTGAAGCTGCTGCCAACAAGCGAGCCTATGAAATCAACGAGCTGACGCAGCCGTTCTTTTATGAACGGGTGATAATCCTCATATTGGGCATAGTCGGCAACCCTGCCCTTCGGCGCAGGAGCGTCGCAAAAGTCTGATCCTGGCCCGGGCGGCGTGTAGTTCAGCCCAACGACGATAATCGACCGTGCATGTTCCAGAAGCATGGTGGGGTCGAGCCGCTTTTGCAGATTCCTGTGCATATAATCCATCTGCCCCGCAAAGCCGGATTTTAGCCAATTTGTCAGAATCTCCGCCTGCTCGGCCTTTATCGGCGAAGCATCCGTCACACCAACCAGGTCGAAGCCCAGCTCGATTGTTTTAAGCTTTATATCTTGAGATAAACTCATGGAAACGATTATACTACAGGCCGTCACGAGTTTTAAGCTCCTGGCCGGCCATGCAATACGAATAGAATGGAGAACGAATAAACATGGGATCGAACTCAAATATCCTGCCGAGACCGCTTCGCGGCATCATTCCGCCTCTGGCCACGCCGCTCTTGGATCGTGACACGCTCGACATCACCGGCCTGGAACGGCTGATCGAGCACGTTCTTGGCGGCGGCGTTCACGGATTGTTTATCTTAGGCACAACCGGTGAGGCGCCCAGTCTCAGCCACCGGCTGCGATATGAGCTGATTGAGCGCGTGTGCAGCCGGGTTAACGAACGGGTCCCCGTACTGGTCGGAATCACCGATACCTCCTTCACCGAGTCGGTCAACACGGCCGGCAAGGCGAAAGACGCCGGGGCCGACGCCGTCGTGCTGGCGCCGCCCTACTACTTCCCGGCGGGCCAGCCGGAGCTGCTGGAATACCTCGAACATCTGACGCCTGAGTTGCCGCTGCCCTTGTTCCTGTACAACATGCCGCGCTACACCAAGGCCGTCTTCGAGCCCCAGACCGTACGAGCGGCGGCGGATATCAGCGGCGTCGTGGGCCTCAAGGACAGCTCCGGCAACATGTCCTATTTTCACCAGCTCCAGTCCCAGTTGAGAAACCACCCGGATTTCACGCTCCTGATGGGCCCCGAGGAGCTGCTGGCCGAGGCCGTCTTGATGGGCGCGCACGGCGGCGTCTGCGGCGGAGCCAACCTCATCCCACGGCTTTATGTGGACCTTTACAACGCCGCCAGCGCCAGGGACGTCCAAGCGATGGAAGCCCTGCACAACAAGGTCATGCAAATCAGTGCAACTATTTATAACGTCGGGCACTACGAGTCGAGCTTCCTCAAGGGTCTCAAGTGCGCCCTTTCCTGTATGGGTATTTGCAATGACTTTATGGCTGAGCCGTTCCACCGTTTCCGCGAGCCGCAGCGCGAGAACGTCCGCCGATATCTGGAAGAACTCGGCGTCACCAGAGAGGGACTCGTCTGAACATGTCCGACCGCACATACAAATGGGCCGTTGTCGCCATGCTCTGGCTGGTCTGCTTCTTCAACTATGCGGACCGGCAGAGCATCTACTCGGTTTTCCCGATGCTCGAGAAGGACCCCGCCCTGCAGCTCACGGCGGTCCAGTTGGGCTACGTGGCGTCCTCCTTTATGTGGGTGTACGCCGGCGCGGGCTGGTTCGCGGGACTGGTGGGCGACCGATTCCGGCGCAAGACTGTCGTGCTGGGCGGCTTTCTCTTCTGGTCGCTGGTCACGCTGGCCTTCAGCTTCGCGACGAAGTACTGGCATATCGTCACGTTGCGAGCCATCGAAGGCTTTGGCGAAGCCTTCTACTTCCCGGCGGCCATGGCGCTCATCAGCGCCTATCACGGCAAGGACACGCGTTCCCGCGCGATGGGGATTCATCAGTCGAGCGTGTATGCCGGTACAATAGCAGGTGGCACGCTCGGCGGCGCCATGGGCCAGCATTTCGGCTGGCGCTCCTCGTTCACCTTGCTAGGGCTCGTGGGAATGGCTTTCGTCTTATTGCTGTTTCTGTGCTTGAAGGAGCCAGCAGGACCGAGCCGGGTGGAGTCCCCGCGAAGAGAGAGCCTTGGTGAGATTCTCAAGACGATCGTCGAACTATATCGTATTCCTATGGTGTGGGTGCTGACGGGCGTGTTCGTCGGGGCCAATTTTGTGGCGATGGTGTTTCTCGTCTGGCTGCCGAAATTTCTTGTGGATAAGTTTGCAATGAGCCTGTCCATGGCTGGCTTCAGCGCTACAGCATACCTCCAGATGGCCTCTGTGCTGGGCGTCTTAGGCGGTGGCGTGCTGGCGGACCGGATGGCCCGGCGCTACCGGGGCGGACGCATGATGACGCAGATGCTGGGCCTGTTCTGCGGCGTGCCGTTCATCTTCATGGTCGGTTGGACCTTGCACGTGCCGCTGCTCATCCTGGCCATGGCCTGCTTTGGGCTCTTCAAGGGGCTGTACGATTCGAATATCTGGGCTTCGCTGCATGATATTGTACCGCCGGAGCGCCGTGCGACGGCCGTGGGCGTCGTCAACTCCATCGGCTGGCTGGGGGCGGGGACGGCTACCGTGACAATCGCCGCGGCGTCCCAGCGGTTCGGCATGAGTACCTGTATCAGCGCGACGTCATTGATCTATCTGGTCCTGGCAACAGTGCTGGCGTGGGGCATCTGGCGCTTCATGTCCGGCAGGGCTCCAGCGTCCGCATCCGCAAGCTCCGCGATCTCGACAGCAGAGCGAGCGCATGCGGAATGAAATCAAGATACTCCAGCCTGAGAAATCCGAAAGAGGTTTTCATGCCCCTCAACAAGACTCGTAGGGTGGGCTTTAGCCCACCGATGCCTCGATGGTGGGGCAAGCCCCACCCTACCATTGTGAGCGACTTTGGTGCCCCGCTGATGCTGCTCGCTGTGATAGCGATTCTCCCGGCACCGACATTTGGCAAGACCGTGGCGGAATGGGACTTCAGCAAAGGGCTTCAGGGCTGGGCGGGAAATAATCACGTTGAGAATCTTTCCTCTTCGCCGGAAGGGCTGGTCGTGAAATCCACCAGCGAAGACCCGTGGATAGAAGGCCCGGCCGTCGATCTGCCGGGTGACAAAATCATCCGAGTAAGAATACGCATGAAATCGAGCGCCGACGCCGGCGCGGAGCTGTTCTACGGCAGGATTTTCAAAGCCGGAGATTCCGTCCAATTCACCGTGCGAACCGATGAGCAGTGGCATGACTATGTTTTGGTCATCCGGGACAAATTAGGCCCCGGCACGCGTTTTCGCCTCGACCCCTGCACGGGGCCGGGTGACGTTACGGTAGCCTTTATCAAGGTAGAGGCGATCAGCGAAGTAGCCGTTCCCCCGCTCGAAAAACCGGGAAGGCCAGAGCAAACTGGACGCGGGCCGGCCTCGGTCAAGTCCGGGAGCCTGAGTTTTGAACAATACGGAGCCAGATGGGGGAATTTCGCTCTTAGCGTAAACGGCACAGACATGGCCGCCGGATACCAGAGCGAGCGGATCGGCCTGGTGTTCGGCGAGCAGCCCGAATGGCTGAATCTCAAAGATGCTGCGGTAACGTTTGACCATCAACCCGAGCGCAATGAATTTACAAGCATAGCCGTTATCCAGGATAGTCACGGCGGCAAATGGGAGATTCGACGAAGCATAAGTCCCGCGCAGCAGCAAGGAACAATCGTAATCACGACTGAGCTGACGGTGGATAAGGACAGGGACATCGTCTATATCCCCTGGCTGACGATCTTCCCCGGCCTGGGCACGTTCGGCGAAAGGAAAGACCAGGGGCTGTTCGCGGGTGTGGAATATCTCTGCGACGAGCCCAGCAGCAGCGAGGCCGACATCGCAACGCCCGACCACATCCGCCGTGTTCCCGATCCTCTCAAGATTACGTTTCCTCTGATGGCGATTGCGCACGGGGGCAATTACATCGGCGTTATATGGGAACCCTCGGACATGGTCGCAGCGACTTTCGACTCGCCCGACACGATTTACAATTCGGGTGCTCATGTTATCTCGCTTTCGGGTCCGGGCGTCGGCGACCTTCGTTTCGAAAATGATTTCTGCGCCCATACGCCTCTGAAACTGCAAGCCGGCAAGTCCCTGAAAGTCTCCGCGATGGTCATCGGTGGAAAAGGAAAAACCATTGTCCCGGCGGTTAAGCACTACGTCGCCCTGAAGGGGTTGCCCGCCGTACCCGAATTCGAAGGCGGCTTCGACGCGGCGGTTGACCTGCTGGCTCACGGCTGGCTGGACTCGAAGATAAACCAGAACGGCCTCTTCAGACACGCGGTCTGGGGTGACAGTTTTCCAGCCGGCCCTGCGGCGGATGCGGCCATGTTCATCGACTGGCTCGCCGGCAACACCGACAACGAAATGCTTTGCCGGCGACTGAACGACGCGGAAAACCAGGCGCTGGGCAAAATCCCGCCGGGCCAGCCTTTTTCGAGCAGCGTCTCGCACGCACGCCTGCCCACGGCGCCCTTTATTTTCGGGCGCACGTTCGAATTCGTGCAGCAAAGACATACTGAAGCATTGCGGCTACTCAATGACTTCGACGCGGACGGTGTAAAACTCTACAAACCGGGCAAAACGGATTATTCGACAACCCATTTCGCAAAACATGCCAACGGCCTGGCCGGCGGGGACATGGTTGCGATTCTTGAAGGCGCGGCTTTGTCTGGAGATGGAGAACTTATTACGAAGGCGCTCGAGCTGCTCGACAAACAGACCGCCCTTTATGGCGAGACCGTGCCGCGTGGCGCACAGACCTGGGAAGTGCCTTTGCATACGCCGGACATCCTGGCTTCGGCTCACATGGTCAAGGCTTATACGCTTGGCTACCTTGTTTCAGGACAGCAGAAATATCTTGAGCAGGCCGGATACTGGGCATGGACGGGTGTTCCGTTCGTTTATCTCCACCCGCCGACACCCGGCCGGGTGGGGCCGTATGCGACAATCGCCGTCTTAGGCGCGACCAACTGGAAGGCGCCGCTGTGGCTCGGCCGGCCCGTCCAGTGGTGCGGGCTGGTGTATGGCTCAGCTTTGAACCTGCTGAGCGAATACGACCCGCAAGGCCCGTGGGCTGCAATCGCCAAAGGAATCACGACCGCCGGCCTGCAAATGTCCTGGCCTCTAAGCGACCGGCAGCGCCAAGGGCTATTGCCGGATTTCTTCGATTTGAGAGCCCAGATAGCCGCCGGCCCCGCCATAAACCCCGGGACGGTACAGGCCCATCTGACAGAACTCTACGGCAAAGGCAAACTATATGACGTCAAAAAACTGCCTAATCACGGCTGGTTCATCCACGCGCCTTGCACGATAAGCAATATTGACGACGGCCCAAATCGCGTGATGTTCACGGCGGACGGCTGGGGCAGGAAAAATTATTACATACTCATCTGCGGAATCGAAAAGGAACCGAATGAAATCAGAGTACGCAAGGCACTCGACGCTGGCAAGCCCTTAACCCTCAACGCTGCTCAAAAACAGTTTTACAAAGAACAACAGATTCTAATCGTCGCGCTGGAGGGGAAAACGGAAATCCAAATCCAGTAAGAAACCTGAATCTCGACTCGCGGCTCTGCGGTTTCAAGGACCCTTGTAAATAGATTGCGTCGGAGTTACCATAATATCCTATCAAGACTGCTTCAGTAGCTTGTCATTCCCGCGAAAGCGGGAATCCAGAACCGCTGGCATGCTGGATTCCGCATCAAGTGCGGAATGACAATCTACCTAATCGAAGCTGACAGACTAAGCAGAACCCGATTAGGACAAAGGATTATGGCGGAAGAGCTGATTGGTATAATAGGCGGATCGGGGCTTGGCGACATATTAGCTGAGCACCTAACGGACGCAGAGCTTCACGACGTTGACACGCCGTTCGGCAAACCGAGCACGGCGATTGTAGTCGGCAGGTTCGGCAAGAAGAATATCGCCTTTTTGAATCGTCACGGCGAGGGACATAAACTTTCCCCTACCGAGGTGCCGTATGCGGCGAATATTTTTGCCCTCAAGGAGCTCGGCGTCCATACAATCCTGGGCAGCGGAGCGGTCGGTTCCCTTCGTGAAGACATTGCTCCGGGACATTTGGTTATCGTGGATCAGTTTATCGACAAGACGTTCAAGCGGGCGAACAGTTTCTTCGCCGGTTTCGGGGCGGTGCACTGCGAGATGGCCGAGCCGACGTGCGGGCGGCTTCGACAAAAGCTTATCGAGACAGCCTCCGAGAATTTGAAATCTGAAACTCGCAATCTGAAATTCCAGGTGCACCACAAGGGCACGTACGTATGTATGGAAGGGCCTCAGTTCTCCACCCGGGCCGAATCGCTCATGCACCGCGCGTGGGGCGCAGATCTAATCGGCATGACCGCTATGCCCGAAGCCAAACTGGCCAGGGAAGCACAAATCTGTTATGCGATGATCGCTCTGGCCAGCGACTATGACTGCTGGAAGCCGCACGAGGGCCAAAAAGACAAACAGACTCTGCTCAAAGAGATCTTGGGCAATCTGACACAGGCCACGAATAACTGTCTGGAGCTTGTCAAGGCCGCCTTAGCGAGCGACCATGAGTTTGTCAGCGAGAGCTGTCCCTGCCGCAAAAGCCTCGATCTGGCGGTCTGGACCGACCCGAGCAAAATTGCGGCGGCTGAAAAGAAGAAGTTGAAAGTGCTTTTCGAATAATCCGAACCCTTGAAAGGATATCAAAATGAAACGGCCGGCACGGAAGGCGTTTGTATTACTCGTTGGAGTTGGTATGGTGCTGATAGCGGGCTGCGGCGGGCAACAGGCATCGCCCAGCGTAAAACAGAGCAGGGCCATCGCCGCAGAAAACATAGAGCTGAAGAAACAGTTGGAGCAGCAAAGCAGGGAAATCGAAACACTCAAAGCGCAGCACAGCGAACAAATCAAAAAGCAGGCCGACCTGCTGGAAACGTGCCGGCAGGAAAAAGAGACCTGGAAAAATAAGGCGCAGCAAAACATCAGAGACCAGGTGAAAGGCGTCCTCGACGCCGTGATGGAAGACAATACAAGACTCCGCGAGGAAAACAAAGAGCTGAAAACCCAAATCGAGCAACTTCAAAAAGAAGCCGAGCAGAACAAAGACCCAAACAAGTGATCAATCCTCGCTGACCAGACTATAACAACCATAGTGACACACTTGGCCGCCACCGACGCCCTGCATTCCTGTCTTTTCAATCCGTTTCTGAATATCATATAGCCGCTCGACGTTCAGCATATCTGATACCGAATACCAGTTTTCCAGATACCAGATATAGATTTGATAAGAAGAGTAACCAGTTTGACCGTACGCTCTCTCTGTTATATCTGATTTCTCAAATTGCCTGTTCAACCAGCCAGCCTCGTGGAAAGTCTTGTACTTTGGAATCTCTGCCAAACGGACTAATTCTGACAGCATCAGGTTCTCATCGACCGGCAATATTCTGGCCAGTTGAGAACGAGTCAGATTCTTCAAATGCAGATTCAGACCATATTCGAGCAGGTAGGGAAGATGTTCCGTCCTGTTTTCCACTCGTAACTTTTCGAGAATACGATTGATTTCATCCGGCACGGGAGCAGGAGTAAATCCGTGCGGGATGATCGGAGTTTCAATTGCGAATCGCTCCAGCTTGTCGAGGCCAAGTTCGCCGGCCATTTCCTGCCGTTGACGCTCCAAGTTCTTCCTCAGTTGCTCTATCTCGTTAAGCTCTTCACCTATGGGCGGATAGTTCGAAAACTTCGATTTGTGCTTCTTGATCCAGTCGTAGCAGGAATTTATATCAAAGAAGTTTTTTTGCGACGTTGGCGGTATAGTTAGGCGTGCGAATTCGTACTCAAGGTCAACACCCCCTGCTGAAAGCAAGACGCCACTCCTTGCGAGCGTAGTAGAATGATAGTTCTTCGGGTCTCTCATCACGTTCTCGCGGTAACGGCGGAGGATGAACAAGGCTATGTAAGGCAAGTGGCGCGTCTCGTTGATTTTGGCGGCGCGCTCTATTGCTTCCTGGGCCAATGGACTCGGTTCCTCAGGATACACAATGAGTCTATCCGAATCCTCTTTAAACTGAAACCGTTCGGCGTACAACCGTATTTCGTTAAGCTCACGATCAGACAAGCGGTCTTGGAGATGCTTGTGGTCAGGTGAGTTGGTGAAAGTATTCCTGCAAGAAGCGCAAAGCAGACAAAGAGTCAAAAGCAATACCAAATTTGTGCATTTCATATTGCCTCAACCGTCTTGAGAATCTCCGTAAGTCTTTTCTGTTGACCTTCTCGATTTACTTTACCTATTGGGATTGCATACTTCCTGGACAGCCCTTGAGCTATTGGGCAATTCTTTGCCGGGGTAACGTTTCTGCATTGCGGCGGCGACGAGTCCGACGAACATCGGCTGCGGCCGCAGGGGTCGGGAGGTCAGGCAGGGATGGGCCTGAGTGCCGAGGAAGTACGGATGAGAGGGTAACTCCAGTATCTGCATGATGGGCTGATTGGGGGCCTTGCCGGAGAAGACCAGGCCGGCCTCTTCGAGCCGCTCGATGTATCGAGGATCGACCTCGTACCGATGCCTGAATCGCATCCTGACCGAATCCGTCTTGCCAAAAAGCTCCCACGCCATCGTCTTGGCCTTTAGCTCAACGTCCCTTCCGCCTAAGCGCATGTTTCCCCCGAGGCCCTCGATTTTTTTCTGCTCGGGCAGAACGTCGATCACCGGCTCGGGGCAGTCCGGCTCAATCTCGGTGCTGTTGGCGCGGGTCAGGCCGCACACGTTGCGGGCAAATTCTATCACCGCCATCTGAAAGCCAAAGCATAGTCCCAGATAGGGCAGATTATTCTCTCTCGCGTACTTAATACAGGTAATCTTTCCTTCCGCGCCGCGTGTGCCGAAACCGCCCGGCACAATAATGCCGTCCACGTCGTCAAGGCTCCCGGCCACGTTCGCGTCCGTCAGGCTGGTCGTATCAATCCATTTTATCTTAACCGAGCACGACAAAGCGATGCCGGCATGTTCGAGGGCGTTGATGATCGAGGCATAGCTGTCGCGAACCGATGTGTATTTGCCGGTAACGCCGATGGTGATCTCATGGCCGGCCGAGCCGATCCGGTCGGTGAAGTCGCACCACTGCGCCCAGGCCTTGCGTTCGTGCCGCAGATTGATTCTGTCCTCGATCTTGAGCAGCCTGGCGACTTCGAAATCCAGGCCCACCTCCCGCAGCATCGCCGGTATCATGTAGATACTCGCCGAGTCCGGCAGACTGATGACCCTCTCGAAGGGAACGTTGCTATAGATGCTGATTTTCTGCCGGGCTTTCTCAGCAACGGGATTGGCTGCCCGGCAGGCGATGATGTCCGGCTGAACGCCGCACTGCATAAGCTGCTTGATACCCAACTGGGCTGCCTTGGATTTCTGTTCGCCGAGGGTTTTCGGCTCCAAAATATAGGTCAGCGCCACGAAGCAGCCGCTGTGCGGGCCTTCTTCGTAGGCCAGCTCGCGCGTTGCCTCGATGAAATAGGCGTTTTCAAGGTCGCCCACCGTGCCGCCGATCTCGACAAAAACGATGTCGGCGTTGGATTCCATGGCCAATTGTCGCAGCTTGAGCTTGACCTCGCCGGTGACGTGGGGAATCATCTGGACGTCCCGGCCGAGATAATCGCCGTGCCGCTCCTTATTGAGAACGGAGCTGAAGATTTGGCCGCTGGTGGCAAAATTCGCCTTGCTCAAATCCTGATCGAGCATCCGCTCGTACGTGCCCAGGTCCATGTCCGTTTCCATGCCGTCATCGAGGACGAACACTTCGCCGTGCCGGAACGGATTCAGCGTGCCGGAATCGATATTCAGATACCCTTCCAGTTTGATGGGTGCGACCTTCAGGCCCTTATCCTGCATCAGCTTAGCCAGACAGGATGAGAATATCCCCTTGCCCAACCCGCTCATCACTGTGCCCATGACGAACACGTAGCGCGTCTTGCCCTTCCTATACCCCTTCGGCACCGGCGAAAAGAATTCGCTCTCGGTCGAAACGTCACTCACCGATGCTAACAGGTCTTTATTCTTATCCATGTGTTCCCTTCTTTGCGATCAAAAGTCACAAGTTGTCATTCCCGCGAAAGCGGGAATCCATGAGAGCCGCTGTATTCTTGGATCCCTGCTTTCGCAGGGATGACAAAGCGGATCAGTCACTTAGGTTTCCATCGCATCTCAAAGTTCGCGACGTCATCTTGCGTTCCGTACAAGCCATCCCACCCGGCTGAAAGCAGAATATACGTATCCGCCCTGTTCGGCCTGCTCACCTCCGCGGTGCTGTGGTCCCTGGTCATTTCATAGAATATTTTCGGATTCTCAAAAAGCGGATGCTTCTGCCCCGGCTTGTCCGGCACGCCGAGAGCAAGCAATGTGTGGTTATCTTTGTAGTCGTAAATATTCTCAGGATTGTCCGGGTCGTTCACATCGTGAGCAGTCTTCGATGTATTTGCCTTGTAGTAGAGCACGGGCATACCGATCTTCTTGCCTGTAGTGATATTCACAATCGGCTTGTACACGTCGCAGATTACATAATCATTTCCATCAAAGGAGCCGACATCTTTGTACAAATCTTTCAGATGGTACGCATTGGCGTTTTCGATGGGAAGATAAGGTCCCTTTCTGACCGCAACAGTTTTGGAATCATACAGGGGATTACCCGAATCGTCTTTCCCGTCTTGCCTGAACTGCGAACTCGGATGAACACCCATCAGGTCTCGGCCCATCGCAGCCTCACAAAGTTTCATCGCGCCGCAATAGGGCCTTTCATTCTCGTCCAGCGCGTCAGATGGTGGATAGTAACCAAGCTCCATCTTGAACAGTTCAAGGGCAGTATCGATACTCTTGAGTTGGCCCATTTGCTTTACAGCATAGGCGTGTCGATTGGGCCGCTGAGGAATCGAAGGCAAGACGATACTAATAACAAGAACAATAATAAAAACTATTAAGAGTACACGCTCGATAGAAAAACCCTGGGGCATGAGGCGATTTCTATTTCGACCGAGGCAACACCTCGACAGAAACGAATACCAATTTGTTTTCGACCTGTTCCTCATGGCCCTTCCCTCTCTTTATAGCGTTTGACAAACTCGGCGTACTGCTCCGGCGTGTCGATGCCGTCGCAGGTGTGTTTGACTTTGCCGACTAAGATCCCGTAACCGTTTTCGATGACTCGCAACTGTTCGAGTTTTTCGATTTTCTCTAACGGCGATTGCGGCAGTGCAGTAATCTCCAGCAAAAATTTCTTGCGGTAGGCATAGATACCGATATGCCGCAGATATTGCCGAATGTCTCCTACGCCGGCCTTTTCCCGGTCGTACGGAATCGGCGAACGCGAAAAGTAAATCGCGCCGCCCTTGCGGTCAACGATGACCTTAACAATATTCGGGTCGGCGACCTGCTTTGCATTTGCGAAGGCGGAGGCGAGCGTGGCCATCGGGTAATCGGGGTTCTCGACGAGCAGCCTGGCCAGATGATCAATATTAGCCGGGTCGATTTCCGGCTCGTCGGCCTGGAGGTTGACTACAATCTCAACGTCCATATCCCGCACTGCCTCAGCAATCCGGTCCGTGCCGCTCTGGTGCTCAGGCGAGGTCAGGACACACTCGGCGCCGAAGGTCCTGGCGGCGGCGGCGACCTTTTGGTCATCGGCCGCGATGATGACCTTCTGCGGCAACTTAGCCAAACAGGCCCGCTCGTAGGTGTGCTGGATGAGGAATTTGCCCGTGTCTTTGGCGAGAACCTTACCGGCGAATCGGGTCGAACTATAACGGGCCGGTATAACAGCTACAATCTTCACTTGCAATGGCCTTTACGCCAACACGGTCTTTCTACTCGGCAAACGGTACATATTCAGGGAACCCAACGGCCGCGATGCACAGTGCGGCCTGAAATTCCAACTGGGCACTTATCGTAAACGAAAAACGACGCCCTGTCAATACGCACGGACGAAAATCTATTTTTGTTGACGATTTAGTGCCAAATCTCTATGATTTTTCTCACTAAAGCCAAATTTCAAGGAGCCGGAACTATGAGAAATGTTGTGAGAATAGTTGTTCTTGTCGCGGTGGTCCTCATTTCAGCCTCGATCGGCTGCAAGCGAGAGAAACCGGAGGGCCCCAAAATATACCGCATTGCCGTGATTCCTAAGGGCACGACGCACGTTTTCTGGAAGAGCATTCACGCCGGGGCGCTCAAAGCCCAGGAGGAGTTGAAAGCATCCGGCGTAAACGTCGAAGTGATTTGGAAAGGGCCGCTCAAGGAAGACGACCGGGAATCGCAAATCCGCGTGGTGGAGGATTTCGTGACGCGAGGCGTCAGCGGAATCGTGCTGGCGCCGCTGGATGACGCCGCCCTGCGAATCCCGGTAAAAGACGCCGTAAATAACGGCATCCCCGTGGTGATCATCGACAGCGATCTGAAAAGCGAGGATTACGTAAGTTTCGTGGCTACCGACAATTACAAAGGTGGCAAAAAAGGCGCCGAGTGCCTCGCGAAAATCCTGGAGGGCAAAGGCAAAATCGTCATGTTACGATATCAGGAAGGCTCGGCCAGCACGATGAACCGCGAGCAAGGCTTCTTGGATACATTAAAGAAGGACTATCCCGGCATCGAGGTCGTTAGTGCGAATCAGTACGGCGGGGCTACCACGGAAAGCGCCTACATCGCCAGCGAGAACCTGCTCTCGCCCTTGCGGACGCCCGACGGCAAGCTGACCATCGACGGCATCTTTTGCCCGAACGAATCCACGGCGTTTGCGATGCTGCGGGCACTGGAAGACGGGCGCTTTGCGAAGAAAGTCAAATACGTGGGCTTCGACAGCTCCGACCGGCTCGTGATGGGCCTGCGGAACGGCTCGATTCAGGGACTGGTGCTGCAGGACCCCATCAATATGGGTTACCTGGGCGTTAAGACAATCGTCGCCCACCTGAGGGGCGAAAAGGTCGAGAAGCGAATCGACACCGGCTCGGCGGTGGCCACCCCGGAGAATATGAACGACCCGACGATGAAGAACCTGCTGGAGCCCGATTACAGGAAATGGCTGAACGAATAGACTCACACCAGTCCGCCGGACATGAGGCGGACCAGCCGGCGGTCCGGCTCCACATGGAGGGTGTGTCCAAGCGCTTCGGGGCGACCATCGCCCTCGAAGACGTGGGGATCAGGGTCGCCACCGGTGAGGTCCTGGCGCTGGTGGGCGAGAATGGGGCCGGCAAGAGCACGCTGATGAAGGTCCTCTCGGGGGCGATCAAGCCGGATGCGGGCCGAATGTGGCTCGACGGCGTACCCTATCGACCTACCCACCCGCTCGATGCCCGGCGGGCTGGCGTCGCGATGATCTACCAGGAGCTTTCATTGACGCCGCATTTGAGCGTCCAGGAAAATATCATGTTAGGCATGGAGCCGGCATCCCTGGGCGTCGTGCGCTGGAAAGAGGTCCGCCGCCGTGCAATCGAGGCGATCAAGGAGTTCGACAATCCGGAGCTGACGCCGGATGCCCGGGTCAGCAGATTGTCGGTCGGCTCGCAGCAGTTGGTGGAGATTGCGCGGGCCCTGGCCATCGGCTGCCGCGTGCTGGTGCTCGATGAGCCAACCAGCAGCCTGACCCTACGCGACGTCGAGCGATTATTCGAGATCATCGGGCGCCTGAAGCAACAGGGCAAAGCCATCATTTATATCTCTCACTTCATCGAAGAGGTCAAGCGCATCGCCGACAGGGTCACGGTTCTGCGGGATGGAAGGGTTGTGGGCAGCAGCGACGTCGCGGCGATCAGTCCCGACCGAATTGTGGCGATGATGGTGGGAAGGCAGGTCGAGGAGCTTTATCCGCACTCCAATCGCCAAGCCGGAGAAGTCATTTTGGAGATCGAAGATTTGGCCGGTCTGAAAAACCCCAAGTCGGCGTCTTTGAAGCTGCGGCGAGGCGAAGTATTAGGCATCGCGGGGCTCGTGGGCGCGGGACGAACGGAGCTGCTGCGAAGCCTGTTCGGGCTGGAACCGGTTAAGAAAGGCCGCATTCGATTGGGCTTTTACAGCGGACCAGCCTCTCCTGCCAGGCGCTGGATGCAGGGGGCGGGCCTGCTGAGCGAAGATCGAAAAGAAGAGGGATTGGCCCTGTCTTTGAGCGTGGCGGACAACGTCACACTTTCCAAACTGAAGGGATTCGGCCCGCTGGGCCTTGTCTTGCCGAGCCGGCAGGACAAGGCGACGCGCCGATGGCTGCGCGAGCTGGATATTCGCTGCCGGGGGCCGCGGCAACCCGTGGGGTCTCTGTCGGGCGGCAACCAGCAGAAGGTGGCGCTGGCCCGGCTGCTCCAGCACGACGTGGACGTGTTTCTGCTGGATGAGCCGACACGAGGTATCGACGTGGCGGCCAAGGCCCTGGTTTACAAATTGATCAACGCGGTCGCAACGGGCTCGCCGGCCGAAGGCCGACAGCCCAAGGCCGTTTTGATGGTCAGCAGCTATCTGCCCGAGCTGATGGGCGTCTGCGACCGGGTGGCGGTGATGTGCCGGGGAATTCTGGGACCGACGCACAAGGTCAATGAAGTGAACGAGCACGAGCTGATGTTCGAGGCGACCGGCCGGGAGGCAACTGCATGAGCGACAAGCAAGCGACACCGAATCAGGGAATGACAGTCAACTGGCGAGGCTTGCTCAATACACTCAGTCCCGTGCTGGCTCTGGTGGGCGTGTTCGAATTATTTGTCCTGATCGCGCCGTCAAGCTTTGCGACGGTGCGCAATATTGAAATGATTGCCCGGCAGACGACCATCGTCGGCGTGGCGGCCTTAGGGATGACGTTAGTGATTATCTCCGGAGGGATTGACCTGTCGGTTGGCTCTGTTGTCGCTCTAAGTACAGTGGCGATCGCATGGCTGCTGGAGTACGCCGGCACCAGCCCGCTGACGGCGGCGCTCGGGGGCGTGGCCGCAGCGGCGTTTTTCGGCCTGGTCAGCGGCGTGCTGATTACGCGGCTGCGGGTCGTGCCTTTCATCGTTACCCTCGGAATGATGTTAGTCGTTCGTGGAGCAGCCAAAGGCATCGGACGGGAACAGAAAATCGACGTTGATCCGGTCCGGCTGAAATGGCTGGACGACCTGCTGGCCTCGGTACCCCCGGAGCGAAGCTGGATGCTCCTGCCGCCTGGGGTCTGGATGCTGATCCTTCTGGCTGTGGCGATGGCCGCCCTGCTGCGGTACACGCGACTGGGACGGCACACGTTCGCCATCGGCTCGAACGAGCAGACGGCCCGGCTGTGCGGCGTGGCCGTCGAGCGCGTCAAGGTCCTCGTGTACACCCTGTGCGGGGTTTTTGGCGGTCTGGCCGGCCTGATGCAGTTCTCCCGGCTGACGGTGGGCGACCCGACGGTCGCCGTCGGGCTGGAACTGAACGTGATTGCGGCGGTCGTCATCGGCGGCGGCAGCCTCAGCGGCGGCGAAGGCTCGATCCTCGGAACGCTCGTCGGCGCGCTGATTATGACCGTGATTGCTTCAGGGTGCACGCAGATGGGCCTGCCGAACTGGGTGCAGGAAATCGTCACAGGTTCGATTATCGTCGCCGCCGTAGCGCTCGACCGCCTGCGGCACCGTCGAACCGTCTGAACAAAATTCGCAAACAGCTATGATAGTCGGCGTGATGACAGCTCAGTTATCTTTGCACGGGATCGCCTCGCTCAAGGACAAAAGGAGCATCGTCAAGAGCCTCATCGGGCGGCTCAAGAGCCGGTTCAATATCTCCATCGCGGAGGTCGATCACCAGGACAGCAAGACCATCGCCGTCATTGGCGCAGCGGTCGTCAGCAACGACGCTCGCTTCATCGACCAGCAGCTCGACGCCATCATTGGTTTTATGCGAAACGACGGGCGATTTTTCCTCGGGCAGGTCGAACGCGACACGTTCTCGTGATTCGCGAACCGGGCAGGTTAGCGAAAGAGAATCTTATCAATAACAACTGTTGCGCTGAAGAATATATCCAGTCCCATCGCAGCGCAAAGCAGGATTCGGCGCAGCACGTGCATCCGCAAGTTTGCACGCACGACAAAGAAAAGAACCGCCATTGTGACGGCGCCGAGTATATACATTTCAGCCGTCTCGACAAGAAGACTTCCCGCTGCCGAACCCAAAGATGCGAAGGTCTGAAAGCACTTTACTGCCGGCAATAAGGTTGCGATGGCAAGTGTCCCCATGACGGCCGAGGCGGTCAGAATCCACTTGCGGTCGGCCACGCCTGCACAGACAATCCCCTGCATCCCGGCCCCGATCATGACCGAGCCGCACAACATGCTGATGGCCAGCCAGATGATGGGGCTGATAGCGAACAGAGAATTGCAGAAAGCCAGTATCGTCGCAACGGCAAGAATGATCATAATTTTGCGTCGTCGAGCCGCTATGAGCATGGCAAAGCCCACAATCAGCCCCGTCAATGGAATATGATAGAAGCCCAGCAACGTCATCCGGCGCTCTGCTGCCATCAGCGGAGCGAACAAGCCGGCCACGTCGGCGGCGTGCAATTTGAGCTGTATTGGAATTGGGTATAAACGGAAGTGGGCGGCCACCTGAAAGAACAGCACAATGGCCAGAAAGGGCAGGACTGAAAACGGCACCCGCAGCCATCGCCACCCCGCCCTGGGACCAAACGCCGCCGGACAGAACAACCACGGCACAGCCGCCGCCAGGAGACCGGCCATCGGGTGGAATTTAGCCAATCCGAGCGCGAAGGGGCCGAAGCCGTACAGGGCGCCGGCAAGAAATGACTCGGCGAATCCCGCCACCCATCGCCGGCTGAGCACGTAACAACCTAAGGAGGCCAGGCAGGTATTTACGACAAACAAATCCTGCAGGCGCGGCGTATCAAAGCCTTTGAAATAGTACCGGTACAGATAAGCGGCAAACGCCACATACGCTACCGCGGCCGCGACAAACAGAGTGTATTTCGTTTTCCGCATCGGGTGGCATTACTTCAGAACGACGTTACCGGTCCCGGTCACTATCCTGCCTATCTTGTAGACCTTTTCGCCGGATTTTCTCAATCTCGCCGCTATCGCGTCAGCGAAATCCTCAGCCACGACCAGCACAAAACCAATCCCCATGTTGAAGACCCGGAACATCTCTTCTTCTTCGACGGGGCCTCTTTCCTGCAAAAATGAAAATATCTTCGGTACCGGCCAGCTCGATTTTCTGATGACGGCGTTGCAGTCCTTCGGCAGAATGCGCGGAACGTTGCCCGGCAATCCGCTGCCGGTGATGTGCGCCATTCCATGAACGACGCGTTTGACTTTGTATTGCGACAGCAGCTTTATGATGGAGCGAACGTAGATTCGCGTGGGCTCCAGCAGCACCTCGCCCAGCACGGCGCCGTCGAGCTGGTCCAGCACGTCCGTCATTTTAAGATTCGACTGCTTGAAGCAAATATTGCGAACGAGCGCGTAGCCGTTGCTGTGCAGCCCACTCGAGGCAAGACCAAGAATTACGTCGCCTTTTCGGATGTCCCGGCCCGTAATGATCTTTTTTCGCTCGACGACTCCGACGGCGAATCCCGCCATGTCCAGGTCGCCCTCGGCATACGTATCAGGCATCTCGGCGGTCTCCCCGCCGATCAGCGCGCAATCGGCCTGCCGGCACCCCGCTGCAACACCTTTGACCAGTTCGGTGGCCACGTTCGGCTCCAGCCTGTGAAGCGCCAGATAATCCAGGAAAAACAACGGCTCGGCGCCCAGCACGAGCATATCGTTGACGCTCATCGCCACCAGGTCAATGCCGACGGTATCGAACTTCTTTATTTTGGCAGCTAACTGGATCTTGCTGCCCACGCCGTCGGTACAGGCCACCAGGACCGGATTCTTGTAATTTCTCTTAAAGAGTTTCTCGTCGTAGTCCAGCCGGAATAGGCCGGCGAAGCCGTCGGGCAACTCAATAACCCTCGGCCCGAACGTGCTGGCAACGGCCGAGTAGATCTGGTCAACCATCTGGTCGCCGGCCTCGATGTTCACGCCCGACTGCTCATAACTGATATACTTGCTCATTGGCTGATAGTCCGATTCGCTTTATGATTTCTTAATCAACCTTGCTGGGGAAAAAACCGACCACCAACTCTACGCCATTTCATCGAACATCTGCATCTGGTAGCGCTCCAGAGCAGACTTGCTGCCAGCGGCATCTATCGGAATCCTGTATTCGCCGCTCCAACAGGCGGTGCAATAATGGTCCGCCGGCAGTATAGCACAGGACAGGAGCCCTTCCAGCGACAAATATCCAATGCTGTCCACTTCAAGAAATTCCCTGATCTGACTCAAATCGCGATTGTTGGCCAGCAGTTCCCCTTTGGTCGGGAAATCAATGCCGTAAAAGCAGGGAAACCTGATGGGTGGACAACTGACGCGCATGTGAATCTCTCTGGCCCCCGCCTGCCTTAGTGTCCTGATTTTGCCCCGCGTGGTCGTGCCGCGAACGATGGAGTCGTCCACGACCACGATGCGTTTGTCTTTCACCACCTCATTGACCACGGCCAGTTTGAGCTTGACCTCCAGCTCTCTGAGGGCCTGGTCCGGCGAAATAAACGTTCTGCCCACGTAGTGGCTGCGAACCAGACCCATATCGAACGGAATTTTGCTGTATTCGGCGTATCCCAGGCCCGCCGAGGTGCCCGAATCCGGCACCGGAATTACGACATCCGCCTCCGCCGGGTGCTCGGTCGCGAGCCGCCTGCCCAGCTTTTTTCTGTACTCGTGTACGTTTTCGCCAAAGAGCGTGCTGTTCTGCTTGGCAAAATAGACGTGCTCGAAGATACAGTGGGCGGGCGTGACTGTGCCGGGCGTGACGAAGAACCGGCTGTGCAGGCCGTCTTTGTCCAGCCGCACAATCTCGCCCGGCTCGACTTCACGAATGAATCGCGCCCCCACGGCATCCAGCGCACAGGTCTCGCTGGCAACAACATATCGGCCGTTTTCCATTTGGCCAACACACAGCGGCCGGTTCCCGTGTGGGTCGCGGGCCGCTTCTATCCGGTCGGCAAACAAAAACAGCAAACTGTACGCCCCCTGCAGATGGTTCAACACGTGGGCAAGCGGATCGGGCCGACTCACGTGGGTCGGCTTGGCTAACAGATGAACAATGACCTCGGTATCGCACGTGCTCTTGAAGATGCTGCCGTATGCCTCGTACTCATCGCGCAGCCGGCCGGCGTTAGTCAGATTGCCGTTATGGGCCACCGCCACCTGTCCGCGGGAGTACTCGGCCACAAGCGGCTGAGAGTTGGCGGCCCGGCTGGCCCCCGTCGTCGAATACCGCACGTGCCCAATTGCAGCGGGAGCGGCTAACCTCCCAAGAATCTCCTGCCCGGAGCGAAACACCCGCCGGACCGTTCCCATCCCTGTATAACATTGTATCGTCTGGCCGTCCGTCGAAGCGATCCCCGCCGACTCCTGGCCCCGGTGCTGAAGGTTGTGCAGACCGAAATACGTCTTCTGGACCGCCTCGGGGTCGCCAAAAATGCCGAACAGACCACAATTTTCTTTTTTGTCGTAAAGCATGAATGAATCCTTCGACTACGCTCAGTGGGCTCGGCCATCCCTTACGGGAGATAGTGAGCCTATCGAACTATTGTCGATTTTCGATTGCCGATTGTCAATTGAAAACTGACGAGCACGCCCTTAGCCCTTAGGGATGCGCGCAGCCTGTAGGGGCAACCCCATGTGGTTGCCCAGGGCGGCCACGTGGGGCCGCCCCTACCTCGGAGCGGGCTGCATAAACTCCGGCACTCTGCGAATCTTACCCTCGGCGTTGACGCAGGCCAACGTCGTGGCGCCTTCAGCTAAGACCACCCCATCGCAGGAACGCCTCAGCGTATAGATATGCTCGACCTTGCCGGGAGTAACCAGCGAACAAGTCGTCTCAAGTACCAGCTCCTGGTCATATTCGGCGGGCCGGCGATATTTTATCTGCAAGCGGGCCACGACAAAAAATACCCCGGCCTCTTCAAGGTCTTTGTAGGCCACCCCGTTGGCCCGCAAAAGCTCCGTCCTGCCCATCTCAAACCATACCGGATAGACGCTGTGATGAACGACGCCGCCCTTGTCCGTCTCGGCGTATCGCGGCACGATTGTTATCGTATGGCTCTGAGCGGTTATATGCTGTGGGAAGCACATTTCAATGGAAAATTGTCAATTGTCAATCGTCAAAGTGGTCCAGTGTTTTTCAATCTCTTCCAGCGTCTTGCCTTTGGTTTCCGGCAAAAGTCGCCAGACAAACACCAGCAAAACGACACAGAACACGCCGTACAGCCAGAAGGGAAATGCGCGGTGGAACGTCGCCACGAGCCACGACTTGTCATCGTTCATCATGGGAAACGTCTGGGAGACGATGTAGTTGGCGACCCACAGGCAGACCGTGGCGATAGCCATTGCCCGGCCGCGAATCCGCGTGGGAAAAATCTCCGATAGGATGACCCACGTCACCGGCCCAACCGACAGCGCGAAGCAGGCGATATAGCCGAGAATAAACAACAGGACCCACAATTCCGTTCTCTGGAAGTACGCGGCCAATCCCATCGCCAGCAAAGATATTCCCATCCCCGCCGAGCCGATCATCATTAAAGGCTTGCGGCCGATCCGGTCCACCGTCCAGATGGCGATAACGGTAAAGCTCAGGTTCACCACGCCGACGACCACCGTCTGCAAAAGAGCGGCATTGGTCTCGGATCCCATCTTCTTGAAAATCTCGGTTCCGAAGTACAGAAAGACGTTAATCCCCGTCACCTGCTGCAAAACAGCCAGGACAATCCCAATCACGAACACCAGCTTCATGCCCGGCTGGAGAAGTTGTCCCAGCGAGCCGGTCTCATGGCGGAGAGCATCCTTGATCTGAGCCAGCTCGGTCCGGGCCTGGTCGGAGCCATTCACGCGGGTCAGGATGCCCAACGCCTGGTCATCCCGTCCCTGCTTCGTCAGCCAGCGCGGACTCTCGGGGACGAGAAACAGCAGGGCGAGCAGCACCAGGGCCGGCAAGGCCCCGGAAGCGAACATCCAGCGCCAGCCGTGCTCCTGATTCCATAACTCGTCGCCCTGCAAAGCGATGAAGTAGTTCACGAAGAAAACGACCGAAATGCCCGAGACGATGGCGAACTGGTTGATCGAGACCATCCGGCCGCGGATCCGGGCCGGCGTAATCTCGGCGATGTACAAGGGCGAGGAGACGGAGGCCGCCCCGATGCCCAGGCCCGCCAGGAGGCGAAAGAGGATGAACATGGTGAGCGTCGTCGGCACGGCAGTCCCGATCGCGGAGACAAAGAACAGAATCGCCGAAAGAATCAGGACTTTCTTGCGCCCGAACCGATCGCTGATTGCCCCGGCCCCGGCCGCCCCCAGGGCACAACCCAGCAGGGCACAACCCATCGCCCATCCTTCCTGCTCAGGACCGAGACTGAAATGGGTCTTCAGGGGGCCGATCGCGCCGTTAATGACTCCGGTATCGTAACCGAACAGTAACCCCCCTAAAGCGGCTACAAGACACACGACCATCACGTAAACGCCGCCTGTCTGTGACCTCGACAGCCGGTCCGCGGATGCGCCACCGGATGACGCATTTTGCTGGTTTGCTGATAAGCTCATTGGCGACAATTCTCCAAAGCATATTTCAACGCCCAGTCGATGAACGCCGCATGATTCTCATTTTTATACGTCCCATCCGGCAGCTTGCATCGCGCCTGGGCCTGCTCGATTTGAGCGACAATCGGCCGGGCCTTATCACCGATTTGTTCGATCTCGCGTGCGGCATACAGGACGGTTTCTTCACGTTTGTCTTCCAGGCCCTCGGCCAGAACCTGCAAAGCCTCGTCGCAGAATCCGAGCTTGCACAGCGCGCCGGCGGCGGTGAACCGGACGTTCGGGCTTGAATCTTCGAGCCGCGTCCTTAGCACATCGACGGCCGGCTTCGCCTCGGCGCCGAGTGCGGTCAAAGCAATTACAGCCCAATAGCGAACGGCGCTATCCGAATCTTCCAACAGCCTGATCAGTCTGGGAACGTGACCCGGTCCTCTGCCGACCAAATCGGCCGCGGCGAGAATACGCTGCTGGGAAAACTTGCCGGGGTCCCGCGCGATCTCATACGGCGTCGAGCCTTCGGCGCGAATGTGCATTTCCGCTTCCGGCAACAGGCCCACGTCGCGTATCTGGAGCATCCATCCATGCAGCACATTCCGCAGCCTCTGGAGCACCTTTCGGCGTGCAGGGCTGCCCGCGAGATTGTTCACTTCGTGCGAGTCCGCAAACGTATCGTAGAGTTCTTCGGCCGGCTTGGCCGGCGCCCAGAGCAGTTTCTGCGCCGGCGAAATCTCCTCTTCTGCAACCGCCCGCTTTAATTCCTGCATGATCTCCGCCCTGTCGCAGTAATCGCTCGGCTGAATGTACGGCAGATGGGGCATATAGTGGCGAATGTACTTGTATCGTTTGTCGCGCACGCAGCGCGAGCACTCGTAGGCTTCGTCCACCCGGCTGGACGCCCCGAAAATGTATTCTCGCGGCTTGCGCTGCGCCGGGCCGAGGAACGCCTGACCCTGTATGTAATTCGGAGCTGATAAGCCGGCCAGGCTCAGCACGGTCGGGGCAAAATCGACAAAACTCACTAATCTGCTTGTCTTGCCGCCTGGCCGGTGCGGCGCAAGGTGCCGGAAACGCTGCGGGAAGCGAATGATCAACGGCACGTGAAGGCCGGTATCGTAGAGCGTTCGCTTGTATCGGGGAATGCCCATCCCATGATCGGAAAAGAAAAACACGATGGTGTTGTCGGCCAGGCCGTCGGCTTCGAGCTGGCTGAGCACATCGCCGACTTGTTTATCCATGAAGGTAATCAAATCGTAGTAGCGGGCCCAAATCTTGCGCACAAACGGGGTGTCCGGATAATGAGGCGGAAGCGAGACTTTAGCGGGATCGTGACGTTCTTCGGGCTTGAGTTTCGAGCCGTAGGTGGCAATAAATTCTTCGTCGGAACCGTTAATCTGTCCCTGGTGCGTGGAGACGAAATTGAACACGCTGAAAAACGGCTGGTCGGATTTGCGTTTGCGCCAGTGAGCCTCACGGCTGGACTCGTCCCAGGCACCGACGTCAACAAAGTTGTAGTCCTTCTTGTAGTTATTCGAGCAGTAGTACCCCGCCGCACGAAGGTATTGCGGAAAACACTTGATCTTCTCCGGCAGCTTCACTTCGGAACGCAAATGCTGGGTCCCGAGAGAAGTCGCGTACACACCCGTGATCAGGCATGAGCGTGACGGTGCGCAGACCGGCGCCGTTGCAAACGCCTGCGTGTACATGATCCCCTCGCCGGCCAGCTTGTCCAGATTCGGCGTGATGGCATACGTGTCACCGTAACAGCCGAGAAAGGGACTGGTATCCTCGCACGTTATCCAGAGAATGTTGGGTTTTTCTTTCGAGACGGGAGCAGTTTGTCGGACCCTATCTGCGGCGCACCCGCCGAGCGCAAGACCGGAGGCGTAGAAACCTGCGGCTTTGAGAAAGTCGCGACGCGTGTTATGTGAAGTGCCCATCGGTCCGGTCTCCTTACTGGTAGGGTGGGGCTCTGCCCCACCATTTCAGATCGGTGGGCCACCGTTCGACAGGCTCACGGTCCTGAGCGAAGTCGAAGGAAGGCCCACCCTACGAGTTTTACCTATTTGGCGGAGACAACCTTGAAGTCTCGTAAGCTCCGCACCGCTTTACCATCGGCCCCGGCCAATTCCGCAACAAGCTGATAATTCCCCGTTTGAGCTGGAACTTGCGCGGTGAATGACAGAACTTCCCGGCCAAGAGCATCGACGCTGCAATCCTTATCCTGTTCGGCAATCGTTTGGCCGGCACACATAATACGCAACCGGACGGGGCCTTTCCAGTTGTCGTACAGGTCGTTCAGAACAGAAACCTTGAACTGCTGCTCAGATCCGCCGGCAAGCTCCTCGGCCCAGAAATCAATCATCAATCCCACCGGCGAAAAGGCATCGCGGACGTACTTCTCGAAGTTAGGCTCAAAGGTGAGTTTCTCCAAATCTATAAAGTGGTCGCTGGTGGCGCCGCCTTCGGGTCGCGGCTTGTCGCCGGCCCGGGAGTAGCCCAGACCGCAGAAATGCAGGACGCCCGCACATTCGCGGTGGGCGCGCCAGAATTCGGTCTTGGCCGCGAGGCATCTGGCATAAAATTCCCGGCGCTGTTCCACGGTCGAGTTCGGGCCGAGCAGCTTCTCGTAAACCGGGACGGTCAGGCAGGTCGGTGAGCCGTCGCGATTGAGCCACATCCAGGCGTACTCGTTGATGATGATGGGTACCTTGAGCTTGCGCTGGGCCTGCTGCAAAGAGGGAACGCCCGATACATTGACCATGTCCTTCATGCCGGTGAACTTGGCGTTGCCCCAGGAGGAGTTGAACAGGCCGCTCATCAGATAAGGATGGGCCTCGACACAGTCCTTGTCGGTCTGCGGCTCCGCCCAGCCGTTGTCCCAGGGACGATTCGAAAGGTCCAGGTCCCGGACGGCCATCAGAGCTTTGCCCGTCTCCGGCGTCCGGCTCTCGTTCTGGGCGTCCCAGATAACAACGCAGGGATGGTTCCATCGCTCGCGCATCCACTCGATGTATTCCGGGATGATCTTTTCACTTGTGGGATTCTCCGGCGCCTTGTCCAGCAGCCATATAGGAAACTCATCCTGAATCAGGAAGCCCTCTTCGTCGGCGATGTCATACCAGATCTCGGGCGGAAAGCCGATACAGTAACGAATGGAATTCCAGTGCATGCCCTTGAATTTTTGATGGAGCAGCCGGACCCATTCGGCCCGCCAGGGCTTGTCACCCCGCTCGGCGTCCTCGAAGAAGCGATAGGCACAGACGTTGGTTCCCCGCATGAAGTAAGGTTTACCGTTGAGAATGGCTCGGCCGGTCTCTTTGTCGAACCGGAACGAGCGCATGCCGAATCGAACTTTGACGTTGTCCATGCCCGTGCCGACCTCCAGCACATACAGGAACGGGTCATCGGGCGACCAGAGGTGGCAGTCCTTGATGGGAATCGAGATGACCTCTGATGTCTGAACTGTGTTAACCTTTCGGCGGCCCACCTCCCGGCCCGATGCTGCCTCGCGAACGATTAAATCCAAAGGAGACATTTCAGCGCGAGGATTGTTGCCAAGAGTAATCTGAACCCTGACACTGTTGGTGGCAAGGTCCGGAGCGGTTTGGACGTTGACGATGTGCGGCGTGCCCGTGAGAATCAGCTCGACCGAGTCGTAGATGCCGGGGATGTAGAGGTATTTTTCGAAGTCCCAGCCGCTCGGCACATCCGTCGGCCGGGATTCACGGTCGGCGCCAATGCGGATAATCAGCTCATTTTGCTGACCTGAGCCTTTGAGGAACTCTCTGACATCCAGCAGGGCCGGCGTAAAACAAGGCAGATGCTCGCCGACGACTTTGCCGTTCAGCCAGACTTTCGTGCCGTACCTGGCCTTGTGGACCTTCAGGATGGCGACCGGTGTGACCGAGCCGTCGAGCGAGAACGTGCGTCGATACCAGAAAGCCTGACGGCGCTGGCTCTTCTTACCGACCTCTTCGAAGGGGGGCGAAGCCATATCGACCAGCCCCGGCACCGGAACTTTATGCGTGAAACTCGCGGGAATCGAATCCATGCCGCCTTCGGCAACATCCCACGTCCCATTCAGGTTGATGACCCGCCTGGGACCCGCGCTCTCGGCAGACAATGCAACATTCGCCAAGACGATGAATATCGAACATGGAATAACGAATGACCAATGACGAAGTAAGAGCCAGCGCCCTTCGGCGTTCGTTATTCGATGTTCATTATTCGTTATTCCCATAGCTTTCTCTCCTTACACGGCCCTGTCCAACGCCTTAAACATAGCTAAGACGTTTTGTACGGGCGTGTTGCACTGAATGTTGTGAACGGTGGCAAAGACAAAACCTTTCTTCGCACTGAACGTGCGAACGCGCTCTTTGACCTCTCGGTGGACCTGGTCAGGCTCGCCGAAGGGCAGGGTCTTTTGGGTATCGACGCCGCCGCCCCAGAAAACGATTCTGCCGCCGTACTTGTCCACTAAGTGCTGCGGGGCCATCCCCATGGCGGAGGTCTGGACGGGATTGAGAATATCGAAGCCGGCCTCGATGAATCCTTCGATCAGCGGCTCGCAGCCGCCGCAGCAGTGTTTCATCGTCTTCCATTTGGTGTGGGCGTGGATCCAATCGTTGAGCTTTCTGCTGAACGGCAGGTACAGCTCGCGGTAGGTATCCGGGCCGCAGAAGAGTGTATTCTGTGCCGCTAAGTCGGTCCCATCGAGCCATACGGCCTGAATCCGGTCGCCAACGGCCTGGTAAATCCGCTCAAGATTCTGGATTGCGATTTCCGTCTGACCGGCGAAGACCTCTTTAACATATTCCCGCCGCGAAACGGTGCTGATATACCACTCTTCGATGCCCCGAATGCCTTTTGGATGTTTCAGAAACGCCGCGGGCACCAGAGCGATGTCACCGAAGGCCGTGCCGGGCAGGCCGGTTGTGATGGCCAAATCGGTATTGTCGTATAGCTCGCGCGCGCCTTGTTCATAAACCTTCAAATCTTCGTCACTCAGCAGGGCGAAGTCTTCGAGGTTATCAGCCGGGTCGAGTTTCTCCTCATCGATCGGTTCCTGGCGAACGATGTCGTCAAAATAGAATCCGCCTTTGGGCATTCGGCCGGACGCGGGGACGGATGTATCCCCTTGCGGGTACTGGAGAATGTCGCCGTTCGGTTCCGGCCTGATATTGAACTTACCCGGAACCAGCACATCCGTGCCGTCAAAGGTTCGCCACGGCTTCCAATCCGTCTGGGCAAAACCAAAATGATTTTTCGGCCCGGGCAGGTTCACCGTGTCGACGCGCAGCAGATCGCGCAAGTCGGCCGCCACTTCGCCTAACATTTGATAAGGCTCGACCACCTTCACAGGCGCGCCCGGCTTATCCAGACCGAGGGCCCGACGCAGATTCGCGATGACGCTCACGTGGGCTCCCGTACCAAGCGTTCCACCCAAATCGACCGGAGCTCGGTCCACCTTCTTGTAATTTAAGGCCGCCAGCACGCGCTGCCGGCCGGTCATAGATGACTTGCCGTCAGATTTATTCTTCATAAAGAAGCTCCCAATTCTGGATTTCGGAATCTGCAATAGCGGCTATTCTACCACCTCCGGGGTGCCAAGACAAAAGGTGTATTTCAGCCCTCAGTCCGAAAATGCGTGGCTGTGTTCATTTGCGGGCCGCTGCCCGGGGCGGCGCCTGCGCTGCTGAATCTACTCTTAAGTAGCAGACCGGTCTGGACGATTAAACATGGATGAGGTTTGACATACTTGGTTCTGAACGAGATAATACCGGGTATGGCCTTTGATGAAAGGTCTTTTTTTGTGTTTTTTGAGCCTCCGGTCAGTCCGGCAATTCTGTGCCGGCGTCGAGAGGCCTGACGGAAAGGACAAATTATGAGAACGTGGTCTCTTAACCTGAGCTTGCCCGCCTCACGTCTGGCGGGAGTTTCGGTTTGCTTTGCGATACTTCTTGCCGCTGTCGGCCTGAGCTGTAAACCCAAAAGCCCCAAAGAAACAGGGGCCGGGCAAGCTGAACCGAATGCCGTCTCGGAATCGAACGCCAATAAGGTCGCCGTGACCGTCAACGGCGTTACTATTACAGAAGGCGATGTGATGGCGCTCATCGGGCCTCAGATTGAGATGATCGCCAAGCAATCTTCACAACTGCCTCCGGGGATTGCCGAGCAATACAAAAAACAGCTTCACGATCAGGCATTGGAACAGTTGATGCGGCGGGAGCTGCTGGACCAGAAGATAAAAGAAGCCAATGTCACCGTCTCCGACGAAGAAATACTCACGAAAATAAGGGAAATGGCGTCCGGGTCGGGAGAGCTTCTGTCGTTGGAGGAAACCAAGAAGGAGGTAGAGCGGTACGGCCAGAATTTCGAACAGTTGAAAGAGGACGTCCGCAAGAGCCTGGCCCGCAACAAGTTCATGGAAATGCAATGGGCGGGCAAGATAAACGTCACGCAAGAGGACGCCAAAGCGTATTATGACCAGAATCAAAAACGGTTCGAACTACCCGAGCAAATCAGGGCAAGCCATATTCTCATAGAATTCACAAGCGCCGATCCTAACGCGGACCCGAACCAGGCCAAGGCGAAGGCCAAAGCAAACATCGAGGACCTGCTCAAACAAATCAAGGGTGGAGCAGATTTCGCCGAGCTGGCCAAGGCCCATTCAAGCTGTCCCTCGGCCCCGCAAGGCGGCGACCTGGGATTCTTCCCAAGAGGCAAGACGACGCCGGCTTTTGAGAAGGTGGCCTTTGAGCTGCAAGTCGGGCAGATCAGCGACGTTGTGGAAACCGAATACGGATACCACATCATCAAGGTGACGGATCATCAAGACGCAAGCCTCGTTTCGTTCGAGCAGGCCAAAGACGACATCGTAGCGCAGCTCACGCAGAAGAAACAATCCGAGTTCGCAGAGGAGTATATCAACTCGCTCAAGAACAGTGCGAAAATTGTCTTTCCGTTTCAAGGCTGATGATGCTTTGAAACGAATGGCCCGTGGCGTCCCATTATGACTAAGGAGCCAGCAGCGAGGCGGGGTCGAGGTTAGCGGCTTCTATGCCCTTGAAGTAATTTGCCGTGCCTACCTTCAACTCCATCGTGGCCTCTTCGTCACAAACAATGATACCCTTTTGATGCATTTGCAGGGCGCTGATCGTCCAAATATGGTTTATGCCTTCTTCGATGGCGTGCTGCAGGGCCCTGGCTTTGTTGTGCCCGTTGACAATAATCAGCACCTCGTCAGCATCCATAACCGTGGCTACACCCACCGTCAGAGCGGTTCTGGGCACCTTATTGACGTCGCCGCCAAAGAAGCGCGAATTGGCCACGATCGTATCATAGGTCAGCGTTTTAACGCGCGTCCTTGATGACAACGACGAAGCCGGCTCATTAAACGCGATGTGACCGTCGGGACCTATACCGCCGAGAAATAGTTTGATACCACCGACATGCTTCATCTTCTCTTCATAGCCCGTACATTCAGCTTCGAGGTCCGGCGCGTTGCCATTAAGAATATTGACGTTCTTTTTCTGGATATCCACGTGGCTAAAAAGATTATTCCACATAAACGAATGATAGCTTTCCGGGTGATTCTCCGGGATGCCCACGTATTCGTCCATGTTGAAGGTGACAACGTTCTTGAAGGACACGACGCCCTTCTTATTGAGCCGTATTAACTCTTTGTAAGCCCCCAACGGTGAAGACCCCGTGGGAAGGCCCAAGACAAAGGGCTTGGCCTTGCTCGGGCCAAACTCATTAATTCTCCTGGCGATAAGATTAGCCGTCCACCTGGATGCCAATTCATAATTCGGTTCAATAATCACTCTCATAAGCTCAATTCTCCTGAATCTAATTGTCCCTATATCGTATATGACCAGCCTGCATCCTGCAAAACATTTCTGCGCTGTGCACGATGCTCGATATCAGATACTCCGGCGCTCAACGAGGCAAGGACCGCAACGGCTCCATTCGACCAATCAGCTCGTCAGCGAGCGCCGTTTTGGCAGTAATATGCTTCTCGATTTCCATGACGAAATTGTTTTCTTCGAACGTTCCGCGGACACGTTCGAAATCGGCCTGTTTGGTTTTCAGATCGCCGTCGAGCCCATATCCGATTTGGGCCGTCGCGGTGAATTCCTTTTGGGCATCGGCATGAAGCATGCGGTCAAGCTCAACGACGGCCGTCTTCCATTTCGCTGCGAGCTCGATGATATCATCGGCCGTTATGTTCTCGATTGTCCTGCCCCATCGCTGCTGTAAAACGTTTACCACCCACGCCCACTCATACTCAGGATAATTCACGTGCATCACCCTGAAACCATCCGCTATCTGTTCAAGGCCGCCGATCCGGTCTTCTTCAATATCACAGAGCATCTTTTGCACGGCTTCCTCGGGGGCCAGCAGGCCGGCCAGGTCCAGCCATTTGCCCGGCCCGAGGCTCGTTTGCGGCTTCAGCGCGGCACGCAGCTCGCCGATACTGCCGAATGCTCTGCCTTCCAGCCGCCTGATCAGACAATTTCCCAGGAACTTATCAATCCCAATCTGGTACAACTGAACACCGCGGTCCAGCGACGAATTCCTGATTTTGACACTGTGGTAGATAAAATACTCGGATGTTTCGCCCGAGGTCGCCTTGAGATTCGCCAGCAACTGACAGCCGTTGAGCATCTTCTGAATCGTGTAAGGGCTTAACAGCTTGAAATTTATGTGGTCCAGCTTTTCGCGTGCCTTCCGCCTGTCGCGCTTGGGCCATTTTCGAGCGTCGCGGACCGTTCCGACGCTCCGCAGATTTACACCCGGGACCAGAATGCTTTCGTCCTCGTGCTCAATGAGATACGAAAAAGGCAAGTCCGAAGTGTCTGAGTTTCTGTAATGCCGGCCCATCACCACGGTAAAGGCCCCGACCTTTGCCGGCCAGAGCACATAGGAATCGCTGGCGGTCTTGGAGCCGCGCTCGACGACGCCCTGATGCACGGGTCCGAGTTTGTACATGTGATTGCTCTGGTTCGTTCCGCTGCCGGCGTTCAGGAAGGAAAACAACCCGGCAATCAGCAACGTGGATTTGTGATGCGTGACGGTATAAGGTCCGGCGAATACGGCGCAGGCTTCCCCGTGAAAACCACCGCAGTTGGCGAAGAACACCGAGTTCTCCGCCGAGTATTGCCTGGACAATACGGTGCCCTGCCCCACGAAGCACTTGTATATGATGGTGCCGTCGGTAATCTTCGAGCCGCTGGATGCGATGAAGTCCTCGGCAAAGACGCCGGGGCCGATATGAACCGGGTCCTCGGGACAACTATTGACCGAACCGTTTTCTAATTTGTTGACCCCCTCTATTAAAGCGGCGGGGCCCACTTTCACGTCTCTGATGATCCGGCAGTTGATCAGCCGTGCACCGTGACCGACAAGGCCCATGGAGCTGGTCACTGATGCGGTATGGTCGGCTATCAGCTTCTGAAGCTTTTCAATGACGATGGGCCTGTGTCGATAGAACGCCAACACATACGCGGTGTGGGCGGACAGGTGGTCGTAAATAGGTATTTCTCTGCCGCCGGCTTCATTGACAACAGCCACCTCCACCCCGTTGCCGAAACCGCTGCGGCCCTCGACGGCAAGCAGCTCGATATTGTCTATCACTACATCGTCCTGGACGACATAATTGGCGATGTAATTCCTTATGCAGCTTATATATACGTTATCGCCGATGACACAGTTGTGAATCGTAGCATGACTGATGCCCGACGGCTTGACAACGCCGCCGAAAAAAGACACCTGCTTCTGAAATACACCCAATTTCACACAGCCCGAGAAGTGTGTTGTTTTGACCGCCTCCGCGTTGAAACCTTCGGCAACCTGGACCTTCGACCAATCATCGCAACTACATCCCTGACGGGTCAATTGCTCGATCTGCCCGGCGGTGAGCGGCTGAAATTCACCTCGATAATCAGGTTCTGATGCCATGTGTCCTTCTTTCCAATTCACATTGTGATCGCCATCCCGGGCACAGTGAAAGACTACTATTATCTGACCCTTTGATTTCGCCGGTCCTGGTCCCAATTTCAGTCCAGCCCATAGTACAGACCCCAATCCTTCAAAGCAACAGATTTGTAACAAGTTACCTGTTAGGAAAGAGTACCGAACTTCGCCGAAATCCCAATCGGCGCGCTGCCCGCCGACGCGCGAAGAATCAGACCGCACGTCATTCTGTTGCAAGCGTCATGAAATTCTCAGCAAAATTTGTAGTAATTCGTTGGCGAGTGCCGATGTTTAGTATATATAGGGGACTGTTGTTTCCCCGGATAAGGGTGCTGTCCCGTGTCTATCGAATCGCCCCGTACAAGGCGGGCGGTTGAAACCTTGAGATGGGTTTAAGGTCGGTAGGTGCAGGGCAAGAGCCCAATTATCTGTAGGGTTTTGTGTTCACGGACGATGTTTCATAGGAAGAATTCTAAAGCACGGACTCTCAGGGACGAGGCTATGCCGAATCAGGCAAGAGTGGCAAAGGTCTTGGCAACACTGCTGGCTTCGATGACGACCGGAGCGATAGTTCTTATGGCTCTGGGCCACAATCCTCCTTCCGCGGGCCCCTTCTCCCTGTGGACGTACCAGCGTCTTGACCCCGTCAAAGACGCCATTGTTTCCCGAACCGTCCAAGCTGCGGGCCGCTGGAACCGTATCGAAATACACTACAGCGGAACCAGGGCCGGTAACATAGAGCAATTGGCCTCGGCCAACGGCATGGCAAATCCGGAGGAGTTCAACTGCCACTTTTGCCTGTGCAACGGCAACGGCGGCGACGACGGCCAAATACAGACAACGGAAAAATGGCAAAAACAACTGTCAGCGGTTCCGGGGCAGGCCTGGTTTGGCAACGGCCGGACCATCCGTATATGCCTCGTCGCTGATGGAAGAATCACTTATCCCACCGATTGCCAGATAAAAAGGCTTCAGGTGCTTGTCGAAGCTCTGTGCAAGAGATTCCAAATAGAGCCTTCGGCCATCGACTATCCAAGCGATTGGCGTTAAGGCCGCCGTATAAAGCGCCCCTCACGGCAGGACACCCAATCAACCCGAATCCTACCTGACAACCCCCCTCGGGCCCTTTGTGTCCATAAAAATAGACCGGATGTGCATCCAAAGGACACACATCCAGTCGCTTTAAGGAGGGCGGTTATGTGCGAAACAGCCCTTCGGCTATCCGAAGTATTTAAACACTGGTGGGAAAAACCTCTCCCACGCCAAGCCTATCAACCAACTGTCCAGGAATCTGCTTCTCAGCGGGCTCCTGTTGTTCTATTTTTAGAGACGAATTCAAACGCCGGATTTATTGCAGGATTTGGGGGAAAAAAAGAAAAATCTTCGGAAAATCCGCGTTTCCCGTTCAATATCGCTGCTTCTGAAGAGCATTTTTTTGTGCGGCTTACCAAGTGGCTGCAAACACACCCATTTCTACGCGTATAGAAACGAGGGGCACAACAGACGAGGGACGCGGGAGGCATCGTCCATCATCCATCCTGCCTCATCTGTCGTTCCGTCCGCCGGCCCAAACCACGAACATCGGTCAGCCAATAGACAACCACACCTGCAACAAATACACTCAACAGAACGAACAGGCTGATGCGTTTAAACGCCCAGGCGTATGTAACACAACTATAGATCAGAAAACCACAAACGGCGCTGAATATAAGCGTGGTGACCGGATAGCCGGTTACGCGGTATGGGCGCTCAACCTGGGGTTCTTTGAAGCGCAACACGATAACCGCCAGACTCGTACCCAGATAGAACGCATACACCGCCGCGGCGGTGTACAGAAGCGTATCCACGAACGAACCGAAGACCATAATCAGGCTTACAGCAATCACACCTTGCACCAGGAGCGCCCAGGCGGGCGTTCCTGTTCGTTCATGCCACTTCCCAAAAAGTCTGAAGGTTCTGTGCTCAGCACCCATAGCGTATGATATGCGTGCACCCGTAAAAATCAGACCATTCACAGCCCCCAGCGCGGAGATGCAGACCAGGGCACTGATAAGGCCGCCGCCGATCCTCGGAAAGGCCGTGGCAATAGCGTCCCTGGCTACCGCTTTGGACGTGGCCAGGCCCGAATAGCCTAACGTGTAAAGAAAAGCCCCGTTGACCAGCACATACAGAAAGATAACAGCGCTCGTACCAAGCACGAGGGCGCGAACAATATTGCGACGCGGCTCCTTCACCTCTGCGGCCACATAAGCCATCTCGTTCCATCCTCCGTATGTGAACAGCACAAAGATCAAGGCCAGACTCACAGGCAGAGCGTCAAAGGTTGATTCCGCTGCAGCTCGCTGAGGGGCAAGAACCGCAACGCCTACGATAGCCAACAGCCCCAAAGCCTTAACAACGGTCAACAGATTCTGGGTCCATTTGCCCTCCCTGACCCCCAGAATGTTGATGACGGTCAGAATGACTGCAGCCCCGGCCGCATAGAGCCGCTGACTGTACGCCGGGTGACTTGCCAACGGGTCCCAAATGGCCCGCGCGTACGTCGCGAACGCAAAGGCCATCACGGCAATATCGCCGGGACGGACGACGGTAAGCTGGGCCCAGCCGAACAAGAAACCAGCCCACTTGCCGTATGCACGGCTCAGGTAAACGTAATCGCCCCCTTCCTTCGGATACGCCGTGGCCAGCTCGGCGTAACAAAGAGCGCCGCACAGCGAGAGCAATCCTCCCACAGTCCAAAGCGCCAGCACGCCCCACCCGGAGCCGGCGCCCTTGGCAATGTCCGGGGCCATCTGATATATCCCCGCGCCGATGATAATCCCGACAATAATGCAGGTTGAGTCGAAGAGTGACAGTTCTCTTTTGGGCATTGCGCCCGTGGATGTTTTTTCCAAAGCCGATACCTCCGTCTAACTGACTTCGATCAGCCTGTTTTATCAGGCGTTTAGGGAGTTGGCCAGCATACGGTCCCATATCTGGCGCTGTTCAATGAGTGCCTGGACGCGGTCCGGCACCTTGTCGCTCACTTCCAGCAGTTGCCAGCCGCCCCAGCCCATTCGAACTAACAGATCCATCTGAAGCTGGTAGGGAAATCCCGCTTCTTTGAGATTGTGCAAATGAAGTGTATCGCCCAATAAGTCCTTGACCAGACCGAAGTTATGTTCAAATCCTTCGCCCGCGGCGTCCCTTTTGTCGCTGTTAAGCTTGACCCGGACGCTCGGCTGGGTGACATGATTCATAATGGCTCTGATGGTCGCCAGTTCGCCTGCGTCGCCGTGAGCTTCGAGGCGAACCTGCTGGCCATAGTCGGCGGCGAATGCACCGACGACGTTCAGGGCCTTGCCGATCTGCTCTATGGTTTTTTTCCGCGGGACGCCCTCGTGAAAGCTGTTCGGGAACATCCTCACGCCGCTGCCGCCTACGTCTTTGCTAAGCTTGATATAAGCCTTGCTGTTCTCTATCGCCGTTTGGAGCTCCTCGGCCTTGGGAGAATCAAAACGCTCACTTGTGGCAAGACCCACAAGGGTAACGGGGCTGTCTTCAAAACGTTTCTTCGCTTCGCGGCGCTGCTGCGCATTGAGGTCCAGCTCGACGCGATGAGCGTAGGAGTCGCTGGTTCGCAGCTCAACGCCAAACACCCCGGCCTTGCGGCAGTTAGCGATCAGAGTAGGTATATCCCAATCCTTGCCCCACTGGTAGGTCGTGAATCCAAAGCGGGTCTTACCATGTTTCGCTCCGGCTTTTGTCCCCGCGACCTTACATGAAGTAAGAGCCGTGGCCGCAATTGCGCCGGCGGCGACATAGAAACCACTTGTCAGGAAATGACGGCGTGAAAGTCCCATTCGTTCTGAAGGCATAGTTTTCAATCCTCACCTGATAGTAATATTCACTCGATTATGTGCCCCGGCGCTTCTTGAGAGTCACGCCGATACCGCTGCCCTGTTCATGCAGGAAGATCGTCTCCAGCTCCGCATTCGTAGTGATAGCCTCAAGGTAGTCCTGCATCCGCGACGCCACGTCCGTTGTGTTGTGGGCCAGAATCAGTCCCCCCGGACGGACCAAAGGCAGAAGCTTGCGGAGGTAATCCAAATAGCCATCCTTGTCCGCGTCAATGAAAACAATGTCGATCGGACCCTTGAGCTGCGCGACTTTCTCGTGAGCATCGCCCTCGACGAGCGTCACGAGCTTATCGACGCCCGCCCGTTTGAAGTTCTCACGGGCCAGCGAAGCACGCTGGGCGTCGATCTCGTATGTGGTCAGCCTGCCGCCGGTGGTCCGCAGGGCCAGACAAAACCAGATTGAAGCGTAGCCGTTGGAGGTCCCAATCTCGACGACGTGCTTGGCGCCGAGTGCCTCCGTCAGCAGTCTCAGTACCCTGCCGTCCTCCGGCGGCACGCTCAGTATCCCGCTGTCCGGGCCGCGGCACATCGCCTCCAGCACGTCCAGGATTTTCTTCTCCTGCTGGCTGTTCGGTATCGGTGGACGCTGAGTGGCAGCCTCAAAGGCAAAGTCTCCGGGGGCATTTCCTCTAAGTACGGCCAGGCTCCCGACCGCCGCCAACACGACCAGCGATGCGACGGCAAACATGGTCCTGTTTGACATTGACGACTTCCTTGAAGAAAGCTCACGTTCCTATCGCTTCCCGAGATCGAATGTACACCGGCACGCGCCGATTCGACGATGAACTCTACCGCTACCCGGAAGAAATTTCCATCAAAATATGAACACACCTTCTCGGCGGCGAGAGAACCTTATCAGCTATTGGCCGCGATACGGATACGGCTATTGCCCCTGGCGCTTCTTGAGGGTCACACTCACGCCCTGGCCCTGGCCCTGAAACACTGTCTCCAGGTTGGGGTCACCGGTGATGGCCTTGATGAAATCCTGCCCTACCATCTCAATATTGTGAGCCAGGATAAGCCCGCCCGGACGCACTAACGGCAGCAGCTTTTTCAGGTAGTCGGTATAGCCTTCCTTATCCGCGTCAATAAACAGGACATCGATAGGCTCTTTGATTTTCGTGACGGTCTCGTGGGCGTCCCCCATGACAAGCGTGACGAGCTTATCGACGCCGGCCCGCTTGAAGTTCTCGCGCGCCAACGAAGCCCGCCCTTCATCAATATCGTGAGTGGTCAGCTTCCCCCCCGTGGTCCGCAGGGCGAGGCAGAACCAGATGCCGGAGTACCCGTTGGACGTGCCGATCTCGACGACGTGCTTGGCGCCGGTCGTTTCCGTAAGCAATCGCAGGATTCGGCCGTCTTCCTGCGGCACGTTCATCATCCCTCTGCTCTGATTCTGGTTCATGTCATCGAGGACGCTCAGGATTTTCTTCTCTTCTTCATTCGCCGGCAGCGGCGCCTGCTCACGAACAGACCCGGAGTCCCTGCCTCGCCTGCCGCCGGGACCTCCGCCAGGCCCCCCGCTGGGCGGTTGGGCTGTCAAGCTCTCAACGATTGCCAATGATAGTACGGCCGCCGAAATTACAAACATCATCTTTTTCAACATGGGGTACTCCTTTCAGAATGAGGTCTTGTTGCTGTTTGGTTACGTCTCGAAATTCCTGGTTAAAAGATAAAATTTTGCGCATGTTCACCACAGGATAGTGGCTGACTTTCGAAAAAGGTTACAGCCGTGTGGCAACTTTTTTCACTTCTTTCGAACGCCGAGTTTTATACGCCGCTACAGACGAATTCGAGAAAAGGATTTATTGCAGCTTTCAGGAAAATGCGGCAAAAATACGAGGAATCGCTGATATGGCCGGCTTTCTCATCAGCGGAGCGTTTTCAGCAGGACATATCGAGGTTCTCTATTTCTTTTTGAGTATCTGGGCCACGGCACGAATGTGCGCCGGGGTCGTCCCGCAGCAACCACCTACAAACCGCGCACCGGCGCGCACGCACTCGGCAATCCCTTCCGCAAACAATGCTGGGGTCATCTCGAATATCGTCTCGCTGCCGACCAGTTTGGGCCTGCCCGCGTTGGGCTGTGCCAGGACAGGCAGCGACATGGCCGACTTGAGCAGAGAGACGACGATGGCCATCTGCGACGGAACAAGATCGCCGCAATTGGCGCCGACGGCATCGGCGCCGGCATCCGTGAGGCTCCTGGCGCATTGTTCCGCAGAGTCACCCATCATCGTCCTGCCGCCTTTTTCCTCGGTGGTGAACGCCATCGAGACCAACACGGGCAGCGGCAGATTATCCTTACACGCCCGCACGGCACATACGGCCTCACGCAGGTCGAACATGGTTTCAATAATAAACCCATCGACGCCGGATGCCGCCAAAATTTTAGCCTGCTCCCTGAACGCATCGTAGAATTGCGATTCTTTATACGTGCCGTAAGGTTCGAGCAGTTGGCCGGTCGAGCTTATGTCGCCGAGCACGTATCGATCCTTGCCGGCGGCCTGCCTTGCAAGCTCAGCCCCGGCTTTGTTCACGTCGCGCACCGAAACGCCGACGTTGTGCGTCTCGACGTAGATGCGGTTCATCGTCAGGGTATTGGTGGTCAAAGCGCGGCATCCGCATTGGAGGTATTGTTCGTGTATCGCCAGCACAGCTTCCGGGGCGTCGAGATTCGTCCGGCCGCGGGACATCAGGCCGCGCTTGTCCAATTCGGTGCCCATAGCGCCATCGAGCAGGATAACATCTTCACTCTTCAATGCCTCCGCTAACCTCATAAGTCACCTCTTGGGCCTAATCTTGTCCACTCCGAGTCCGGCCAGCTCATGCCTTATCTGGTTAACGCTCTTAAAAAGAATCGTATGGAGCCCCGCTTCCCTTGCTCCCTCGATATAGTCCTGTCTGTCATCAATAAAGACGCACTGCGGAGCCGCCGAACCGAGCTTCTCAAGTGCGATCTCATAAATCCGCCGCTCGGGTTTCGCAACGCCCTGCTCACATGAGAAAACGAGCACGTCGAACATGTCATAATTCATCTCGTGAAAAAACTCTACCGCCGGAAGCTCCGTGTTGGATAGCAGCGCCGTTTTGTAGCCTTTGCCGTGCAGCGAAGAAGCCAGCGAAAACACCTCCGGCCGCGGTACACAGATGGAGCGGAAGGCTTCAGACCACAGCGACGGCACTTCCGGCGCCGGCTTACCGAGTTTCCGGCTGATTCCCTGCCAGAACTCCTCCTCGCTGATCAGGCCTTTCCCGAACTGGTCCAGAAACGAATCATGCACCGGCGTATAGTGCTCCAGCGGCACGCCAAAGGCATTGGCGCAGTATCGCAACAGCCCCGGCCGTGGGTCGTCTATCAGCACCCCTCCCCAATCGAATATGACAGATTCTATTTTTTTCATCTTTGGGCGGCAGCCTCAAAGCCGTAGGTTTTGGCGATGGCAAATACCCCAGCAACCATCCCCAAGCTACGCTTGAGGATGCCACCCGTTCGTCATATTGTCAATCCTCCATTTGCAGCGCCAGCCGGCTTTGGTCTTTGACGAATGGGCTGCCGCCGTCTATAATCGAAGCGATTTTCTAAGGACAAAAAAGAGATGGAGCTAATTGGGACCGTCATTATTGGTGTTCTGGTCGTGGCTGTATTGGGGCTGCTGGTCTGGCTTATCAGGTCACATACTGACAGTATCAGCAAACTCACCGGCCAGCAGTCAGCCATCGGTATTATTCAGCAGCAGCTCGATTCTCTCAGAACCGCACAGGATACCACTCGCGACGTTCTCAACAAGACTTTATTGGATAGCCAGGCAAACCTAAACCGAAATCTACAATCCAGCATAGACACATTGACACGACTTAATACCCAGATTGGCCAGGTGCAGAATGCCGCTGCGCAGATGCAGAAGGTCGGCGATGAAGTCCGCCGGCTTCAGGATATTTTAAGCAGTCCCAAGCTGCGAGGCCAAATGGGCGAATGGTCGCTCGAAAATCTTCTCGCCCAAATCCTGCCGAAAGACAGCTACAAGCTCCAGTATGCTTTCAGAGACAATAAGATAGTCGATGCATTGGTGCAACTGACCGATTTCTCGGTTCCCATCGATGCCAAGTTCCCCTTGCCGGGTTTTGAAAAAGTCGTTAAAGCTGAAACCGAAGAAGAAAAAGCAAAACTTCGCAGGCAATTCATCAAAGATGTAAACGCTCATATCGACAAGATTTCCGGCGACTACATCAGGCCCGCTGAGGGCACATTGGATTTCGCAATAATGTACATACCGGCGGAAAATGTCTATTATGAAACAATCGTCAAATATGCCGGCGAAACGCAGGATATCCTACAGTACTGCTTTGAGAAGAAAGTAATCCCGGTATCGCCGAACCTCCTGTATGCGTATCTAATGACCGTAGCGATGGGCCTGCATGGCTTGCAGATTGAAAAGCAGGCCGCCGAAATCCGGCAGAACTTAGGAAAGCTGAACGCCTCTTTCGCCGACTTCGGCGGAACATGGGAAATCCTCGGCAAACACCTGCGAAACGCCTACAGCCAGTACGACGACGGCCAGAAAAAGCTTGACCGCTTCGGTATGCAACTCGACCAAATCCAGGGCGAAACAGAACAAAAGCAGACGTAGTTGACAAAAGGACCGGTTCGGATAGAATGCGACGTTAACTTATTGTGAATCATATGTTTAGAAACAAAACAAGATGACTGATGATGTTCTCAATTTCATAAAGTCATGTATTACGCGTCGCAAGATACGCTGGACGTATCATGTCAATATGCGACTAAAAGCGCGTTTTATCCCGAGGGAAATTATCTTATCTTCAGTCGATAGTTACGAAATAATTGAAGAGTACCCAAAGGATAAGTACTTACCCAGCTACCTGATTTATGCTGAGGACCAGGACCAGATTATTCACATACATATCGCTGCTGACATAGAAAACGACAGCGTAACAATCATTACTTCATACAGACCGACGCTAGATAAGTGGGAAAGAGATCTCAAAACAAGGAGAACAAAATGATCTGTCATAGCTGCGGAGGAAAATTAGAGAAGGTGGTCACCGATCTCCCCTTCAAGATCAACGGTGATTCGATTGTTATCGTAAAGCACCTGCCCGTTTTGCAGTGCGTTAATTGCCGAGAGTATGTAATTGAAGATGAGGTTATGCAAAAAGTAGATAGCATCTTCAATAGAATTGACGCAACCGCTGAACTTGAAGTCCTCAACTATGCGCTTTAGAAAACTCAGTCCCTCCGGAATGCAGCTTCACCAAGTACAAGAGAAAGCGCAAGAACAAGAGTGAAAGCCGCGCGCATAGATTCGTAACTTCACAAACTCAGAATTCAATCGCTAAAGGACAGTTGTCATGTCAGAGATTTATGACTGCATTATCATTGGTGCCGGGCCGGCGGGGCTGGGGGCGGCTCTTTATACGGCCCGCGACAGGCTCAGGACGCTGATTCTTGAGAAATTCATGCCGGGCGGGCAGATAAATAATACCGACAGGATAGAGAATTATCCGGGCATCGAGCGGATTGATGGGCCGGGCTTGATTGAACGAATGCAAAAACAGGTCGAGGCCTTCGGCGCCGAGATAAAGAACGGCTGCGAAGTGACCGGCCTGAAGAAGCTCAAGGACGGCCAGATCGCCGTGACCTGCGACAAAGAAAGATTCACCGCCAGAACGGTCATTTTGACCCCCGGCAGCGATTATCGCAAGCTTGGCGTCCCCGGCGAAGACCAGTTCCGCGGCTCAGGCGTCAGCTACTGCGGGACCTGCGACGCTCCGTTTTTCAAGGGAAAGCACGTCGTGGCCGTCGGCGGGGGCAATACCGCCGTGGAAGAGACGCTTCATCTGACCAAATTCGCCCAAAAAATCACGATGATCCACCGCAGAGACGAATTCCGGGCCTCCAAAGTCCTTATCGAGGAGCTTCTGGAAAAGGCGAACGAGCCGAATTCCAATCTGACCATCAAGTACAGCACCGTTGCGACCGCCATCCGGGGCGAAGGCAAAGTCCAATCAGTCACGCTGAAAAACGTCAAGACCAGCCAGCAAGAGGATTATTCCTGCGACGGCGTGTTCGTATTCGTCGGCATGGAGCCAAATACCGGCTTTTTGAAAGGCTTTGTGGAGCTGACCGACAGGGGATTTATCAAGTGCGACTGCGCGTATCTTCGCACGAGCGTTCCAGGCGTCTTTGTGGCGGGCGATTGTAGAATCGGAGCGGCCATGCAATTAGCCACGGCCGTCGGCGACGGCGTCGTCGCCGCCATGATGCTCAAACAGTATTTCAGAGACCCGAAATGGTGGAACGAGCCGGTCAGCGATATGCTTGCCCCAGGTGGATGGTAAAACTGACGATTGACAATGGACAACCGACCGTTTAGGATGACAAAATTGACAATTGACAAGCGATTGTTGATTTTCGATTTTCAATCGGCGTTCGGCAATCGGCAATCAAGAATCAATGAAAGGATAATGAAATGGCTGGTAGTGTGATTGAGCTGACCGACGCTACTTTTGATAAGACGGTTCATGATTCTGATGTGCCCGTGCTCGTGGATTTCTGGGCGCCCTGGTGCGGACCCTGCAAGATGATCGCCCCTATCGTCCATGAAATCGCCGAAGACTACGCCGGCAAGGCCAAAATCTGCAAGCTCAATACCGATGATGCGCGCGACAGCGCGATGGAGTTCGGCATTAGTGCGATACCGACCCTCATCCTGTTCAAAGACGGCCAGGTGCAAAAAAAATGGGTAGGGTTGACCAGCAAGAAAATCCTCGCCGAAGCGATCGATGAGCTGCTGTAAAGCCGGTTGATGAGTGAATTAGAGAATGGATCAGGGAGCAGCCCCCTCCAGCCCTAATCGCTAATTTTCTAATTCACTAATCAACTACGATATGGAGGTCCCCGCAATTGAATTCCCGAACGATCAAATCAATCGTATCAATAGCCGCAGGCATAGCCATCTCGACGTGCCTTTGCTGCCGGGAGACGACAGGCTCGAAGATCACCGCGCCGGCGGGATTGGGTAAAGGGCAAAATACCATTTCTCTGGCAGGTTCGTGGCTCTTCCGATTGGATCCCGACAACGTCGGCGAACAGGAAAATTGGTACAACGGGGCGCTGGCCGGCCGCATCAAGCTGCCGGGCTCAACGGCCGAGAACGGTTACGGCGACGAGGTCTCCGTCGAAACCAAGTGGACGGGCCAGATCGTTGACCAGTCCTGGTTTACGGACGCTAAGTACGAGAAATACAGACAGCCCGGCTCGGTGAAAATCCCCTTCTGGCTGACGCCCATAAAACACTACGTCGGACCCGCCTGGTATCAGAAGCAGGTCGATATACCGCAGAGCTGGACGGGCAAACGAATCGCCCTGTTCCTGGAGCGCTGTCACTGGGAAACAAAGGTGTGGGTGGACGGCACCGCCGCCAGCGTGCAGGACAGTCTGTGCACGCCGCAATTGCACGATCTGAGCGACCTGATGACGCCGGGCAAACACCTGATCACCGTTCGCGTGGATAATTCGATGAAGTACGATGTCGGGACCAACGCCCACTCGGTCAGCGACCACACACAGACAAACTGGAACGGCGTAGTCGGCAGGATCGAGCTGCAGGCAACCGACCGGGTCTGGGTCGGCGACGTACAGGTCTATCCCAACGTGCGGAACAAGTCGGCGAAGCTGGTTATCACCATCGGCAATACCAGGGACCGGCCCATCAGCGGAACGCTTAAGATACGAACCAGGAGCCGGAACACAAAGCGACGCCACGTCCCCGCCGAAAAAAGCGTAGAATTCACCGCGTCAGGACCTCAGAGCGTCGTCGAAGTTGACTATGCCATGGGCAGCAACGTACAGCTTTGGGACGAGTTCTCGCCGGCCATATACGAGCTAACGGTCTGCTTGACGGTCGCTGGCGACAGCACATTCCGAGACGAAAAAACCGTAACGTTCGGCATGCGCCAAATCGGCACAAAAGGGACACAATTTACGATGAACGACCGCCCGACGTTCCTGAGAGGAACGTTGGAATGCTGTATCTTTCCGCTCACGGGTTATCCGCCTACGGACCTCGATGCGTGGCTTCGCATTCTGCGGATCGCCAAGGCCCACGGCCTCAACCACCTGCGTTTCCACTCGTGGTGCCCGCCGGAAGCGGCATTCGAGGCCGCCGACAGGCTCGGATTCATGTTCCACATCGAATGCGCCGCATGGGCAACGGTAGGCGACGGCAAACCCGTTGACAAATATATTTACGCCGAGGGTGACCGAATTCTCAAAGCTTACGGCAATCACCCGTCGTTTTGTATGCTTGCCTATGGCAATGAACCCGGCGGCTCCAACCAAAAAAGATTCCTCGCAGACCTGGTCAGCTACTGGAAGAACAAAGATCCTCGCAGGCTCTACACCAGTGCAGCCGGCTGGCCCATCATCCCTGAAAACCAGTACCATAGTACGCCTGCTCCTCGCGGCCACCAATGGGGCACCGGCCTCAAGAGCCGCTTCAACGCCAAACCGCCTGAGACGGCTACGGACTATCGCGACTTCATCCGGGACTACAACGTCCCCATCGTAAGCCACGAAATCGGACAATGGTGCGTTTATCCCAATCTGAAAGAGAGCAGCAAATACACGGGTGTTCTGCGAGCGCGCAATTTCGAGATCTTTCGAGACTCGCTCGCCGCCCACCACATGCTCGATGAGGCGCAGGATTTCCTGATGGCCTCCGGCAAATTGCAGGCGCTGCTCTACAAAGAAGAGATCGAATCCGCGCTGCGAACGCCCGGCTTCGGCGGCTTTCAACTGCTCGATATTCACGACTTTCCGGGCCAGGGAACGGCCCTGGTCGGCATTCTCGACGCCTTCTGGGATTCAAAAGGTTACGTCGAAGCAGACGAGCATCGCCGCTACTGCTGCGAAACCGTTCCTCTCGTGCGGATGAAAAAACGCACCTGGACCACCAGCGAGGTATTCACCGCCGACGTCGAGATCGCCAATTTCGGTCCCGCGCCCATCCGCGACACAACACCGCTTTGGTCTATCCACGACGCCGACGGCCGCAACGTGGCCGGCGGACGGCTTTTCACGGGGACGATTCCTTTGGGCAACGGCATTCCGTTGGGAAAAATTGAAGTTCCACTGGCGAATATGGCCGCACCAGCCAAGCTTTCTGTGACCGTTTCGCTAAAAGGAACGCCGTATTCAAACAACTGGGACATCTGGGTTTATCCGGACAAGCTCGATACTCAGCCGCCGCGTAACGTACTTATTACCGAGCAGCTCGATGAGCAGGCCGAGGCGGTTCTCGAACGCGGCGGGAAAGTGCTGCTCATGCCGCCGCTGAATTTTATCGACAGTGATATCCCGGCCGCCTTCACTTCCATTTTCTGGAACACTCAATGGACGAGACGACAGCCTCCGCATACGCTCGGAATCCTCTGCGATCCGCAACACCCTGCCCTGGCCGAATTCCCCAGCGAGTTCCATAGCAACTGGCAGTGGTGGGACTTAGTGACCAAGTCAAAGTCCATGATCCTCGACCAATTCGATCCGGAATTGTGCCCCATCGTCCAGGTGATTGACGATTGGAATACCAATCGCAAGCTCGGCCTGGTTTTCGAAGCAAAAGTAGGCAAAGGCAAGCTGTTAGTATGCAGCATGGACCTTCGAAGCAACCTTGACGAACGGCCCGTCGCACGGCAGATGCTCCACAGTCTCCTAAGCTATGCCCGGAGCAGCGATTTTTCACCCGAGCACGCCGTTGACGTCGAGCTGATCCACGGCTTGCTGAAGAAACCGTCCCTGCTGAGCAACGCCCGCGTGACGAGGGTCGATAGCGAAGCCCCGGGTTATGAAGGGAGCAACGCGATTGACGGGAACCCGGATACCATCTGGCACACCGCATGGGAGGCGGGCGCCCCATCATATCCGCATGAGATTCAGATTGAGCTTCCCGAAAGCCTGGACATCAAAGGTTTTACGTACCTTCCCCGGCAGGATATGTCGAACGGATGGATCAACGGATACCAGGCTTATATCAGCACGGACGGTCAAAACTGGGGCGAACCCGCCGCAACGGGAAGATTTGAAAAAAGTCGAGAACAAAAGCAGGTTCTCTTCGAGAAGGGCATAAAAGGGCGATTCTTTCGCTTCGTCGCGCTGTCCGGCTTTTAAGGGCAAAAATTCGCTTCAGTCGCCGAGATTAGCCTTGTTACCGAGTAAACAAAGGTTGGTATGAAAAGCCAGGAATCAGATTCAGCAAACCTGCCGACCAGCTGTCGGGCAGGTCTTCCGCTCAGCTATAATATGGCTTTCCTTTGGCTGGTCTGCCTGGTGGCGGCGATGGGGGGCTTGTTGTTCGGCTATGACTGGGTGGTTATTGGCGGAGCCAAACCGTTCTACGAGCCTTATTTCCGGATCACGGATGAAACGCCGCTGCTGAGAGGCTGGGCACAAAGCAGCGCCCTGGTCGGATGCCTCGTCGGCGCCGTTCTGTCGGGAATCATCAGCGACAAATCCGGCCGCAAGCGGCTGCTCATTCTGGCGGGCTTTCTTTTTACGGTATCGGCCATCGGGACCGCATTTGCCTGGAGTTTCTCTTCCTTCAACGTGTTCCGGATTATTGGAGGAGTGGGCATAGGGCTGGCCTCGAATCTTTCGCCGATGTATATCGCGGAGATTTCCCCGGCCGCTATGCGCGGGCGGTTCGTCTCGATAAACCAGCTCACGATTGTGATCGGGATACTCGCGGCCCAGATTGTCAACTGGCTGACCGCTCAACCGGTGCCGGAAGGAGCGGGCGCGGAATACATCCTGACCTCATGGAATGGACAATACGGCTGGCGATGGATGTTCGGAGCCGAGACGATCCCGGCGTTCTTGTTCTTCCTGCTGATGTTTTTTGTGCCGGAGAGTCCCCGCTGGCTTCTCAAGTATGGCAAAGACAAGCAAGCTCAGAGGATTCTGGAGCGTCTGGGTGGCGAGCAATACGCTGCCTTTGAAGTTGCCGACATCAAGAACACGCTGGCGAGCGGGGAAATTGCCCGGGTCAACTTCCGGGACCTGATCGAACCGAAACTGCTGAAGATCGTGCTGCTGGGCGTTTTCCTGGCCGTTTTTCAGCAGTGGTGCGGGATCAACGTGATATTCAACTATGCCCAGGAAGTTTTTGCCGCCGCAGGCTATGGCGTCAGCGACATTTTGCTCAACATCGTTATCACGGGCGTGGTCAACTTAGCGTTCACGTTCGTGGCGATCTACTCGGTTGACCGCTTTGGCCGGCGCATCCTCATGCTGATCGGCGCCGGCGGATTAGCAGGCATTTATGCAATCATGGGGGCCGGTTATTACTTCCAGAGCACCGGAATCCACATGTTGGTCCTCGTGGTTTCAGCAATCGGCTGCTACGCAATGTCCCTGGCGCCGATTACGTGGGTGGTCATCTCGGAGATATTCCCGAATCGCATACGTGGTGCGGCTATGTCCGTAGCCGTCTTTAGCCTGTGGGTCGGTTGCACGATCCTGACGCTGACGTTTCCCTACCTGAAAGCGGGTCTCGGCGCCCACGGGGCGTTCTGGCTGTATGGTGTTATCTGTGTGATCGGGTTTGTCGTGATCCTGATAAAACTTCCTGAAACCAAGGGCAAGTCGCTGGAAGACATCGAGCGCGAGCTGGTCAATTAAGAAACATCTGCAATGCTCGACTGGGTGGCATCCCCAAGCGCAGCTTAGGGATGGCTTCTGGCTCGTTTACCATCCCCAAAGGCTTCGCCTTTGAGGCTGCCCCCCCCCGCCGAATCCGAAAACAATCCTTGCAGAGTACGGGTCTTATCTGTATATAAGCCTGTGGTAAACAAATGTATTACGAACTCTGGAGAGGCAGGTTGTGATGCCGGAGATTTTGTTCAAGCCGATGGATAGAAGAACCTTTATCAGAACCTCTCTGGCCGCCACGGGAACTCTGGTAGCCCTGGGAGGAGTCAATTGCTTCAACTCAGCAACCAATCAGAAACAGGTTGCTCGACTGGCCCTTTTGGCCGACACCCACATCCCCGCCGACGTCGAAAACAATTACCGGGGATTCTATCCGTACCGGAACTTAGAGAAAATCATCCCGGATATCGTCTCCGCTTCGCCCGACGGCGCGGTCATTGCCGGTGATCTGGCCAGGCTCACGGGCGAATCGGGCGATTACGCCAATTTCAAAAAGCTGTTGAGCCCGCTGGCTGAAAAGGCGCCCGTTTTCATGGCGCTCGGCAACCATGACAATCGCGAAAATTTCCTCAAGACTTTTGAAACAACCGCCGGTCAGAAACAGGCCATCAAAGGCAAGCACGTCATCGTCGTCCAGAAGGCGCCCGTTCGCCTGATTCTTCTGGATTCGCTCCTGTTCACGGACAAAGTGCCGGGCTTGCTGGGGAAGGAACAGCGGCAATGGCTGGAAAACTATCTGAAGGAATGCGACAACACGCCAACGATTCTCTGTTTTCATCACACGCTGGAAGACGGCGACGATGCACTTCTCGACGTGCTGCGTCTGTTTGACATGATTAAGTCTATTAAAAAGGTCAAGGCCATCGTATATGGTCATTCTCACGAATACGCATTTTCCCAATATGAAGGAATCCACCTGATCAATCTTCCGGCGGTAGGGTATAATTTCAGCGATACGGAACCTGTCGGCTGGGTGGAAGCTCATTTGAGAACCCAGGGCGGTGATTTTACGCTGCATGTCGCCGGTGGAAACAGGGATGCCGATGGTCGCGTGACGAGGCTTACCTGGAGGTAAGAACAAGAGGACGGATTCGAGATGCTCCTTTCTGCACGGACGCAAGAAAAACTTAATTCCGAGCCAAGTCGAGGGAACTGGGTAATCCGGTCCGCGGACCGGCGAGCCGCCGACCTTGCCAGAGCGATTAAGGTCTGCCCTCTTGTGGCTCAGGTCCTGATCAATCGGGGCATCACCGAGGCCGAGAATGCTCGCGTTTTCCTTCGGCCCAAGCTGACCGATCTTATCGACCCCGGACAGATGCCGGGAATCGCTCCGGCCGTTCACAGATTGAAGCAGGCCGTTACAGACAGGGAAAAAATCACCGTCTATGGCGACTACGACGTGGACGGCATTTCCGGCGTGGCGATTCTCTGGCAGGTCCTGACGCTGCTCGGCGCCGACGTCGATTACTACATTCCTCATCGCGTCGATGAAGGTTATGGCCTCAACGCGGAGGCCATCGAAGGCCTGGTAAAACAGGGAAGCAAACTTCTGGTCACGGTCGATTGCGGCGTCACGGCATTTCACTCAGCCGAGACAGCCGCCCGGTTGGGACTTGATTTGATTATCACCGACCATCACCAGCCCGACGCCGAGATGCCCCAAGCGGTCGCCATCGTTCATCCGGCCCTGGATGAATCCTACCCGAACCAGGATTCCGCCGGGGCGATGGTCGCTTTCAAATTAGCTTGGGCGCTCGCCAACGAATTCAGCACGGGCCCAAAACTCGAACCGAAATTACGAGAATTTATGATAAGCGCGACGAGTCTGGCGGCGATGGGAACCGTGGCCGATGTCGTGGATCTGCGGGGGGAAAACAGGGTCCTGACAAGCTATGGACTCAAAGCGCTGCCCGATTGCAAGCTTTCCGGCATACAGGCTCTGATTGAGACGGCCGGACTGACGGGGCACCAGCTCGATAGTTTCCACATCGGCTTTCGGCTTGCACCCATGCTCAACGCCGCAGGGCGAATGGGGCACGCGCGACTGGCCGTGGAGCTCTTGACGTCCGAAAGCCCGATTCGCTCGATGCAGATAGCGGAGTATCTCAAAGAGCAGAATAGCCAGCGCCAGCAGTGCGAACGCAAGATTTTCAAACAGGCTTGTGAGATGATCGTCGAGGGCGACCTGAACCATCCCGACCGCAAGAGTATCGTCCTGGCAAACGAGAGCTGGCACACCGGCGTCATAGGCATCGTCGCCTCCAGAATCGTGGACAAATTTTACCGGCCGACGATTATGATTAACACGGCCTCTACCGAAAACGGCATTGCCCAGGGTTCCGGCCGTTCCGTCCCCGGCTTCTGCCTGCTCAGCGCCATTCAAGCCTGCTCACGTCACCTGGCCAGCTTCGGGGGGCACAAAATGGCCGCCGGCATAACCATCGAACACGACAAGATAGATCAATTCGCAGCGGAATTTGAAGCCTACGCAAGACAAAACCTCAACCGAGGCGACGAAACGGCCAAGCTTTACATCGACGCATTAGTTCCCTTAAGCGAGTTTCGAAAAGAAATGGTCAGTGAATTGCAGTTGCTCGGCCCCTTTGGCCAGGGCAATCCCGAACCGACGTTCGCCACAAAGGGCGTGCGTCTGGCCGGCCCGCCCAAGAGGGTGGGCGCGGGCCGCGAGCATTTACAGCTTGCGATCACCGATAATACGGCAACGATCCGCTGCATCGGTTTCAGATTCGGGAAACTGGAAAAGAAGCTGCTGGAACACGATTTCTTCGACGTTGCTTACCAGCCGCAGATAAACACCTACAACGGAAATAGCAGCGTCGAATTCGTCCTGACCGACGTTCAGTTTGAGTAAATCACTAGCGAGAGTACTTGACAGTTTCGGACTGACTGTAAAATTTTAGACGCCCCCAATCCAGGATTGACTATACTACCCGTCTGACGTAAGGTACAATGAGATAAAGATTATTTTATATCAGGGAAAAAGTCATGATACTTTTCCACGAGAAGGGCAAAGATGTTATCAAAAAGGCGTCTGAAGGGGCAACCGTGGGCCTCATCTGCACACCTTACTATAGTGAACGGGGCTTGGCACTGCTGGATCCATTTTTTGACGTTGCTGAGAAAGTGGAGTTCTGGACACGCTTTAGCCCTCTTGACTGGAGAGCTGGCGTCGCTGATATGGCGGTCTTGAAACACTCCGTGCAATCTGCCAGAGGCAGGCACAAGGCATTGGAGATCTGCGCCTCAAGCGGTCTGCACGCGCAGCGTGCCTACTCCACAGCACCTTCTACACGATGAGCACGCGTCTGCTACTGGGGCTGTCTGACAGCAGCAACAGCTTGGTTCAAGGTTATTCCTAAGCCCCGATCCTACCCCCCCATCCTGCGTCATAGTCCCGCTGAGGTCGTCGATTTGTGCTATGTTCGGGTTATGTTTGGGTTATGTTCGTTGACAAATAGAGTTTGCGGTGGTATTTGTCGATATGGCAACATCCAAACAAGAGTTGAAAGGTAGTTGCGATGATCATCCTTGTCGACGCTGTGAGATATCAATTGGTCACACCCGAGAGCGAAGCCTCGCTTGAAGAAGTAATTCGGTCAAATTGCCAGCACATCTTCGGACCGGATTCGTTCTATTTCGACATAAAGAAGCTTATAAGATCAAAGGCTGGTGTCGCATCGATACCAGATGGGTACGTAATTTATTTCGCTCCTAAACCCAAATGGGCCATCGTTGAGGTCGAGCTGGCTTCCCACCCAATCTATGACCATCTTATTCCGCAGCTCTCTAAGTTCAACAGGGGAATCGAAGACAGTTCAACCAGGCGACAACTCACCGAGATCTTTTACGGAATATTCAGTGAAGACGAGGTCCTCAAGGCGCGACTAAAGCACAGGATCAAGACTGGAGAGGTCTATAAGTTCATTTCCGACTTGGTCTCTGAAAGCCCGACCATTGTCGTTGTCATAGACGAGAAGACGGCCGAATTGGCGGAGGCTTTGATTGATATTAGGGGGGACATCCGAATCATAGAATTCAGGACTTTTCGACGTGAGGGTGTCTCCGCCCACGTGAATGCGTTTGTGTTTGAGCCGATATGCTGCCCGCCCAGACCTGACTCGAGAGACAGACCTGAGAAACTGAGTGATAGATGTGGTACCGACGCCCCCGAAGCAAGCACCCCTCCGAGCACGCAAGCAACGAGTGAATCGAGTTATCGCGTAAAATACGGAAAACAGTTGGATAACCCGAGTTCAATGGCCATGAGAATTCTCAGATACGTTCAAGAGAAGGGGCAGGTCAGGTTCAAGGACCTTAAACGAGTTATCGTAAACGACTGGCACTATAGAATCTCCGGCAGCATCGGGGCGTGTCTATTTGTCCTAAAGGAGCATGACTATATACGAATTCAGGGGAAGGGAGATGACAAGGTCATTATGGCCACGAAGCGATAGCGATGGTCCAAAAGATGTTCGATCACTGAACATGCAGCAAGTTGGAGGAGTTCAGGAACATCGCGAGACTTTGGCCAATTGGCATGACTGAGAAATAGGCGTTTTCGGCTAACAGTGCATGGGGCGCGGATATAGCGTCTCTGGGACTGGGCGTGTCGCGGGCAGCCCGCTTGGACTGCCTATCGAACAGGATCTGCAGTGGTAGCCCAAGACAATCCAAAAGATCGCCCCGGAGTTGTTTAAACCAGGCGAGAAAGGGCAGGGATCAGTATGAACAATCACACTGTGAACTCATCTACCGGTAGCGGGGCTATCCCTGAGAAGGCGCGAGGCTTGACGCTGCTGACGCAACAAGTCCGAAAGATGCTGCCGCCATTGCATGCCCAAGAGAGCCAAGGTAGTAAGGCTATCGCGTATGTGAGACTGTTCGCACCGGTCAATACCCTCGCATGGTATCTCATAGAAGGCTCGCCAGTCACCGACGACGCGAGCAATGAACTGGACTTTGAGTTCTACGCCCTGGTTGAGGAGGAGTATAAGGACATCTACTACATTAGACTCTCGGAGATCGAAAAGGTTGCAGGTTCGTTGGGATCGTCCATCGAGCAGGACCTATCGTGGCAGCCCAGGATACTGGAGGAGATTGCCCCGGAGCTCTTTGATTCTGGCGAGGACATGGAGGAATAAGGTATGGATACTCATTATCAGAAGTCCTTCCATAAGGATGAATCTCGCGGCCTGAAATTGTTGCCCGGTTGAGAAGGTCGACAAGACGGCTCTCTGGAATGATTTAGAGGAACTTCTGCATCCCTACACATCTGGCAAGACCAACAAAGATCCGGTTGGACTGATTTCGCTGGTTGATCGCGCCTTCAGGCGAGCATACAAGTTGCACAAGGTATATAGTAGTGCAATGCGCTTTCATTGTGTCGCTCGGTGGATTGACAGCCTGAGAAACGTCCTTGCCCAAGACGAAAACAAGGGGTGGAGCCAAATTCTAAAGTCTCTCGTGGATAGCGAGCCGGGAACATATCAGCTTGACAACGATAGGATCGCAGTAATCAGTAGCACAGAGAAGATAGAAGACACAGAGTACGAAATTACTTGTCGAAAAACTTCAAAAAGGGAAACTGCAAACACCACTTTATTTTAGTAGGATAATATTCGCAGAGATCAGGCCGCTATCGTAGCTTTACATTGTCCACAAGAAGAACGCAAAACATCTACTTTTTTAGAACAAGCTTTTCGATTTTGAACTGGCCCAAGGTGGCGGCCAGGTTGAAGAAGTCTCCGGGCTCGCCGTCGCCGGCGGCTAAAGCGATGTGGCCGGCGTCATAGCCGCCGCGTCCGGCGCCTCTGAAAGCCGCATCAAGCCCGATCCATTTGCCGCCCACGTACGCATGTGTCCAGGCATGTCCCCCGAAGCCCTGATGTCCCCCGAAATTACTCACATACGCCACACCGACAACCACCTGAGCCGGTATCCCCACGGCACGGCACATCGCAGCGGTCAGGACGGCGAATTCCGAGCAGTCGCCTTGTTTGCTGAGCGCGACCTCCGCCGCCGACGCGTAACCAACCGAGAGGCTTCGGTTCTCAATATACTCCGCCACAAATGCTTCGATCTTCCCAGCCGCCTCGGCGGCATCTTTGCTGTCGCCAACTGCGCGACGGGCCAGGTCGACAATCTGTTCGTGGTCACTTTGCAGAAACCTCGTGGGCCTGGTAGCCTCCAGAATGGCCTGGTCCGGGCCTTTGTATGGGAATTTCACCCTTGCCGGCGCGGCCACAGGCTCAACCGTCACGATGACTCTGCCGTCTTTGAACTGCTGCACTTTTTGATTGTCGCTGGATGGTATGGTCAATTCGGGCACGTCCCCTGTCGGAGCCAGGTAATAGGTGATAGACTTTGCCGCACCGAGATTGTCCAACGGCACAGGGCTCGCCAGGAACATCTTATCGATGAGCTCCACGACGTCGTTGCGGCCCAGGGCAAATTCTTTAGCGCAGGAAATCATCTCGACCTGTATCCCCGCGATCGGCGTGATGTCCTTCAGAAGGTGAAGATCGTCATCGACGTAACTGGCGCTGACAACTTCACCGGCTCCGGGCGCGTTAAGCGTCGTCGTTACTTTTCGGGCATCCACCACACGCCCGAGCAAATCGATCTTCTGCTTCGGGCCGATGCGTATCTGAGCATGAAGAGCCTGCTGCATTGTCGGCTCGAATATCTTGGCAAAATACAGCGAGCCCTCCTCTAAACCGTTTCTCAGCTCCAGCAGACGGAGACCCTCGTCCATCACCGCCCCTTGGGGCCATTGAAGCGTGCTTTTCTGCTCAATTCCCATTGAATTCGTCGTCAAACTCACATTTCCCTGTTTATCCACCTGCCCGGCCATCTTCATAACCATCGCGCCCAACTTCTGCTCCACTTCAAAGCCAAGCGGCTCGCCGGCGGTCGTCTCAATGCTGGTCCTTTTGATCTCGACCGTCATCGAAACACCCATTCGACTTACCGTGATAGTGATTTCCTGGGAACTGGTCACTTTCCCGTCGGATACGGCCCGGCTCTGGATAGTATGGCCGACTTTCTTGCCCTCCATAAACACGGCGAAATATTCCGTCTCGTCCGAACCCGCCTTTGCGCCAGCTGAAGCAGAATGAGTCAGGCAGACAATGACCGCGAACGCCAGGAAAATACTGAAGACACGCCGAATTTCCATGATCCAAATTCCTTTCGTGATTGACCGGTATCGTCGATAATTATAAGACCAAGCAGCGACCTTGCACCACAATATTCTCGAACAGCCGTAATTTGTCTGCTCTCGATTGATCGTCCCTGCCGGATGGCCCGTATTTTCACCGGGCTTCGGACGCAGCGGTTGCATTATTCCTGCCTTTGGCCTAAGATAATCGGCGTCTGGGCGGTCGGCAACGAACAGTTCCTTCATGAGCTGTGGCAGTCAAGGTAAGAGAGGACAGCACGACACGATGACTCTTGCAGAGTTGGTGACCCTGGTGGGTTCAGGAAATACGCTGCGGATTCGAACGGATTCGCGGCTTGTGGAAGGCGGAGATATCTTCGTCGCGGTCAAGGGCACCGAATACGACGGCCACGATTTTATCGACCAGGCAATCGCCAACGGCGCCAAGTACGTCGTCTGCCAGCAACAGACCGAACGCGCCAACGGCGATGGCACACAATACGAATTGATAACCGTTGACGACTCGACAGAAGCGGCGGCCATTCTGGCACAGGCCGCCCATGGGAATCCGGCCTCGCAACTGACAAATCTGGCCGTCACCGGCACCAAAGGAAAGACCACCGTCGCTTTTCTCGTTCGCTCGTGTGTTCAACAGGCCGGCCAAAGGTGCGGCCTGATCGGCACGGTCATCTACGACACGTGCTCGGGACACAGCTATCCGGCTCCCCTGACGACGCCGGATTATCTGGAGATCGCCGCCAGGCAGGAAGAAATGGTGAAAAATGGCGCAACGTATATGGTGATCGAGGCCAGCAGCCATGCCCTGTCTCAGAACCGGCTGGCACAAGTCCATTTCAAAGCCGCCGCTTTCACCAATCTTGCCGGCGACCACATGGATTATCACAAAACCAAAGAAGACTACCTGGCAGCCAAAGCCAGACTGTTCTCGGCTCTGGCGCCGGATGCCACGGCGGTCTTGAACAAGCAATCTCCGGAAGCCGGCCTAATCGCCGCCAAAACCGGTGCCCGGCTCCTGTGGTATGCCGTTGATGAAAAAGCCGACGTTGCCGCCCGCATCCAGTCGATGAATACCAGCGAGACAGTCTTTGCCCTCGAATATGCGGGGCGCTCATCGATTGTGAAGACCCCTTTGCTGGGTCTGTACAACGTCAGCAATTGCTTAGCCGCCGCCGGATTGTGCTTGGCGGCGGATTTCGATTTGGATACCGTCGCGGCCGGCCTGTCCGCTTTGAAAGGCGTCCCTGGCCGGCTGGAAAAAATCGACGGCGGCGATTTCTCCGTCATCATTGATTACGCTCACACCGACGACGCGTTGAAAAATGTTCTCTCGACGCTCAAGCCTCTGTGCAAGGGCAAGCTGCGAGTGGTCTTCGGCTGCGGCGGCGACAGAGACCGAACCAAACGCCCCCGCATGGCCGCAGTTGCCGAACAGTTGGCCGATTTCGTCATCGTCACCAGCGACAATCCGCGAACCGAACAACCCGCCGATATAATCAATGAGATCGTCACCGGTTTTGAAAAGCCGAATTCGCAAACGCTCACAGTCGAGCCGGACAGACGAACGGCTATTGAGGCCGCTATAAGGGCCGCCCGGAAAAACGACATTGTCGTTATCGCGGGCAAAGGCCACGAAGACTATCAAATCATCGGAAAACAGAGATTCCACTTCAGCGATAAAGAAATCGCGTTGGACTATATTGGCAAGAGGCCACAGAGACTCAGCCAGGAAGGCTGATGATTTGGGAATGTGAGTTCATCAGTCAGTCTTGCTCACCGAGTATCATCGGGAGATTTTGTCCCATCCATAGTTGAAGGTTGAAAAAAGCGATGGCTACTCCTGCCTGGTCTGACGTAAGATCAGGCGAGGATTTTGACGAACAGTCATAGAAAGGAGTAGCCATGCACAAGACA
>Ga0210377_10000052_pt1 | contig 104903 bp, 161 predicted proteins | sample PLM4_65_b1redo_FD_155480 | JGI IMG/M metagenome (GOLD analysis project Ga0210377, IMG submission 155480) | Groundwater sediment microbial communities from an aquifer in East River, Colorado, USA - PLM4_65_b1 redo | ecosystem: Environmental > Terrestrial > Soil > Riparian zone | place: USA... | reverse complement strand
GCCGCGCGAACTGATGCGCCAACTTCAGCGCCACACCAGCTGGTATCGCCGTGGGAATTGAGATCGGCGGCGCCGACACCGGCCCGTGCCCACGCCCGACGTTCCTGAGGATGACCTGTGAGACCTGCCGCGAAGTTCAGGTATTCGACCAGGACGGCTACATCGCGCAGCGCTCGGCCGCGACCCGAGCCGGATGGCGCGTCACCGACCTCGGCAAAACCTACGGGCCCTGTTGCGAGTGACCGGGTGCGCTGCATCGTGCCGCACTGCCGGCGGACGACCAAATGGCTGTTCGACGGGCACGAGTGGATCTGCGGAAAGCATTGGTCCCCGGTCTCGCGCCTGCTGCGCCGCGCCTACCTCCGCGCCAAGCGCCGGTCCAAGCGCGATCTGACCAACCATCTTCTGTGGAAATGCCACGCGATGCTCTGGCGGCGCTGCAAACAGGCTGCTATCGAAAGAGCCGTCGGAATCAGCTGAGGGGCGCCGATGCTCGGCATCTACATCGCTGAATGTGTGGGTGGCCTGTACCTGGGCGGCATGCTCGGGTTCGGCATCCTGCTCTGGCTCAACGGGGGGACGCTATGATGACCGCGAAGAACGCGACACGCGCGGCGTTCCTGGTCGAGGCCCTGCTCGATATCCGCTACGACCTCAACCCGCCCGAGAACTACCGCAACACGGAGCGCTGGAAGAACGGCCTGACGCCCATCGGCATGGATGAGGCGGACGAGGTCTTCCGCATCGAAATGGTCGAGGGCGAGGACGGCGGCGGCTCGATGCACGAGATCGCCACCATCGATCGCGGTCTAGCGCGGCGCATGTTCGCCTGGCTCGCGGCCGACATCGAGCAGGAGCTTCGCGAACTGGGGGTGGAGCCTCCGCCCGATGAGTAACACCCAAGGCCCGCTCTACCAGAAGGCCAGCGCGGCGCTCGATGCCGCCCACAAGGCCTGCCTCGACCATCCCGACCGCGCGGTAACCGGCATGTCGCACGGCCCGTTCAGCGGCGTGAACGTCGCGCTGGGCATCATCAAGCTGCTCGAAGACGAGAACACGATCCTCCGCGAGCGCCTGGGCATGCCGCCTCGCGAGGTGAAGCCATGACGCGCAAGCCTGGCACCTACCCCGACGACAAAGAGCCGCCCAGTCCCCTGGAGATCATCCTCGCCTGCGTGGCGCTCGCCGCCCTCGGGCTGCTCGGCCTTGCCGCCATCCTGAAGGCCATGAATGGGGGCGGTTGATGCCGTCTGAGCCAATCACGACGGACAGCCGGATCTCCTTCATCGATCGCTACGGCCAGCGCGTGGTGCTCAACAACCCCGCCTGCTGCGGCATGTGCCGCAAGTGCCTGGTGGCCGTGACCGGCAAATGCGCCTACGGCGGGCCCTTCACGACCGAGGGAATCGTGGTATGCCTGGAAAAGCAACAGGAGGTCACCCCATGAACCAGCGGTTGCCATACTGGGCTCAATTCTTGGTGCTGATCCTCAGCGCCCTGTGCAGACACCACAGGCACCGTCGATGACGAAGAAACGAAAGACGAAGGTCAAGGCGCCGGCGCCCGAGACTGAGCGCGAGGCACGCCTCAAGAAGCGCAACCGCATCCTCTCCGATGTGCAGGATCACCTGGTTGCCACGTGCACCCGGGCGCTCCGTCTGCTGGAGTCGATGGAGGCCGACGGCGGCGCGCGGCTCCCGTACCCCGACTTCCCCGAGACCAAGGCGGCCCTGAAGGCTATCGCCGAGGCTTAGCCCCATTTTTCTGGTGGCGGATTCCTCCGCGCCGACCACCGCTCACCGTGTTGCGGAGAATCCCGATAGGAGGGTGCTCAAATGTTCCGTGGTTTACTCTATCTGGCGGAGCTTGCCGCAGCGGCGGTCTTCGTCATCCTGGTTGTCAAAGAAGTCATCTGGCCTCTGGCCACGGGGGGCGAACTCTTCCCCCTGTTCCGTGGCGTCAAGGACAAGAAGGGGGGTGGCACCGATGCGCAATAACTTCGAGGATCGGGAAGACCTCTCCTTCGGCGACACCTTCAAGAAGGTCAAGCGCTACGCCATGATCGGTGGCGCGGTCGTCGCCGTCATCTTCGGGTTCATCGCTGTCGGTAACACCTTCGCGTGGGTGGATGCCGGCGAGATCGTCGTGCGCCAGTCCGTCATGGACGGGTCGCTCACGGTCGTGTCTCAACCTGGTCCGATGTGCCAGTGCTGGGGGACGATTACGACGTATCCACGGCGTTTGCAGGTGGTGTTCCACCGGCCGACGCCAGCGGAAATGAAGCAGGAGGTCCCCGACACCTCCATCAGGGTCCGGTACAACGACGGCGGTTACGCCTGGGTCTCCGGGCAGATATCCTGGGAAATGCCCGTCGGCCCCACCGCGGTGATCGAACTCCACAGGGACTTCCGGTCGGCTGAGGCCATCCAGCGCCAGCTGGTCACCCCGGCCATCGTGGACATGCTCGCCATCCGCACAGCGCCTCTGATGTCGTCCACGGAGAGCTACGCCGCGCGCCGCACGGAGTTCGTGGAGGTCTTCGCGGACCAGCTGCGCAACGGCCCTTACCAGACCCGGACGATCCAGGTCCGGGAGCCCGATCCCATCACGGGCGAGGAGAAGACGATCTCGAAGGTGGACATCATCATGGGACCGGGCGGTCCGACCCGCATAGGGCCGTCGCCGTTCCAGCGTTACGGCATCGTCCTTCCGATCGCGACCCTGACGGGGATCGATTACGATGATGAGGTCGAGAAGCAGATCGCGGCCCAACGTGACGCGATCCTAGCCGTGCAGACGGCACAGGCGGCCACGAAGCAGGCCGAGCAGGCTTCCATCACGGCGAAGGCGCAGGGCGAAGCCAAGGCCGCGACGGCCAGGGCCGAGGCTTCAGCGGTCGCGGCCACCGCCGTGGTGCAGGCGGAGCGCGAGCGAGACGTGGCGGTGCTGGGCGCGCAGCGGGCGCGTGACGTGGCCAAGCTGAACCAGGAGGCGGCCGGGTTCTACAAGGCCGAGCAGATCCTGATCGGCGAGGGCGAGGCGGAGCGCAAGCGGCTGACCCTCAATGCCGACGGCGCCCTGACCCAGAAGCTCGACACGTACCTGAAGGTGAACCAGGCCTACGCGGCCGCGATTGGTGCACATCAGGGCTCGTGGGTGCCGAGCGTGGTTATGGCGGGCAACGGTGGCGGCGGGACTTCGGCATCCGGTGCCCAGCAGTTGATGGAAATGTTCGCCGTGAAGGCCGCAAAAGACCTCACGCTGGATATGTCCATACCGTCTGGCCGTGCGTTGGCGGCGCGGTGAGCCTCAGTCGGGTTGGCCCTGCGCAGATCGTCTTTTGCGCGATCTGCCAGGCGCCAGCGCTCAAAGCCTCGATCCAGCAGGATCTCTACACCGGAGAAACGCGGGTCGTGGTACGTTGTCATGGCGGGCTCGATGACTTCACCATCCCGCCCGGTCAGTCTGAGGTCGACATGCGGGGCATCGTCGCGTTCCGCGCCCAGAACGAAGGGTTGAAGCTCATGAGAGAGGACCGCGACTGGTGAGCGAGCACTTCGACCGCGGCTACGTCGACCCGCGCAAGATGTACGGCAGCTTTGCGCCCGAGCCGCCACCGCCGCCGCTTTGGCGCAGGGCAGTGCGCAGCACGGTGCGCGGCACGAAATGGCTCGCCGGTCTGGTCCTGCTTACCGCCGTGTGGGCTGTGTTCTGCACGATCGCTGGCTTGCCGGCGCCCTTCCCGGGCCTTGGCGGCATCCTGATCGGCGTGTGGTACGTCACCCGATGACCCGCCAGACCAACTACAACGCCGTGAAGCGCCCGCCCTCACTCGCCTATTGGCGCGGCGTCCACGACTATCGCGACGGCCAGTTCACCAACCCGTTCCGGCGCCAGGCGCTGCGCATGGAATGGCGACGCGGCCAGGACGAAGAGCGCGAATCAGTCTAGGGTGCGTCTTCTACGGGTACGGTTCAAAGCGCTCTATCCACGTTGAAGGGCTCCGGTTTCAAACCCGGGGCCCTTTGGCGTTTGGGTCCCCCGCGAATCGGCGTATGGTGATCGTCCTTCTATGGTGGTTGATGGTTGAACACGTGCAAGGGTCCGGGTGCAAGCCGGGCCCTTTCGCGTTTCTGGCCGTCCATGATAATTCTGACGCTATAGCGGTGCGCCGGAATCGGGTGCTGCCCTGACGTTCTCAAAGGGTGGACAACATGGCCGTCAGCGCCGCGCAGCGCCTACTTCCGTCAGCAGGGGCCGAAGACCTCGACATCACCGAGTATTTCGAGATCGATGACGACCCCCAGATGCTCCGCGGGGAGATCGGCGAGGACGGCTCGCTCCTGGTCGACATGGGCGGCGAGGAAGAGGAGCCCCAGCGCGGCACCGGCGAATTCTTCGAGAACCTGGCCGATGACGTGATCCCCGAGGTCGAGCTCCAGCGCATCGCCTCCGATCTGCTGATGAAGATCGATGAGGACAAGCAGGCGCGCTCGAAGCGGGACGAGCAGTACGAGGAGGGGATTCGCCGCACGGGCCTGGGCAACGACGCGCCAGGCGGCGCCTCGTTCCAAGGCGCGAGCAAGGTGGTGCACCCCGGACTGACGGAAGCCTGCATCGACGGCGAAGCGCGGCTCATGAAGGAGCTATGGCCGCCATCCGGGCCCGTCAAACCCAAGGTCATCGGCGAGGTCACGGCGGAGAAGCAGGCGCGCGCCGACCGCAAGACCGCCTACATGAACCTCCAGCTGACCACGCTCATCAAGGAGGGATTCGACACCGTCGAGAAGACGCTCACCCAGGTCATGTTGGGCGGCTCCCAATTCATCAAGCTGTGGCAGGACCACCGGCTTGGGCGGCCGCGCATGCAGTTCGTGGCCGTCGACAAGGTCTTTCTCCAGGCGGCGGCCGACAGCATGCAGGAGGCGACCCGGCGCACCTTCTGCGAGACCATCACCCAGGTCGAATACCTCCAGCGGGTGGAATCGGGGCAGTACCGGACCGAGCGCGTCCCGCCGCCGGCAATGGACCCGGAGAAGAGCAAGGCCCAGCAGGCAACCGACAAGGTCGAGGGCAAAGAGGGCACGGGCACCAACATCGACGGCGAGCGCGACATCTACGAGACGATGACGTACCTCGAAGTGTCCGATGAAATGGTCCAGCACCTCGAGCACGAGGAATCGGGCAAGCTCTATCCCTACCTGATCGCGATCGATGCCTCGTCCAAGCGCGTGCTCTCGATGTATCGGGACTGGGAGCAGGAAGACGAAGCGCGCGAGCCCATCGAGCACTACTTCGAATTCCCGATGATCCCGTGGCGCGGGGCCATGTCGATCGGCTTCTGCCAGATCATCGGCGGTCTCTCGGGTGCATCGACCGGCGCGCTGCGCGCGTTGCTCGATTCCGCGCACATCGCGAACGTCCAGGGCGGCTACATCAAGAAAGGCGCGGGCGTTTCGGGTCAGAACAAGAAGCCCATGCCGGGCGAACTGATCGAGATCGACACCGGGATGGAGACGAAGGACATCCGCGATGCGGTCATGCCCTTCAACACCAAAGAGCCCTCGACCGTGCTCTTCCAGCTGCTCGGCGCGCTGGTCGAGTCGTCCAAGGGCGTGGTGCGCACCACCCTGGACGAAACCCCGTCCGACCGCCCGAACCCGCAGACCCCCGTCGGCACGCAGCTATCGCGCGTCGAGGAGGGCTTGACGGTCTTCTCGTCCATCCACGGCCGCACCCACACGGCGTTCAATCGCCTGCTTCAGGGCCTGCACCGGCTGAATCGCCTCTACCTGCCCGAAGTGCAGCGCGTGGATCTGGAGGGCAAAGAAACCCTCATCATGCGCCGCGACTTCGAGGGCCAGTCCGACGTCCAGCCGACCTCGGACCCCACGATCTACTCCGACCGCCAGCGCTTCGAGCAGATCGGCGCGATCCAACAGCGCCAGCTGACCCTCAAGCAGCTGGGCATCGCCCTCTACAACGACCGCGAGGTTGAACGGCGCTTCCTGAAGCTCATGAAGGTGCCGGACATGGAAGCGCTCCTGGTCGCGGAGCAGAAGCCGGCCGAACTGAACTCGGTCAACGAGAACGTCGCCATGGCCTTTGGGCGTCCCGTGGTCGTGTTCGCCAACCAGGACCACCTCGCGCACCTGCAATCGCACCTGGACTTCGCCCAATCGCCCGCGCTTGGCGGTAACCCGATCCTGCAACAGAAGTTTTTGCCCGGCCTCTTGCAGCACTGCGCGGAGCACATGGTCTATCACTACGTCACGATCATCAACAATTTCGTCTCCGACGCCGCCGAGACGCCGGCACACGAGCTCTATAGCCAGGAAGACGACGTCAAGCAGGCCTTCGACCAGGTGCTGGCGATGGCCTCGATGCGGCTGGTCCCGGGCATCAGCATCACGTTCGAGAAGGCCCTGCCGCTGCTCCAGAAGGGCATGCAGGCCCTGCAAGCCATGATGCCACCCCCACCGATGGACCCCGCCCAGGCCGCCGCAAAAGCTGCCTCCGAGGAAACCCAGCGCAAGGCGGCCGACGACGCGACCAAGGCCGAACTCGCGGCCAAGGAACTGGAGCGCAAGGGCACGAAGGACCAGGCCGACGCCGGGCTCAAGGACAAGCAGATCGACACCGCAGCCGCCGTCCAGCGCGAGAAGACCGCTGCCGAACTGCTCAAAGCGCGTGAGGGCAATGAGAACAAGCTCACCACGACCCTGATCCAGGCCGACGCCAAGGAAGAGACCGCCGAGGGTGACCGCCAGGCCCAGGAAGGGATCGCCCGGGGTAACCGCATGCAGGTGGAATACACCGCCGAAGGCAATCGCCGAGCGAGCAAGGACACCGCCATTGCCGTGGCGAAGGCCAAACCCAAGCCGAAACCGGCGGCTAAGAAAGCGAGCAAGTGATGGCAGGCGTGGTGATGTCCCCTCGGGTTGCGCGCTACGCGAAGATCGTCTGCAAGGCCTCGGGCCAGGACCCCGATGCGCTGTGGCCGCCCACGCCAGTTGAGGGCTCGATCGAGAAGCCCAGGCGCATGTGGACTTTCCACGTGCCCACCGCCATCGCCGTGCTGAAGCAGGCCGACGCCGATATCGCCAAAGACGGCGCGATCAAGTAGGGCCATGGCGGAAACGATCACGATCCCGCGGCTGTCTCACGAAGGCAGTGTGTGGGACGGCTATCCGGTCGTTGGAAAGCCAGGATGGTTCAGGGCGGTCGACGGCAACGGCAAAGCCGTAAAGCCGCTGATCCGTTGTAATTGCGGGGCCGTGAGCGGTATCGGGCTCCATCATGTGCACGCCGATGGAATGGTGACAGCCTCGTTCTATCACAAGAAGGGAACGGCCTATCCCGAAGACCCGAAGGGCTGCGAGTGGCATGTGCATCTGAAGCTTGCCGACTGGACCGGCGAAGACATTCCGCCTGATCCGAAGAAGTGAGCGCCACAATGCAGCCCGTGCGCATCAACTTCCAGCCCGGCCTCGATATCTGGGACGAGGACGAGCCCGACCAGAAGGGCTATCGGAGCCACGAGGGCGGCGCTGGCCGCTGGATGCGCCCTGACCTGCCGCCTGGCACGGCGCAGTGGAACCCCGCCTATCACGGTGGCGCCGAAGGCACGGGCCCGATCGCGGCCCTCACGTTCATCTGCCCATGCGGCTGCGGATCGATGGGCGCGCTCACCGTGCGCCGGCCGGGGACCGCCGACCGCCCGTCGTGGGCCTGGAACGGCGATGAGGTCAACCCGACGCTTGCGCCATCGATCCAGAAGACCTCGCCATGCCGGTGGCACGGCTTCCTCGAACGCGGCTGGTTCGTGCTCCAGCGCGACCAAGCGCCCAAGTGAACCCCCTGCTGAATACGTTGGTTGCTAGCCTTCGCCACTGTCGCCACCGGCCCCCGACGGGAATAGCCGCTCAAAGGCATCGATAGCCAGCCGGAACAAAAGGTCGCCAGGATTGCGCTGGGCCGTGTCACCCAACACTTGACGAACCAGCTGCGCATCGTTCTTTTTTGCAATACTGGAACGATATTTACCGCGCTTTTTCCCGGTGCCAGAACCTCGTTTCATTGCTTCCTCCATCGGATTGTTTAGGACCGTACCGGTTTTCTCCACAGGATCAACGCCGCGCACCGTTGCAAATGCTGGAACGCCGGAGTTTGATGCCAGCGCTGTGGCGAGCGATGACCGGCGCTTCTCGGTCTCACAAAACTAAGCCCTTTGGATGCCCTAATCGGCGGCACTGCCCGCCACAGCAAACTCTGCTACACTTGAGTCGCCGAAGGGCAAGAGAACCCCATCAGTAGGTAGCGTCTAACCAACCCCCAGGAGCCACGCCATGGCCAAGGAACCCAATCAGTCGCATCATCTTTCCCAGGCCGGCGGCAACGTCGAGACCGGGCCCTTACGTCAGCACCACCGCTTGGCAACCGGCGACAAGGTGAGCGGCAAAGACAACCCGAACGGCGCCACCGTCGCCTCGACGGAAAACAAGGTGGCGAATAGCAAAGGCAAGAACTATTAGGGTGGCCGAGGGGGATTACGATCCGCCGCTCGTCCACCTGCCCGGCACGAAGCTGACGCCTGATGTCGTTCTGCACCGCACCCTCAACAAAGTCCCGCGGATGAAGGGCGTGATCGTCCTGATCCAGTGGGACGACGACACCTGGGCCATCGACTGGTCGCTCATGACCACCGCCGACATGGCCTTCGCCGCGAAGACCCTCGATATCGAACTCACCGATGTCATCACGCAACGCAAACCGGCAAGCTAGGGATGTGGGCAAGGTCGAGATCCTGGTCCCGGAGGGCGATGCCGCGTTCGTCAAGCGCATGCGTCAGTCCATCCAGATCGCGCGCGACGGCGGGATCGCGCACTCGATGCTCGCCAACAGCCCGCTCGCCAACAGCCTGACCATCGAATTCGCTGCGGTCGAACGGCTCTGCGATATCGCGGAGCGCGGCCTAACCACAAGGAGACGGGCATGACGGTTCTGCACCCATCGACGTTCGAGTATCTGAAGCCAACGGATGAACAGGTCGAGCGCATGGCCAAGGTCCGAGCCGCGGCCAAGGTCTACGCCGACGTGCTCGATGCCGAACTGCCCGACGGTCCCGACAAGACCTTCATCATGCGGGCCCACCGCTCGAACGCGATGTGGGCGAACGTCGCCATCACGCGCCAACCAGACGGAACGCCGCGCCAATGAAGCTCGAGCCAGTCCAATCCACGAACATCAAGGCGCTGGCCCACGAGGACAAGACGCTCTACGTCCAGTTCCAGTCCGGCGAGGTCTGGGAATACACGCCCGTCCCGGTCCAGGTGTACGAGGAACTGAAGAAGGCGAAGTCGATCGGCTCGCACTTCCACAAATGGATTCGCTCGAACTCCGCCTACAAGGGCAAGAAGCACAACGACGCCACCCCATCGTCACCAAGCGTGGCATAATCCGGGTTCGCGAATCAGTGGGCGAGGCTATCCGGATCAGTGCTCCTCCGGGACCTGGCGTAGGACGGACAGACCTTCTTGGTCGCGAGTCGCCACGAAGCCCGACCCGAAAGGGTCGGGCGGGTGGCGGGACTGGTGGCGCGGTGGAGCAGCCCGGTAGCTCGTCAGCCTCATAAGCTGAAGGTCGGGGGTTCAAATCCCTCCTGCGCAACCAACCACAGCAGAAGCAGCAGAAGCAGCAGAAACAGAAACAGGAGCAGCACCATGTTGACAGTGAAGATTATGCTTGAGCGCGTAGAAGATGTTCCCGATGCCCCGGGCGGCCCGACGACTTTGAAGCGCTTCTCCACATTTATTGTTGAGGCGACTGAGGTCGCGGTCCACACCCTCCGGTCACAAGAACTCATGGAGGTCGCCATCACCCATCCGCCGGGCGGCCCGAACGCTTACTCCGCCTACTACATCGCCAACCGCAACAGGCCGAAGCCAGAAGGCTTCGCGAAAGAGGTCGATTTCTACTACGCGGCCTACGTCGAGAACGCGGCCGGAAAGACCGTTGATCGCGTGACGTTCGACTGACATGATCTGAGCGCGGGTGGCCCGGCCACGTGGGCAGCTGGTGGGAAGAGCCGGCAGCGGGTCACCCGTCGCGTCAATCGAGGGTAGGGCAATGCCAAAACACGCAGACGGACCGGCCGCTGGCCGGATGGGCTTCGGCTATGAGCAGGCGAAGGCAGCTGGCGCGCCGTTCATCGCGCCCAGATCAGGGACCGAGATCAACGAAGAGATCCGCGAGGCGACCGCCGCGCGCCAGCTGCGCGCGCTGATCGAGAAGGACGTTAACTTCGGGCCGAAGATCGGGGCCATGCTCAAGCAGGGGCGCTCGGCCCAGGAAATCCTCGCCGAGTTGGCCCCTATGGCTCGCCCTTGATCTGACGGCCACGTGCGAGCCCGCCCTTGCGGCCGGCATTGGCGGCAAGCGTCCGGTCCTGTGAGAACGACCGGCTCTCGGGCGCTACGTTCTCCCCGCCCTTCCGCCCGGCGGCCTTCGCGAGATCGTTGCTTTGCGAGAACGATCGCTTTGCCGGGTCGACACTCGAGCCGCCCTTGCTGGCTATCGCACGCTGCTTCACTGGGTCCATCGACGCGAATCCGCGGGTGCTCGTGCTCATCGCTTTGCTCCTGATAGCGCGCCAACACCACGCTGGCGCTTCCTTTGCTTGTGGCCGCCGACGACCGGGAACGCATTGGCCCAGGTGTCGAGCTCCGTCTTGAGGTAGAGGCATTGGCCGCCGCCTGGCCGCGTGCGCGCCTCGGGGCCAGTCCCGTCCATCGCATATCGGGCGAGCGCGTATTTCGAGATCGGGAAGTATTTTTCGGTGAGATAGTCGGCGGCTTCTTTGCGGGAGAGATAGGCCCGGGCCGGAGTGTCGTTCACTGGCGCCATCCTGCTTTGATTCGAGGCACCTGCACCTCTGCGCGGAAGACCGGCGGAACGAATCGCCGTCTCTGGTGTCGCGATGGTTATGAAAATAATCCAACGCCGTTGCAAGCCTATCGCAACCTATAGCGCGCAATCGCACATCTTGTGGTGAGGGATTGCGCTCCTACTCTGGTTGCCGCAACCCTCGCGGCACCGATGGCGGCAAAGACCCACTTTGAGCAGTTGATCGATGCGGAAAAGCGAAAGATGGCGGACTCGGCAATGAAGTTGGCCAACGGCGATTCCCATGGATTGACGGAGCTTAAGGGCATCTGTCGCGGCCTGGATAAGGCCGTCGAACTGATGCGCGAAGCGGGCCGCAAGGACATGGCGCTCACGGGAGACCACGACTAATGGCTTCCAGGGCGGCTGCTTCCAACGTCACGGTACTGAAGACGGCCCGGACCAGGCGCCGGGCGGCTGCACCAATCGCAGAGTTCAACAAAACGCCCACCCGGACCCGAAGCCGGTACGACCAGGCGCCATCCAAGCAAGGGGACGCACAGTCGCTGCTGACCTCGGGCAACGCGCTGGGGTTCAAGTACGACTCGCTCGACGAAGCCTTCCCGGCGATCGACCCAGGCATCAAGCCCCTCGGGGCGGTGGTGCTAGTCCAGATCCGCCAGCCCAAGCGCTTCAGCGCCGGCGGGGTGGAACTGGTCGCGGAGACCCGTGCGACCGAGTATTACAACACCCAGGTGGCCAAGGTGATCGCCTTAGGGCCGCTTTGCTTCAAGACCGTGAAAGAGGTCCAGCCCGCCATCGCTGGCGAGGCCCCTCACGACATCATGGTGCCCTACGTGGAGGGCGCCTGGTTTGAACTGGGCGAATACGTCCGTGTCCCCAGATACGGCGGCGACCGCTTCGCTGTCGAGTACGACCACGTCTATCGCCTGAAAGAGCCGGGCTCGGATCACTTCGAGCCCAGCACGCGCCGCGAGGAGATCATCTTCTGCCTGTTCAAGGCGAAGGACATCCTCGGCGTCATTACGGGTGACCCCCTCAAAGTCAAAGCCTTCCTGGATTGATGAGATCGCGAACATGGCCCGCGCAGCTGCACCCCAGAAGACGAACGTAATCACCGAGGACGACGGCGATGACGGCGAGAGCCGCGAAGTCGTGGTCAACGGCAATGAACGGCTCGAACGGCTCGCTGCTCCCCAGCAGCCCGTCCTGAGGAACGCCCAGCAACAGGCCGACGACCAGTTCGAGGCCTTCGAGGTCGACGACAAAGGCAGACCGCTCAACCCTGCCACCCAGGGTCGGGACGACCAGGTCGATGACGGCCAGGACGATGACGATCCCGACCGCCGCGAGGCCACGCTCTCGGAAGACGACCAGGGCCGCGGCGAGCACGATGAACCGCTCATCAACGGCAAGGGCCGTGGCAACGAGCGCTGGGAAAGCCGCTCTTCACGCCGCGAGCGCCAGCGCAATGCCCGCGCCCGCAAGGACAAAGAGAACGACGATCTGAAGGCCGAGATCCGGCGTCTACGGGCCGCGCAAGATGAGACCGAGCCGCGCCTCGCCCACATCGAGAAGCGCTTCTCCAAGGAAGCCGCCACCAACCTCGAGAACAACGTCACCGCCGCCACCGCCGAGCTTGATGCGGCAAAGAAGGCCTTCGCGAAGGCGCTGCGCGAAGGTGATGAGGAGACGGTTGTAGCCGCCCTCGACAAGCAACAAGCAGCATTTGTTGCGAAGCTCCAGGCCGAGGGCGCGCGCGACGAGTACAAGCGCAGAGCACCGGAAGATGACGACCGCGACAACCGGGGCAACCGCAGCGAGAACCGCCAGGACGATGGTGGTGACCGTCGGCCGCGGCGTGACCAGCCCGCCAGCAAGCTGAGCGCCCGTGGCCTCCGCCGCGTGGACGAGTTCTGCGCCCAGCACGATTGGTTCGATCCGAACGGCGGCGACGAAGACTCGCAGCTGACCATCTTCATCGACAACCAGGTCCGCAAGGCCGGGTTCAACCCCGAGAACGACGACTACTGGGACGAACTCAACAAGCGCTTGGCTGCGCGCCTCCCGGAACACTTCGAGGACGAGGACGACGCTGGCGACCGCCAGCAGCGTCAAGAACGCCAGCCCGCCCGACGCCAGGCCAATGGCCACGCGAACGGCGATGGGCGGCGCGAACGGCAACAGGCTCAGCCGGAACGGCGTGGGCCAATGACCAGTGGGGCGGCCGAGCAGCGGTCGTCCGGAGGCGGGAAGAACCAAGTCAAGGTCACTCCCGAACGCAAGAAGGCACTCATCGATGCCGGTGTCGTCCAAGCCGACGGCACAATCGCTGACCCACCAAAATTCCAGCGCATGCTCCGGCAGTATGCGGACTTCGACCGCACACACGGTCTGACCAAGAGTTGAGGGACGTAATCCATGGCCGCGAAACAACACACGGAATCGAGCCTGGCAGATGGCGACGGCGTTGCGCCTAAAAATGCGCGCACCCGTTCTAAGCCTGCCGCCGCGCAAGCGGATGCCGCCCGTGAGACGTCACGCGAGGGCCAGGATGATGGCCGCGACACAGACCACAACGAGCGGGACATCAACAATCCAGATCGGGAACTGACCGAGGACGAACGCTTCGCTCTCTTCCAGTCCTCGATCGTGCAATCGGTCCTACCGAACCTTCCACCTATGCCGGGTTACCATCTTTGTTGGCTGACGACGACCAATCCCCGAGACAGCATCGCGATGCGAGTCCGTATGGGCTACGAGCTCATCACGCAGGACATGATCGCTGGCTGGAGAGGCGAAAGCCTCAAGTCCGGGGAATACAAGGGCGTCATCAGCGTCAACGAAATGGTCGCGGCGCGAATCTCTCTCCGCCTCTACAACCGCTACATGGTTGAGGTCCACGACACGCTCCCCCGAGCCGAAGAAGAAAAGCTCCGGGCCGTCGTCACAGGCCTCAAGGATGCAGCGCAGACAGTGGGGACCAGAATCGCTGAGGAAGGCGATGGTACGGCCGATATCGTCCAACGGGCGCGGCCAATGCCGGAGTTCTCGAGCTAGAGACCTCCAAACCTTGTTCGCGCCCACGGTGAAACCTTGACCGTGGGAGACCACAATGAGTGCAACAGCAGCGCCTTATGGGCTCCAGCCCATCAGCGACTTTTCCGGCACGGTCCGGCCGCTCGTCCTGAAGAACGGGATCGCGTCCGGGCTCGCCGCCAACATCTTCAAGTACCAGGCCGTGAAGCTTGACACCGTCAACGGGACCATCACCCCGGTCACGGCGACGACCGACAAGATCTACGGCGTGTTCATGGGCGTCGAATACACGCCAACGGGCCAACGCCCGGTGGTGGCGGACTTCTGGCCGTCGGGCTCCACCTATGTGGCAGGGCTCGACAAAATGGAGGCCTGCATCTGCCCGGCATGGGTGGACAACATGCGCTTCCGCATCCAAGCGGACGGCACGGTCGCTCAGGCCGCCTATGGCGACCAGTTCAACCTGTCGAACTTCGCCGCCGGCAGCACCGTCACGGGCCTCTCGGCCATGACGGCGGCAGCAGCCGCGGTCGGCGTGGGCGTGCAGGGCCAGTTGCAGCTGATCGAATTCGGCGAAGGCATCAACGAGCTTGTCGGCGATGCGTTCACCGACCTGATCGTTGCGATCAGCTACCCGCAAGCCGTGTCCGGCTTCCAGACCTCACCCGGCTAAGGAGAGCCCTGACCAGTCTCGGGGGCGCCCTAATTCGGTTCCTCCGCCTTCTGACCAGAACTTGAAGGAGAGTCCCATGTCCATCGCAATGAGGTCCACAGACTTCAGAGCAATCGTCGAGCCCATCCTCAACGAGGAATTCGACGGTCTTTACGAGCAGCGTACCGACGAATGGAAGGGTCCGTTCAAAGAAATCACCGGGACGCCGCGTAACTATCATGAAGAACCGGTGCTGTTCGGTTTTGGAGCCGCACCCGAGATTCCTGATGGTATGCCAGTGAGTTACCAGCAGGGCGGAACCCTGTTCATCAAGCGCTACCAGTATCGCGTGTTCGGGTTGGCGTTCGCGCTCACCCAGATCCTGGTGGAAGACGGCGACCACATCCGCATCGGCCAGATCTACTCGCGCCACCTGGCGCAGTCGCTGATCGAAACGAAGGAAACGCTGACCGCGAACATCCTCAATCGGGCGTTCAACGGCGCGTTCCCTGGCGGCGATGGCGTCTCGCTTGTCTCGACTGCCCACCCGATCGCCAACGGCACGTTCAGCAATCAGCTTGCCATCGCCGCGGTGCTCTCGCAGACCTCGCTCGAGCAGATGCTCATCCAGGTCCGCGGCGCCGTCGACAACAACGGCAAGAAGATCCGGCTCATGCCGCGCGCGATCACCTGCTCGCCCTCGAACATCTTCCAGGCCGAGACGATCTTGAAGTCCGCGCTTCGCACGGGAACTGCGAACAACGACATCAACCCGATCAAAAGTATGCAACTTTTGACCGAGGGCCAGTACAACATGAGCCGCTTGACCTCCACGACGGCGTGGTGGGTCAACACGAACGCTCCCGAGGGCCTCAAGCTCGTGAAGCGCCGTGGCCTGAAGCGGTCCATGGAAGGCGACTTCGAGACCGACACCGCCCGCTACAAGGCGACGGAACGGTACATCCCCGGATGGACCGACCCGCGCACCGTGTTCGGCACCGCCGGTCTCTAACCGAGGCCTCTTCGCTGGGGCGTGGCGCTTAATCGCGTCACGCCATCAGCACAGGGAGAACAGTCATGACGAGCTTTTCAGACATGGTTTTCGGAGCAGGCATGCCGCTCCTGACACCAGGGGTCTCGATCCCGAGCGTCAACGGCAAGGTCTGGTTCGTAAACGGCTCGGCGGCCGGCACGGGCATCAGCCCTGCCGAACCGTTCCCAGCCATCCAGAACGCCTACGATTCCGCGCGCCCCGGCGACACCATCTTCGTCTTCCCCGGCGAGTACGACGAGAACTTGGTCATCACCAAGGACTACATCACGATCATGGGCGCGAACCTGTCGGGCTACGGCAAGCCGGACTTGGTCGCGAGCGCGGGCGTGACCCTCAAAGTCGAGGCCCAAGGCTTCATCGCCCGCAATCTCCGCCTCTCTTCGGCGGATTCGGACGTTGTCCAGCAGAACGGCAACGGCTTCGAGTACACTGGCTGCGTGTTCGACGGTGACGGTCAAGGCGCCACCGAAGCGCTCCTGCGCCTGGTCGGCCTCGCAGCGGATGACGGCTACACCGCATCCGAGGGCCTCATCCAGGGCAACCTGTTCCGGGGCAACGCGGCGGGCTACGGGCTGGCGTTCCAGCACGCGGCGAATCCATCGGGCGTGGGCACCACCGACAACAGGGTCATCGGCAACCGCTTCGTCGGCAACGCCGTGGATCTCCAGTCGCTGGTCAACGTCTCGGGCGGCGGCGCGGGCATCTTCCTCAATACGCTGATCGCGGCGAACTATTTCATGACCGTCGGGGCGGCGTTCGTCTACGCGGACATGGACCAGGGCGCTGCGGGCGATCTGGCGGCGAACTCGGCTCTCATCTGCGGAAACTTCTTCGCCGATGCGGCCCTGATCGCGGCTCAGTTCGACATCAGCGGCCAGCCGAACGTCATCTTCACCGGCAACTACGATGCAGCCGGCCTGGTGAACGGCGCGGCCTTCAACAGCTGAGGTTTAGGCCTGCTGCGGCCGCGTGGTCGCGGCAGGTCCAGCCCTCAAGAGAGGAAGTCCCATGGACGACGAAACGAAGGCTCGCATGCTGGCGCACATCGGCAAGAGCATCGACGCAGCCTTTGCGGCCCAGCCCTATCGCGGCGCGCCCAGCTTCGATGACGTCAAGGTTGCCATTCAGGCCGGTATCTCAGCCGCCTTTGACGGGCCGCCGGACGAGGTCGAGGAAGAGCAGATGCCTCTGCCCCAGCAGCCTCCCGCACCGCCGGCAGAGTCCGGCACGGGCGATGCACCGGCCGATGGACCCGAAACCACGTCGGGCCCAGCTGGAGCGCCAGCGCCGACAGGCAATGGAAGCACCGCGCCGACGGGCGAAGGCACGCCAGCACCCACGGGTGACGGAGCCCCAGCAGCCACGGGAACGGGCGACAGCCCCAACCCGTAACCGGCGGAGAATCCCATGCGGCCTGTTACGCTAACCCTGACCGGCAATGGCGCTACGCCCAGCTTGAGCGCGCCGTGCCCGATGGACATCTACGAGAACCCCTTCAACGTCGGCATGGGGTTCAACACGAACGGCAACACGACGGGTTTCACGGTCCAGCATTGCTTCGAGGACCCATGGTCGTATGCGTCGGCGGATCTCTACAACGCCAATGCGAAGTGGTTCAGCCATCCGACCATGGCGGCCATGGTTGCGGACGAGGACGGCAACTACGCCTTCTCGGTCAGGGCGATCCGGCTTGCCGCAGATGCCAATGGGACCGACGTCGGGCAGTTGACGATCATCCAGAGCACAGGGCGGTGACCTTGTGGGTGTCAGCACCTCCACCGGGGTGTCGCTTTCTGGCGGTGTCGTCTCGGGCGCGGGCGTCAGCCAAGTCTCGGGCATCGTTCAGCCTGATCCGGAGCCGCCGGAAGAGTTCGAGTTCGCTGAACTGATCGATGCCGATCTCGAGCCCAAGAAGGGATTGACGTCATGAGCGTCGGCGGGGCTGGAGTCGTAGCAACCCCTGGTCTGCCACCAGGTGGTCTCACCGGGCAGGTTCTGACCAAGGAATCCAACGACAACTTCGATGCAGACTGGGAAGGCGGCGGCCCTGTTCCTGGCACGCTCCCGACCGGCGGCGCGGCGGGCCAGATCCTGCACAAGGATTCGGGCACCGATTTCGATGCGTCCTGGGTCGACAACATCACGACGCTGCCCATCGTCATCGACGGCGGCGGCGCGGAGATCACGACCGGCATCAAGGGCGATCACCACTGGGACTTCGATGGCGAACTGCTCGGCTATACGATGCTCGCCGATCAATCAGGCGCAATCGTCATCGACATCTGGAAGGACACCTATGCCAACTACCCGCCGACGGACGCCGATTCCATCACGTCAGGTGGTACGCCCCCCACGATCTCAGGGCCATCCGACAAGTCGCAGGACAACACGCTGACCGGTTGGGATACGGCGTTCGCGGCCGGTGACACCTACCGCTTCAACGTCGACAGCGTGACGGACATCGAGCGGGTGGAGCTCGGTCTGAGGGTGCGCAAGTCATGACGATCGCGGTCATCTTCGATGAGCAGGGCTTGATCGCGATCACCGTCTCGGGCGCGTCGTCCAAGGCGCTCGCCACCGACCCAGCCTTCAACCCGAAGGGCCACACCCAAGTCATCCTCGATGCGCGGGTCTATCGAGCCTGCACCGATCAGCGCTCGCTGCACCGGGCCTGCGTTGAGGCCAGCGACAAAGGACTGCCACCCGCCATCCATGCCGAACTCCAGCGCATGGACCAGGTTGAGGCCGGCCGCGTCGAGCGGGAGAAGGACCAGGAGCTTGATCCGGGGGTCAGCCCCACCATCCGATCGGCGGGGCCCTCATGACCCTGGTTTTCTACACCACGCTCGGGGCCAGCCAGATCGTACTGCCGGCCGATTACGACCCTGCCGCCGCGGCGTGGCACGCGATCGGTGCCGGCGGCCAAGGCGGCACCAATCAAGCGACCGTTCGCGCGGGCGGTGGTGGCGAGTATCGGCGCATCAACAACCCGGCCGGTCTTGTCGCTGGTGGGGCTTACGACATCAATGTGGTGGCCCCGAACGCTGGCAACGCCGTGGCCGGAACATGGTTGAAAAACCAGAACGGCGGCGGCGGCACGATCATCCTTGAAGCCAAGAACGGCGGCAATTTTGGTCAGGCTGGAACGGGCGGGACCGGGGGCACAGGGCCGGACGGAAACGCAAATGGCGGCACGGGTGGGACCGGACCCGGAGCGGCCGGTAGCAATACAGCGTGTGGTGCCGGCGGCGGTGCCGGTGGGCCGAGTGGCGCAGGCGGTGCAGGCGGCAACGGTATCAGCGCTCAGCCAGCGGGCGGTGGCGGCGGTGCAAATAGTGGTGAAGCGGGCAACACCGATGGGCAAGGGCAAGGTGGTGACGGCGTAGGCGGCACGGGCGGCGGCACGGCCGGTAATCCAGGCACCCCTGGTACGGGCGGTGGCGGCGCGGGCGGCGTCGCTGGCAATCAGAGTGGCTTCAACGGCGCGATGGACCAAGCATTTGATGCCACACACGGCTCCGGCGGCGGTGGCGGCGGGCGGAAAGCAGCGGGAGTGACCGGACAAGGTGCCACCTATGGCGGCGGCGGCGGCGCGGGAAACGCTTCACCACGCGACGGCGGCCAAGGTCTGCTCGTGCTCGATTACACGCCGCTCGTGCCGCCAACAGGAAGAACATCAATCCCCGGCCTTGTCGGGTAGTATCACGTCAACCAAAGGGTGAGTCGACCATGAGCAAAACGCTTCGTTATCTGCCCGAGGGCAAGGACTTCGGAGGAAGAGACTTCGACAATCGCCATGTGTTCTCGCCGTCAGGACACAAGCCGCAGGCGTTCGCCAATGGGGGCCCGGTCACGAACCGACAGCTGAACCCCTCGACCGATCCGACGTCGGACAAGGCGAAGGCGGACAACAAGGCCGAGCACAACTGGCGGCAGAGCGGCGGCTACGGCTTCAAGAAGGGCGGCAAGGTCAACAAGGGCGACCGCAACGCCAATCTGATGCGCGCCGCACAGGCCCAGAAGATGTGCCGCGGCGGCATGGCGAAGAAGGGTTATGCCGAAGGCGGCACGGTGAAGAAGCCAGCGCCCTCGCTCGCGGAGCGCCTGTTCGGCGCAGTCGTGAAGGCCCACCCGATGGGCAACGCCATGGACAAGGTCAACAAGGCGCTCTCCAAGGCTGGCGACGCCGGAGCGGCGGCCGGAGGGGCCGGTAAAGCCACCGCCAAGCAGAAATACGCCAAGGGCGGCAAGGTCAAGAAATACGCGATTGGCGGGATCACGCCCATGCAGCCTGGCGCGCTCACGATGGCCAAACCGACGCCCATGGCGCCGCCGACACCGATGGCGCAGCCCGTGCCACTCAACCCGCAGACGTTCGGCGGCACGGCGACCATGGACGCCGGGAAGCTCCCAGGCGCGCAGCCTGGTCCGGGCATGCCGACGCAAACGCTGCCGCCACCGGTGATGCAGACGGCGGTCAACGATCTCGCCAGCCGAGTCAGCCGTCGCGCGGGCGTGCCCAGGCGCGCCATGGCCACGGGCGGCAAGGTCGCCCCCGCAGGCGGCATGATCGGCACCATCATGCAGGCGATGCAGCAAAAGGCGACCGCCGCCAAGGCGGCCCAACAGGCCCCGTTCCAGACGACCCAGCCTTCAGGCCCGATGGCTCCGCCGCAGCCGACGCCCGGCTTTCAGGGCAACGGGCGCAGCCAGGGTGACACCGGCGTGGCGCTGCCGCCGGCACTCGCGCAAGCGGGTTCGAGCCTTGGCGAAATGGCGGGCAAGATCATCGCCAAGCGGATCGCCGGTAAGACCCAGGGCAAGATGCGCATGGCGAAGGGCGGATCTGTGAATGGCGACGTCTCCCAGGACCGCGCGATGGTCAAGAAGGGCGTCCGCCAGCACGAGACCGGCATGCACAAGGGCCAGAGGCCGACGAAGCTCAAGCTCAATATGGGCGGTATGGTTGATCCGAGCCTTGGCATGGGCATGGGCATGGGCGGGCCACCGATGGCGAACACCATGCTCCCGCAGAACAACGGCATGCAGCCGATCACCACGCTGCGTTCAGGAGGCAAGGTCCATTGATGACGCCGGAGATTATGCGGGCTCACCGCCACGCGCTCGAGGAGTGGGCCCGCATGTACGAGGCCGATGGCGGCGAGGGTTGCGCGTCGGTCGCGTTCTTTCTGGGTAAGGCTTCGCGACAGATCGGGCGCCTTCAGAACGACCCGAATGTGCCCGATGAGCCGTTGCCCGCCGAGCCGATCACCGAACATCCGCGCGCGGACGACACAACCGACTAAGCCGTGTTACAGTGAGTCTGGGTCGGCGCGTTGCCCGCTGGCTGGTCGCAATCAGGAGATCAGCCAATGCCCATGCGCTCCAAGGCACAAAACCGCTTTATGCACGCCGCCGCGGCTGACCCCGAGGTCGCCGAGCGCCTGAAGATCAGCCCGAAAGTCGCCAAGAAGTTCGTGAAGGAATCGCACGGCCAGAAGGTGTCGCGGCTCCCTGAGCGCACGAAGAAGCTTCAGCACCTGGCCAAGGGCGGCTCGGTCAGCCGCACCGAGGACGATCTGCGCGAAGAGGCGCAAGAGCGGATGAACATGATCTCGGCGCGCGGCGATGCAGCCGTGCGGCCTGGTCCGCAAAGCGCGCGCGAACGCACCGAGGACATCGACAACTTCTACGAGACCTGGGACGAAATGCCGTCGCCAGGCAAAGGCGTGCTGAACCCGAAGGGCCGGCGCCGTGGCGTCCAGACCCAGCCCGAGCGCCACCACCGGCGGCTCGATCAGTTCGAGGCCGAGGGGCAGAAGGCGCGCGCGATCGGCGAGAAGGCCCGCGAGCAGGGCCGCCGTCCGCCGTCCACGCCCGCCGAGGCGCTGCCGAAGCGCTTCTCGCACGGTGGCTCGGTCGACAAGCCGTCCTGCAAATGGTGACCTGATGGCCACCTCCGGCACGGTCAGCGCGCACCCGTATCCGATCCGCAAGATCATGGATCACGCCTTCATGCGCGCGGGCTATGAGGTCCAGAAGATCACCAGCGAGGGCATGACGATCGCCCTGGATCTGCTCTATTCGCTGTGCACCGACCTCATCAACGCAGGCTTCCCGCTTTGGACGCGGCAATACCTGCTGCTCGGCATCACGCCCGGGTCGCCCAATGTCATCTTCCCGCGCGGCGTCGTGGACGTGCTCCAGTCCTATTGGCGGTCCTTCAACCCGTACCGTGGGGTGTGCACCGTCTCGGGCGGGCCGAACTCGACGCTCTTCGCAGCGGAGGATGGGCCCGACGTTAACACCAGCTTTGTCTCGGTCGACTTCACGACGGTCAGCATACTGAACACCATCGGTATCCTGCTGGGCGGCTCGGTCGACGTGGTGACAGCCTTCCAGGTCCAGACCTCGGAGGACGGGGTCACCTGGACGACCAGCCAGCTGCTTCCGGAAACCACCTTCACCCCGGGGCATTGGGCGTATTTCGACCTCGATCCCTCCACCCAGGCCCAGTACGTGCGGGTGAACTACACCGGCATCGGCACGATCGCGATCAACCACATGCAGTTCGGCCTGGCGAACGGCATCGATACCCCGCTCGGCGTCGAGAACATCGATGACTACTTCACCCTGCCGAACAAGGCCCAGCAGTCCAACCGGCCGGTCGTGGCCTATGTGGACCGCCAGATCACCGACGGCATCGATGGCCCGATCCTGAAAATCTGGGGTGTGCCGGACAATTCGGCCTTCTACGCGGGCACGGTCACCGCCCTGACCCGGCGCTACATCCAGGACCCAGGCACTTTACGGGACGATCTGGAAATCCCGCGGCGCTGGATCGAGTGCGTCCAGTGGACCTTGGCCGAGAAGATCATGTCCGAGATCCCGGCCAACATCCTGCTCGCCGATCCGCCCGAACTGACCCAGCTGAGGCTCGCGGAGCGCAAGCAGCGCCTGGACCTGTGCGAACGCCGGGCCAAGGAAGCCCGGATGCTGGCTTGGTCGGAAGAGCGCACGAAGGCGCCGATCCGGATCACGCCGGATATCTCGCCTTACACGAGGTGAGCGATGCCGAAATTTATCGACACAAGGGGACGCACCAAGATTGCAATCGCGATCTGCGGCCGCTGCTCGCAAAAATTCCCCTACGACGAACTCGAAGAGGACCCGAACATCCCGGGCCTGTTCGTCTGCAAGGACGACAAGGATCAGTTCGACCCGTGGCGTCTGCCGGCGCGCCAGACCGAGGACATCAGCCTCGACCATCCGCGCCCGGACGTGGGGATCGCCGACCTGGGCCCGACGCCCCTCTACGGCACGAACCAGCTGAACCCGATCGTTAACAACGTCTCGGCCGTGGGTGGCGCGCCGATCACGCAGCTGCGCCCCGCGCGCGTGTGGCAACCGCGCACCTTCTACCGGAAGGGCGACACCATCGTGCCGCAGGACCCGAACTCGGAGAACACGACGTTGCCCCAGCCGTGGATCGTGGTCCTCGAGGACGGGTGGAGCGGAGACGACCCGCCCGAGTGGCCGCGCGCGACCGGCGTCTACTTCACCGCTGGAGAGCCCTGATGGCCACACCCCCGGAAGACGCCGTCGCCGCAGGCCCGTTCGGCACGATGAACCCGCCGCACCTGTTCAGGCGGCGTCAGCTGCCCACCGCCGTCTTTGCGCAGTTCGAGGCGCGTCCCGAGCGGCCGCCGCCGCTCAAGCTGATGACCATCGGCGGATCGAGCCAAGACTCGATCGCGCTGAAGTAGGTGAGCCATGCCTGAAACGACCACATTCAACAGTCTGCGGACGGACATGAAGACGTATCTGGAGCGCGGCGGCTCGGCCACGTCGGACCCTGAGGTCTTTGCCCAGATCCCGCGTCTCATCAACGCGAGCGAGCGCAACATTTCCGACCGGCTGAAGCTGCTCGGCCAGATCGAAGTGCTGCGCGACCTGTCCGGCCTGGTCATAAATCAGGCGATCATCACCAAGCCCGACCGGTGGCGGCAGACGGTCTCGCTGAAGTTCGGCACGGGCACGGGCGCCAACACGCTCAACCCGCTTTTCCCGCGCTCGCTGGAGTATTGCCAGATGTATTGGCCCGACCAGACGGCGGTCGGCGTGCCGGAGTTCTACGCGGACTACGACTATCAGCACTACCTGATCGTGCCGACGCCCCAGGCGACCTATCCGATGCTCGGCGTCTTCTACATGCAGCCGCAGCTGCTGGACGAACAGAACGAAACGAACTTCTACGCGATCTACACCCCCAACGCGCTGCTCTATGGGGCGCTGCTCGAAGCCGCCCCGTACCTCAAGAACGATGAGCGAATCCCGGTCTGGGAGAAGAAGTTCAACGAGGCCCTTGGGCTTCTGAACGGCCAGGATCTCCAGCGCATCCTCGATCGCGCGGTTGAAAGGACCAAGCCATGAGTTGGCAGAACCTCTTCTCGGGACTTGCCCAGCGTTCAGCCTTCCCCGAGTACGAACTCATCGAGCCGACGGGCGATGTGACGCTGGTCTGGCCGACCGAGAGCCAGTCCGGCGTGCCCTATGTGGCCGACTGGATCGACGTGGACTCGACGGACTGCGACTTCATCCGCATGCCCGATGCGCGCCAGGCCGCAACCGGTATCTCGCTCATCATCGCGAACATCGGCACGGACTCCTTCGAGCTTCAGGACAACTCCGGCGCGCAGATCACGATGGTCGATCCGGGCACCGCCTGGGTCATCCTGCTGACCGACAACACGACGCAGGCGGGCCTGTGGCGCGTGGTGCAGCTGGGCGCCATGACGTCGGACGCGCAAGCCGGCGCGCTCGCTGGCGCGGGGCTCGAAGCGAACCTCACGCTGCTCCGGTCCAAGATCGCCACCGTCTTCGCAGCTGACGAGGACCTGACGCTGACCGAGACGCACCGCGCCAACGCCGCGGTGCTCACTGGTCCGAACGATCACACCTTCCAGCTTTCAGCTATCGGGGATGGGACCTCGAGCACGCTCAAGCCCGGCTGGTGGGCGATGGTCACCAACGAATCCGACGGCGTTCTGACCATCGACGCCTCCGGCGCTGACACGATCAACCAGGGCCTGCCGTCGTTCACGCTCCCGCCCGCGACCACGGATCTGCGCTACACCGCGATCATCGTCGCCTCATCGACGGGCTTCCACGTCTTCGGCGCGCAGCCCATCCCGGTCCCGATCTCGGCCGGTGGCACCGGCGCCACCACGGCGCTGGGCGCGCTGACGAACTTCGGCGGAACGGCCATCGGCATTGCGATCTTCACCGCACCGTCGGCCGCCGCGGTCCTGACGCTGCTCGGCATCCAGCAAAGCCTGCTGGTTGAAAGCACGGTCGCGACGGACCAGACCCTCGACGATACCAACGCCGGCACGATGTATGTCGCCACGGCCGCGCTGACCATCAACCTGCCCGAGGCCGGAACGGTCGGCGCCGACTACTTCATCGGTGTGCTCGCCCAGGGCGGCGATGTGACGATTCAGCCGCCGGCTGCTGACCAGATCAACACCGGGGCGCTCGCCGCGCCGCTGGTCATCAAGCAAGGTGCGTCCGCGCTGATCGTGACCGATGGCGCATCGCCGAACGGCACCTGGTGGACCTTCTTTCTCGACAATTCCGCAGGCGTTTGGGTAGTCGCGGGCGGCACGCCGGATGCCATCACGGCGACCTACGACCCGCCTGTTGCCGCGCTGGTGGACGGCCTGCTGCTGTATTTCCGGGCGATCTCAGCGAACGTCACGGCCACGCCCACGTTCAATCCCAATGTGCTGGGCGCGCAAGTCATCACCAAGCTGGGCGGCATCGCGCTCGCAGCGGGCGATATCTCGGGCGCTGGCTTCGAAGCGATCCTGCGCTACAACCTGGCCAACACCCGCTGGGAGCTTATGAATCCGGCGTCAGGCGGCGGCGCTGGCGGCGGCATCCCTTGGGTCATCGCGGGCGGCACACCAGACGTCATCAGCGGCGCCTACAGCCCCGCCATCGCGGCTCTGACCGATGGCCTGCTCCTGAGCTTCCGAGCAATCGGCGCCAACACCGTCGTCGCCCCGACGTTCCAGCCGAACGCGCTCACCGCGAATCCCATCGTGAAGCTGGGCGGCCAGCCGCTTGTGGTGGGCGACATTGCCGCTGCTGGGTACGAGGCGATCCTGCGCTACGACTTCGCCAACACCCGCTGGGAATTTATGAATCCGGCCTTCGCTGGCTCGACCGGTGGTGGCGGCGGCGCGCGGAGCTCGTTCACACGCCTGCGGGTCGCGAACAACTCCGGCACGCCCGCATCCCAGATCGATGTCAGCGCGGAATCGGTGGGCGTTGCCCCGGTGAGCGGAAGCCCGGTGCTGATCCGGACGAACGTCGCGGTCACCATCAACGGGCTCGCCGTGGGCGTGCCCAATGGTCTGGACGCTGGCTCGCTCGGCAACAACACCTGGTACGCGGTCTACGTGATCTCGGACGGGACCACGACGGCGGGCCTGATCTCGACCAACTTCTCCACGCCCACACTTCCCGCCGGCTACACGTTCTTCGGCCGCGTCGGCGCGGTGCGGACAAACGGATCTGCTCAATTCCGGCGCACCCTGCAATACGGCCGACAGGGGCGGTACACCGAAGCGCTGCAAGCCATGGCGACCGGCGATGCGGGCTCGATCTCCATCCCGAACTGGATACCGGTGTCGACGTCCAACTTCGCGCCTCCGACCGCGAGTGAGGTCACCGTTGTTGCCCAGGCCACCGGGACCAACGGGCTTGTGATCGTCGCGCCGAACAGCACCTATGGCGGCGCGTTCTCCAACCCACTGGGCGCTCCGCAGATCGACCTGGCGAGCCCGGGTTCGTCCAACACGGTCACCGACACAGTCACGTTCATGCTCGAATCGGGCGACCTCTACTGGGCATCGCAAGGCGCGAACAACGCACTGATGTGCTACGGCTGGACGGACAACCTATGAGCCGACCATACCCGCTTGATTTCCAGCCCGGAGTGCAACGCGATGGGACGCGCGTGGACTCCAAGTGCTCGGTCGATGCCCAGTGGACGCGCTGGCGCAACGGGCGGCCGCGCAAGATGGGCGGCTACCGGACCATCACGGACGGGATCGGGGGCATCGGCCGCCGCATCCATATGTTCTACCAGGGCCGCGAGGTCTTTGGGCATATCGGGCACAGCCACGGCATCGACAAGGTCGTCTTCGACTTAGAAGGCAATTTCATCAGCCGCGTGGACCGCACGCCAGCGAACTTCATCGGCGGCATCGAGCCAGGCTGGACCATCGACGCACTCTTCGACACCACGAGCGAGGCCGTGCAGATCATCGCGCACTCCACGCCGAACGTGGGCGTGGTTCCTACCAACGTCCGCACGCCGCCCTTCATCGGGCTCATGGACGATACCGAGCCGCTGAAGCAGCTTGGCAACCCGTCCAGCACCTTCGGCGGCAACTACACCAAGCCCCAGGTCGCGGGCGGAATCGTGTGCGTCCAGCCGTTCCTGTTCTCGTTCGACAGCGACGGTCGCATTGGCTGGTCAGCGCCCAACATCCCGACCACGCTTGGAATCTCGGGAGGCACGATCGGCGCAGGCATCGCGCGCGTCTCCGCCCAGAAGTTCGTGGCGGGCATGCCGCTGCGCGGCGGCGGCGCCAATTCGCCGGCTGCGCTCTTCTGGTCGCTGTCAGAGGTCGTGTCCGCGAACTTCACCGGCCCGCCCGAGTGGTTCCGATTCAACACCGCCTCGCCGTCGTCCTCGATCCTGGCAGGTGCCACCGTCATCGAGAACGACGGGCTCTACTATTGGGCGGGCGTCGATCGCTTCCTGATGTTCAACGGGACGGTGGTGGAGATCCCGAACAGCTTCAACGCCGACTGGTTCTTCGACAACTTGAACCCGAGCTACGCGGGCAAATCGTTCGCGTTCAAGGTCCCGCGCTACGGCGAGATTTGGTTCTGCGCACCGCTTTTCGGCGCGACCGAGCCGAGCCACGCAGCCATCTACAACATCCGCGAGAAGTGCTGGTACGACACGGTGCTGCCCGAGGGCGGTCGCTCGGCGGGACATTTTGCCCAAGGTTTCCGCTTCCCGATCATGACCGGCGTCGAGAACATGGCTCCGCCCACGCCATAAAGAAGGATCATCTTGCTGTGGCCCAGAAGATACTCATCATCACCGCTGGTACTGAATTCGAGATCCCATCCGATTTCAGTTCCCTGGTCGCCATCCACGCGATCAGCGCGGGTGGGAACGGCCTGGACGGCAACGGTGTCGATAACGGCCACGGCGGCTTTGGCGGAGCCTATATCGGCATCACGGGCGCTGACGCAGCGGGCTTCAATCTCCAGGCGGGTGCGTTGGTCAATTTGCAGATCGGGCAACCCTACGACCAGGACGTGGCCGATTTGGCGGTGGCCGAGACCTGGATGGAGGACGCTGACGGTGCCCTCATGATCCTTGCCCCTCCAGGCTATGTCGGCTGGGGGATCGGCTTCAACCCGACCACCGTGCCTGTGCCGTGCCCAGACACAGGTGGCGGCAAAACCTTCCATGCGCCGCTCCCAAATGATGGGCGCGTAAGCTGGGGTGGTGAGAACCAGGAATTGTCGGGTGGCGCTGCGGGCGGAACACGCAAGTTTGTCGACAGCCCCAACCCCCTCGATTCCGGATGTGCCGGATTTGCGATCCAGGCTAACCCCGTCAACTTAGGCAGGGCCCAAGGCGGCGGTGGGGGCGCGATCGTGGACCCCGACGGCGTCGGCTGGCCTAGTTTCCGCGGCGATGGCCAGATCGATGCCACTCTTCTCACCGGCCAGTATGCTTTAGCCGGCGATGGCGGCAATAACAGCGAAGGTGTCGGCGGTGGAACGCTCAGTCCTGATGCCCCGAACGGAACGCTCGGTGGCGGCGGACGCGGCGGGAGCCCGGCGGTCGAAGCACCTGTTGGCGAGGTCGACGGCGGCCACGGCGGCGATGGCCAGACCTGGCAGGACAGCGAGACACTTGAATGGGCTGGCCCGGGTGGTGGTGGTGGTGGTGGTGGCGGCGGTCTCCCCCTTGCCTTCGATGGCTTGGGCGGCGGCGGCGGTCTCTACGGTGGCGGCGCAGGGGCCGGGTTCGTTGATATCCAGTAGGTGGCAGTGATGGCTGAGAGCGGAATCGGCGGTCAGGGCGTGATCGTGTTCATCTACGAGACTAGCGGACCTACGCCGCCAAGCTCGAACCAGTATCAGCTGTGGTTGCATGAGACACTGGGCAAGAACAAGATCACCCGCGAAGGCGCAACGCCGATCCGCGCCTATGTGTCGACGCCATTTTTCGGGGGACCAATGGCGAACCCTCCCGACTCGCACGGGGTCAGCGCCGGGCTGCTCGAGGCCGACATTATCCAGCAGGGTGACATAGCCATCATCGGCTCGGGCGGCTTCAACCCGCGCGCATCGGATATCCCGACCGATGCGGCGATCCTCAAGGCCGACCCGGCCAACTCGGACGAGCAGCTGGTGGGCTTGAAGATGTCGCGTCGGTATCTGCGCGTGATCTTCGAGTCCAACACGATGAACGGCGATTACATCTTCGGCCGCAATGTGCTCCATGTGGAGGCGGGCGATCAGAAGATGTCGGGAGGCACCGGCAAGCCGCTCAGCACGCCGCCAGACCGGACCGCGATCCCAGTCGACCCGCCGCTGACCATCCCGTCCACGCCGCTCTCAGACTTCACCGAAGAGTAGATGCCCTACGATCCACGAGGCCTGACGTTCGAGGAATGGGGCACTTACACGGCCTTCGACATTGCCGCGATCGGCAACGTGCCGGTGGAGCCCCGCGAAGAGGACTGGGAGGCCTTTGGGCGCAGCCTGTTGACGGTCCCGGCGCTCTCCGGCCTGGGTATCCCAGACCCGACGGGCTTCGCGACCTGGCAGGCCTGGGCCCACCAGGTGAACGAGGGTTTGCGTAAGCTCGGACTATGATCGCACCGGGCGCGGTGCTATCTTCCGCGAAGCATCACCACAGGGTCGGCGCCTGTCCGCTGGCTGGTCTCGCAATCTGAGCCAAGCCAGGGAGATATTTTATGGCGCGCTATTCCTCAAACAATGACCTCGGTGGCGTGCAGCAGGCCATTTCGGGCACCTTCAAGACGCTGCTCTCGCTGACGGCCGAGACCGCCACCCTCACGAACGCCAAGGTCTATGACGTGCTCTTCGGCACGAACGGGACGCCTGCCGACAACTTCCTGGAATACGATATCTCCAGGCAGACGGCCGCCGGCACCGCGACTGCGGTCCTCCCCGTCCTGATCGATCCGGGCAACCGTGCTGCGGGCTCGATCGCGGAGGCGAACTACACCGCCGAAGGCACCATCACCGCCGCGTCGTCGCTGTTCTTCATCGGCGTCAACCAGCGGGCCTCGTATCGCTGGGTCGCGAACCCGGGCTCCGAACTCATCATCCCGGCCGTGGACGAGAACGGCGTGGCCTTCCGCGCGCTCTCGGCCGGTTACACCGGCACGGCCACCTGCACGATGATGCACGAAGAGTAAGCCTTCGCGCTGATCGTCAAGTTACCGGGGGGCGGGAGAGCAGAAGCGCTCCCGCCCTTCCGACTGATAGGGGTAAGCGATGCTCAAGCCGAGCGGGTACACCTTCGAGACGGACCTCGACGGCAAGGTGCATGAGGGCGAGACCTTCATGTGCAAGCATTGCCAGCGCCACTCGCACATCAAGCCGCGCGAGCGCCCCGAGGACATCGGGGGAATGTGCCCGCGCTGCACCGGCCTGCTCTGCCCGCGCTGCACCGGTCTCATGGCCAATGGCGCGGCCTGCATCCCGTTCGAGAAGGATCTCGAGCAGCAGATCGAACGGCAGCTTGAACGCCAACGCTCGCTCGAATCCTATGGGATCAGGTAATGGACGACTGGTTCCGCCCTCTATCCGAGCCCGTGCGCCAGCCGCCGCGGCTACGAGAGGCGCTACAGCGCTTCGAGGCGCCGGATACGAGCGTGGGCGGGCCGATCCTCATGAGCCAGTGGTTCGCGCCGCTCAACGTGCCGACACCGCGCGTGCAAGGGCTCAAGCCATCGCAGCAGCAGGCGACGGCGATGGACCCGCAGAGTATGACGGACGCGGAGGCCGTGACGGTCGATCGCTGGCTGATCCCGCTCTCCCAGCCGATCCGCACGAAGCGGCCGGTTGCGTTCCAGCTGGCCATGGTCTGGCACTTCCAGACCGAGGTCGTCACGCTCGACAAATGGTACGCCCCGTGGCGCGAGCCGGCGCGGCTGAAGCGCGGCCTGCGCGCATCGTTGCAGATGACGACCACGATCAGCCCGTTCGGCATGACGCTGCCCGAGACCACGCTCGTCTCGAAGTGGTTCCAGCCGCTCTCCGAGCCGATCAGGCTGAGGCCAAAACTGTCCGGCGCGATCTTGTCCACGTTCGCAACGGGGCAGTTACCACCCCCGCCGTTCGTCCCGACGTTCGCGGTCTATGCGCCGATGACCGACAATTTCGCCGTTGATGGAAACCCATGCTGCGAGGAGGAGTGCTGACATGCCGGACCCATGTGCATCCATCAGTGAAGGGCCAATCGACGTTACCCCGGAACTGTGTCCCGGGGAGCCGGCGGCGATGATGGACGTGCTCAATGTGTGGAGCAGTATGCTGGACACGCTCGCCGCGAAGCCGTGCTCGCCCATGGGGCAGGCCACGATTGATGTCTATGAGCCGGGGTGCGCATGCCCGTGATATGCTACAAGTCGCGAAGCAGGGTCGGCGCTTGTCCGCTGGCTGGTCCACAGAGGGGCTAAGCCAGCATGACCATTTTCGTTGGTAGTTTCGGCGTCCAGATCCGCTTCGGTGTCGGCTACGATATGTCAGCCTTCACCGGGCTCGAACTCACCTTCACCAAGCCGGACAACACCACGCTGGTGGTGACCAACCCCGCCGTGGAACTGGGCGCGCTCGAAATCGTGACGGAGGTCGGCACGTTCCTCCCCAACGAGTATGTGACCTACACCTTCACCATCGGACAACTCGATCAAGCCGGTAACTGGCACGTCCAGCTGCGGTACACGGACGCGACCAAGCAGCTGTTCTCGAAGCGCGGTCGATTCACGATCTGCACCCTCGGGTGAGGTTTGGAGCCGGCGGCGAGGACTCGAACCCGCGACCTGTGAATTACAAAGACACTGCTCTACCATCTGAGCTACGCCGGCATTTCCAAACTGGTGGACCCGGTGGGAATCGAACCCACGACACCCGGTATGCAAAGCCGGTGCTCTCCCGCTGAGCTACGAGCCCTTATCCTGATCTGGAAGATTGGCGGATGGGTGAGGAGTTGAACCCCTGCCCTGACGGACCCCATGCCGGTATTCGAAGCCGGTTGCCGCCCACGCAGCGGACCCATCCGAGATTGGCGGAAGGGATAGGATTCGAACCTACGGGACCTTCAGGTCCGGCGCGTTAGCAGTGCGCCGCAATAAACCACTCTGCCACCCTTCCGTATCAGGAAGAGGAACTTGATCGTGTTGCGGCTCGTGCCGCTCGAGTGGTTCGCGTTCGGAACATGGTGGCCGCTCTGTAGACAGCCGCGCGGGGAAATGCAAGAAGGATCGCATGCGCACGAACCTACGATACCGCACCTTACGACTTGCCTGAGCTTCTCGGGCGCGTGGCGGAATCGGCAGACGCATCGGCGTTAAATCCCGACATCTGAGAGTTCGAGTCTCTCCGCGCCTACCAGTGGGCCCGTGGTGGAACGGCAGACACACCTGCCTCAGAAGCAGGCGCCTCGGCGTGAGAGTTCAAATCTCTCCGGGCCTACCAATCTCAAACGTATACCGAAACGGCCTGTTTGATATACGGAGCGCGGCAAAGACGGTGGGTTGCGCCGGACTGTAAATCCGGTCCGCTTGCGGCTAGAGGGTTCGAATCCCTCCGCTCCGACCATCACGTTGTTGACGACAACAAGATGATCCGTCATACACCCCGGCCATGAGCACGGTTCTCAAACCACGAGATCCAAGAAAGCGGCGAATGTCCATTCGACCGCATAGGATAGTCGTCGCCTAAGGCGACCTCGTCCCTCACCGCGGGCCCACGCCCGCTCCCCCGTTCACCGCGCCGCCCCTTAGCTCAGCTGGTAGAGTGCCCGGCCTACACCCGGGAGGTCGCAGGTTCGATTCCGTGCAGGGGCGACCATTTTCCTGAGCGTAGCGTAGCCTGGTCACGCACCTGGTTTGGGACCAGGTACACGCAGGTTCGAATCCTGCCGCTCAGACCAATTCGCGCGCATCGTCCAATGGAAGGACGCTGGGTTGTGGACCCGGAAACGGTGGGTTCGATCCCCTCTGCGCGTACCAATGACGTTCTGTAGCTCAGTGGTAGAGCGCGCGACCGATAATCGTGAGGACGGTGGTTCGAGACCATCCAGAACGACGCAGGGTAGCCAAGCTGGAAAGGCCCGCCCCTCATAAGGGCGTCATGCGCTGGTTCGATCCCAGCCCCTGCGACCAGACTGCGCGTTTAGCTCAGAGGGAGAGCACCCGGTTGTCAACCGGAAGGTCAGGGGTTCGATACCCCTAACGCGCGCCAGTTTACGTCAGATGTGGCGATTTTTGACTTGTTCCCGTGGCTCAGCGGAGGAGCGTCAGATTCCGGATCTGAAGGGCGGTGGTTCGAATCCACCCGGGAACGCCAGTTTGTGCGCGAAGCTCAACGGAAGAGCGCCAGATTACGAATCTGGAAGCTGTGGGTTCGACTCCCTCCGCGCACGCCAACTTCCGCCGACTATAGTCGGCGATCGTTTTGAACCGGCAGCACGATGGTGGTGCGGCGGACTCTTAATCCGATGGTTGTGGGTTCAAGTCCCACCCGGTTCACGGACCAGCAGCACGATGGTGGTGCAGTCGACTTTTAATCGAACGGTTGCGGGTTCGAGCCCCGCCTGGTCCTCCAACGTCCCCGTAGCCTAGCGGAAAGGCACCGGACTTCTAATCCGGCCAGACGTGGGTTCGATTCCTACCGGGGACGCCACTTTACACTCTGCTTGACATTTCGGGGCCCGGTTGACAAAACCGGCGCCTCGCCCACCTGGTGGGCCAACCAATGGAGACGGCAGTGCGGAGTAGCTCAGTGGTAGAGCGAGCGCCTGTTAAGTGCGAGGTCGGCGGTTCGAGCCCGTCCTCCGCAGCCATTGGCATGCTCAATCGACAGCAACGATTTCCCGAACGAGGTTGTTGGCGATAAGCCAACGCGCTGCCTCTTGGCGGGGTAGCTCAGTCCGGTAGAGCGCTGCGTTGAAGGCGCAGGCGTCGTCGGTTCGATTCCGACCCCCGCAACCATTTCCAAGGCTCCATCGGCCAACGGTAGGCCGCCAGACTCTGACTCTGGAAATCGTGGTTCAAATCCATGTGGGGTCGCCAAATATCGAAATATCGAAATTTCGCAAACTGAACTGGATGCTTGCATGCGCGGGCGAGGTGGGAACGCGGCGGTCTGCAAAATCGCGATGAGCCGGTTCGATTCCGGCGCGCATGTCCATTTTTGCGGGTCTGGTCTATTGGCTGGGCCGCGGAGTGCCACTCCGCTGATGCCGGTTCGATTCCGGCGACCCGCACGCGGACGTAGCTCTACGGCAGAGTACCGGGCTTCCAACCCGGGGGTGAGAGTTCGATCCTCTCCGTCCGCACCACTTCAGGGGGTGTCGCCCAGTGGTAGGGCCTCGGCTTCCAAACCCGATGACCGGCGTTCGATTCGTCGCACCCTCGCCAATCGCAGCTGTCCTCTAGTGGCCGGAGAGCGGATTTTCACTCCGACAACCGGGGTTCGATTCCCCGCAGCTGCGCCAATGCGCCCATCTTCTAACGGTCAGGAACGCCGATTCTCAATCGGCAAACGGAGGGTTCGACTCCCCCTGGGCGCGCCACGGCTGCTTGGTCTAACGGTAGGGCACCGGACTTTGACTCCGGGGACGTAGGGTTCGACTCCCTCAGCAGCTGCCACCTTTCGCATCGTCACCGTCTCGTTTATGCTCCGCGTTCTGCGTCGGCGTGCTCTCCCGCTGGCGGTTGGTCTAACCGCCGCACCATCTTGGGTGAGAGCCGCATGCGCAGTTCCGACTTTCCGTCCGTCGTCTCCCCCCTCAGCATGGGCACCCGCAAGAAGAAGCCGTCAGCGATCCGCGCTGGCGTGAAGCGGCCGCGCCCGAGGATGCCGAGGATGAGCGCCCCCTCGGCGGTCGGCGCCCTTTCTCAGTCGCGCATGAAGCGCAAGCTCGCGCCGCCCACGCCTGGCGCGCTCGGCGCCCGGAGGACACGTTGAAGACCTCGCGCAAGGAAGAGCCGCCGATCGCGCGGACCCAAAGGCCCATGGTCGAGGTCTTGCGCTCCTTTGCGGCGAAGCGCCTGAACGAGCTCGCCAACCATCCAGACATCCGCCCGTTCATCGCCGATCCGGACGAGGGCGTGCTGGATCTCACCGGTCAGGTCAGGAACGAGAGCAACGTGCTGCTCTTGGGCGAGCACGGCGGGTGCATGCTCTTGAAGCTCACGCCGGCTCTCTACGAGGTCCACACGCTCGTGCGGCCTGAGGGGCGCGGGCCCTGGGCGCTCTCGATGGCCAAGGCCGTCCTGCGCTGGATGTTCTGCAACACCGACGCCTGCGAGGTCGTCACCCGCGTGCCGCACGGACACCAGGCCGCGCGCACCCTCTCGGTCGCGGCGGGCATGAAGTTCGAACTGACACGGCCCGACGGAAGCCGCTTCATGGGCCAGGTCACGCCCATCGATCTCTACGCGATCACCATTCAGGACTGGGTCCAGAAGGACCAAATGCTGGAGCAGATCGGCGCGCGCACCCATGCGGAAATGCGCGAACAGGCCAAGAAGATCGGAATCACGGAGCCGCCGCACGAGGAAGACCTGGACCACAACCGCATCGTCGGCGCGTGCACTGAAATGATGATCGGCGGCCAGTTGCCCAAGGCGGTCTCATTGTACAATCGCTGGGCCCAGGTAGCCCGGCACAAGACCATCGAACTCGTGACGCTAGATCCGCCGACCATCCGCATGGATGTCGGACTGATCCGTCTCGTCAGCGGAAAGCTCGAGATCGTCAAATGCTGAGGCACGAGTACGAACATGAAGAACGGTGGCTCGCAAAGACGAAGCGGGAGTGCCATTTCGGGCTCTCGATCCTCATCGCCGGTGGTATCACCTCGGCGCTGGCCGGCGCCGGTGTCGGCGCGGCGACCGCAGGCATCATCGGGAGCGTTGCCGCCCCTGCCTTGATCGGCGCAGGCGTGGGCGCGCTATCTTCCGCGGTGTCTGGCGGCGACGTTGGCAAGGGTGCGCTCTATGGCGGTCTTGGCGGCGGCGCGCTGGGCGGCGCGAGCCACTTCTTCCCGGAGACGATGGGGGCCATGGGGCTGTACGGTCAGGCCACCATGGGCGCTGACGGGAACTACATCCCGGGCGCTGGCGGGTTCGGCAGTGGCAGCAACCCGGCCGGCGCACTCAGTAGCGGCCCCGGCTTCAACCCGCTCGACCTCGGTATCGACGACTGGAGTGGTGGTGGCGGCGGGAAGACGCAAGGCGGCTTCCTCTCGGACATCGGCAACGTCATGGGCCTGACCAAGGGCGAGGACGGCAAGGGCAAGGGCTTCAACATGGGCAAGGGGCTCGTGAACCTGCTCGGCGGCGCGCTGTCGGCGGGCGGCAAGCCGGACTACAGCGGTATGCCTGGGCCTGAGACCACGGCCGCGACACGCGGGCCCTATTTCGACAAGCCGCTGCAATCGGGCTACATCAGTCGGACGCCGGTCCAGAACTATCAGCCGGTCTCGAACGACTGGTATTCCTACGGCACGCAGGCGCAGCCGCAGTTCTTCAACAACAACCAGCTGAACCTCGCCCATGGTGGCGCGCTCTCGCAGGCGCGCATCAGCGATGCCCAGGGCGGGATGCCGCCGAACGCTGGCACCTTCGATTCCGCCGCCGGGCATCGTTTCGTGCAGGGCGATGGCGACGGCCAGAGCGACAGCGTCGATGCGAAGCTCTCCGCCGGCGAGTACGTGATGGACGCCGCGACAGTCGCGAGGCTCGGCAACGGGTCAAATGAGGCGGGCGCGCGCAAGCTCGACAAGATGCGCTCGCGCCTCGCGCGCCACACCACAGGATCTCCGCGCGTCATCCCGCGCAAATCGAAAGAGCCGATGAGCTATCTCGCCTCAGGCACCAAGGGAGGACGTCGCTAATGGCTGGCGCACTTGACTTCCTCTTCCAGGGCCAGGCACCGATCGCCGCTCCGACCGGCCAGGACTCCTCGACCCAGTTCCCGCTTTGGCTCCAGCAGTCCATCTACAACACGATCGGCGCGGCCACCGACCTCGCGGGCCAGCCCTATCAGCCCTACCAGGGCCCGCGCATCGCTGCTCCGTCGGGCGCCACGCAAGAAGCCTGGAAGATGGGGCAACAGAACGTGGGCGGCTATCAGCCGTACATGCAACAGGCAGGCGCGCTCACCTCGGCTGCGACCAAGCCGTGGTCGGCCGGTGACGTCACCCCGTTCCTCAACCCCTTCCAGGACTACGTCACCCAGGGGCTCAACCGGAACCTGAACCAGAACCTGCTCCCCGATATCTCGGCGCGCTTTGTCTCCGCCGGGCAGTCGCGGTCCCCGCAAGAGCAGGAAATGACCATGCGCGCCGCGCGCGACACCCAGGGCGCGATCGGGGAGGCGATGGCGGGCGGCTACGGGTCTGCATTGAACGCAGCGCTTGCGCAGCGCGGCCAGATGATGTCCGGCGGCGCGCAGTTCGGCGAGTTGGGCGCGCTCAGCCAACGCCTGGGGCTTGGAGACATCGGCCAGATGGCGGCCTCCGGCTCGGCTCAGGATCGCTACCGCCAGGGCAATCTCGACCAGGCCTATGGGGATTTCGCGGAACAGCGCGCGTTCCCGTACCAGAACCTCACCTACCTGTCGGACATCATCCGCGGTCTGCCGACGCAGTACGGCGGCTACACGACCCAGCAGGTGGGGACGAGCTATCCCGGAGCCTACGCGCCGTCGCCATTCGCGTCGTTCCTCCAAGGCGGCAGCATGCGTCGTGGCGGCGCCGTCCGTCCTCGCCCCTATGCGCACTCGCGCGGAGCGCTGTCGTACCGTCGCGCGGCGTAGGTGAGAAATGGCCTCACCTATCGCCAGCATCCTCCAAGGTCCGCCGAGCCCCTTCCAGCAGCTGCTGGATATGGCCGACGATCCGAGCGCGCCTGATGTGGCCGGCGCGCTGTCGGCGACCGGCTCGACGCGCAACGAGGACGATCTCCAGGTTGACCGCCCGGAAGGGGCGCAGGGCGCGCTGTCGGCGGGCGGCAACAAGACCCCGTTCGACAAGTGGGGCACGGAGCTTCTCGAGTTCGGCGGCGGACCTCTCGCGCAAGCCAATGCGCTGAAGGACGCGCGCCAGCAGGCGGCGCAGAAGAAGCGCGATGCGCTAGAAAACGCCAAGATCCGCATCAAGGATCTCGACAAGCTGATGCCCGACCCGCAGCGGGCGTGGGCGCTCGGCATCGGCGCGCCGACGCGCACGGGCCGCTTTTCCGAGGCGATCTCGAACGCGGCCATGATGCGCCAAGGCGCGATGGACGAGCGGCGCGCCGCGGCGGTCGAGCAGGCCAAGGCGCTCAACACACTCGACATCGCGCAAGCCGGGGTCGGCTGGGACGAGGCCACCGCCGAAGGGCAAGCGCAGGATCAGCGCCAGCGCCTGGCCGAGCAGTTCTTCACGCAAGGGCGCCTGGCCGATCAGAACAGGGAAGCCATCGCCGCGCGCATGCAGCGGGAGCGCGAACTTAACGAATACCGCGACGCCCAGATCGCCCAGCGCACGGCCGACCGCGAGTCTCGCGAGGATCTGGCCGAGCGCGGCCGCTACACCTGGTCAGCAGGTCAAGGCCCCGGTCCGGACGGCAAGGAGGTCGCGGGCTCCTATCGCTACCCGACCACGGGCGACGACCCGCCAGTCTTCTTCCCGGGCGTGAAACGCACCACGCCCATCAGCAATGCGAGCAATGCGCCCACCACGCTTGAGAAGAACGCGAAGTTCTATGTGGACAACGGGATCGCCAAGGATATTCCGGAGGCTGTCGGGATGCTACGCGAGAGCGTCCAGAACCCCGGCACCTTCCAGCGCCTGGTCCAGGCCGAGAAGAAGCTCATCATGGAGAACAATTTCGGCATCGAAGACGCCACTGCCGAGCAGCAGGCCATCAAGAACGTGCGCGCCCGTGCAGGCGCCCTGGCCACACCGCCCGGCGAACCGATCGACGCGAACACGCCAACCAATCCCGGCTTCAAGACGAACTTCCCGCTGCCGCAGCAGCGCGCGGGCGTCGTCAAAGCCGACGAAATGAAGCCGCCGGCATCTGCCGCGGCGCCTGCTGCCGCTCCTGCGGGTGGTGCCAAGACCTTGCCCCCGCAGGTCGCTTCTCGTCTCAAGGAGGGCGTGGTCACCACGTTCTCCGGCGGCGAGAAGTGGACCCTCAAGAACGGCAAGCCTGTAAGGTTGCAGTGACGTCATGGTCAACGAATGGGACGTCGTCTCGGAAGAACCGATGGACGGCGGAGGGCTCGCGCCCACGCCTGTCGATTTCCCCAGCATCATCCGGCGCGCGGAAGCGAGCCCGATCAACGCGGTCTCTCCCAAGGGCGCGCGCTCCGAAATGCAGGTTATGCCGGGCACCGCGAAGGACCCGGGCTTTGGCGTCCGCCCGGCGGCGAACGACACTCCGGAAGAGCTTGACCGCGTAGGCGTCGACTATGCGGCCGCCATGCTTGAGCGCTATGGAAGCCCGGCGCTCGCGGGTGCGGCCTACAACGCTGGCCCGGGCGCGCTCGAAGGCTGGCTCAACCGCCTGGGCGATCCGCGCAAGGGCGAGATCAGCGAAGCCGAGTTCATCGCCCAGATCCCGTTCCCGGAGACGAACGACTACGTCCAGCGCGTGGTCCAAATGTCTCAGGGGCCGCAGGACGACCCGTATGCCATCGTTTCCGAAGAGCCGATCGACCCGACGGCGATCTCCGCTGCGCCGCCCGGCGGCGATGATCCGTATGCGATCGTTTCCGAAGAGCCGATCACCGCTGCGCCGCAGGCGGTCGCTGACAAGCCGGACTTCGTGCGCCAGGAGCCGGGCCTGCTCGAACCGGGCAACTACAAGGGCGACTTTGCGGGCACGCGCTCGTTCGAGTTCACGGAGAACGGCATCTTCAAGGAGACCGTGCTCCCGCAGCTGACCGAGGGCGAGTCAGACGAAGCGATCATCGAGCGCTACAAGCAGACCGGCCAGCACATGGGCAAGTTCGAGACGCCCGCGGCCGCCGAGGCGTTCGCGGCCAAACAGAAGCCGTTCAAGCCCATCGAGCAACCCGACGTGGAAGGCGTCGGCGCCGGCGCGGCGCGCGCGTTCATCGCGGGCATCGGCAAGAAGGACCCCGGGCCCAGCTTCGGTGAACTGACCATGGCGGCCGCCGAGCGCGTGCCGCTGCACCTGAAGAACATGATCGGCGGCGCGATTCTCGCCATGGACCAGGCCCCGGTCCCTTATCCGATCGAACAGGTCAATCCGTTCACCGGCAAGCTGCCGCCACAGGTCGAAGAGGCGTACCAGGGCATGCTCGCCGCGCGCGAGAAGGCGGTCAAGGACGCTGGCAGCACCATCGGCGGCAAGATCGCCTTCGCCGCGCTCAAGGATCTCGAGGAGAGCGCCCCGAAAGACCTCGATCCACTCAGCATCAAGGGTGTCTACTTCAACGCCATCGAGTCCGGCGTGCCCATGCTGGCGACCGTCGGCGCGTCCATCCTGACCAGAAGCCCGGCCATCGGCCTCGCCATGATGGGAAGCCAGGTCGGCCTGGAGCAGTACAGCGAGTCCGCCAAGAACGGCCGCTCGCCCACCCAGGCCGCGCTCGACGGCGCGTTCATGGCCTTCGCCGAAACAGCCGGCGAGAAAATCCCGCTCGGGATCATCATCAAGGAGGGCGGGAAGTTCCTGCCGCGCACGCTCAAGGCGGCAGGCGCCGAAGGCATCCAGGAAATGTTCACCCAGGTGCTCCAGACCGGCTATTCCATGGGCATCCTGAACGAGAAGATGACGTTCGGTGAAGCCACCCGCGCAGTGATCGCCGCGGGCCTCACCGGCGGCGTGATGGGCGGCACGATCGCGGCGGCCACGCACCCGTTCGTCCGGGGCGAGGGCGAGCCGGAAAAGCCGCGCGTCGAGCCCACGATGGAGCGCCCAGGCGCGCCAGGAGAGCCGCCAGCGGGTGCGGCCGAACAGGCTCCAGAGCCACCGCCCAAGCCACCAACCCAGCCGCCGAAGGCAGAAATGCCGCCCAAGCCCCGTGGCAAGGACTGGCAAGCGCTCTTCGACGAAGAGGACAACCAGATCGGCTGGCACAACGTGAAGACCGGCGACGTCAAGCGCGCCGATCTCACCCAGCCGCCAGGTGAGCCTAGTGAGGAATGGATCAGGGAGACGCCGCCCAAGGAGACGTTCACCGTGCCGGGCACCAAGCCCGCCCAGGACGTCGAGGCGGAAATGGCCCAGATCGAGCGCGAGGCCGCCGATCTCGCCAAGGAAAAGGGCAAGAAGTCGAGCGGCAAACGACTGCCCTTCGACTTCAAGAAGACGTTCCCCGAGCCTGCGGATGAAGCGCTGCGCGAAGCCGGACGCCCCGGCTTCTGGGACGAGAACCCGGCCGAGACGCCGGAAGAGCGCACCGAAACGCTGCGCGCCTTCCACGATGAGGCGTTGCGGCACTTCGAAGAGCCCATCAACCAGCTGCGCGCGGCGCAGGCCTACATCGACTCGGGCAACGATCCCGCCACCGGCAAGCCGCCGAAGAACGCCAAGGCCAAGGACCGGCTCGATAAAGAGGCCAAGGAGGCCTTCACCGCCGCCCCTGAGGAATTCGTGAACTGGTGGGGCGCCTATGCCGACTCGTTCGGCGTGGAAGCCGCCGATGTGTTCCAGGAGCACATCCTCCGGAACTACGACACCAAAACCGGGCTGATGCGCGCGGCGCTGGAAACGCGCATTGCCGATGAGCGCGCCGATGAAGCCCGGCGCATGGCGCAACGCGAAGGCGAAGGTCCCGTTGAGCCGCTGCCTGGTCTCATAACCCCGCCAGCGCGCGAACTCGCGCCCGGCGAGAAGTCCGGCGAAGACGTGATGGAGCCCACCACGGACGAGATCGTCCAGATGGAGGCCGATCGCGCCGAGGAAGAGGCGCAGGAAGAGCGCTTCACCCCGGAGCCGGGCTGGGACAAGTCGATCTACGCCGCGCGCGCCGCGGCCAAGGGCCTGCGCCTGGAGTGGTACGGCAAGAAGTTCCCGGACCTGGTCAAGGACATTGGCGACTACCTGGTGGAGCGCGAGCAGCCGGAAGCCCCCGAGCATCCGATGGCGCAGGATCTGGACGACTACCGCCAGCGCGAATTCCACCTCTCGGCCTACCAGCACAACATGGCCGAGACGCAGAAGCGCATGGACGAGGCCCTGGCGGGACCGAAGAAGCCATCCAAGATCAACCTCGACACGTGGAAGAGCCAGATCGAGCGCTACAAAGTGGACATCGCGAAGGCGAAGGCCGAGCAGTCCGACCTTGAGTACAAGTGGCCGACGATCGCCAAGGAAGCCAAAAGCCAGCGCGCCGCCGAGGATGCCGAGCACGACGCCCGGAGGGCGCGCGAGAAGGTCGCCCGGGACGAGCACGAGGCCGTCATGGAGCGCGGCGAAGTGGTGCTCGACACCGGCAAACTGCTCCCGGCCAAGGCGAAGAAGAGCAGCAGCAACCTCGCGTTTATGATCGTCTACGACCCGCAGGAGGCCCGCTACACGGTCCCGCGCATTTCGTACAACATCACCAGCCAAGCGGGCGGCATGGGCGGCTCGCACGCGAACGAATTCGCCACGCTGGACGAAGCCAAGGCCTATGTGACCAGCTATGTCGAGCGGGCAATGTCGGGCAGCTGGCCCGACTCTGCGAAGCGGGACGCCCTCGGCCTCATCGCCAGCGCCAAAGAGCAGCTTGCGAAGATCAAGCACGTCGCCCGGGCGCCGGAAGGCACCAAGACCAACCCCGTCAAGCGTCCGGAGACCGAGGAAGACATCCAGCCGGCGCGTGACGCGGTCGCCAAGGAGACGACCGAGGCGCAGCGCGAGGCTGGGAATTACGCCAAGGGCCACATCGAGAACTGGAACGGCCTGGACATCACTATCGAGACGCCGAAGGGCACGGATCGCCTTGGGCCCGAGGGCGAGGACGGCAAGCCGATCTGGACGAACGTCAACATCCTGGCCGACTACGGCTACATCAAGCGCTCGATCGGTGCGGATGCGAAGCCGAACGCCCCGCCTAACCAGCAGGAAAAGCTGGACATTTACCTCGGACCGAACCTGAAGAGCGACAAGGTCTTCGTCATCGATCAGTACGATCCGAAGACCGGCAAGTTCGATGAGCACAAGGCCATCGCCGCGGTCGACACCCCGGAGCAGGCCATCGCGGTCTATGACGCCGGGTACTCGGACGGCTCGGGGCCGCAGCGCCGGAAGAACGGCGGCCTCGAAATGAACGTGGCCGACTTCAAACGGTGGATCGAAGAGGGCGACACGACCACCGCGATTCTGCCCCAGGCCGTTGATGTTTCACGTGAAACAATCGAGGCGCCCGAGAAGAGGCCGGTCAAAGAACCAAGGAAGCCGGTCACCGACCGCCGCGCGCCCATGCCGAAGATGACGGACGTGGGCGAGGCCATGGCGGGCAAGCGCGCCCAGGCCAAAGCCAAGGTCGAGAAGATCGAGGATCTGGACAAGATGCTCGAGCAGGCTCTGGACGCGCGGGACCTCCGCTCCCGCCTGGCGGCTGACGCCACGACCGGCGCCCACGTCTTCGCCGACTTCGTCTCCCGCTCGTTCGTCACCTTCACCGAGCAGGAGGGTAAGAACCAGGGCGGCGGCCGTGGCAAATGGCGCACGCCGTTCAGAAAGACGCTGGAGAAGCGCTGGGAGGAGAAGCGCGAGACCATCCTGGAGAACGCCGCCGAATACATCGGCGCGATGGAGATCCTGGGCGATGCGCTCGCCGGCGCGAAGAACGTCGAGGACATCCACGCCGCGCTCAAGCGCCTGATCGTCAAAGAGGTCCAGCGCCCGGAAGGCATGTCGGCGCGCGTCATCGCCACGGACTGGGCGCAGAAGACGTTGCGGCCGTACCTGCACCACTATTCGTGGCCGAACCTGTGGCGCCTGGACGAAGGCCTGCCCCACTTCCGCGACGACAACACGATGCCGACACGCGCCACGCCCCTCGTGCGGCCGAGCATCCGGATCGAGGACATCACGCGCCCGGGCCTGCCCGAGCGCCGGAAGGCGGGCAAGAACGTCAAGGCCGAGGACTTCCGCAAGACCTTCGGCTTCCGCGGCGTCGAGTTCGGGAACTGGGTCACCGGCCGCGAGGGCCAGGCGCACGTCAACGCCGCCTACGACGCGCTCATGGACTTCGCCGAGATAATGGGTGTGCCAGCGAAGGCAATCTCCATCGGCGGTAAGCTGGGCCTGGCGTTCGGCTCGCGCGGATCTGGGTTCGGCTCCGCTCACTACGAGCCAGACACCAACGTCATCAACCTGACCAAGACCAAGGGCGACGGGTCCCTGTCGCACGAATGGGGCCATGCGCTCGACTTCAACCTGCGCGCAGGCGGCGTCCGGGTCCCGGCGATCGACAAGGAGATCGAGGCGCTGGTGAAGCGGAACCGCGAGGGCACGATCAACTCGATGGAGTTGTCCGACAAGGTCAAGCCGCTCCAGGCCGAGAAGAAGGCGCTGCTGGCCGCCGGTCAGAGTGCGCGCGCCCTGCTCGCAAGCGTCAACGGCACGCTCTCCCACACCTGGGACGTGGAGGGTGCGATCAAGATGGTCGACAATCTGCTCACCGGCCGGTCGCACATCCGGGGCAGGCAAGGCCTGGGCCCGCTCAAGACCGCCGAGCAGTACGTGGACCACCTTTGGCAGAACGAGGGGTGGAGCGCGAAGCTCACGACCAAGTTCAAGCGCAACGCCCAAGAGCTTGGCAAATACTGGGTGCGGCCCGAGGAACTGTGGGCGCGCTCGTTCGAGTCCTTCATCTACGATGAACTGGCCGCCAAGGGGCAGACCTCGCCCTACCTGGTCAATGGCTGGGTGGCGGAAGGCCAGACGACCAAGGAAGCCGGCTATCGCGGCACGCCCTATCCCGCCGAGGAAGAGCGCGCCAATTTCGCCCTGATGTGGCGCGGCCTGCTCGACCAGCTGGAGTGGAACGAGGACGGATCGCTCAAGGAAAAGACCTACACGCCGCTGCCCGACTCCAAGCAGGCAGTTGAAGAAGCGCTCAAAAAGATCGATATTCCGAAGCGCTGGGCCGAGCTCGAAAGGGAAAAACGTGCAAAAGGTCAGCCCGGAAAGCTACCGGAGCAAGGTGGAAGGGCACCTGCGGGTGCACCGACCACAGGAGTTCGCGGGCCTGAAGGCGGAGGGGAAGCTGGAGCAGAGGGTCCAGGACCTATCGGAATCGATAGCGAACTGGGTCAACAGCCAACTTCCGCAAGTGAGCCAGGACGAGCCTCTGGAGAGACGGATCAAGCTGGAGCGGAGCGCCCTCCTGATGGCGGAGTCGGACGCCCTGAGGGAGTATCTCCCGATGAGCGAGAGGGAAGCCTCGGGGATCGGGCCAAGCGGGGGATACGAGGACTAAACTTCCGCATCGCTGAAGACGCCGATTATGCCACCGGCAGTCCAGCCCAGCGCATCGTCAAGAACATCGAAGCCATCCGGGTCGCTCTCGACCTGGAGAAGGGCGGGCAACTCGCCAGCCGTGAGGACCAGGAGCAGCTTGCCCATTACGTGGGCTGGGGCGCCACGGGCCTCGCCAAGATCTTCGATGAGGGCCGCGGGCTCGACTACGGCCTGATCCCCTACCGCGAGCAGCTGAAGGCCATGCTGACGCCGGAGCAGTTCGCGTCGGCTCGCGCGACCACCATCAACGCGCACTACACCAGCCAGGATGTGGTTCGCGGCATCTGGGACGGCGTGACCGAACTCGGCTTCACCGGCTCGGGCAACGTGCTCGAACCCGGCATGGGCATCGGCAACTTCATGGGCATGCGCCCGAAGGGCAGCGATCCGAAGTTCATCGGCGTGGAGCTTGACGACGTCACCGGCAAGATCGCGCGAGCGCTCTACCCCGAGGCGCGCATCTTCGTGCAGGGCTTCGAGGACACCGCGCTTCCGGAAGACAGCGTGGACCTTGTCATCGGCAACGTGCCGTTCGGCGACATTCGCCCGGCCGACAAGATGTACAATAAGGGCCGCCCGCTCAGCCTGCACAACTACTTCATCTTCAAGAGCCTGAAGCTGGTCAAACCTGGCGGCGTGCTTGCGCTCGTGACCAGCCGCTACACGATGGACTCGCAGGACAAGACCGCGCGCACCATGATCCGGGACGCCGGCGGCGACCTGATCGGCGCCATCCGTCTCCCCAACACCGCCTTCAAGGAGAACGCCGGGACCCAAGTCGTCACGGACATCCTGTTCATCCGTAAGCGGAAGGAGGGCGAGCCTGCCGGGAAGCCGGATTGGCTGGAGGCCAAGGAGTTCCGCGTCGGCACGAGCCCGGCGACGGTCAATCAGTATTTCAAAGACAACCCCAACATGATCCTGGGGACGAACGCCGTCACGCGCGGCATGTACCGCGAGGACGAATACACCGTTACCGGAACGGCAACGGGCCTGCGCGAGAAGATCGCCAATGCCGTCCAGGCCATGATGGAGAAGTCCGCGCTCCGCTTCGATCCCGAGGCCGGGGACGTGGACACATACGATGACCTGGCGCCGCCGCCCGACACGGTGAAGGACAACGCCTTCTTCGAACGTGACGGCAAGCTGTTCCAGCGCGTGCTGCAATCCTCCGTGCCGGTCGAACTCTCCGACGGCCAGGCCGGGCGCGTGCGCCTGCTCATCAGGCTCCGCGACAAGGCCCGCGAGATCTTGACCGCGCAGCGCGGCGAGTGGGAAGGCAAGGGCACGGCCCCGTGGGTCGCGCCGCAGAAGGAACTGGGGAAACTCTACGCCCAGTTCGTCAAGGCGTTCGGCTACATCAACCAGGTTCAGATCAGCCGGCGCACGATGCCGGACGGTGAGGTGCGCGAATACCGCCGCTACCCGAACATGCTGGCGTTCCGTGACGATCCGGACGCGGCGCTGGTCTCCGCGCTCGAGCGCTTCGATGAAGAGAAGAACGAGGGCATCAAAGGCCCGATCTTCACCGATCGCGTGGTCGAGCCGACGCGCGAAATCCTCCGCGTGAACACGCCGGACGAGGCGCTGATCGCGTCCATGAACATGAAGGGCATAGTCGACGTGCCCTACATGGCAAAAATCCTGGGCCGTCAGCCGAGCACGTTCCTCAACGAACTCAAGGGCCGCATCTTCAAGAACCCGGCGACCGGCGCCTACGAGCCGTCCGAGGTCTATCTCTCGGGCAACGTGCGCGGAAAGTTGGCCTTCGCGCGTGACGCTGCCAAGGGCGAGCCCGAGTGGGCCGAGAACGTCAAGGCGCTCGAAGTCGTCCAGCCAGTCGATCTGAAGCCGTCTCAGATCGCGGTGCGCATGGGCACGCCGTGGATTCCCAACTCGGACGTCGAGGGGTTCATTTCCGAACTGCTCGAGACCGAGGCCATCGTTGAATACGTGCCGAAGGAAGCGACCTGGCACGTGCGCATTGCCCAGGAGGGCACCGCGCCCAACACCCAGACCTGGTCGGTCAACTGGACGACCTCGCGCGCCGAGGGCAAGTCGATCGCGCGCCGCGGCATCGACCTCATCCGCGATGCGCTTAACCAGAAGTCGACCGTCATTTCCTGGCAGGACTCCGAGGGCAAGACCCACACGGACATGAACGCCACCATCGTGGCGCAGGAAAAGCAGAACGACATCAAGGAGCGCTTCTCCAAGTGGATCTGGAAGGACCCAGAGCGCGGTGCGCGGCTGTCCCGCTTCTACAACGACAACTTCAACAACCTCCGGGTCGCCACCTTCAACGGCGATCACCTGACGCTTCCTGGCTCCAGCAGCACGATCGAACTGCGCTCCACCCAGAAGAAGGCCGTCTGGCGCTACCTGGTCTCGGGCAACACGCTGCTCGACCACCTGGTGGGCGCCGGCAAGACGTTCACGGCCATCGCGGCCGCCATGGAGGCCAAGCGCATAGGCCTGCTGAGCAAGCCGCTGTTCTCCGTCCCGAACCACATGCTGGAGCAGTTCAGCCGCGAGTTCATGCAGCTGTACCCGAACGCCAGCATCCTGGTGGCGGACGAGCGCGCCTTCGCTGGCGACAATCGCCGTCGCTTCGTCGCCCGTGCGGCGGCCGGAAACTGGGACGCGATCATCATGACGCACTCCAGTTTCGAGCGCGTCGGCATGTCGGCCAAGTTCCAGGCTGACTATATCCGCGACGAGATCGCCGAATATGCGGACCTGATCCGTGCCGCGCGCGAGACCGACACCGGGGGCCGCAGCCCGACGGTCAAGCAGCTGGAAGCCGCGAAGAAGCGCCGTGAGGAAAAGCTCCGCGAACTGATGCAGGCCAAGGACAAGGACCGGGGCCTGTCGTTCGAGGAAATGGGGGTCGACGGCATCTTTGTCGATGAAGCCCACCTGTTCAAGAACCTGGAATTCGCGACGAAGATCACGAACATGAACCCGCCGTCGAGCCAGCGGGCGTTCGATCTCTATTTGAAGACCAAGTACATCGACAAGATGACGCCGGGCCGCGGCCTCATGTTCATGACCGGCACGCCGATCTCGAACTCGATGGCCGAAATGTACACGATGCAGCGCTATCTCCAGCCGCGCGGGCTGGCCGAGCGCGGCCTCTCGCACTTCGACGCCTGGGCCTCGACCTTCGGCGACACCGTCACGCAAGCCGAGATCACGCCCGAGGGCGGAAAGGCGATGCTGAAGACCCGCTTCGCGCGCTTCCGCAACATCCCCGAACTGATCTCGATGTACCGGCAGTTCTCGGACCTGGTGAGCAAGGACGACCTGATCGCGACCGGCCAGGTGAAGCTCCCGAAGATCAGCGGCGGCGGGCCCAAGACCATCATCGTGCCCGCGAGCGATGCGCTCAAGGCCTACATCGCGGAGATCGGCGAGCGCGCCGAGGCGGTCCGCAAGCGCGAGGTGACGCCCGACGAAGACAACATGCTGCTGATCTCGACCGACGGCCGCAAGGCATCGCTCGATCTGCGTGTGGTGGACCCGGCCGCGAGGAAGGAAAAGGTCCGGAAGGCCTCCGAGGTCGCGAGCAACGCGGCGCGCATCTACAAGGCGGGCGCCAAGGAAAAGCACACCCAGATCATCTTCTGCGATATGTCGGTCCCGTCGAACGTGGCCTACAGCATCTATCGCGACATCAAGGAGGAACTGGTCAAGAAGGGCGTGAACGCGAACGATGTCGCGTTCGTCCAGGACGCCAACACCGATCAGAAGAAGGCGAACCTCTTCGCCGACGTGCGCGCCGGCCGCAAGCGCATCCTGCTGGGCTCGACCGAGAAGATGGGCATCGGCACGAACGTGCAGGACCGCCTGAAGGCGCTCCACCACGTCGACCCCTCGTGGCGCCCATCGGACATCGAGCAGCGCGAGGGCCGCATCGAGCGTCAGGGCAACACGAACGAAGAGATCGACCTCTTCCGCTACGTCACCGAAGGATCGTTCGACGCCTATATGTGGCAGACCGTCGAGCGCAAGGCCCGCTTCATCAACCAGATCAAGCGCGGCGATCCCTCGGTCCGCGAGGCCGAAGACATCGATGAGCAGGTGCTGTCGTTCGCCGAGGCCAAGGCCCTCGCCGCGGGCAACCCGCTGATCCTGGACAAGGCGAAGGCGGACTCGGACGTCGATCGTCTCTCGCGCCTGCGCGGTGCGCACTACGACAACATCCACGAAATGGAGTGGCAGATCCACCGCCTGCCGGGCGAGATCGCCGGGATGGAAGAGGCGCGCGGGCGGGTCAAAGCCGACCACGCCGCCTACCTCGAACGCAAGGACAAGCCGCACTACACCATCCTGGGCACGGTCTATGAGAAGCGCGTCGATGCGTCCAAGGCGCTGGCCGACATCATCGAGAAGGCCTGGAACCTCCAGAAGTCCAAGAACGAGGCCCAGGGCCGGAAGCGCAACGCCGAGATCGAGGACATCCCGATCGGCAAGATGTACGGCTTCCCGATCTCGGTTGAGGTCGACGGCTACTACCAGCCGCAGGCCGTGATCCACGGCAAGATGACCGACAAGGTGGAGCTCGATCTCCAGTCGCTCAAGTTGGGCGCCATCAGCCGCATCGAGAACTTCTTCAAGAGCCGCCCAGGCGAGATCGACTATCGCCAGGCCAAGATCGACACGGCGAAGAAGAAGCTCGTGGACTTCAAGGAACTGGTCAAGGTCCCGTTCGAGCGCGAGGACCAATACCAGGCGGCGCTGAAGCGTCAGCGCAAGATCGACCAGGCGCTTGGCCTCATCGAGGCCGATCCCCAGCCCGTGGCCGGGGCGCCCGAGCCGGACCTCCCGCCGCGCCGCTCCGCCGGCTTCATCCTGAGCGAGGCGCCTGGCGAAGGCCTGGGCTTGGCGCCGCCCGCCCGGCCGCCGAGGGACGAGGGCATGCTCGCGCGCCGGATCGTGGAGGGCAATTCGGACCTGGCCGACGACCTCGGGAAATTCGTCGCGAAGAAGAAGGCCAAGACGCCAGCAGCCGTGAACGTGGCGATCGGCGACTGGCTCCGCGCCTTCGGTGAGCGCACCAAGACCGAAGCGGCCGTGGCCTACGACCCGGCCACCCAGACGGTCATCGCGGCGGAGACCTCCGGCAAGGACACATATGTGAACCTCCGGGGCAAGATCGAGGATGCGCTCAGCAAGCCAGATGCGCGGATCGTGTTCCACCATAACCACACGATGCCATACGGCCTGTCCTTCGCAGACCTGACGTTGCTGGATCTCCCTGGCTTGGACTGGATGATCGCCCACACCACGGAGGGGCAGTGGCACGCCGCCCGTCTCACCCCCGAGACGCGCCGGGCCTTCGCCGATCTGGACCTGACGCTGTGGTCCAGCCCCTCCGACATCCTGAACAAGATGCTGCAAGAATCGCAGAACGCCCAGGGCCGCGTCGGCCGTTCGCTGATCCGCGAGCGGGGCCTCGATCGCAACCTCGCCGTCGCCAACTTCAGCCATAACTTCGCGGTGGGTCTAGCGCGCGCCGGCCTCATCGATTACCGTTCATCCGTTGTTGTTCCGGAAAGCCTTGCGGCCACGTTCGATACGATGGCGCAAGCCGGGGCCGAGGCCATCGCCTCGCCGCTGAAAGCGATTGGAGTCGTCAATGTATCTGATCGAGGAACCGCCCCCACTCAGTTCGCCGATGGCATTGCGGAGATTCTTGGCGAGGACCAAGGACTTGCCGTCGAGCCCAGAGGTGGAGCAGGCGAGGGCGCGCGCCCAGAAGGCGTTGGAAGAGGCCTTGAAAGACTAAGGCTCCCGCAGGCGCCACCGGTCATCGAGACCGGCGACGGCGTCACCTTCACATTCAGCCCCGAGTTCGAGGCGAAGCGCGAGCAGCTGGCCGCCGATCTCCGCGCCTATCTGGTCAATCGCAACCTTCCGCTCGCCGTGCGCGTGGCCGATGCGATTGCGGACCCTGAGGGCCACGAGGCCGACGGCCACTTCGACATCACAAAAAACCTCATCACCATTGCGCTCGATACCAAGGACCCGTTCGGCACCATCACGCATGAGGTCATCCACGGCCTGCGCAATCTCGGCTTCTTCACCAAGTCAGAGTGGGCCACACTCGAAGCGGCCGCAAAAGACAAGTGGAAACGGACGTTCGATATCGTCGGCAAATACTACAAGCCCGACGTCCAGACCGAGGAAACGATCGCGTTCGCGGCGCAGAACTATGAGCCTAGCAACGAATTCGCGAAGGCAGGCCTGGCGACAAAGGTTCTCCAGCGCGTGCGCAATTTCTTCGAGGGCCTGCGCAACTTCTTCCGCGGCCGCGGCTTCCAGACGCCAGAGGACATCTTCAAGCGCATCGAGTCCGGCAGGATCGGCAAGCGCGGCAAGGCCGGGCCCACCAGGTCCGAGGCGAAGTTCGCCCTGAAGCCACAGCCGCCGGCGCCGTTCTTCTCGACGCTCGCGCGCACGATCGAGGCCTCCAAGCAGGAGAAGGCGTCGGGCATCCAGTGGCAGGCCTTCATCAAGAACGCGCGCGGCATCACGAAGGACGAGACCGAGTGGACCGGCGTGAACGAATGGCTCGAGTCCCAGCAGGGACCGGTCACGAAGCAGGCGCTGCTCGACTTCATCCGCGAGAACAACGTCCAGATCGAGGAGGTCGAGAAGGGCCGCGCGCCTGGCGACGATGAGGGACCCTATCCGGAGAATATCGAGGATTGGCTCCCCGATGAAGAAAGGACCATCCAACCTGAGGGTCAACGGTATTATTCGGAAATGGCCTTTGACGCTGACGATGCTAGCGTCACGTTCCATTACGACCAGCGCGGAGTGGTTACTCGCGTAAATGCCATCCGGGCTGGTCGAGAGTTGGGCGACTTCGGGGACTTCATCGAAGCGCGTGAAGCGATCCATCGTGATGCCGGGATCGTCGCCGAGGGCGGCGCCACCAAGTTTGAGTCCCAAACCCTCCCTGGCGGCGAGAACTACCGCGAACTGCTGCTGACGCTGCCGCAGATCGGCGTGCCCTTCGACCCGGCCAAGGTCCGCATCGAGCGCAATCGTCGGTCGACCACCCAGGGCGACGTCACGGTCTTCTACGGCGACCATAAGGTTGGGACCTGGGATGACCCGATCGTGCTCAATAGCGTCACGAAAAAATACGAGGGCCCAAACGACGCGCATTGGATCGATGTCATGCGGCGCCGGTATCCCGGCGACAGGAGCCTCGCGATCGATGCGCTCAGCGGCCAGTTCCGCTCAGGTCACTTCGATGAGGCGAATATCCTGGCCCATGTGCGCTTCAAGGATCGCGCAGACGCCGACGGCAAGAGGGTGCTCTTCATCGAGGAGATCCAGAGCGATTGGCATCAGAAGGGCAGACGCCAGGGCTATAGCGTCAAGGAAACCCGTTCGCCGGTCTTTTCAATCTTCGACGATCAAGGCGAACTGGTAGGCACTCGACCGACGCTGGACCAGGCGCAGGAATTCATCCGCGATAAGCATGGGCGGCGGCCGGCGTGGAATCGTGACGATCAAGCGCCGATGGACACGACGAATTGGACGATCAAGGAAGGCGAGGCGATCGAGAAGCGCACCGGCGTCCCGGACGCGCCGTTCAAGTCGACCTGGCACGAGATCGCCCTCAAGCGGATGCTGCGCTACGCCGCCGAGAACGGCTACGACCGCCTCGCCTGGACGACCGGTGCGCAGCAGGCTGAGCGGTACAATCTTGCCAAGCACGTCAACAGCCTCCGGCTGACAGACAACGTCAGCGGCGGGATTGGGCGCCCGCGGATGGACGGGCCATTCGAACGTGGGCACCTCATTGCCTACGGGAAGCGCAATGAGGAGGCCATCAATCGTCAGATCGAGTCGCGCGATGACTTGGCGGAACTGGTCGGAGCGGAGCTTGCCGATAAGCTGTTGGCTGTAACACCAGTAGAGGGGCGGTCAGCCGGACTTGGTGTGCGCGTGCGTGAAATCTCCGGCCTCGACCTGACCGTCGGCGGCGAGGGCATGAAGGGCTTCTACGACAGGATCGTGCCCCAGTTCCTGAACCGGTACGCCAAGAAGTGGGACGCGAAGGTCGGGACCACCAAGATCGACACCGGCAAGGAATCGGAGCCGTCGTGGACCGTGGCCGAGACCCACCCACAGAAGAAGCAGGGCGTGATCGACGTGCACTCGCTCGACGTGACGCCTGCCATGCGCGAGTCCGTGATGGAGGGCCAGGGCCTGTTCGCCCGCCGCATGCCACCCGGCGCGAACGCCTTCACGATGTTCACCGACTCCCCGCAGCCGAGCGTGGTGGACTATCTCCGCAACTCGAACCTCTCCCTGATGGAGCGGCTGAAGGGCGCCGCTTCGCTCTCCGCCATCAATGCGTCGTTCGACAAGTGGCGCGTGGGCTTCCAGGACCGCTATCTCAAGGTCGCGCGCATGCAGGCGGCGATCGAGCAGATGCTGGGTCGTCCGCTCACGGAGGAAGAGAACGCCTATCTGGCCGAGGAACTGTCGTCCGGCCGCAAGGGCGCGAAGCTGGAGGATCTGTTCGAGCGCCAAATCCGGCCGCTTGTGCTCGCCATGCACGAGCGCGGCATCAGCCGGGAAGAGCTTGAGACGTTCCTCTATGCCCGGCACGCGCCGGAACGCAACGCGCGGATCAATGAGATCAACCCGAAGTTCCGGGAAGAGGGCATCGCTGGCTCGGGCATGAGCGATGAAGATGCGCGCGGCATCATGGACGAGGTCGATAAGACCGGCCGGCGCGCGGACTTCGACGCCCTGGCAGGCATGGTCGACGACGTCCTGGCCTTCGCGCTGAACACGCGCGTCGAAGCGGGTCTTATGTCGGAAGAGCAGGCCGAGGCCTGGCGCGCCACCTATCGCGACTATGTCCCGCTGCGCGGCGTGGCCGAACTGGACCCTGAGGTCGAGGCCGACCGCCCGCGCCCGGGCAAGGGCTTCGACGTCAAGGGCAAGGAATCGCACCGTGCCTTCGGCCGTCAGTCGCCAGCGCGTGACATCCTGGCCTATGCGTTCATGCAGGCCGAGGAAGCGATCATCCGTGGAGAGAACAATCGTATCGGCAACGCGATCTACGAACTGGCGAAGGCCGCGCCCAACGAGAACTTCTGGAAGGTCGACAAGGTCGCGATGCGGCCGGTGTGGATCAAGGCCCGCCAGGAGGTCCAATACTGGCCGGTCCGGCGCATCCTCGCCGAAGATGCTCCGTACACGTTGTCCACCAAGATCGACGGGCAAGAGCATCGCATCACGTTCAACCGCAACAACCCGGTCGCGCGCGATCTCGCCCAGGGCCTGAAGGGCCTGGGGCAGGATCAGATCAGCCTGCTGATCCGGAATTTTGGCGCGATCAACCGGATTCTCAGCCACGTGAACACGACGCTCAACCCGGAGTTCGTCATCACGAACGCCTTCCGCGATGCGCAGACCGCGCTCTCGAACATCCAGGCGCACGGCGACATCAAGGGCATCACCAAGGGAACGGTGAAGGACTACCGCAAGGCGCTGGTGGCATCGAGCCGCAGCGCGTTCAAGGCGGAGCCGGGCAAAACCCTGATGCCGTGGATGGCGAAGGACCAGGCCGAGTGGGACCGTTGGGCCCAGGAGTTCCGCGAGAACGGCGGGCGCGTCTACTTCAACCAGATGGAAGACGTGCTCGAGCTACGGAAGCGCCTGGACGGTCAGATGCGGGAGATCGGCACGTCCAAGCTCAACCCGATCATGGCGATGAAGACGCTCGGCCGCATCATCGAGAACACGAACATCGGGGTGGAAAACGCCATCCGTCTCTCGGCCTACAAGAACGCGCGCGAGCGTGGCTTCACCCCGGCGAAGGCGGCGTCTCTCGCCAAGAACCTGACGGTGAACTTCAACCGCCGCGGCTCGTGGGGCCCGCTGATGAACAGCCTCTACCTGTTCTATAACGCGAGCATCCAAGGCACCGCGACGTTGCTCACCGCCTGGAAGTCCCCGCGCGTGCGCAAGGTTGCAGCGTTCGCGGTGCTGACCGGCTTCCTGCTGGACTTCCTCAACGCCTTTGTCAGCGATGAGGACGATGACGGCCAGCTGCTCTACGACAAGGTGACGCCGTTCGATAAGAGCCGGAACCTGATCGTCATGACGCCGAGCGAGGGCGGAGTGGCGGCGAAGATCCCGCTGCCCTACGGCTACAACATCTTCTACGGCGTCGGCCGCTCGATCGCCGAGGTTATGCGTGGCAAGGACCCGCTGGAGTCGGCCGGCAACCTCGCGATCACCATCATGGACTCGTTCAACCCGGTTGGCGGCGCGCAGAACCTGCTCAACATGATCGCGCCCACCACCATGGACCCGGTCGTCGATCTCTTCATGAACAAGGACTATGCCGGGCGGCCGATCGCGCCGGAGCAGTCCCAGTACGGCCCACAGGTCCCGAACAGCCAGCGCTATTGGAATTCGGTCTCGCCCGCCTACAAAGCGGTCACAGACTTCCTGAGCACGGCCTCGGGCGGAACGGGTGTCGAGCCCGGACTGATCGAGATTTCGCCCGAGTGGCTGGACTATGGGTTCGGCGTGGCCTGGGGCGCCGCAGGCACGTTCTACGAGCGCAACTTCCTCGATCTGCCCATGAAGTTTGCCGACCCGACCAGCACGATCACGTTCAACGACATCCCCTTCGTGCGCCGCGTCGTCACATCCAAGCCGCCCTGGATCGACAAGGCGACGTTCTACGAGCGGATCAACAAGATCGAGCAGTCGCGCGCCTATGCCAGGGACTACCAGCGCGAGGGCCGGAGACCTGAGGCTCGTGGCTTCGTCCAGGAGAATCGGGCAATGCTCTCGCTCTACAACGACGCGAACAACGCCAGGACGGAACTGTCCGAGATCAGGGCATCGCGCGCTCAGGCGAAGATGGCGTTGGAGCAGGGCAGGATGGCGAGGCCGCGCTACAACGAGCAGGTGCGGATCTTGAACGAGGCGGAAGAACGTATCATCCGCATGTTCAACGCCGAATATCTGGAGCGGACTAGGCGAAGACCTTGATGAGGCCGACCAGGATCGCGAGAAGAAGCGGTCCCCCGAACACGAGCCACACGCAATAATCGTACAGGCGCATCGCCATCCCTGGTGCGAATCACGCCGCCCTCTACCAACGGTCCCATGGGCCTGATAAGTTGTCATTGTTCGCGTCGGCGCTCGTCCGTCGGCTTCCCTCAAAACCTGTGAGGAAAAGCCGCCTTGAGCACCCTGCCATCCCAATTCGCGTGGCTCGCAGCCCTGACCGGCCCCTTGATGGTCGTCCATGCCGTCAAGCTCTACGGAACCCTGGAGACGCCTGGCCCGGGCAACAACCCGACCATCATGGCGTGGGCGAAAGAGACCGGGCTCGATCACGCCGGCTACACGGGCGACGATGTCCCGTGGTGCGGCCTCTTCATGGCGCTGATCGCCAAGCGCGCAGGCAAGAACCCGCCCGCCGTCCCGCTGCGCGCGCTGTCCTGGGCGACCTTCGGCGTGGCCTCGCCGGAGCCATCGCTCGGTGACGTGCTCACGTTCCAGCGGCAAGGCGGCGGCCACGTGGCGCTGTATGTCGGCGAGGACGAGACGCGCTTCTATTGCCTGGGCGGGAACCAGGGCGATGCCGTGACGATCGTCGCGAAGGAGAAGGCGCGGCTCCATGCCTGCCGTCGTCCGATCTACAAGCTCCAGCCAACGGAAGTGAAGCCGGTCCACATCGTGACCGGCATGATCGCGGGCGGCGATTCGCCCAACAAGGAGGTCTGACCATGTCGCTGAACACAGGTGAGGCGCAGAAGAAGTTCGATGAAGAGTGGGGCTTCTTCCGCCAGTACATCAAAAAGCACCCGCTCACCGGATTCTGGGGCGGCGTTGTGATCGGCGCGCTCACGACCACGGCCGTCGCGACCGTTGGGCCCATCGTCGGCGCCGCCGTCGGTGTCGGCCTGCTCGCGGGCGCCATTGCGGTGGCGAAGCTCATCCCCGGATGACTGCGCTGCTGAAGTTCTTCATCGGGCCAATCGCTGGTCCGCTCTTCGGCATCATTGCCCTCGGTGCGCTCATCGGGAACGCCGTGCAGTGGGGCGTGTGGTCCTGGCGGATCTCGTTAATTGAAGCAGATCGCGACAGCTACAAGGAGCGGATCGAGAACCCGGACACCGGCTACACCCGCCAGGTCACCCAGTGCCTGACGAACACCACCGGCCTGCGCGAGGCCATCGCCGACGTCGACAAGAACGCCAAGGACCGCGAGGACGGCGATAAGGCCAGGGACGAGGGGCTTCAGAAGAGCATGGCGGCCACGGCCAAGCAGGCCAAGGGTGCGCTCGATAACTCCGCCCTGATCCTGGCCCGCCCGACGGTGACCACCCCAGGCACGCTCGCTTCATGTTCCGCGGGCGAGAAGTATCTCCGGGGGGCCTTGCCGTGAATAATTTGCATAGGTTCTGCATAATTGCGGCCGTTTTTGCATCAGCGGCCTGCCAAACCCCGCCGACGCCCGAACGCCCGCCCGCGGAGGTCATCCGCGTGGAGGTCCCCCGCGTCGAGCAGCGGGTCTGCCCCGACCGCCGGCCGCCGCGCACTCAAGACTTGCCTGACGATGACGAAGACCTCGCCGCAGTGCCCGATGGCGACTTCGAAACGCTTGGAAAAATCTACAGGGCCGCGCGGGGGATTTACCGGACGTGGCTTGCCCTCGACGAAATCCAGATCCAGGCGTGTTCGAGGGAGTGAGTAATGGACCAAATTTTTCAAACGATCCTGCCGTCTCTCGGCGCGTTCGCGCCAGCGGCAGTGCTCGCGTGGTGGATCATCCGGACCCAGCAGAGGGTCATCGAGCAGAAGGACGCTCGGATCGAAAAGCTGACCGATCAGGTTATCTCTTTGGGGTCGTCAACGGCTCAGGTTCTCGCGGAACTCAGAGCCGCAGTGAAAGGCTGAGATCGATGTTCAGCATCTTCAAACGGAAGACCGCGGGGGAGTTGGCCCAGGAGGCCCAGAAGGAGCAATCCCTCGATCGCATCGTGCACTCCGTCGAGCGGCAGAAGGATGAGCTCGTAGAAGACATCCGGCGCATCCGCGAACGGAAGATGCTCAGGGAGGCCTTAGGCGGCAATGGTGACAACTAGCATGCTGGTGGCCCTGTTCGGCTTAAGGTGCGTCTTGATGGCGCTGACCTTGGGCGTGGTCTACGGCTTTTCAGCGCGGATCTATGAATTCCTCCATGGCCGAGGGACGGAGGACCGCCTGGGCGCCGCCGTCTGGCTCTTCGCGCTGGGCGCGGGGTTCACGAACATCAACAGCGGCTACATCATGATCGCGATGCCAGGCGAGTTCCATGGCTCGATCAGCACCGTGTTCATCGGGATCGTGGTTATCACGGTGGCCCACTATCTCGCGTTGACTGCTTGGGCCGCCTTCCGGTTCGATGTGCCGGTGCGGCGCGTGGCGCTCAACTCGGCGGCCTACCTTGTGGCGATCGCCGTGATCGGTAGCACTGGCTTCTGGCTGCACCTGGTTACGCAGTGACCTTCGGGGCGAACTTGAAGCCTACGCACGCGCCGTCGTCGTCATCGACCTGACCTTCCAGGTAGTGGTGATTGCCGGGCCCGTGGAGCCCGTCCTCGCCGCGGCAGAACACGTAGAGGCCGCCCTCATCCTCCATGACTTCGAGGACTTCGTCTTCATCGATGCAAGTGAAGCCGCCATCGGCGATCAGCTTGTCGCCGCGCTTGATGTCGTCAATCTTGGGAAATGGCATGGGTTCCTCCGGTGAGTGAGCCCCGGGTAAAAGGACCCCCGGGGCTCTAGCATTTCGCTGAATTCCTTCTTTGCGACTGCGTGTTATCCATCACCATCCTTTCAGTTCAGTGCGACGTCTTCCCCGTCGTTCTGGTCGAGCACTTCGCACATCGACGCCATTTGCAGGTAGAACTTGCGCTTGGCGTCTTGAGGCGATGTCGCATCCGACGACCCAGGCATTACACCACCTTCGATGATGTGGAAATGCTCCCGGCCCTCCGGGAAGAACGCGATCATCATCACCGCCTTCGCGCCCAGCCGTCCGGCCGCGCGCGCCGCCTCCTTGGTGACCTTGCGCGCGACCTGGGCGCGTTTGTCTTTCGACCATGGCTCGGGCATCAGTTCATCGCCCTCATAAGTGCCGGGGTGTGCTCTCCACACACATCGCCGCCCGCCACGCCTGGGAAGTTGACCAGGGGGTAGAAGACCGGCAGTCCCTTGAACTCGGCGACCGCCTCCTTCAGCGCCGCCGGCGCCGGGGCGATCTCGAGCACGTATGGCAGGATCACCGCCGGGCACAGCGGGACCAGCTGCACCTGGGGCGGGAAGCGGCGGCAGAGATAGCCCTTCTTCTCCGGATCACCACCATCGCGCGGGGTGGCATGCTTGCAGTTCCCACAGCGGGGCTCGGCGTGCTTCTTCAGGTCAACAACCATGCGGTCCTCCTATGGAAATAGCAGATCGCTCGCGCGGACGCGGCCTTGCTGCGGGTATTCCACGAACCCGAGCGTCTTCATCCGGCCCAGCGCGTTCACGAACCCCTTGCTCCCAAGGTGCCCGTATCCGGCGTGCTGCGCGACCTCTTCGCGTGGCAGGCTGTCGGGGTAGGCCTCGATCAGCGGCGCAAGGATCTTGGACGACGCGCCACCGAGCAGATCCATGATGCGCTTCTGGACGTCCTGCGTCGTGAGCGCCACCTCCGGCGGATGGGCGGCGACGCGGCCGGCATCGGTCAGGAAGACCGCGCCATCCCCGGTATATTCGACCATCCCCGCCGAGCGGATCGCGCCGATCGCGTTGACGAAGCCCTTGCTCTGTAGGTGGGAATAGCCCGCGAGGAACGCGACCAGCACGCGCGGCGCCTGGCTGACGCCAAGCGCTTCGAGCTCCGCCAGACCATCGAGGATGCGCTGGCCCGCGCCAGTGATCTGAACCTCCCCGTTCTGAAGCAGGCCACGTATCCGGGCGGTCTCTTGCCGCTGCGCCTCCTGGAAATCTGGGCGCGTCGTGAGGGATGGGGCGAACCCGTCCTTGGCGTCGATCACCGGAGCCGGCTTTGTGTACGGCGCTTGTGCTGGAACGGGGGTTTCGGGAACCCGCTTGTGTTGGCCGAAGCGCGATCGTTGCGCCCTCTCGATCTCCTTGTAGCGCGCGACCGCATCGGATGCCCGGCGCGCCAGATCCTGGTGGGCCACGCCGATCTCGGTTGCGGCGTTCTTGTAGCCATCCATCAGGCCCTCGGCATAGCCGCGGCCAAAGCCGTGGCCGTAGCCCTCGTCCACACCCTTCTGGAGTTCGGCCCGCAGTGCGGCCATGTTCGTTTTTGCCGCCTCATTTGAGGGCGAAGAAATGGACACGCCCGGTTTCTTCGCAAGCTCGATCCTCAGCTTGGCGATCTCTGCCTTGAGCGCCTTCGGGTCGTTCGCCAGGGCCTCCTTGACCGCCTCGCCGATGATGGCCTTGAGTTCCTCGTGATCGACCGGCGCCGTCTCAACCTCGACTTCGTCGGCATCCAAATCTGGCGTGGCCGTATTGTCGAATGTCTCGATCTTCGGGAAATGGACCTTCTTGAAGAACTCGTCCTTGGCGCTGCACACCCAGGCCGTGCCGGTCGGCAGAAACGCCAGGTCGCGCTCGATGTTGTCGCGGAGCCTGCCGTCGCGGACGTTCGCCTTCAGCCAGTCGATGATCGGCTTCTGATCCGCCGGCAGCGATAGGCTGTGCGCCATCAGCGTTTTGCAGCTGCCGAGCAGCGCATTGTGCACCGCCTGGGTCCGCTGCGAGGCGATAATCAGGCGGATGCCCTTGCTCCGGCTCCCGGTCGCGAGCTTCTTCGCCCAGTGGATGGCCATGTTCTCTTTCTCGAATCCGGCCCGTTCCTTCGGCGCAATCTCGTGGGCTTCCTCGATCACGAGGTAGACGACGCCCTTGATGTGTTTCCACAGCGACTGCGCGAAGTGTTCGAAGAATCGCTGGGGCCCGCCCGGCTCGAAGTCCGCCATATCGATGATCGAGAGCCGGAGCTTGCCCTCGCCGACCAGCTGGCCGATGGCCTTGCCGGAGTTCGCCAGAAGGGGCACGTGCCCGCGCGGACCGCCCAGGATCGTGAACGGCAAGCCGGGCTTCTTCCCGCTGGCGCTCGACGTGATGCCCCACCAGTCGGACTTGATCGTGTCGAGCACGCACACCCGGTGGCCCTGCGCCACGACATACTCGATCACCGCCTTGGTGTCGTGCGTCTTGCCGCTTCCGGTTTCGCCCACGACCGCGATGTGCCGGGCGAGCGCTGCGTCTGGGATCGGTAGGGTCATCGAAGCTTCTTTCTCATCGCGCGATAGTGGGCGTTCCGCGGCTTGCGGGCCCACCACCAGCGCCTAAACCGCACGAACAGCGGACGCAATGGTGATGGGACCCAGTAGGAATTCCAGTTCACGGCCAGAGGCGCTTGCGAATGTCCGAGAACTTCTCGCGGCGCACGAGAATCCCGTCCTCGAACATCGTCTCCAGCACGCCCTGGCCCTCCTGCTCGGTGGCCTGGTCCTCGTGCAGCACGAATTCGCCGCGCTCCTGCTCGACGCGCAGCAGGCCGCGCGCGGAGAACTTCACGCCGTCGTCGGTCTTCGGCTTCTTGGCGATGGCGCGGTCCTGCCCCTTCACGCGGCCGAACGTCGCCTTGATGGCTGTGCCGAACGTATCTCTGGTAACATACTGATAGGTATATGACCCGAGCCCGAAGACCACGTTGCCGGACGTGAAGCCCTTGCGCTTCAGGCCCTCGAGTATTTCCTGGGCGCGCTGGAGGCTGATCGAGTCCCCGTAGATCAGCCCGACATGCTTGTCGAGAGTGCGATAAGCCTTGGCGTTCGTCGTCCCGCCGAAGATATCCCACAGGCACTCGACCGCACCCTTGAACGCCGGAGACCCGAAAGGCTCCGACGGATCGCCGACCAGCACCTTGACCGGATCGCCGCTGTCGGGGCGGAAGACCACCTTGGCGTTGCCGGTCGCATCGGGTTGCCGGTTGAGGATTACCTCCCGCAATTCACGGGCATATTCGTTGATGACGCGCCAGAAGTCCCAGGTGTCGGAGACGATCGAGACGATGCCCTTGGGGTAAAGCTCGCAGATCAGGCGGCGGAACGTGTCGATCTCGCTGCCCTCGCCGTCCATGCACATGACAGAGTGCTCGGTAGCCGGCACGGACCCGCCGATGAAGGTCTCGTCCCCCTCGTAGAATTCCTCGACGTAGTCCAGCGCGGAGATCGTGTCCGTGCCCAGGAACGAGGTCAGGTGCGCAGCGCCGCTCTGGGTGGCGTCGGATATCCCGCTCAAGCCCCGCATGCTGAAGTCGTGGCCCTGCCAGGGGACGAAACCTGGATCAGCACCGGTTGCCTGGGCGAAGCGCGTGAGCAGGCGCCGGTATTCGTAGGCCGTCGTGGCCGTGGTCATCTGCTTCCACAGTTCCGCCGATAGCATGGTCTCCAGGTAGTTCGTCACCCAGTAGAACTCGTTGAGCGTGTTCTGGATCGTGAAGACCGGCACGCGCACGTTCACCCGGCTCCCCTCCGGCACGGCCTTGATCTTGACCGGCAGATAGCCCAGCCCGTGCAGCGCGGTCCACGGCCCCAGGCCGACGGCGCCTGCGCCGAGCGCGCCGTCCATGCGCTTCTCGATCCGCCGGATGACCTGGGAAAGCGGGCGGTTGAAGAACGACCGGCGCCACTGCTGGTTCAGCATCCAGTCGCAGACGCCCTGGAGCCCGAAGAACACCACCTTGTGGTCGAAGTCGGGCAGCACCTGCGCGTGCTTGTCCGAGCGGCATGTCCAGTTCGAATAGACGAACGACGTGCCCTCCGGGTACTGACGGATATGGCCGGTCTTATAGAAGTCGGTCGCGTGCGGCATGAAGATGTCGAAGGGCATCAGTCGTCTCCTATGGGTGACAGAATCCCCGAGGCGTTCCCCGACATGGAGACCCCCGGCCAAATGTTCGGGCAGTAAATCTGGTCGATCAGGCCGTGGAAGACCTCCAGGCCCTTGCTGAAGATGCCGTGCGTCACATAGAGCAACACGGCGCCGTCCGTCAGTGGGCGGAGCTTCTTTGCCAGCGCGATGAACGTAGCGCCGCCATCGCAGATGTCGTCCACGATCAGGAAGTTGTGGTGCACGATGTGGTCCGAATAGACGACGGTATCGGTGATCTCGCCCGTCTTCGGGTCCCTGATCTTGTCCGCGCGCACCACGGCCATGCCCCGGTGCTTGGCGCACTCCCGAACGCGGCTGACCGCGCCAGCATCGGGCGCCACGAGCACATACTTGAGCGGGTCCTCGTAGACGATGCGATCGACGAAGCGGGATGCCTGGATGTTCCTGACGCGATCGAGGAGCGCAAGCGACACCGGACTGTGAACGTCCCAGATCTCGACCTCGCTGAAGCGCATCGCGTTCAGCATCTGGCACATGACCTTGAGCGCCAGCGCCTCGCCATCATTGCAGACGCGGTCCTGGCGCGCGTAGGGCAGATAGGGCGCGGTGAGCTTGATATCCGCGTGCGGGTTGAGTTGCCGGATGGCATCGACAGCCATGGCCAGCTGCATGATGGCATCGGACGAGGTCAGCGCGGTGTGGATGTCCCAGGTCCGGTGCTGCACGAAATACTTGAACCGGAAGTGCTGTTCTCCGCCTGGGAACGTGGACGCCTCGAAGCGGGCAGGAAAGCCTTCACCGTAGATGACTTTTATCATAGCTCGCTCGCAATCATTGGGTTTCTAAAGTGTGGGGTTGCTACGGTGCGGTGGCTCATTGCCTTCTCATCGAACGCTTGCCGCGTGAGAAGCCGCGGCCCTGGAGTCTCCGGCCCTTCGGCCACTTCGTTTTCGGCTTGTCCTTCGGCTTGACGGCGCGCTTGGACTTCCCACGGTCGGTGTTCTCCTCGCGGGTCTTCTTGTCGTGGCACCGGTCACACAGGGTGACCAGGTTCGCGAGCTTGAAGTATCCCACGCGCTGGAGCGGCGGCATGTGCCGGACCTTCCAGAGCGGGACCTTATGGTCGACGTGCCAAAGCGAGACGGCGCGGAGCGCGGTGTAGGCGATCCGGACCTCGTGCTTCGTGTTCCAGCCGTGAATGTCGTAGCTGATCGTGGGAAGCCTGGTGATCCGATCGCGGTGCTCCGGCTCGAACCGGTACATCTGCGAATAGTCGTCGCCGCACTCCGCGCAGATCCCGTGGTCCCGCTTCCAGACATGCCAACGCGCATAGCCGGGACTCTTGATGACGTCGAGCTCCGCCTGACAGGCGTTGTGCATGAACTTGAGCAGCTTCTTGACCGGCGTGCGGTCGGTCTGTTCGAGCCCGCACCATGGGCATTTGCCCACCACGCGCGGCAGGTGCTGCGCGAAGACGGCGGCGATGCAGGGGCTGGGGTCGCGGACCTTGGGGTCATCTGCCGGCGCTGCCATACCACCGGCCGCCCATATCTTCGATCGGCCACCTGACCACCAAGCCCTGGAAGTCGTACCAAGGCAGACGATCGCGCGCCTTCAGCCAGAACGCCGCCAGTCCATCGTCGGGCGCGTCCAGTGGCTCGATAATCAGGGTTGGGGTGAGCCACAGATAGTGGGCGGCCGCGAGCCGGTGCGATCCTTCAAGCGCGTGGAAGCCGCCATAGTAGACCGCGCGCAGCGTCGGAGGGCCGAGGCGGCGCATGTCGGCCACGATGCCGCCGATCTTGTGGTCCCACGGCTCGTGCTTGGCGTAGACGATCGTCACGCGCGTCCCCTCTTGTCGGTCACAACCAGGTCGGGGTTCAGTTGACGAAACCCTTCCGCCAGTTGCGTCCAGATGCGCTCGCGCTCTTCCAGGCTGTAGCCGTCCAGCGATAGCTCGATGGGCTCGCCGTCGGCGTGATCGCGCTTGAACTGCTCGACGCGCGCGGGACTCTTCATGATCTCGATGAAGTCGTTGATGTGGTACTGCATCAGCCGCCGTCCGCTGGAATGTAAGTCGCCTTGGCCCCGATGCGCTCGAAGTCGCCAGCGACCAGCCGGATATGGGCGTGGCCCGCCGGCATGCCTTCGCTGCCCGGGACCGTGACATAGGCCAGCACGCCCCACGATTTGACTTCGCTGACGATCGCCAGGCACCCGCCCCATTTATGGGCGGGCAGGATCTGTATGATCTCGTCCTTGGCGAGGGCGTGTTTGTTGCGCTCTTCCTCCCGCACCATGGCGCCGGGGTCCACGTGCTCTGCCCCGATCCAGTCCTGGAGTGGCGGCAGTTCCACGCCCAGCGCCTTCAACTCGGTGAGCATCGCCTCCTTGCTAGGGCCAGAGTGGATAAGGAGGTCCATGGGCAGGTTGATCTTGGTGCCATCGACAAAGATGGGCATGCCCTCGCGGAGCTTCCTGAAGTTGCCCTCCTCGAGACCGATCCCGAGCAGCTGGCGGCCGTTGCGAGTGCCGGTCCACTTAATCATATCAGGCCCTCTTTCTCGGCCACCCAGCGGAACATGCGGATGGTTGTCTCTTGCGGCGTGCGGAGCCTTCCCAGGCCCTGCTCGTCCGGACCATAGATGCAATTCCGCCCGATCCAGGCCTGAACGGTCCGGTCCTCGGCCGCCGATACGAGGATCGACTTCTCCCGCACCGTCTTCAGCACCACGACGACCTCGACGTAGTCCTCACCGCCCATTGGCCTGTTCCCACTTGGCGAGCCCGACGGCCAGCTGCTTGACCGCGCCGCGGAGCCCGCCGTTCTTGATGGCGTTCGCCGCGTGTGCGATCTCGATCACGTCGGGCGGCAGCGCTGGCGCCGGTTGTTCTTCCATGAAGTCGGCCATCAGCGAGACAACCGAGCAGTTCAGCGCGAGCGCGATCCGGACCAGCGTCACGGTGTCCACGGGCGTCTCGCCGGTCTCGTAGCGCGCCACCTGGCCCATGGAGAGACCGATCATTTCCGATAGGTTTTCCAGCGTCATTTCTACCAGCGTGCGCCGCTCTCGGATGCGGGCGCCGATCAGACGCTTAACCTCATCGGCGGTGCGGTGTCTCAGTCGTTTCATCGTCTTTGTGCTCGCTTCTGTCTGGCCTCGGCGATCCAGCCCTCGATCACCGCAGGGTCAATGTTGAAGGGGTCGTCAGCGAGCGCGACCATGGCCGCGTCGAAGAACTCCCGGAACTTCAGTTCGTCGCAGCCCTTCTTCTCGCTGATCGATTTCGGCATCTTCACCGTGTGTTCGCCGATGAAGAACGTCTCGCAGTGCCCGGCGCGCACCTTCAGTTCGTCAACGATGCCATCCCGGCTCCGCCCCGTGCCCTTCGACACCTTGCCCACGATCACGTGGAAGAGCCGGCGCAAGGTGGGATCGCTGCTGTAGACGTTCAGCACCGTGCGGCATGGCTGGTCGAGCGGGACCTCGTTGATCTCTTCCTCGCCATATTCGTCATAGGGCACGAGTGCGCTCCCGCCCTTGGCGGCCCACTCCATGAGCGCACGCCCGCGACGGCGTTTGAGCCAGAGTGTCGGCATCGCCTACTTCTTGGCTCCGGCCTTCGGAGCATTGGCCGCGGCGATGATCTCCTGCTGCTTGGCCTTGCAGGACTTGCCCCATTCCTCCAAAAGCGCCTTGTGCTCCGGGTCGGTGAAGTTGTGCTCCTCGGATTTGTAAAGCTCGGTCACGTCGCGGACGTGCTTGCACTTCTTGAGGTCGCCCCCGATCAGATCCGCGAGGTAGTCCTTGAGGCCTTGCAGCTTCCGCGCGGCTGGATCGTCCAGCAGATCGGGCTGCGGCTCCATTTCGGCCTTGGCCACGATGGTCTGGGGCTGGGTTTCGGGAATCGGCTTTACTTGAGCCGGGGTTTCCTGCGTTCCAGTTGACTGAGTTTCGGCCTGGGGCGCGGGCTCGCCCTGCTGCTGGAGCGTCTCCTGGACGGCTGGTGGGTCGGCCGCCTTGCCCGCTGGGATCGTCTCGTCCGGCTTGAACTCCGCGTCCTTGCGCGGAGACGAGCGGTCGAACTCATTGCCCTTCGCTGGCGCGTCCGGCTTGCGCGGCGTGATATCGGTCGTCGGCGGCATCGGGTCGCCATAGAACGAGACCGGGTCCACGTCGAATGGTACGCCCATGAGGATCGAGGGCAGGCACAGGTTCGCGAACGCGCGCACGGCCGTGTAGCAAATCTGCCGGTGCGGCGCCGTCGCCCACAGCGGTGAATTCAGCGGGAAGGCTTCCGTCAGTTTGAAGGTCAGGGTCTCAGCCTCGGCGCGGCCCTTCACTTTGGCGGAGACGACAACCGAAAGACCCTTCGCGTCCTCCGGCGTCCAGGTCGGGCTCGGGTATTTTCCACCCCTCTGGCTGTCGATCATCTTGTACTTGCCCTCGACCTGGCTCCAATCGCCTCTGTGTTCGTAGCGCACGCCACCCTCAAGGTGACCGCTGTTCTCCAGGATGGCCTGGACGAGCTTACCCTCGTACCCGATGCGCCCGCCCGGGGTCTCATAGGTGCATTGCGCGACGGCGAACGGATCGAGGTTCCAGGTGATGGCCCGGCTGATGATGGCAAAGCACGCCGCCGGCCGGTCGGCCAGATGCTTGGGGAGCACGCCCTCCTTGGCCGCATTGGCCATGCGCACCGCGATCGATGAGCAGCGCTTGAAGAGGCTGTCGTTCAGGAAGACGGCAAGCCCCGCGGCCATCTGCATGCCCTCGGGGAATCCAACCTCCTGCAAGTCCGCCTTGGTGATGGCGGGCAGATTTTCTGGAAGATCAGTCGTCATGGTCGCTCCTATGTGCCGTAGGGGTTGGTGTCGTGATCGATTTTCCACTCGTAGACGCGGTGGCGGATGCCCGGGTCGATGCTGCCCTTCTCGTCCACGCGCCCGATGAAGAAGCCGTGGATCTTGACCGCCAGATAGGTCGTGAACCATTCAGGCACGCACTCCTGGCGGCGCTTCATCCACCGGCGGATGTCTTCGACCACGGCCTTATCGTCGGGGCTCTCGACCATGATCTTGGTCGAGTGGACCGTGTGTTCCCGGTCGTAGAACTCGAACTCCGCCAGATAGTGTGGCATCAGCCCTTGATCCTGGTCTCGGGAATCCGCTCGAAGATCACGCCCTCAAGCGCGGTATCCACAATTTCCTTGCCCGCCCATTCGCCCTGGTTGGCGCGCATGTAGCGGTAGATCGCCGCGTCGACGTGGTCGGCCATGAAGAAGCCGCGAAGCTTCTCCAGCGGGACCACGTCGTGGTCGATGGCGGCAACGGTCCAGCGCGCGGTCAGCGATCCGACCGTGCCGTGCTCGCCCCGCAGCCGCGTGAGGTCGGCATCAGTCGCGCCGTCGGCCGAGCGCTGGAGCCGGTCGGCCCTGGCGTCGGTCTTCTCGGCAATCGCTTCGGCGGCCTTCTCGGTCTTGCCCGCGTCCTTGCCCTCGGAATAGGCGTCGCGCGCGTCCGACCTCGCCTCGCGCGCGTCTGCCTTGGCGGCCTTCTGATCGAGGCGGGCGGCGGCGGCCTTGTCCTCCTCATCCTTACGCTGACGGCGGGCCGTCTCAAGGCGGGCCTCTTCATCCTCCCGCTCTTTGCGGCGTGCCTCGGCGGCATCGGCCTCGCGCCGGTCGGCCTCTTCCTGCTCCTTGCGCCGGACCTCGGCCACGTGGTCGGCGATGCGCTTGTCACGCTCCGCGATCAGAAGCGAGCGCCGCTCCCGGATCAGCTTGAACCCGGCCTGCTGGGTTTCGTCCAGGAGATCAAGCCCACGCAGGATCGGCGCGGCCATCTGCGCCATCGAGCCATGGGGACTGAGCAGGTCTTCGAGCCGGACCAGTTCGTCCTCCTCGATCTTGCCGGCGATTTCCTTGCCGATAAACTGCTCGATCAGGGTCGCCTGCCGGCGCAGCATCGAGAGGTTGTCCATCAGCACCCGGCGCTCGCGGTCGTCACGGTCCTTCTTCTCGCGCGCGATGCGTTCCGCTTCGGCTTTGGCCCGTGCGGCCGCGGCGTCGGCATCGATGCGACGCTGCTCAGCCTCGGCGGCCTTGCGCTGGGCTTCGGCTTCGCGCTCACGCGCCGCGCGCTCGTCGGCCTCGGCCTTCTCCCGGCGCTCACGCGCTTCCTCGGCCTCCTTTTGCAGCCTGGCGGCTTCATCCCGCTCTTTCTGGGCCCGCTCTTCCCGCGCCTGCCGCTCCTTCTCCCGGACGATCTCCTGATAGGCGGTGTAGCGGGCCTTGATGTCGTCGTGGGACTTCTTGACCTTCTCCAACGGCGTGGTGAAGAACGCATAGACGGTGTCGGCGACCTTCTGCCATGGGCCCTTCTCGTTGGTGCGCAGCGACTTCCAGCCGCCCATAGTTTCGGTCATCGAGCGCAGCAGGGTCTGGACATCCTTGGCCGTCGCCTCGTCCTCGATGCGCTCCGGAACCTGCTTGGCCGAGGCCAGAAGCTCTTCAGCGCGCTTCTCGACATCGGGGTAGCGTTCCCTGACATCGGCCTGAGCATCAACCGGCGTGGGCGCCTCGATCGGCGGCTTGTTGTGCTGACGGTTGACGCTGGGGGACCGGGCGAATTCGTCGCTCATGTCTTGCTGCGCTTTCTGCCGAAGGTCGGCGGTGGGAGTTTGGTGAAATCGACGGGGGAATTGATGGTCTCGATGCGCGTGCCGCTGCGGGTCTCGTAGGCCTTGAGCGTGATCGGCTTGGCGCAGAGATAGCCCCACATATCGTAGGGGTCCTTGCGGTCGCCGTTGACCTCGCAGCGCAGGACGTCCATGCCCGTCGGCTGCTCGGTCATGAAGTCGCGCTCGGGCTCGCGCCAGATGCGCGCCACCACCGGCTGGGTGAACTTGTTCAGGCGCCGCTCGTAGAAGCCGCATTGCGGGATGGGCGGGATCACCTGCCCCCGGGCCAGCAGTTCTTCCTTCCACCAGGCATAGGGGTCGGGATCGGCCTGGACCACGCGCGGCGGCCGCGCGCCGCGCTCGAACATGCTCTCGTACAGCGCCCCAGCATCGAGCAGACGGAGCATGTCGCGGATCGCTGGCTCGCTCGTGTGCTGCGGCCGCAAGGATAGGATCTCACCAGGCCAAGGCGCGTTGCGCTTCAATGTGACCAGCTTCCGGTAGAGCGGGAAGTTCGGCGCTTCCTTCCGCAAGGAGTCGCGAATCCGGGTGCGCCCCGTCCACTCGGTCGGCCGGCTGAGGGCCTTGCGGAGCCCTTCGAGCGAACCAAACCGGCGGATCAGGCCGGACGCCGTCTTGAGGCCGATGCCAGGCACGCCGGGGATGTTGTCGACGGCATCGCCGCACAGCGCCTGAACGTCGGGGACCAGGTCCGGCGCCACGCCGAACTTCTGGAGCACGTCGTACTCGAGCACGCGCACCCGCTCGACCGGGTTGGCGATCTCGATCACGTCGTCCTCCACCAGCTGGCAGAAATCCTTGTCGATCGACACGATGGTGGTCCGGAGCTTGGCCGCCTTGGCGAGGGTGGCAAGGGTCGCGATCATGTCGTCGGCCTCGTAGCCGTCGAGTTCGACCGGCTCGAACCCCATGACGTGGGCGGCCTCGCGCAGGATGGGCAGTTGCCGGTTGAGATCCTCGGGCCGCACGCGCTGCGCCTTGTATTTGGGGTACAGCTTGTGCCGGAAGGTCGGGCCCGGCGCGTCGAACACCGCCGCGGCGAGTTGGTAGGGGTCCTTGTCCGCGCGGTCGATCATCCGGGACAGCAGCGACATGAAGCCGATGATGGCGTGCGTGGGCATACCATCGGACCGGAACCGCGGGGACATCGCGTGGTAGGCGCGATAGGCGAAGCCGGAGGCGTCGATCAAGAGAAGGTGCCCCGTCATCTGTTCTCGAAGCCGCGCCCGCGATGGAAGTCACGGCCAGTTGGCGGGGCCGGCCCGCCACCTCTGAGCACGGCCTTGGCTCGATCGATGATCGTGTTGAGCATGAGAGCCGGGTCCGTCTCGCAGGCGGCCTGCCCGGCCGGAGTGTCCTTCAGTTCGGCGATCTCCAGGACCAGGTCGTATGGGGTTTCGCCTGTCATGGGCTGACGATCACGATGTTGTCGCCGGGATGGCCGCCGGACGAGTAGCCGAGGATGACACTTTGCTCATGCAGCACATCCCAGCGGTGCGCTATGCCCTCCTCCCAAGTGTCCTCGGCGATTATCACGGGCTGCATGAACCCGATCAGCCGGTAGCAGACCTCGCCCATGTAGGCCTTCAGCTGCGGGTCGTATTTGTGCAGCTTGACCCAATCGCCCACCTGATAGTCGCGATCGGCAACCCGGACATCGAACGGCTTGTCCCCGGAGAGGATCGCATCGAACGATTCGGGCCAGCTTTTCAGCAGGTGGACCCGCACGGGATCATTGGTCATTTCTGCCTCGCAAAGGTGAAGTCCACGATAAATCGGTCAGCAGCGATGTGAGTGGCGCGGGTGCCGCGCTTCTGGGTGCCGTCCTCTTCGCAGGTGAAGACGCGGACCCAGCCACCCCTGTTCGAGATCACGTAGACCAAGCGGAACTTTCGCCTGTCGTTGTCGCGCCATATCTGCCCCTCGGCTGGCTCGTTCATCATTTGAGCGCCCCCAGCATCAGCGCGGCTTCATCCGGGTTGGCGGCGATGTACCAGAACGCCGAGTAGCCCATGTAGCCGACGATCACGGCGGCGCCGAGAAAGACGATGGTTCCGATGGTGGTGAACGGCCAAAGGCGGCAGTTACGACGGCTCGCGGGCATGCGCTGAACCCCTCAGTTCGTGACGCGAATCATTACTCTGATTTCGCATGCCCTGCAAAGAAGAACGCGCCTCTGGCGTTTCTGTTTGTAGAACACCGCAACATATAGACTCGTGCGCATGCAGATGATTCGCTGGCGCGAGAAGAACGAACTGAGCTTCCGCCAAGCGGGCGAACTGTTCGGTCTAGGCCCCAGTCACACCTACAGAATCGAGAAGGGCCTCACGTTCCCCCGTCCTGAAGTTGCGCTCCGGATCGAGTTGGTCACGGAAGCTTTGGGGCCGGAGCCGGTCACGATCAGCGATCACCTGGAAGCCTGGCGTCAGAATCATCCACAAGAATCAATCGCCCAGCGAACGGCAAGCCGCACCGCCGTCAGGGCTTTCAACAACGCGGTGAACGGGCCCAAGGAGGGCCAAACGCATGGCAAGCAAAGCAGCAAACGGTAAGGGCCATGGAAAGGCCCCTGCCGCTCCCAAAAAGGCGGCGGCGACCAAGTCCGAGCGCCGGAAGAACGTCGGGGTCAGCAAGACCGCGGCGAAAGCCTATGCGGCCGAATACAACCGGCTGTTGGACGAGAAGGACAAGCTATCCGGCGAGTGCATGTCCGACGTCAAGAACCTGCTGGAGAAGGCCGCGAACGAGACGGGCATCCCCCGCTCGATCATGCGGACGGCTCTGTCGGAAGACCGCCGGGAAAAGAAGCGCATCGCGGCCGAGAAGGAAATGGAGCCCGATGAGCGTACCCAGTTGAAGTCCTTGCGCGATGCGCTCGGGATCTTCCTCAACACGCCCCTGGGCCAGTCGGCCTCGGAGCGCGAGGACGCCGGCGAGCACGCGGGAGCGGACGACCACGGCTAATGCGCGGGCTCGGCATCGATTGTGGTTTTAGGACCGGCTTTGGAGCACTCGGAGGCAGGAAACCCCCTGCCTCCGGGTCCTACCACCTGGCCGGGTCCTCGGAGCAGATGGGCCAGGCCTTCGCCTCGCTCGTGCCGATCATCAATGGCTTGATCGTTGCCCAGAAGCCGGACTTCATCGTGGTCGCCATGCCGTTCATCGGCAAGAACGTGACGCCGGTCCAGCTGATCCCCATCATGGCGTTCCCCTGCCGCGTGCAGGAGATCGCCGACGAACACAGCGTGCCCTTCTACCGGATCGCTGAGGCGGACGCCCGCAAGGCGCTGCTCGGCTTTGTCCCCGCCGGAAGCGCTGCGATCAAGCTGGCCGTGGTCACCGGTTGCCGCCAGCGCGGCTGGCCCTGCTGCGACAACCACGCGGGCGATGCGCTGTGCGTGGTCGATTTCAAACTGAACGAGCTCGAACCTAAGACCGCCCACGCGCGCACCCCCCTCTTCATCAGTGCAGGCCTACAACGGTCGCAGCAGAAGAAGGCCCTCACGTCATGAGCGAAGCGCCCAAGTATTGGTACGTGGTCGGAACGATCGCGGAGACCGAGCACCTGGTCTTTGTGGTGCATGAGGCCACGCCGGACATCTTCCGACGGGTCGCGACCTTCACGAACAAGGTCCGCGCCGAAGACTATGCCGACATGGAGAACGACTTCCGGCCGGGCGCCACCACCGGCGCCGGCCTAGAACAACTGCTCCAGGGCCGCGAGGGCGACGACCAGCCAGCCGCGGCGCATGTAGCCGAGCCGAGATCTGCGCTGAGCGTCCGGCGCACCACGGTCGTGGAGACCACCCGGACGAGGATCGCGCATCAGGAGGTTGAGGAGAGCGAGCCGGAGCAGGGTCAAGTATGGGCGCTGCCCAAGCCGCGCCTACCAGGAGATAGTCCGGCCGCCCCGCCGCCGCCAGCCTCCGAGCCGGGCGAGAATCTTAACACCATGCCGCTTGCGCTCCCGGTTCATGCCGACCAGATCGGCAAGCCGGGGTTTGTGGCCAATCCAAACCTGAGGCCGCTCACCCCGAACGAGGCCAAGGTGTTTGAGGCCCTAAGGTATTTCACCAAACTCCAGCGGCGGCCGACCGCCTTGGTGATAGTCGAGCGCGCCGGCGTGGCCAAAGGCAGCATCACGACCCTGCTCGTCTCGCTCGAACGCAAGGGCTACATCCGGAACGTGGGCGTCCACATGGCGCCGGACTACCGGGTCATCGCGGAGGGCGAACCTCAGGTCGATATGCCGAGGCAGGGCGGCAACAGGGACAGAGGACCGTCGGGCCCGTCGGCGCCGGCGCTGCCGCGCAAGGAGCCGGGGCCGGTCTCGAGCATCGAGCCGCAGTCCGAGCCAGCCGACAGTGCGATCTATGCCGACGACCTGAGCGCCCGCCAGCGTTCCGCGCTGATCTGCGTGAGCAAGGACGACCTGAGCGACCGCATGCTGGCCTTGGCCGGTATCGGCACGCATGAGCTTTCGAAAATCCTGCTCAGGCTGCGAGAGCACGGCCTGGTCGGGATGGGTGTCGGCGGGAAGTGGCACTTGACCCCCGCCGGCGAGCGCATCGCCGAGGAGATCAAGACCAAGAAGGGACCGGGCCCGCTCGAAGTGAAGGTCTCGATGCCGGTGGTCCGCCAGGAGAAGCCCAAGGACGTGCCGCTCAAGCGCGACCCGGCCGCGAGGGATGCCATCGAGAGGTTCACGGAAGCGAACGGCGTGCGTAAGTTCCCTGAGGCCGATTCGGCGGCGAGCTTCAACATTGCCGAGTATTTGAGGAAGAAGGGCCACCATGTCGCGGACTCGGGCCCCCACAGATCTGCATGGATGATCGACGGCAAACGAACGGAGTGGGATGCGGTGGTGGCGCTGGTGAACAGGCACCGGGTGGAAGCCGAACTGCCGCCGCTGACGTTTTGAGCGACCGCGACTTCGGACGCGAGATCATGGCTCACCGGAAGTTCCTGTTCGCCTTCGCCAGGTCCAGGCTTCACCGCTCGCGTGAGGATGCCGAAGACCTGGCGCAGTTTGTCATGCTCAAGGCCTGGGAGCATCGCGCGGCGTTCCGGCCCGGCTCCAACATGAAGGCCTGGCTCTTCACCATCCTGCGCAACGGGCACTTCTCGCAGATGCGCCGGCTGGGCGTGCATAACCCGATCTCGGCCACCATCGGGAACGAGGAGGGCGATAGCGTCGTCCACGACATGGCCGTGCCTGGAAACCAGGAGGACGCCGCCGACCTCCGGGACATCTTGGAGGCGTTCTCGAAACTGCCGCTCCATCAGATCGATAGCCTGCTGCTGATCGCGCGCGGCCACTCCTACGAGAAGATCGCGGACAACGTCTGCTGCGCAGTCGGGACCGTGAAGAGCCGCGTGGCGCGGGCGCGCAAGACGCTCCGGAAAGCCTGTGGATGAGCGAGCACCAGCCGCCGCTGTTCGATGACCCGCGTCAGCCGCGCCGGAAGCGTCGAGAACCTGTGCGTTACTACGACGCCGTGCTGCTTCTCCGAAAATCCGGGTTTACAGTCGTCCGCGCGGGCCGCTCGATGGCCCTCGTGAACGGCAAGCTCTTCACAGCCTCAACGGTGATCCGGATGGCCATGTCGGTTAGTCAGTTACATACCGACAAAACGACGGATGATAACCGACAGTCCGCCCCGTGAAGAGCAGGCGGAACCAGACCATCACGAGCCACATGAGCCAGCGGGTCGACCCCGACGAAGACGGTGTGCTCGACGACTTCCCGACCCAGCCCTGGGGCACGCGCGCCCTCATCATGATGCTGAAGAAGCGCGGGCTCGTGATGCAGGAGCCTGGTCATGGCGCCTGCTGGGAGCCCGCCGCCAACCGGGGCTACATGGCGCGGCCGCTGACCGAGCATTTTCGCCTGGTCCACGGCTCGGACGTCTTCGACTATGGCGCCGGCTACGCGCAGCGGGACTTCCTGATCCGGTACGAGGGCGACCCGCGCTTCGACTGGATCATCACGAACCCGCCGTTCCGGCTGGGCGAGGAGTTCGCGCTCACCGCGCTCGATCGCGCCGAGTTCGGCTGCGCGATCCTGGTCCGCATGCCGTTCCTTGAGACCGTCGACCGCTACAACAACCTCTACAAGCGGGACCGGCCGACGTTCGTCTTCCAGTTCGTCGAGCGCCTTCCCCTGGTGAAGGGCCGCTGCATCCGGATGAAGGACGACGGCAAGAAGCTCACCACCGCGACCGCCTATTGCTGGCTGGTCTGGGACAAGAACAAGCGGGCGGACGACACGATCTTCGATTGGATACCGCCATGCCGCGCCAGGTTGGAGCGGGTCGACACCGACTACCTGGTCTACGGGGCGAAGGATGCGCTTTTGGACGGACGAGCGCCGGTCTGAACTCGAGCACCGCTGGAACGTGCTCAAGCAGAAGCCCAGCGTCATCATACGGGAAATGGGCATCACCCGTGGGCAGCTGAACGGGCGGGCGACCAAGTACACCCTCCAGCCCCAGGGCGAGCCCCGCTTCCACAATCCGGACGCGCCCGCCGTGCGCGAGGGCCGGACCAGGTTCCCGGGCAGCGTCACCAGCGAGGGCGCGGCGCTCAAGACCGGCGCCTTCCAGAGGAAGCTCGGCAAGCGCGTCACCAAGGGCAAGTGGAGGGGCATGCCGATCTATGCCCTGACGCTCGAAGAGCGCGCCACGTGCCCACGAGACTGCAAGCTGTGGGTGGCCTGCTACGGGAACAACCTGCATTGGTCGAAGCGCATGGTGCATGGGCCCGACCTGGAAGCGAAGATCTGGAGCGAGCTTATAGAGCTCCAGCGCCGGCACCGCCGCGGCTTCGTGGTGCGCCTGCACATCCTCGGTGACTTCTGGTCGGTCGGCTATGTCGAGCTATGGGCCGAGGCCCTGGATGCCTTCCCGGCCTTGCGGGTGTTCGGGTACACCGCCTGGCAACCCACGACGCGCATAGGGCGCGCCCTGGCGGCCTTGCGGGACCGGCGGTGGGACCGCTTCGCCATCCGGACCTCGGGCGCCACACACGGCCCCAGGACGGTCGTGGTGAAGGAAACTGTGTCGGATTGGGTAAAACTATCGGGCGCGATCGTGTGCCCGGTCGAGACCGGGAAGACGAAGAATTGCGGGACCTGTTCCCTCTGCTGGGCGACGACCAAGCCCATCGTGTTCATCGAGCACTGAAATATATTTTCACCCGCAGGAAGCTCAAGCAAATCGCGCATCGACACGCCGCAGGCACGTGCGAGAAGCGTTATGGCATCGGTGTCAAGGGTGGGCATTTTAATGCGCTAATCGAGCATTATTAAGCTTTTTCATGGGTCTACCCCAACTGTCCGGGAAAATCGGACAACTCGATTTGGTAGCATGACCTCCGTCGGACCGGTTCTGAGGACCCGACGGAGACCACGATAGGAGTCATGCCAATGAGCGACGACGTAAAGCACATCCCCGAGCGCGGGGCAATCTACATCATCGAGGCGAACCTCCCCGATCCGTTCCCGATCGGGTGGCGCCACTACTCGGCCAGCTTTGGGCCGAAATGGGTAAATCTCATCATGCTCGCGACCGGCCAGCACATCAGGGTCCCGGTGTCCGCCATGCCGGCGTGGAAGCTGGCCCCGGCGAAGATCCAGCGGCGCTCCGCCCGGCGGCTCAAGCGGAACGCCGAGTGCTACGGCAACTGGAGCAGCCACCTGAAGAAGACCCTGCGCTACCTGCGGGAGAATCGATCCACATACCCACAGACCTGACGATTTCTGTGAATTCGAGCGACAGTTCCGTTCAACAACCGCGGGCTTCGTGTACAGTCCGCCTCGCCGAATCACCCCTCGAAAGGTGGTGCGGTATCGGTTCCAGGGTCGGTCGGTCCAGGCTACGTCATTTGCCCCCCTCGACAGTCGGCATCGACCGACCCGGAGCCTGCTCGGGGCAATCCATGAAACAGAAGCCGAACTTTGACTGGGTCGCGATTCACCGGGCGCGGATCGCTCTGGCGGCGCTCCATCCCGAATTGTTCAGTCTTGAGAACCCCGTACCGCTCAAGATCGGCATCAACTTCGATCTCCGCATGCGCTTCCCGGAGATCAAGCGCCACGTGGTGATGGGTCTGCTCGCCTGGCTCACCCGGCGGCGCGACTACCTCGAACGCTGCACCGAGGGCGCCACGCGCTACGGGTTCGAAGGCGCGGACGGGGCGGTCACCGAATCGGAGGCCAAGTTCTGCGCCGAGAAGTTCGCCGAGCGCGAGGCCTCCAGCTTGCCGAGGGCAAAAGCAGCATGAGGATGACCCCTGGCCAGCGCACGCTCCTTGCCCGCGTCGTCCTCGAACGCACGTTGGCCGTTGACGGCAAGCGCGCCGGTCCGGTCGAAACCCTCCGACGGAACAAGCTGATAGCGGTCAAGATCAAGAAGATCGGAATCAAGGGCCGCAATCGCCTGTTCATCATCACCCCGACAAAAGCAGGCGACGAATTCGCGAGGGCCCATGGAGCTTCCAAGCCACTGGCCCGCTGAGGACCAGTACCTGATCTCCCTGCTGTTCCGGCTCGACCATCTGAAGCCGGGCGACGGCGAGTGCCGTGAGACCAGCCCATTGCGCGTGGCGGTCGACATCGCGCGAGACACTTTCCCCACAAACTCAGTAGGTTGAGGCGTTGCGTTCATGGCGTCGTCTAAGCCGCATTATGCTTTGGATTCGGAGACGCCGGAGCGGAAAATCCCCTATGACGTCGAGATCGAGCAGGCGCTGCTCGGCGCCCTCATGGTCGACAACCATTGGTTCGAGCGTGCAGCCCTCACGCTCAGGCCCGAGGAGTTCTACGACCCGTTCCACCAGCGGATGTATGCCGAAATGGTGGGGCTCTTCGCCAAGGGGATGTACGTCACGCCGCTGACGTTGAAGGCGATGCTGGAGAACGACGCCGGCATGGCCGAGGTCGGCGGCATCCAGTACCTGCTGAGCCTCGCGCGCTCCGCGCCAGCGCTGCCGAACGTCCCCGACTACATCGCCATCCTCAAGGATCTCGAACTGCGGCGGCATCTGATCCGCATCGGCGAGGACGTTGTCAACCAGGCATACGCCGCACCCTATGGCGTGGCGGCTACCGAGGTCGCCGGGCGCGCCTCGGAAGCACTCTTCCAGGCCGCGAGCCAGGGACAGGGGAAGCCAGCGCTCTCACTCGACAAGGTTGCTGGGGAGGTACTCGACATGCACGAACGCCGCTTTCAAGGCGAGAAGTTCCCGACGGTCAAGATCGGCCTGCACACGGTGGACTCCGAGATCGGCGGTTTCAGGGGCAGCGACCTGGTGGGAATCGCCGGGCGGTCCGGCATGGGCAAGTCCGCCCTGATGGGTGGGATCGCGCTCGGCGCCGCGCTCCGGGGGACACCGGTGATCGTCTTCTCCATCGAAATGGCGAACGGGCAATGGGCTGAGCGCACGCTGTGCGACATCGACTACTTCGAGAACGGCGGCAAGAGCGCGCTCGAATATCGCAAGTTCCGGAACGGCACGCTGACCGAGGAAGAGTTCGACCGCGCCGCCCGCGCGCGCCTCCGCCTGAACAACCTGCCGCTCTTCATCATCGATGACGACCAGCTGACCATCGAAGATGTGGCCGCGCGCGCCAGGACGTGGGCGATCGGGCGCGGGCCCCTCGGCATGGTCGTGGTCGACTACACGCAGATCGTGGCCCCGTCCGACATGGGCCGCGATCGATCACGCGAGCAGGAGGTCAACCACATCGCCCGCGGGCTCAAGTCCCTGGCCAAGAAGCTCGGCTGGGTGGTGGTCGCCGGAATCCAGTTGCTGAACAAGGGTATGGGCAAGGGCGTGGAGGCCGAGCGCCGGCCGACCGCGCAGGACATCCGGGAATCGGGTGGCATCGAGAACGAGTGCGACGTGCTCTTCGCCACCTATCGCCCAGGTTGGTATCTCGAGCAGCGCCGCGCCGAGGCCAAGGCCGCGAGCCAAGCTGAGTTTGATGCCTGGCAGGCCGACTACCAGAACGCCAAGCACAAGTTCGAAATGCTGTGCTTCAAGAACCGCGGCGGCCGCCGCGTGGACTTCGAACTGTGGTGCGACATGACCGCATCCGCCGTCCGCGATCAGCGGCCCATCGGCAAGGTCATCACCGAAGAGGAAGCGAGAGGGCTATTCACATGAGCGGTAGGTGCGTGACGTGGGCGTTTGAGCAACAGACGGGGGCTTACGCCAGCAAGCTCGTCCTCGTGAAGCTCGCCGACAATTCGAACGATGACGGGGTGTCGTGGCCATCGGTCGGCTACATGGTGCGCCACACCGAACTGTCCGAGCGGGCCATCCGGGAGCATTTGCGGAAGCTGGAGGACGCCGGGCTCATAAGGATCATCCCTCGCAAAAACGATGACGGGTCGAATCGATCGAACGTCTACCAGTTGTGTATGGGGGGGAGGGGGCAGGTGGCGCCGACAGATACGAATCCTGCACCCCCTGGGGCAGCTGGCGCCAAAAAACCGGAACGTGGTGCAGGCGGGGTGGGGCGCACGGTGCAGGCAGAACCTTCTAGTATGAACCGTCAAAGAACCCTCACTGAAGCCACCGCGGCAGAAGCCGCGGCCAAGCGACTGGTTTCGAGACCCAAGGTCTTGATAGGGGACTACACTCCTTCCGAGTCTGCGAAGGCGAAGGCGGTGGCCTATTGGGCGAGGCACAAGCGGCCAGACCTGAACATCGAGGACGAGGTCTTCAAATTCACGGGCTTCCACACCGGCAAGGGCTCGCGGATGGTGGACTGGGAGGCCGCCTTCCAGACCTGGTACTGCAACGCCCTCCAGATGAACCGCGCGCCGTTCGGTGGCGGGCCAGGCGCCGGCGGCGCGACCGTCATCCAGATGGAAGACCGCGCAGCGAGCGTGAACGACTGGATCGAGCGCTTGCGGATCTACTACGGCTACGTCAGCGAGGACAAAGAATACCCGCTGCCGAAGGGCACCTGGCAAAAAAAGTGGGGGCCCGCTCCGCACGAGAAGGGATGCCGCGTGCCGCCCGAAGCGCACGCCAAGATCAAACCGAAGGTGGCGTGATGGCAAGCCGCAAGATCCGCGAGCATTGGCACGCGACGGGGTGGCGAATCGTGGGGCGCACCGGCCCGATCCAGTACGACCTCATGCTGCCGATCGAGCCCGAGGCCCGCGTGGCGCGGAAAGAGCCTGGCATGCCCTGGATGTACAGAATCGGGGGGTACGAGGAGAAATACCGCGGCCGCTTCCGGACGGCGAAGGCAGCGATGCTCGCGGCCGAAGTCCAGGTGCGCCTGGCGCTGAGGAAATCGCTGAGGATGCTCGGATGAAGGCGCTGACGATCTACCAACCGTGGGCCTCGCTCGTGAACCTGAAGGCTAAGCCCTACGAATTCCGGGAGTGGGACTATTCGGAGCGCTACCCGGACCTGGTCGGACAGCGGATCGTGAACCACGCGAGCGCGCGGCCGATCAAGCCGGCGGAGATCGCCGACCTGATGGAGCGGGTGCGCGAGAAGGAATCCACCCTGGTGACCGAGATCGCGTGGCCGCTGCTCAACCGGCTGAGCCAAGCCTACAAGGCGCGGGGGATACTCGAGCTATCGGCCGGGCTCGGGACCTGCATCATCGGCAAGCCCATCAAGGTCACGGACCTGTTCAAGGGCAAGGGCTACGACAGCAACCGGCTGAACCATCGTATGTTCGCGTGGCCGCTGACGGACATCGAGCCGTTCGCGCATCCGATCCCGTGCCGGGGCCTGCAAGGCTTTTGGAACTGGCCGATGAAGGAGGCAGCATGAGCATGAACCTGAAACTAGAGACGGCGGCGTACCTGGCCGCGTCTGACAAGGCAGCGCACGTGGCCGAGTTGAAGAAGCAATTCAACCGCATCCAGCTGGAGCTTATCGCCGGCAGTCTCGTCAACACGATCAGTGGCGTGGCTAAGGGGCCGCGCTATGGCGGCGGCGATTGGCGTAGCGGCTACGGGATGGCGGAAATGTTCGGCGTTGGGGTAACCGCTGTGAGCGACGCGAAGCGGGCGCTTGAAATCGCCGCTCCTTTCGAGATCGCGGAAATGATGGCCGGACGCCTCGCGCCCAGCACCTTTCGGAAGGTGATGCGCAAGGGATTGACCGAAGCCCAGCGCATCGAGCGCTGGAAGCTCCCGAAGAGCAAGCGCTACGACCCGGGCAAGTATGACCGCCAACGGGACGAGGCCGCGCTCTGGGGCAAGCTGCGCGTCGGCATCGAAGCCATCGCCACACTGCCGTCCGCCGCGGACATGATGTTGATCGCGGCCAAGTACGAGCCGAGGTTCAAGTTCTTAGCGTCCAAGCTCGCAATCGCAACCCAATGGCTGGAGGATTTCAACAATGTTGTCAGTGCCAAAAAACATGACGAAGATTCTCATCACGCCGCAAATGGCGGCCAAGATGCTGGAAGCCAACAAGCTCAACCGCCCTCTGAGGCAGGGCCATGTGAATCGGATCGCGGACGAAATCAAACGCGGCCGGTGGCATCTTAACGGCGACACCATCAAATTCGCGACCTCCAATGACGTCCTGGACGGCCAGCACCGGCTCTGGGCTATCATTGAGGCCAACACGGCCGTCGAGAGCTATGTGGTGACGGGGATCGATCGCGAAGCCTTCTCGACGATCGACACGTTGAGGGCCCCACGCTCCGCCGGCGACGTGATCGCGCTTGCCGGGTGCCAGCGCTATCGCAACGTCGCCGCGGCTGCGCTGGTCTGGCTGATCCGATATCAGCGCAAGGTGATCGAAAATTATCGCGAGCCGAGCAACCGGGTAGAGAACGCCGACGTTCAGGACGCCTATATCGAGAACAGCGCTCTGATCCGGTCGGTCGAGATCGCGATGACGCTGAAGGGCGTGGTGACGCCGTCGCTGTTCGCCTTCCTGCACTACGTCATCACCACCAGGAGCCCCGAGATTGCGGCGCGTATGGTCAGCACCATGTCCAATCCCTCCGGCATCGGCATGACTGACCCGTTCTTCAAGCTACGGGAGTGGCTGTTGCGGGCAAAGGTCGACAGGGCCGATAGAGATCCGCTCGTAGTGATCGCCCTGACCATCAAGGCCGCGAACCTAGCCGCCGCCGGCAAAACAACCGGGGCCCTGCGCTGGCAGAACCAAGGGCAGAAGCCGGAGCCCTTCCCCTTGCTCGATCTATGACCAGCGGGAACCCGAAGGTCATCCTGTCCCAAGAGTGGATGGACAAGTCGTGGGCCTACGCCGAGGTCCAGGCTGAGCGGTACGAGAACGGCGAGTGCAGCATTTACCAGTCGACCCACGGGATAGAGCGCGACGTCAAGAAGCTCGCCAATGCCAAGCGGTGCGAGTGTGCGTTCTGCATCTACCTCGGCCTGGACCCCGGCGTGGCGGTAAATTGGGTGCAGGCGAAACGCGGAGACGATGATGATCGGGACATCAAGTGGGAAGGCGGCGGCATATTACGCCTGGTCGACGTGAAGTCGACGCGGCGAGGCGGCCAGTACCTCTTCTGGCCGATCGGCAAGAACGCTGTTTTCGAGAAGAAGAAGTTCAACACCCTCGCCCTGGTGACGCACGACGGCAACGAGTTCGAGATCATGGGGTGGCTGACCAAGGACGAGTTCCGCGACATGCGGCAGGTTGCTCCGGCCGGGCACAAGCTGACCAAGGGCACCTGGCACGTGCATCAGAAGAACATCCGCAAGTTCCGAGAGAGGGTGGCGGCATGACGTTCGAAGAGATCATGACCATCTACAAAGGCTCGAACGGCGATTGGACCAAGGCGCTCTACGTGAAGCTGGCCCAGTATGGCCAGGCCGGAAACGTGGCGCTCAACCTCTTCCGCGCCTGCAAAACGAGCGAGCGGGCGAAGAACTATCGCGGCGGAAACGGCAAGGGCCGCTATCGCGACCAGGCCTACGACACCAAGTCGTGGTCGATCGACAACCTTTGCGAGGCGTTGACGATGAAGGCGGACGATCTCGGCATCACGTGGGGCTGGCAGGTGGACATCCAGATGAACCCCGACGCTCCGCACCGGAACGTGATCTACGTCGACACCCCATGCGGCCAGGTCTCGTTCCACAACGACCACCGCGGCACCGGTCCGGTCTACCCCGGCAAATGGGAGGGCAACCCGGGCCAGCAGCCGACGCGGATCTGCGCCTGGATCGATGCGATCCTGAACGACAAGCCGCCCGAGGTCCCCGCGCTCGTGCCGTGCGAGCCGGACCAGCGCGCCCGGCGGCGGACCGCCAAGCGCCGCAAGTTCGCGCAGCAGGCCGACATCGACCGTCCGACCGGGCCAAAGCTCCTATGAGCAAGCTCAAGCGCAACCTGAAGATCATCTACGAGGAGACGACGGCCTTTGCTGAGGGCGAGACGATACCAATGCACCGCCGCTATCTCGCCCGCGCCTTCCCCGACCGGGCGCCGGGCTCGGGCGGCTGGGGCGTCTGGGACCAGAGCCTTAAGCGCTTTCTTAGGGACGCGGAGGTCCGCGCCCTCACCGAAGAGCAGGTCCGCTCGAACTGGGTGAACTGATCCGCTGTGGATAATGCGAAACGTGATTGATGACTTGCACGGCATGCGATATAAGGAACACGTCGCGGTGACCCCATCGCGCCTATGAGGCCGTTTTGGCCCGAGGAGACGACAATGCAAATCACACTCGACATCCCGTCCAAGCGCCTCGCTGATCTGATGGTCAGCGCCTTCGAGGGCGCCACCACCTACTGGGCCCAAGCCGCTCACCCATCCATGCCGCTCGGCAAGGAATACGAGAGCCCCTGGTACAGCGATCCGAAGTTCTGGGAGGGCTCTTTCTCGGTCGACGTTCGCTTCGATGATCCGGCCAAGCCTGAGGGCAACGGCAAGGGTCGCAAGACCATCGGCCCCGACGATGTGAAGAAGGGCTTTGAACTCATGGCCACCAAATACGGCCACCACTTCGGTGAGTTCATGCGCGAGAACGAAGACGCTGAGACCGCCGACGTGTTCCTCCAGTGCGTCGTCCTTGGCGACCTGGTCTACGGGTGAGCGCCATGCAAGCCACGGCCATTGTGAACCAGCGGCAAGAGACCGCCATCCGCGTCGCCATCGCGCACCTGCGTGACGCGCGAGACCAGCTTGTGTTCGCGCAAGCGCCCAACGCAGCCAACAGGGTCCGCAAGGCCCTGAAGTCTGCCGAGGGCGCGCTGCGCAACGCGCAGGTCCACGCCAACTCGCCACCCGATCGCATCAGGCGGAGGGCATCCCGATGATGGAAGCAGAAACCAGCTTCGATCTCGAACCCCTGGACCAAGACCCACCGCCGCCCAAGGTCTGGTTCGTCGCGGTCTATATGGTGGACAAGGCCTATGGCGGGCCGGAGGAAGGCGGCTGGTGGTACGACGTGGGCGAGCTCGTCCGCGTCAGCCGCCTCTTCAGGAACATCGACAAGGCCTGCACCTACGTGGCGCGCATGCAAACGCTGCTCGATGCCACGCTGAACAAGGGCAGGCGCGAAATCTCGTCCGTGCTCTCGGAGGGGCGCTATCAAGCGCGCATCTGCGACGATCTCCCCGAGCGGCACTTCCCCTCCATTCGCCCGCACTACGAGTGACCGCCATGGAACACATCGTAGGCTACCGCGGGTACGAGATCGTGAAGGACGGCGAGAAGGCGAACTGGCGCGTGCGCAAGCCCGGCCAGCCCTTCCTGCCGGGCGAGTTCCACGAATTCGCTGGCGCGCGCGAAGAGGTCGACAGCCTCAGGGGGCGCAGATGACCGAGGATCTTTGCACGGCGCCTGGGGCGGCCGACCTCACGTTCGGTTCGGTACTCGACGCAATGATCGCGCGGTCCTTTCAGCGCGTGGACGGGCGCGCCGGACCGGAGGCGCGGTATTACACGCGATGCCTGCATTGCCCTGGCACCGACGCCGAGCGGCCGCCCGGCGAGCGTCCTTCGCTGGAGTTGGTGGCCCACACTGCGGATTGCCTGATGGCCAAGCACATGCCGCGCCTCAAGGCGATGGCGAATAAGGACGTGACATGATTACTCTCGAAATGCGCGGCAGAATCCTGGACGAGATCAACCGGCTCCAGAACTCGTTCGGCCAAGGCCCGTCCCGCGACGGTGCAATCGCCGAGCGCATCGAAATGCTCAAGAAGGAAGCGGTGGTCAAAGGGGTGTTCATCACCCGGCCGCAATACGTCGCCCTGCGGGGCACCAATGCGCTGGGCGTGATCGAGGTCCCTGGCCGGAACGGGTTCCGGAAGTCGAACTGGACCCGGATGATGAAGCGCCTGGCGGTCGCGGGGTTGGTCAAGCCCTACGTGCACGGCGGGTTCGAGATCACGCCTGATGGCATCGCAGCGAGGCAACCATGAGCAGATACGATCCAGACGACGGAGACGAGCCGGAATTCATGGACCCGGGCGGCAAGAGCGCGCTGCGCGCCTCGTCCAAGAAGAACCCGCGCAACCTTCCCTGCCCATCGTGCGGCCAGCCCAACCGGCTGACGCCGAAGGACAGGGCGCTCGGCTATCAGTGCGATCAATGCGCTGACCTGGACGAACGCGGCGGGCCATGACCATGGAGATCGTGGACCCGCCACGCAAATACGCCGGATACTATTGGCTCTGGATCAAGCATCGCACCACGTGGGCGGGGCATTACGGCCAATGGGACTACACAGAGCAGCCAATTTCGCGTCTTGAGCGGGAAAAGGCTGAACTCAAATCCTTCGTCGAGGAATTGGCTAACCGCTACGACTACAGCGACAAGTTCAGGGGCATCAAGTGGATGGTGGTGGACATGCCACCGCGTGCGTTTCTGGCTAGGCACCTCGAACGCATGAAACGCGAGGCCATCTACACCAACGGGTGCCATGCGCGCGCCCAGGAGCATCTTAATCTTACGGCATGGGGCTAGGATCGCATGACGGCGGACGACGACGCCGACCGGCTGGCACAGCTGCTCGATGTGGGGCTCCAGGCGCTCAAGAAGGGCGACGGCGTCGGCGCGGAGCTTGCGCTCAAGGAAGCGCTGGAGAGCGCGCAGAAGCTGCCCCAGCGCGTGATCTGCCTGCCAGACCGCTCGGGAGAGGCGCCATGATGAGCGACGAAGCTCTGAGCTACCAGCTTGCGCGCCTCTACAAGGCGCTGCCAGATTGCACCTTCCGCATCCGCATCCCGCTGTTCTCGGGCCCGACCGACCGCACCATCACCTACGAGATCGTGCGCTGCGATGGCATCTTCGGCCCGCTCAAGCGCTGGGCCCGCATGGGCAAGGTCATCGGGAGCACCATGGGCCTCTACCAGCGGCATGACGAAGCGCTTGAGAGCGCGATCGACGACGCGATCGAGCACCACATCAACGAACTTGGCGTGCGCGCGGCGCTGGATTGGCGCCGGAAGTGGCCCAACGCCTGCAAGGTCTGCCATGGCTGGGGTGGCGGCACGTTCTACGAGACCCACGGCCTTCCAGGCCCGGCTGAGCGCATAACCGATGCGTGCGATTCGCTGGCCGAGACGATGTGCCACCGCTGCGGCGAGCATGGCCTGACGGAGGATTCCGACGGGCCCTGCTCGTTTTGCGGCTGGAACTACAACGACGGGGAGCCTGCGCTATGAAAACGTACATCGGCACGTGGACCGGCTCCGTCAACACCGTGGTGGTGGAGGAGCGCGGCAACGAGAGCGCGTTGAACCCTCAGTTCAAGATCCGCAACCACAGCCCCGATGGCTTCAACTGGGGCTACGGCGGCTCGGGCCCGGCGCAACTCGCCCTCGCCATCATGTGCGACCTGTACGGCGACCGCTTGGAGAACCACCCGGTCCACTACCAGAACTTCAAGTTCGCCTTTGTCGGCAAGCTTCCCCCGGAGAAGTCCTGGGTGAAGACCGAGACCGAGATCAAGGCGGCGATCGACAAGATGCTGGACCCAGACCAATGACCGGCACGATCGAGTGGCGGGTAAATCCCGAACACCCCAACCTCCACGAGGCCCGCGTCAACGGCCGCATGGTCGGGTGGCTACACAAGCGGCCGGACTATTGCGACCGGGGGCACTGGCAGGCAGCGATCGAGCTTGAACACGACATCCAGGACGCCTTCCCGCGCTACTTCATGCGCTTCGAAACGGCGAAGCAGGAAATGGAAGATTTCCTGCGCTGGCGGCTGTGGAAGGTGCGGGCGCCTGCATGAGGGACCTGTTCTACCTGCTGCTGATCGTGGTCCTGATCGCGGGCGCCTTCGAGCCCGAGCGGACCGGCCGGTGGGTAGGCACCTTCGGCGCCTCGATCGCCAACGCCTTCAACGCCAACACCAGCGAGCCCAAGCCATGATTTATCCGACCGGCATCCTGCAAAACGCCAAGACCAACCGATACCACCCGATCTCGTTCCGCCAGGCGCCCATGCCAGGCAACGCCGAGAATGGCCCGGCCTATCGGTACAAGTCGTTCGGCCACCACACCGAAGGCTTCGACACCCTCGACCAGGCGCAGGAGTGGGTGAAGGCGAAGGATGATTGCAGGGACGTCGGCATGGTCTGGCTGTGGGACGGCGAGGGCATCCCCGCCATGGTCGAGTGGTTCACATGAAGGACGGTGACCAACTTGAGCACGCTGCGCGCACGGCCTTTGGGTTCGACGAGCGCACCTACCGCCGAAGCAAAGACTGCGCGACCTGGGCAGTCTCCGCGGCGCTGCTCCTTTTACTCGTGCTGTTGATCGTGAAAGGCCGCGCATGACGAAGGAAGACGTCCAGAAGCTGCGCGCCAAGCTCGGCCTCTCGCCCAGCCATTTCGGGCAGGCCATCGGCTTTGCCAAGAAGAGCGCCGTGCGCGCCGTGACTCGTTTCGAGTCAGGAGAGCTCGTCCCGACCGGCTCGGCCCTGGCCGCCATGCGCTACCTCGAAGCGATCTGCGATGTGTTCGGCAAGGACTACGTCCACCCCCACCACGAGATCGAGCAGCGGCTGCGCCAGGCATTGCCGCTGTTCATGAGGGATAGGTTCTGATGCCCAGGCCCACGCCCCCCTTCAAGATCGATCCCGGCATCGCATCGGCCTATCGCGAACTCGAGGCCGCGCGCCTGGCGCAGGCGATCGTCAACCGCAACAAGCAGAGCATCGAGGCCATCCGCTTCCGCTGGAACGGCGGCCAAGGCATGTCCAAGGCCCGGCTCGAACAGATCTACGGCAAGCAGCTGGTGTACATCGCGCTCCAGCAGGAGGACGAGAAATGAGAAGCCGGACGTTTGAAGAGGGGCAGGAAGCCACGCGCCTGCTCAACATCATCGCCGACCAGCTGGACCACCATAAGCCATGCGACCATACCGGCGCCTGGGAGGCTGTCGGCGTGGTCTCGTTCGGAGTGCAGATCAAGGCGGAGGACGTCAAGGCCATCTTCGCCGTTCTCGATCGCGAACCTGCGCGCACCAAGAAGCCGCTGGGCTCGTGCGAGACGTGCCGATTCGCTGAGAACGGTCGCGAGCGCGGCTGGCGCGCCCCGTGCGTGTCGTGCTCGCGCCCGGAAATGTCCGAGTTCAAACCGGTCCGTGGAAAGCAGGTCGCCCGTGCCCGCTGAGATCAACTTGGGCATCAAGAAAGAGCGCACGATCGAGAAGCTCCTCGACGCGGTGATTAGCGTCTGCGAGCCCGAGAACGCCGACGAGCGCGCGACGGCCTACACGCGCCAGACCCTTCGAAAGAAGTTCATCGCCATCCTTTACCCGGAGTATGTCCGTGCCCGCTGAAACCCCCATCGGCTGGACTGACGCAACCCACAACCCGGTGGGCGGCTGCGAGATCGAGTCCCCGGGCTGCATCCATTGCTACGCGATGAACCTGTGCGGCACGCGCCTGCACAAGCACCCGATGTACGGCGGCACCACCAAGCTCGTGAACGGAAGCCACGTGTTCAACGGCCATCTGACCGAGCACCCGAACCCGGACGCCTTCCAGTGGCCGCTGCGCTGGAAGGGCGCCAAGAACCCGCGGCTCGGACCGGGCATGCGCTCTATGATCTTCGTCGCCGACATGAGCGATCTCTTCCACCCCAAGCGCTCCACCGATGTCATCTATCGCGTGGTGGAGCCATGCCTCACGTCGAAACACATCTGCCAGTTTCTAACCAAGCGTCCAGCGGTGATGGCGAGGTATTTCGAAGAATCTGGTGGGCCCGGCTGCCCTCCCCACCCTCGCTTCTGGCTGGGCTTCTCGGCCGAGGACCAGGTCCGCTTCGATGAGCGCTGGCCGATCATGCGCAAGCTCGCCGAGGCCGGGTGGATCGTCTACTGCTCCTACGAGCCCGCCATCGGGCCCTTGAAGCTGCCGGACGACTTCCTCGCCTTCGCTGATCGCGTTTGGATCATCATCGGCGGCGAGTCTGGCCCCAGGGCGCGCATCTACAATCTCAAGTGGGGCGAGAACATCATCCAGCAGTGCCAGCCCAGGGGCGTGGCGGTGTTCAACAAGCAGGCTGGCGCGCGGCCCCACTATGGGCCAGCCGATTGGTCGACGTTCGTTCTGCATCCGCTGAAGTTCACGCACAAGAAGGGCGAGGACATGGCAGAGTGGCCGGGCTGGACCCGCGTGCGCGAGTGGCCGAAGGCCGGGATCGCAGCATGAGAACGGCAGAAGACCGCGCGTTCATGGAAGCCTTGCGCAAGCTGCGCCCCTTGGTCGAGGTGTGGGACGGCGAGAACCATTATCCGGTCCCGGCGACGTTCTGGGACAAGATCCCCGTGCCCGACCGCGCCCTGGTCTTCGCGGCCCCGATCCCGAGCGAATCGCTGCGCGTGCTGCTCTGGAAGGAACTGGGGAAGCAGCCCCCCACGCCCGAGTGGATGGCGCTTGTCGTCAAGGCCAGCGCGGTCGACCAGGTCTGCGCCGAGACCAAGGATGCGGAGTTGGAACGCCTGGACCTGGATCAAGCGGCCAGGGAAATCGCCAAGCGCCGCGGCATCAGCGAGAAGGACGCATGGGTCGAGCTTCTGGGTGCGATGGCCTCGGGCAAGCTGCCGGCGTTCGGGATCGAATCCACGTCCGGCAGGCAGGTGCAGATACCGCGTGACTATTGGAAGAGGCGCTGATGGCTTGGCAGGGCAAAGTCGATCCGATGGAGGAAATGACCGAGCGTTGGCTGGTCGCGAACGGCATCCGCTTCGTCGATCGCGACCAGGGCCCGGCGCGCCTCGACTTCTACCTGCCGGACTTCGACGTCCATATCGAGGTCAAGCGCTTCCACTCCGAGCGGATCGGCGAGCAGATGGGCCGCGCCGAGAACGTGATCTGCATCCAGGGCATGAAGAGCTTGGAATTCCTGGAGCATTTTCTCCACTGGAAGAAGCTCAAGGAGCGCACCGGAACATGACGGACCGTCGGCTGGTGAACGTGATCGAGGAACACAAGCGCGCTCAGGCGCTGGTGTGGAACGGCATCCGGCAGGCGGCCATGCTGATCGAGGCCGCGAACCCCCAGGCCATCCTCGACGCCATCGAGGGCGAGGGTGGCTGGGACTCCGGATCTCCCGACATGACGCGCAAACGACAGGCACTTGAGGCGGCGGCGGCTTTCCAACGTGAGTGGAGCCGCATCCGATTTGAAGCACTCACGGCAGATGAGGAAGGGGCAAACAAATGACTTACGGAACGGGAAAGTTGGCGGCAGTGACGAAAAGACCAGGACGGATTGAGGTTTACCCGGGCGGCGACGGGTGGCGCTGGCGTCTGCTGGGCGGCAACGGCGAGATCATGCTGACGGGCGAGGCGCATCCCTCGAAGTCCAAGGTCGATCGCGCGCTGCGCCGTGCGCGCTTCGTGTTCATGACCGCCGTCATCGTCCACGTGATGGATGACGAAAACGGCGACAAGGTGAAGCTGCGGAAGGCCAAGAAGGCCAAACCATTCCCATCGCCGGCAGCGATGATCCGCGCCAACAAGCGGCTCCGGAAGTCACGTGCATGAAGATCCACGGCGCCATCTTCTCGACGCCTATGGTCCAGGCGCTGCTCGCTGGGATGAAGACCCAGACGCGGCGCCTGGCCTGGATCGTCACCAAGGGGCGGGCCAGCACGAGCTACAAGCCCTCGACCTGGCAGAAGCTGAAGCCTGGCGACCTGATCTATGTCCGGGAAGAACTGACACGCTCAGGCGCCTACGCTCGATACGTCGCGGATGGCAAGCAAGCCTACGGCATGGACAGCGCCGGGATGCTCAAGCCGATGATGTGGCCCGCCGACTGGACGCGCGATCCGGCGTCGGCGATGCACATGCCGCGCACGTTCAACCGCCTGACGCTCGAAGTGACCGAGAACCGCATCGAGCGGCTTCAGTCGATCTCGAACGCGGACGCCAGGGCCGAGGGCATGGACCAGCTGGGCAAGGTGCCGCAGTCGTTCCCGGTCGAGGCCTACAAGGACATCTGGATCAGGCTGCACGGCGTCGATTCCTGGGACGACAACCCCGACGTCTGCGCCGTCACGTTCCTCGTCCACACGATGAACGTGGACTACTTCCTGGAATCGAAGAGCACGTCGCGAGCAGCTAACGCCTTCGCCGAGGGCGTGCGCGAGGGCAAGGTGGTCGGCTTCACGATGGACGAGCGCGAGGGCATGTGGCCCGAGAACCTTGCGGGCGTCGAGCACCTGGGCAAGGGGCGCCTCGTGCGCTTCACCGGTTTCAACGGCGGCGAGGCCGACCAGGAGTTCGCCCGGCGCCTGCTGACGGTCGACGCCTGGTACACGCTGATGGATGTGGATATCCGCTCGTGGTCGACGGATATCTTCTTGGCCGAGCACGCGGGCATAGGCTTCAATAGCGTCATGTTCTCGCACCGGCACAAGCGTAGCTGCGATTGCGGCATCTGCATTGATCGAGGGAGAATGGGGTCGTGAGGATCTACGAGGTCAAGCTGTGCGGTGATCTCACCGTTCGGCCGCTGAACACGCTGTCCAGCAAGGAGCTTGGACACCTGCAAGAGTGTCGGGGGCAATGCTCGATCGAGTGCCCCGCGCCCGACATGCGCGAACAGGCCCGCGTGATCCTGATAGCGCGCGCCAATGGGTGGCCGATATGACATGGCATCTTTCGGCTATCGCGATGGGGCTGCTGGCTGGTGGTTCGCTGGTCGGCGCCGTCTTTGGTCCCAGGCTCGGCTTTATCGTCATCGCGGCCAACGTCCTCGCGTGCCTTGCCGCCTTGGAACTCGGCTGGATCGAGATCGTGCCATGAAGGGCAGAGGCGGCCAGCCACCGTTCCTGATCGTGCGCCGTGGCAAGGGCAAGGAACTGTTCGTCAGCGTGCTCTTCGCGCCGGTCCCGAGCGAGCCTATGCTCGGCGTTATTGCGGTGATTCCCGTCACCATGGCAGTCGCTTCTCGCCCCCTGAGCGAGCTCCAAGCCATGGCAAACCGCGCGGTGACCAAGCCATGAAGACGCTCACCTCCGATGGCTGACCCGAGGTTCACATCCGTGCCCATGGACATGGCGCTGGAGAGCGCGCTCTTCGAGGTCGTGACGCTCAACGGCAAGATCATGGCCAAGGCGCTCGACCTGGAGCGGCAAGTCGCGGCCGTCCGCGCCCAGGGCCACGTCGAGGCGCAGATACCGCTCGATGATCTCGATCGCTTCGTCAAATTCCTCCGCGATATCGCGGGGCTTCAAGAAATCCTGATCCAGGGCGTGGAAAGGCAAAGGGGGAGCGCATGAGCAAGCAACATTTGGGCGCATCTGGGGTTGTCGACCAGATGATCGCGGGCAAGTTCGACGCCGAAGAGCGCCGGGCTCAGCTGATGGGCCAGCGCTTCATCGAGGGTCTGAAGACGCTCGACGCCGCCGGCAGGCGCGTGGTGTTCCAGTCGATCGCGAACCAGTTCTGCACGGGATGCGGCTCGACCGATCCGGCGTGCCGCTGCAAGGGCCAAGAGCAATGACGCGGCTAGAACACCTGGCATGGGCCAAGGAGCGCGCTCTCGAATACGTCGAGCATGGCGACCTCAAGAACGCGGTGACCTCGATGACCAGCGACTTGCTCAAGCACGAGGGCTTCGACTACGAGACGACCATGTTCCTCGCGACCGTCGGCATGATGGACGCTGCGAAGGGCGACACCGGCGCGGTACGCCATTGGGTGGAGGGGTTCAACTGATGATGGGATCGAGCGACCTATCCAAATCCATTGCCGCCGACGACACGGGCATATCGCAAGTCGACCTGGATCTCCGGCATGCCGCCGTGGCGCTCGACCTGGTCAAGAACTGCGCGGGCCTCGTCTCGCTCGTGGTGTGCAAGTTCGACAACCGGGGCGGCCTCGACCAGACCCACTCCGGCTCGCCCGCAGCCCTCGTGCTGAGCGCCATCACGCTGCTGGAATCAGCCAAGGAAATGTGCCCGCCGTCCGAGACCGAGGATCGCGAATTCCTCCAGGACATCGTGGACGAATTGCAGGAGAAGCTGGAACTGGTGATGCAGGTCGAGGAGCGCACCGACCTCAAGAGGCCGAACTGATGCCCAAAGCAAGAAAGCCGCGCGTTCTGGTGGTGGACGAGGTGGTGTCGGCCCTGCTTGAATTCGATGACGGGGCCGTCCCGCAGGACGAGCTAGACCGGCGCCACGCGGCAATGTTGGCCGATGCGATGGCCAACGGCAAAGGCTTGATCGGCCTTATGGTCGTTCGGATACCCCGCGATGGCCCGGAGGTTTGCGCGGACTGTTCGGGTACGCCGCAATGCAGGATAGCGGCGGCAGCTGCGTTGCTAGAGGCAGCGGCATTGCTTCTCGAACCGACTGAGTCGGCGCGGGATACGCTCTTCGCGACGAAGAGGATGCTGCATCGGATGATGGGGCTTGGTGCAGAGACCCTCGATTACCAGGGTCCGCGCGACGGCGATGAGAGGCTGAACTGATGAACCCTCCCACCTGCCGATCGTGTGGCAAAGCCGAGTGGCGGCACATCTGCAAGGGCCCAGCCGCGCCCCTCGCGATGCGGGGCCGTGAGACGAAACGGCCCAAACGTGAGACGAAGGCCGTGAAGCGCGGGACGAAGCCCAAGAAGCCAGGGGTCTACACGACGCCCCGCATCAAGGAAGGGTTTTGATGAACCGCTCGATCAGGAACTACCTGGCGCCACGCATGCTGGCGACCACGGCGGCCGTGGTCACGGTCGTGGTCATAGTCGACGGCTTCATCCTCGGGGACTGGGACCACGTGCCGGACCTGGTGTTCTACGTCGCGTGGACCTCGGGCATGCACTGGTTATGGGACATCCGCGAGGCGTTCCCATTGGAGAGGTCGCAGTGAAGCGCCTCCCGCCCACCTACGAGCAGATCCACGCGGCCGTTTTCCGTTGCGCCGGCATCCTCGTGCGCAACATGCCCATGACCAAGGACAGCAAGGTCCACCAAGACCTGGGCATGGACAGCCTGGACGTCACCGAGTTCCTCCTCCAGATAGAGGACGATCTCGATATGCGCATGCCCGATGATCTGATAGGGGACAACGCCAGCCTCGGGGATATCATCGAGCGCATCGAGAGCCTGATGCGGAGCCCCAAGACCTGATGGCCAAGAAGAAGCCCAAGCCAGCGCCGAAGAAGCGGGCAAGGCGAGTGCCGCCAAAGCGCGTCGTCTTCAAGGCCCCAACCAGCCCGCCACGCTCCAACGGCCTCCACCCAGGCGGACGCTCGACCAAGTACCACCAGGGCATCCCAGCCATGGCAAAGGCGGGCATCAAGCTGAAGCTGACCGACGAGCAAATCGCCCAGATCATCGGCGTCACCCACCGCACGTTCATCACCTGGAAGCACGCGCACCCAGAGTTTCTTCAGGCGGTCACGCGCACGAAGGAGCAGGTGAACGAGGTGATCGAGGCTTCCCTCGTCCAGCGGGCGATGGGCTACAGCGTGACGGCGGTGAAGATATTCCTTGGGACGGAGACGAAGGAGACGGTCAACGGGCGAGGCCAGCGCATCATCACGCGCAGGCAGGTGCCGGTCATCGTGCCGTTCGAGGAGCACATCCCCGCGGAGGTCGGCGCGATTGCGCTCTTCCTCCACAACCGCGACCCGAACAGGTGGCGGCGCAAGATCGAGCCCGAGCCTCCGCCCCAGATCACGCCTGAGGAGGACGAGGCGAAGCAACGGACGTTCAAGGCGCTGCTGAAGATCGTCCGGGACAACGCGATGGCGGGCGGCAAACCGATTTTCGCCAAGCTGCCGGCGCCGGTGGTCAAGCCGGGGGGCACATGAGGTACGCGACCGCGCGGCGGGACTTCGAGTACCTGGAGACGATCGCGGAGCTTCAGGACCAGGTGGACCTGGACTCGCAGCGCGAGGAGCTTATGCGCGATCCGACCAAGGCCAAGGCGGGGGATATGTACGAGCAGGGCGTGGGGCTTTGGTTCCAGGAGCACAAGTCGACATACGCCGATGATCGCCGGGTGCGCCGCATCGCCGAGCGCCATGGGTTCGACCTCCAATGAGCAGCGGGGGCTATTGCCGGTGTCCGGAGAGCAAGAAGCCGCTTGAGCAACGGCGCTGGATCGTGTGGCAATACCGCTGCAACCACTCAAAGTTCAGCGGCGGCCACCAAACGCCGAGCGACTATTCCGCGCTGACATGCAACAGCTGCAAGGCGGTCTGGCGCTCCAAGGGCGCCTACGTCGAGCACGTTCCATTGGGAGACCTGGTATGACCGATCATCGTCTGCGCCTGACGCCGAAGCGCCTGTGCGGCTGCGCCTACTGCCAACGCCGGTGGACCGTGAGGGATTGGGCCCTGTGGTGGCGCTATTCGAGGATGGGCTGATGAGCCCCAAGACCGGCTGGGCCGTGGTCGAGTACGGGGATATCCTGGTCAACACCGTGTGCGACACCAGGCGTGGGGCCATCGTGAACTGGCTGATCGCGGAGAAGAACCTGCTGACGCTCGCCGGCGTGACGGACAACGCGATCGAGCAGCTGTGGGCCAAGCATCAGGGCGATTCCATCTGCACCACCGTCAACATCGAGGTCACCAAGCGATGAGCGAGCCAGGACCATTGGAGCAGGCCGTGCGCGACAGCATGGCCGCTCGTCCTGCCAACGAGATCGCCAAGCAATCGGTGCGCGTCAGGGGCTGCTTTGCCGGGCTGTTCAACGGCGCGAAGTCGGAAGGCTTCGTCCACGAGAGCGGCCTGTCGATCGGCAAGGCCGAGTGCGAGTGGGGCTGGCCGGAGGACTGGGACACGCTCCGCGATGCGGGCCTGATCGAGTACCGCATGATCGATGGGCCCCGAGGGAGCAAGCGCCTGGTCTGGTCGATCACCGCCAAGGGCATGGACGTGCGGACCGATGACGTGAGGGCCTTCCGCGAACTGATGGCCGCCCGAGACGATGACGAAAAGCCAGCCCCGCGCTCGTAGCTGACGCGCGAATCAGTTTAAGGGTGTTCCTGCGAAGCAAACAGGGCGCCCCCCCGCATGGCTCGACCAGACTTCGACTGCACCACGTGCGACAAGTTCCACCCAGACCAGCCCACCAAGCCGGAGAACGGCGGCCAGTGCCGAGCGCACCCGCCCGTCACCGTGATCGTGGGCGCTGAGCGGGACCGCCTCACGAACGTGCAACGCCCGCTCTTCCAGACCATCTTCCCTGTCGTGCTCCCGCAGCACTATTGCTTCGAGCACCCGATGGCGACCGCCAAGATACCGATCTTCGGGAGCGGCGAGCGCGCCGGGCCTGCCATGGACCTGAAGGGCTTGCGCGCTGCCGGCGGCCGCGGCCAAGGCGAAGAGCCGGACCAGGCCACCGTGCCGAGGGGCAAGTCATGACCACCGTCCGCAAGAAGAAGCCCAAGCCCACGCCCCCGCCGAAGATCGAGCCCGGGGCGCTGATCGCCATGCTCGACAACGACATACGCGCGCTCTTCCCGACGCAGATCCTGGGCTTCCCCGGCGCCTACTCGCAGTTCGACAAGACCGTGTACCTGCTGCTGATCGATGGCGTCCCGAGCCCCGATGGCCAGCCGCCACCGCCCCGCTTGGACCTGGCCAAGGCCTGCGCTATCGCGCTGAAGTGGTTCGAGGGCCAGCGCACCAAGGGCGATGACGTGGTCGTTTGGCGCAAATACCCGACGATCGTCTACGACCCGCCTCGCCTGCGCATCCGCTGCCACACGATGACCAAGGCCGCGCTCATCAAGCACCTGAAGGCGAAGGCGTGAGCGGCAAGCACTGGACATACCTGGTCCTGCCGGTGGTCGTGCCCACCCTTTCGCGCTATTCGTCGCTTCAGGACACCCTGAACCAGTACGGCTCGATGGGCTGGGAACTGGTGGCCCAGCGCCAGATTGTCGATCCAAACGACGGGCTCGGGGGCTCGGCCGCTTGCGAGTGCATCTTCAAGAGGGAGGAAACCTGATGGCGAACAACGTCGTGATGCACGCCTGGCGCATGGCCCGCGAGGGCCACAACATGGCCGATATCCGCGAAATGATCGACACGCGCTTCGCTGGCGCGCCGGGCTACATCACGATCGAGGCCGAGCGCCGCGCAAAGCAGACGCACCCGAAGGGTCCACCGCTCCAGCGCCGCGAGCGCCGGAGGATCAAGGGCAACAGCTTCCCGTCGAGGGGTGAGCGCCGCAACGATTTCCACGGCCGCAAGAATGTTGGGAACACTCGGCCGGACGAGCGTGAACGCACGGGCAAGTTCCTGTATCATCCGACGGCACCGCAAGCCGAAGACCGCAGGAGGGCACGCCGTTGACCACCGCAGCCATCTACGAATTCCAGGACATCAACGCGCGCATGCGCATGATCCAACGCGAGATCGAGCGGGACATGGCGATGCCGACCGTGCGGGCCGAGGCCTTGGCGGACATGCCCGACTATCTGCCAACCGCCATGGTCTACGACTTCGAGGAGCTCGCCTCGTGCGTGTACGTGCTCGAAGATGACCGCGACCTGAGCGAGGACGCGCTCGAAGAGATCGAGATCAATCTCGACCACACCCCACCGAGCCATCAGCCGGCGGTTTTCGCCTATGCGGATCTGCGCAACCGAATGGCCGTGCTCGATGGGCGGGCGCCGACAAACACGCTCTACCACCACCCGATGCTGTCGGACTCGGACGAGGACAAGGCGAAATACCGCGAGTGGGCCGAGGACTACGCGAAGGACCCGCAAGCGCGGTCGCGCGGGAGCCGCCATTTCACGATGGACGGCTGGCTCATCCGCGCCGGGCACGAGTACGACGGCTTGACCGACAGCTGCAAACGCTGCGGGCTGAGCTACACGGACATCGCGGAGCTTGACCGGCGCGTCTGCAATGGCCGGGTGGGCGACGAACTCTGCATCCAGTGCGGCAAGCTGGGCTTCGTCTCGCTCTCCCGCACCCGCTGGGGCGTCTACCGCGGCGATGGCGAGCCGCGCATCCACAAGGGCCGGTGCCTGGAGTGCGGCTGGTCGACCTACACCGACCTGACGAACCCGCGCGACGGCCATCGCTTCATGCCCCAGAGGAAGCCTGGCAAGGCGGTGTTCCTGGGCGGGCGCAACATGGGCAAGACCGCCGCTGCGCAGGCGGTGATGGGCGACGGCGTGGCGCTGAACACGAGCGTGCACCCAGCCATCATCGAGCAAGAGCGCCAGGCCAAACTGAAAGCGATGGAAGCCGCCCGCAAAGCCTACCGGGAGCAGCAAGAGATCACAGCCGCGCGCCTCCTGAACCAGGCGTTCGACGACCAGATCGACGCTGTTGGAGCGATGCTCTCCGGCAAGAGCACCAAGCAGCTGATCGCGGAGGCCTGCGGCCAGGCTGCGCTCGATGCCAAGCAGCGTGCGGTCCTCGATGCGATCGTGAACGCGGCGCACCCTCCGCTCCTCTTCACCAACACGGTCGCGCCTGGGCAGGGCAACCTGACCGAGGAGGCGCTCATGACGGCCATGGCGCAGATCAAGCGCGACAGGGTGGCTGTCCGTACTGCGCCCAAGGGTCTGATGAACCTGCTCGGGATCAAGGTCGAGGTCGACCTGGCGGGCGCTGAGCCTGGTGATGTGTTCGAAGTGTGGTCGCCGCAGTATGAGGCCATCATCAAGGACGCCATGCAGCGGCTGGTCGACTCGCACATGATGGGCGATATCGGGGGCATGGCGCCGCCCAGCATGGCGTACCTCGATGAACTGAAGGCGGCGCAGGAGGACCGCCACGCGCACCCAGACGTCTACCTCGGCGGGCCTGGTGCAGTGATCGAGGCCGGTCACGGCGGGCCCGGTGCGGCGCTCGTGAACGGTCCGAAGGGGCCCATGTACGCCAAGCTCCCCAAGCCCGATCCAGTCGGCTGCTGCAACTGCTCGAACTGTATGGCTTACCGGGCTGATCGGGCTCGCATCGGAGCGGGCGTCTCCCGGAGTTGAAGCGGTGCGCCTGATCCTCGATGATCGATATTGATCTATCCGCGCTTGGCGATGCAGAGGATCAGCGCCGTTACACGAGCAAGATGGACGCTGCCGGCGTCCAGGGCATCGCATCGGACGCCGATCTCAAAACGGTCATCGACTGGAGTGAACTCTGGACGCAGCGCGCATGTGCTGGCAAGCGCGCCGGCAAGCAAGTCCCCACCGATCAGCGCGATTGGCGCCTGCTGATCTGGAAGAGCGGAAGGGGTTTTGGAAAGGCGCTTTGCCTCGAAACGCCAATCCCAACACCGTCTGGCTGGACCACGATGGGTGCGCTCAAGCGCGGCGATCGCGTCTTCGACGAAGCTGGCGCTATAAGCACCGTACTCGAAGCATGGCCAGTGCAGATCAATCGGCCGTGCTTTCTCGTGCAATTCAGTGATGGCGCCGAAATAGTCGCCGACGAGGATCATGGATGGCTCACCTGGGATAAATGGGCCCGGAAGTCCCAAGGCCGTGCTGTCCGGCCGCGGCGCCACGCTGAAGTCCGCACGACCAAGCAGATCGCTGACACCCTAACGGTCGGAAGAAAGCAAGAAACCAACCATTCGATCGCCTGTACCGAGGCGCTCTGCTTGCCCGCGAAAGATTTGCCGCTCGATCCTTACGTTCTGGGGGCTTGGCTTGGGGATGGGAATAGCGACATCGGCACGCTTCACTGCGGCGCCAGGGATGTTGAACACTTTGAACGTGAATTGCGCCTCGCTGGCTTCTGGCCCTCGACCATCAAGCAACGGACATGCTTCGACATCAGAATTAGGCTTGCGGCCGAGCGTAACGAAACCATCACGAAAATGCTGCGCGCAGCGGGGGTCTACGATGACAAGCACATCCCTCAGGATTATCTGCGGGCGAGTGCCGCGCAGCGCATAGCGTTGCTCCAAGGCCTGATGGACACGGATGGCCACGCGCACGCAGAGAACGGGACGTGCGAGTTCACAACTACCAACCCAATGCTCGCGGCCCATACTGTAGAATTGCTGCGGTCGTTGGGGCTGAAGCCGACCACGACGGCTGGCCGGTCCAGGCTGCGGGGCAGGGATTGCGGCTACAAGTGGCGCATCCATTTCACCGCCTACTTCCCCGTCTTCAGGCTTGAGCGCAAAGCAAAGCGGCAGCTGGCTAAACGGTCTCAATGGCGGCGCCAGACCCATCGCTACATCACGGATGTGACCCCGATCGATAGCGTGCCTGTGCGATGCATCACGGTCGATAGTCCATCGAAGCTGTACCTGGCTGGCATGGGGATGGTCCCAACCCACAACACCGAGGCCGAGTGCCAATGGCTGGGCCACGAAATGGCGCGGCTACCCAACCTGATCGGGCACGCGGTCGCGCCCACCTTGAACGACGTGCGCGGAACGCTCTTCCTCGGGCCCGCAGGCTTCCGATCCGTCATCCCCGCTGGCCTGCTGTACAAGGAATCGTGGGAGCACGCCTACGACAGCACCCACCACGAGCTATTGCTCAAGAACGGGAGCCTGATCCGCGGCTTCGGCGCCAAGGACCAGGGCGGGCGCCTCCGTGGCCCGCAGTGCCACGCCGGAATCGGGGACGAACTCCGCGAGTGGGACCGCCCGGCGGGCAACCTCGAATTCGTGCACTCGAACATGATGCTCGGCGTCCGCCTGCCGTACAAAGACGGCACGCCATCGAGGGCGGTCTTCGGCACCACGCCACGCCCGATCCCGTACCTGAAGAACCTCTACAAGCGCCCGGACTGCATCGTGGTCACCGGCACCACCTACGAGAACCTGGCGAACCTCAGCCCCGGCTTCCTGTCCGAGGTGATGACGCTCTCGGGCACGCAGCTGGGCAAGATCGAGATCCTGGGCGAGGACATCGATAGCGAGGACTTCGGCATCTACAAGAAGTCCTGGCTGCGCCTGTGGCCAGCGGGCAAGCCGTTCCCCCAGTTCTCGATGGTCATGCTCACCATGGACACCGCCATGGAGGAGGAGGCGCGCGACAACAGGACGGGCAAGGTCGACTATTCGTGCTGCATCGTGCTCGGCGTCTTCAACACCAAGCAGTGCTTCACCGCCGGCGAACTGATGAAGATGGGCGTGCGGTCCAAGTATGCGGCGCTGGTCTGCGACTTCTGGATGGAGCGCCTAGGCTTCCCCGAGCTACTCGAGAAGACGCGCGACACCTACCGCAAGAAGTACCAGGGCCGCTTCCCCAACCTCGTGCTGATCGAGAACAAGGCGAGCGGCATCAGTCTGCGCCAGACCCTCCAGCGCTTCGGCGTTCCGTCCTGGCCCTTCGAGCCGCACGGCCAGTCCAAGACCATGCGCGCGCACGTGGCCTCGCCCCTGGTCAAGCAGGGCATGCTCTTCCTGCCGGAGTCGGGCCTCGCCCACCGCAAGGGCCACTTCCGCGATTGGTGCGAGCCCCTGGTGGAGCAGATGACGACCTTTGCAGGCGAAGGCTCTATCGAATTCGATGATGCTGTGGATGCCATCACGCAGGCGATGCTCTACCTCCAGGCAACTGGTACATTCACCGCGTTGCCGCTCGGCCGGTTGTATCCGGATGCCGACGAACTCGAAGAGCAGAAGATGCGCGAGGCCACCGCGATCGCCGAGCGCGAGAAGCACGGAAAGGCGAGCCCATACGGGAGTTGAACGATGAAAATCTCGATAGGTGGTTTCGATTTCGACTACGACCGGCCGGTGACGATCACGATCACGCAGGTGATGCCGGACGGCTCGCACCAGGTCGTGGTCGCTAATGTGGCCAACCCGCGCAACGGCGACTTCTTCTGGGACCCCGCGTATCACGGCCTGAAGGGCGGGCACTTCCTGATCGAGGTCAAGCAGCCCGAGCCCACGTGGGAGGTGGGATTCATCGACGGTGACGCTGACGTCTTCGGCTACGTCACGGTCGACGCATCCCTGGCGACGTCCTCGGCGGACACCACGTTGACGCTGACCAGCGCCGATGAAGTGGCGCCCGAGCCCGAGGAGATCACGGACGAGGAACTGAACGAGATCCTGGGCCTGCCGAAGTGAGCGTCCCGCACCTCCTCAAGATCGCCAACAAGCTCACGTGGCAGCTGCAACAGGTGGGCTACGAGGTGCGGTGGCACGGCAAGGAGACGCAGCACGGCACGATCTACCTCATGGTCCGCAGGTCAGTCGGCGCCCTCTGGCGCGGGCCCGAGCCCAAGGAGAAGACCATCAGGGTGAGCACCCATCCGCCGACCGAGCGCGCACGACCGCACGACCACAACGTGGCCGTCGGCTATGGCGGCACGCGCTGGTGGGAGATCGGCATCCGCCTGGCCAAGGAGGTCGGGGCCGATCTGACGCCGCAAATGGTCAATGCCGCCGAGAAAGCGGGCATGTTCACCCAGACCAAGCCGCCACCGCCAGGAGCCATGTCATGAGCATCAAACAGCTGTTTCACGACGCCTGGGGCGCGGCCAAGAACGACGCCGAGGGCTACGACAAGCAGGCGTTCATGTACGTCCAGGGCTGGCTCGACGGCGTGCTGGAATCACGGCGCAACGTGCTCAAGCTGCGGCAGGAGACGAAGGCCGACCTCCCGGCCCAGCAAGTCCTCGAAGGCGCGATGGCGTTCGATCTTCAGGAGGTCTTGGTTCTCGCGGCTGATCGGCAGGGCAGGCTGATGATGTTCGCCTCGACCGGCCGCGCGGGCGTCAACAACCTGCTGCTGGACTGCGCCAAGGTGCAGATCGTCAACAGCGCCGTGGTCCTGCGCCCGATGGAGCCCTTGCCCCCGGAAACGAAGGAGCCCGAGTGATGGACCGCTGCGACGGCTGCACACGGCCAAAGGGTGAGCGCGAAGGCTGGGTTCTCGCCTCGCCAGACGACCCGGGCCATACGTTCTGGTTCTGCGACGTCTCGTGCATCCGGATGTGGTCCAGGCCCATCGTTGAGCAGATGATCGTGGATTCCTTCAACAGCGCCGCCGAGAAGCCGCCCGAGTGACCTGTCCCAGGACAAACCGCCAATGCGAGTACGCCTGCGACACGGCGATGTGCGCGATCGTCTTCAATGCGACGGCACCGGTTGAGCCTCGCACACTCTCGCCGCGCGAACTGATGCGCCAACTTCAGCGCCACACCAGCTGGTATCGCCGTGGGAATTGAGATCGGCGGCGCCGACACCGGCCCGTGCCCTCGCCCGACGTTCCTAAGGATGACCTGTGAGACCTGCCGCGAAGTTCAGGTATTCGACCAGGACGGCTACATCGCGCAGCGCTCGGCCGCGACCCGAGCCGGATGGCGCGTCACCGACCTCGGCAAAACCTACGGGCCCTGTTGCGAGTGACCG
>Ga0210377_10000051_pt1 | contig 106334 bp, 123 predicted proteins | sample PLM4_65_b1redo_FD_155480 | JGI IMG/M metagenome (GOLD analysis project Ga0210377, IMG submission 155480) | Groundwater sediment microbial communities from an aquifer in East River, Colorado, USA - PLM4_65_b1 redo | ecosystem: Environmental > Terrestrial > Soil > Riparian zone | place: USA... | reverse complement strand
ATTCGTGAGAAGCGCGGATGCGGTTTTCTCTCGGAATGCGGTCAGTGGCTAGCGACTAGCGCCGCCGGGGCGGGTTGAGTCCCTCGATGGCGTAGTTCTCGGTGATGGCGTTGGCCAGGGTCGTGAGGATGTCTTCAAAGCTGAGACGGACCGTCCCTTGCGAGCGGATGACGACCTCTCCCTCTGGGTCCCACAGCCAGTTGCGAAGGGCCTTGAAATCCGGTTGGCCCTTGGCGGTCAGGAGGGGCATCTTCTCTTCGGGGACGCGGACGTTTTGGACCCGGCACTCGGCCTTGCGGAGCCGAGTGGCCAGGTGAATGGTCCGGATCCTCGATGTCTTCTGGACCCGGACCTCCAGCACGAGGGAGCCGTCGTTGAGACGGATCGCGAGAATCGCGACCGACATCCGCTTGATCCCGTTCTGACGGAACCAGGCGATGGCGTCCGGCTCCGACTCCTCGAGCTCGATGGCGCCAATTGTCCGAAGGACGCCATCCGGACCCCTCTCCTCGGAGTCCTGCTTGCGGGCTGCGTTCACTGCCTGCTGAATACGCTCGTCGATGTGCTGGCCATGTTCCACCAGCTTCAGCTGGGGAACGAGCCTGCCCAAAGCCTGTTGCAGACTGCTCATGAACGACCTCCTTGTAAATGCTAGCTATTTCGACAGCCAGCGGACTTGAATAATTTAATAATATCACAATATATTGGATATGTCAACTTTTCATTAATCCTTGATATTGACCCGCCTAAATTTATATGTCTAAAAACTTAGGCGGGTTGACCTTTCTGGGCCTAGCTGGTATCATTCCTTAGTTAATTTCACTTAATGTTCGCGATTATTAAAACTGGCGGGAAACAGTATAAAGTCGCCGAGGGCGACGTTGTTTCCATTGAAAAACACGCTTCCGAAGATGGCAAGATTGTTTTCGACGATGTGCTGCTTACTGTAGACGGCGATTCAATCAAAGTAGGCACACCGTTCGTTTCGGGCGCGAGTGTGGCGGCTAAAGTACTCGAGGAAGGCAAGGGTAAAAAGAAGATGGTGTTCAGATATAAATCGAAGACTCGGCAGCGCAAAAAGAAAGGCCATCGGCAGCTTTTTACGAAAATTGAAATAACAAAAATCTCCGCCTAACGGAGATTTTTGTTTGATAGATAATACTAGCCCTAGACCAGGAGTGCTCACTTCCTGCGAGTTCGCCTCCCGTAGTCACTCGGCTCGATGCTTTATAAGACTAAGCCATCGGGCCTCCGCTACTTCTTCCGCTTAGTATTATCTATCTTTTATTATTAGTTTACTTGCGGTAGTCTAGCGCATTTTTTAGAGTTCCCTCATCAGCGTATTCAAGATTAGAACCAGTGGAAAGCCCCCGCCCCAAGCGGGTCAAACTGATCGGTGAATCTTTAAATATCTCTCGGATGTAGAGAGCCGTTGTCTCGCCGGACGTGTCAGCATTTGTAGCTAAGATAAGTTCGAAATCTTCTTTTGTTTGAGCTATTTTTTTAATGCGGTTTTGAAGTTCTCGGATTCGGAGATGGTCAGCGCTGATACCCTCGACCGGGTTTATGCTTCCTCCAAGCACGTGATATAGGCCTCGATATAGGCCCGTGCGTTCGATTGAATCTAAATCAGTAATCTTTTCGACGACCATAACTTTACTAGCGTCTCGGCGCGGATTCGCGCAGACCGAACAGAGTTGCTCATCGGACACGTTAAAACATTCAGTGCAAAAACGGACTGATTTTTTAAGGGTGGCGATAGCTTCACCAAGTTCAGCTAGTTCTGTTTCATCTCGCCCGAGAAGCGAGAGAACAAAACGGGTCCCTTGGCGAGGACCTACGCCGGGTAACTTCTGAAATAAACGGACAAGATATTTAAATCGAGGATTCATCCCGCACAAAGCAGTATAGACCAGAGTGGTTTATTACTCCGGGTAGATACGGCTGTTACGTGACACATCATAATTTTATTTGTAAACCCGCCAGGGTTATTTCGTACGGGATTCATGGTTCTAAAAACTAACGTCGGAAAATTCATTATCTTGATGAGTCTTGTCAACTTCCAGAAATTTCAGCGAATCAGGATCAATATGGAATTGAATCTCGCCAGTAGGACCATTGCGGTGTTTAGCGACTACTAGCTGGGCGATATTAAGCTTGCCTTGATCTTGGGCCATTTGGAAATTTATCTTATCGTCCCGATGAATAAACATGACTACATCCGCATCCTGCTCGATTGAGCCGGAGTCACGTAAATCCGATAAGCGCGGCCTATGACCATCACGGCTTTCTACCGCCCGGGAAAGCTGGGAAATGGCAATAATGGGAATATTAAGCTCTTTAGCTAGTCCCTTTAAGCCGCGCGAAATTTCCGTCACTTGCTGAACGGGGCTATCGTAGTTGCGGCGAGCGGCCATGAGTTGTAAGTAATCAACAATCAGCAATCCCATGCCATGCTCGGCTTGAAGACGCCGGGCCATAGCCCTCATTTGTAAAACGTTAAGCGACGAAGAATCGTCTATATAAATGGGTAAGTTTTTAAGCTCGCTAATGGCATTAGTAATTTTTAGGAAATCATTATCATAATCAGAGTGAGACAACTTACCTGTTCGCAATTTCCAGAGGCTGGTGTTGGCCTTGGTAGCGATAAAACGATCAATAACCTGGTCCATCGACATTTCCAGACTAAACATACCGACGGGAATATTCTGTTCGGCGACGCGCAGCGCTAAATCAATGGCGAAAGCTGTTTTGCCAACCGCCGGCCGGGCAGCTAAAATTATCAGGTCCGATTTTTGGAAACCGCCCAGCATATCATCTAATCGTGGGTGCTTGCTGGGATAACCTCGGAGCACGCCGCTATCTTGGTTATTAATCCGTTCCATAGCCTCATCGAGGCCGCCAGCCAATGCGCTGAAACTCTGGGAATATGTTTTTTGGGATACCTGGAATAATTTTTGTTCAGCTTCATCTAAAAGATTTTCCACGTCGTCTTCTTCTCGATGGCCCAGGCCAATAATGTGATGAGCGGCATCAATCAGGTTCCGAAGGGTTTTTTTTCGCTGAACAATCCGACCGTAGGTACTTATATGGGCTGAAGTTGGTACTGAGTTAGCCAGAGAAGTCAAGTAGCTAATACCGCCAATCTGATCGAGCGAACCCATTTCTTTTAGCTTGCTGGAAACTGTCAGAATATCTATATTTTCACGATGCTCAAATAGACCGCGAGCCGCCTCATAGACAACTTGATGATTGCGATTGTAAAAATCTTCCGGACTTAAAAAATCTACCACCTTGTCAATGGCCTCGCGGTCAATTAGGAGTGAGCCCAATAATGATTTTTCCGCATCAATATTTTGAGGCGGAAGCTGGGTAATGACAGTAGCTGTGCCGTTATTCATATATCGCTGATCTCTCTAGTATCTGCGTTTAACTTTCCACAATCAAGCTGCGGATTAGAACATCTTGTGTCCAACGTGTGCGTAGTGAGAATCAGCTCTTTTTCACCATCGGCCCATAGGGCGTATCGTCAATGGTATAGCCTAATTTTTCCACTTTTTTTCGGAGCTGATCGGCTTTTTCAAAATTACGAGCTTCTTTGGCGGATTGCCTTTCATGGACTAAATGCATTATGTCATTCGGCACGCTTCCATCGCGCATCGGTACGATACCAAAAATATTAGAGAATATGTCCAAAACTTGGATGATCCGTTTTGCGATGTGGAAATCGATTTTGCCCTCGTGGATGTACTGATTACCAAGCCGGATAAATTCAAAAAAAGCTGCTAAGGCTTTGGGCGTGTTAAAATCATCATCCATGGCTGCAATAACAGCCTGATAAACATCATCAGTTTCCTGGCTAATTTTCTCATCATACTTATGAGCCGCCGGGTTCTTTTTTTCAAAAAATTTCAGGCGGTTCATAAACTCGGAAATACGTTCGACGCCCATTTCCGCCTGATGAAGCGCCTCATCGCCATAATCCAACGGCGAACGGTAGTGGCCGCTTAGAAGATAGAGTCTAATAACTTCTTTTGGGTATTTTTTAAGGACATCCCTAGCGACTGCAAAGTTACCGAGAGATTTGGACATCTTTTTGTTTTTAGCCACCACAAACCCGGTATGCATCCAATATTTAACGAAAGGCACCTTATCCGAAGCTGCTTCCTGCTGGGCAATTTCCGCCTCATGGTGCGGAAAAATTAAGTCCTGACCGCCGCCATGAAGATCGTATTGCGGTCCATAGAATGACTCGGTAATTGAGGTGTCTTCAATATGCCAGCCCGGCCGGCCGGGGAACCATGGCGATTGCCAAGATGGTTCATCGGGTTTTGAACGTTTCCAAAGGACAAAATCGCCCGCATTACGTTTTTCAGGATTATCATCAATTCTAGAAATCGCATCGTCATCTTGGAGTGAAGTTCGGCCAGAAAGTTTGCCGTAGCTTTTGAATTTTGAGAGGTCAAAATAAATACCATCGCCGATTTCATAGGCATAGCCTTTCTGGATAAGCCGTTCAATCTGTTCGATGATTTGAGGAATATAATCCGTGGCTTTGGCGTATTGAGTCACGCTATTAATTCCCAGAGCATGCACATCGGCCATAAACTCTTTCTCAAATCGAGCCGCGTAGTCATCAACTTCTTCTCCAACTTCGCGCGCCCGCTCAATGATTTTGTCGTCAATATCGGTGATATTCTGGATATAGCGCACTTCAAATTCCCGGAATTGGAAGTATTTAGCAACCATATCGAACACGACGAACGTCCGCGCGTTACCGATATGGATATAGTCATAGACAGTCGGTCCGCAGACAAACATGTGCACCGTTTTACTGGATAACGGCAAAAATTCTTCAACTTGTTTAGTAAGGGTATTGTAGAGTTTCATCTTATCCTATAAATACGAATATGCTGCCTACGAGCATAATAGCAAAGCTAGCGTAACCCAGGTAGTTCACATGAGGCCGCGAAATATTCTCGCCGACAATCGCCGGATTATTAGACATGTGAATAATGAGAAAAATCAAAAGGGGCGATATGAGGCCGTTAAGCACGCCGGTGTAAAAAAGTGCCTGGACGGGCGATATACCGAGGAATGGTATCAATAACCCGATGCCGATAGCGGCCACGATTGCGATATAAAATTCTTCAGCTTCGCCGAATGGTTTGTCTAAACTGCCGCCCCAGTCAAAAAGCTCCGACAAAACATAAGCCGCGGAACCGGCCAAGACGGGGATAGCGAGCATACCGGAACCGATAATGCCAATCGTGAATAGCAGGTAAGCATACTCGCCGGCCAACGGATGAAGCGCCATGGCCGCATCGCGCAGCGATTCAATGCTTCCGGTACCGGCACTAAAAAGCGTCGAAGCCGTTAGGGCAACGATAAAAAAAGAAATGAGATTTGAGAAAAGCATGCCTAGTTTGGTATCGAGATTGATTTTTTCGAGCTTGCCCTTTGATACGGACCGAAATTTGCAGATTCGAATACGGGGCCGATGTTCTCGGATATCTTCAGCTTCCTCGCTGGCCTGCCAAAAGTACAGGTAGGGGGATATAGTTGTGCCGACAATTGCAAAAAGGATAAGCAGAAATTCACGGTTCCAGGCGATGGTCGGGACTAGAGTATGTTTAATAATATCCGACCAATTTGCGTCAATCATGAAAAAGGCAATCAAATAGGCGAAAAGACTAAGCGCCAGCCACTTAAAGACCGATACGAGTTGGCGATAGCGAAGTTTAACAGTTAGGATTAGCACTGCCACCGAGATAAGAACAGCCAGAAGTTGAATAGGCACGGGGAAGACAAGATTCAGCGCACCGGCCATGCCGTAGATATTGGCACCGATGTTAAAGGTGTTAGCCAGGACGATCATTGAAGCGGCGATTAATAAAAGCCACTTCGGATAATGAGCTTTGATATTGCCGGTGAGGCCGCAGCCGGATAGCGAACCTATGCGAGCACTCATTTCCTGAACGGCAATCATGAACGGCAAGATAAAGAGTAAAACCCAGAGTAATGAATTGCCTAATCGAGCACCCGCGATCGAATAGGCCGTGATACCAGCTGGGTCGTCATCAGTCGCGCCGGTAACGAGTCCGGGGCCTAAAGACTTCCATAAGCGCCTCACTTTAGTCAGCATAGAATTAATACTATTGTAGCACAGACAACGCAAGACCAGGGCTGAAAATGTGGATGAATCCGACATGGATTAGCACTCTTGACATGCGAGTGCTAATGAGTAAAATGGAATCTATGATTACCGAACGGCAGAAAAATATTTTAAATTTCATAGTTCGGGAATATGTGCGAAATGCCGAGCCGATTGGCTCTGCCTTAGTCGTCGAAAAGGCTCAACTTAATGTCAGTCCAGCGACTATTCGTAACGAAATGATGATTCTTGAAAATGAAGGCTACCTGACCCAACCCCATACCTCCGCTGGACGCATACCGACGGATAAGGCCTACCGACTATTTGTTAATAATCTACTAGGACAAGAACACCTTGATGTTGAATCCAGGTACAAGCGCCGGATCGATACGGCGCTGGCTGATACGCCCTTGGAGCCTCGTGAAATCAACCGGACGGTCGCCCATATCTTAAATGAGCTCACCGATAACCTAATTATCGTCAATGATTCCGCTTCGGATGATTTTTACCAGAGAGGCCTAGCTAGCTTGCTTGAATTTCCTGAATTCCGCGAATTCCAGCGGACATTTCAGTTGATGACATTTTTCGACCATTTCGACGAATTATTTCATCAGCTCGAACAGCAATTTTTACGAGACATCGAACACGAACAACATTTTTCAATATTTATCGGCCGAGAAAATCCCATAAATACGATAGAAGATGAAACCATGATTCATGCCAAGTATCATCTGCCGCAACGCCGAATGGGGTCAGTCACAATTATTGGTCCCATCCGTATGGATTACGAATATATTTTGGGGTTAGTGAATTATACAGCCGATAAAGTCAACCAAATAACTGAAAATACTGAACATGGCAGAATATAACAAACAACAGGATACGAGCGCATTGGAGGCGTGCCAAGCCCAGGCGGAGGAATATTTAAACGGCTGGAAGCGGGCCCAAGCCGACCTCATTAATTACAAGAAAGAAGAGAATAAGCGCATTCAAGAGCTGCTGAAGTTCGGCAATGAACGTATCTTACTTGAGATGATTGATGCGCTGGATGGCCTGGAAACAGCGTTGCAGCATGCCCCGCCCAACACCGATTTGAAATGGTTGCAAGGTATGAAGCAAGTGGTAGCCCAGCTTAGAGATAATCTTAAAAAACATAACATTGAGAGAATTCAGTCTATTGGTAAGCCATTTGACCCGCATTTACACGAAGCTGTTAGTGAAGTCGAAAGTCATCCAGATGAATCCGGGAAAGTGATAGAAGAGTTACGCCCCGGTTACAAGTTATACGATAAAGTAATTCGTCCCGCCCGCGTAATAATTAGTAATTAAATATTCAAAATAATAATATGACAAAAATTTTAGGAATTGACTTAGGTACAACTAACTCCGCCATGGCCATTGTCGAAGCTGGCCAGCCGCGGATTCTGGAAAATAAAGAAGGCATGCGCACCACGCCTTCAATTATTGCAGTCGGCAAAAATAATGAGCGCTATGTTGGTATTACCGCTAAGCGTCAGGCGGTGACTAATCCGAAAAACACGATTTTTTCGGTAAAACGGTTAATCGGCCGTCGTTATTCTGATCCGGAAGTTCAAAAAGACAAACAGCTTTTACCGTATGAAATCAAAGAAGGTTCCAACGGGGATGTAGAAGTTGCACTTGGAACCCAAAAAACAGGAGATCATATGGGACTGATGGGTGTTGGTGGTTCCAGTGTAATACAAAAATGGTATAAGCCAGCTGAAATATCAGCAATGGTATTGCAAAAATTGAAACAAGATACGGAAGACAAGCTTGGTGAGAAAATTACCGAGGCAATCATCACCGTGCCCGCATATTTCGATGATGCTCAGCGCAAAGCCACTAAAGATGCCGGCGAAATCGCTGGGCTGACGGTAAAGCGGGTTATTAATGAGCCAACTGCCGCTGCCTTAGCTTACGGATTTGGAAAGTCCGCCAAAGGCGGATCTGCCTCTGGCAGAAAAGACGAAAAAATCGTCGTCTATGATTTCGGCGGCGGTACGTTTGACGTATCGGTGCTGGAGGTGTCGGAAGATACGATTGAAGTGAAATCTACGGGTGGTGATACTCATCTGGGCGGTGATGATCTGGACCAAAGAATCATTCAACATCTGCTTGACGAGTTTAAGAAGGAACAGGGGATGGATATCTCTAAAGACCAGCTCGCGATTCAGCGACTAAAGGATGCTGCTGAAAAAGCCAAGCATGAGCTTTCAACGCTGATGCAAACGCAAATAAATATCCCATTCCTGACGGCCGATGCCTCCGGTCCCAAGCACTTCGAGACGACATTCACTCGCGCCAAATTGGAGAGTCTGGTTCGGGACTTCATCGATAAATCCATCAGCCTCACCCAAAAAACCGTTGAGGACGCCGGCTTAAAAATGTCTGACATTAATGAAGTTATTTTGGTGGGCGGTCAGACTCGAATGCCGGCAATTATCGAAGGGGTAAAGAAATTATTTGGTAAAGAACCGCACAAAGATATAAATCCGGATGAGGTTGTCGCCGTCGGCGCCGCCATCCAAGGTGGCATTATGCAAGGCGATATCCGTGACGTATTGCTTTTAGATGTCACGCCCTTATCGCTCGGCATTGAAACATTGGGCGGGGTCATGACAAAGATGATTGAAAAGAATACAACCGTGCCGGTGTCTAAAACGCAGACTTTCTCAACAGCAGCTGACAATCAACCGTCGGTAGAGATCCATGTCCTGCAAGGGGAGCGAGCGATGGCAGCAGATAATAAAACTCTCGGCCGGTTTATTCTTGACGGCATCCCACCGGCACCCCGCGGTGTGCCGCAAGTTGAGGTAGCATTCGATATCGACGCTAACGGCATTCTGAATGTTAAAGCTAAAGATAAAGCTACTAGCAAAGAACAATCGATTCGCATCGAAGGTTCATCCGGCTTAACTGATGATGAGAAAAAGCGGATGACGGCTGATGCGGAAAAATTTGCGGCGGAGGATGCAAAGAAAAAGGAACTCATCGACGCTCGCAATATGGCCGAGTCTTTAGTCTATTTGTCTGAAAAATCGCTCAAAGACGCCGGAGATAAAGTTACAGCAGAGGATCGCAAACAAATCGAGGATAAGATTGCGGCACTGAAAGCAACTAAAGATAGCGAAAGCGCAGAAACGATTAAGCGGGCTACTGAAGAGTTATCCGCGGCTGTACAGAAAATTGGCCAGGCAATGTATGGTTCAGCAAATTCAGCTTCCGGCCAACAAACTTCTGGCAATAGTGCTGAAAATCCAAAGCAAGCCAGCGATACCCAGCAAGCCAAACCTGTCGATGAAGAGTCGGTGGGTCAGCCATCCAAGTAACGCACAGCCCTAGTGATTGTCGGGGTTCTGGTGCCTAGTGTAAACTGTATATATGACGAAACGAGTTATGCTGATTGCGGCAACTTTTGGGGCAGCACTGCTCTTCTGGTTTATTACAAAACCATGGGTGACAGACCCAACCTGGTCCAGCGTTGATTACCACACTTGGCTGTGGCCGTTGCTGGCACTGATGGTTATAGGCGCGATAGCCGGAACGGCGTTAACGCTCTTGGACACTTATTATCTGCGGTTTGCCGCGTCGGGAGTAATTGGATTAGCATTCTTGATGGCTTTTGGCCTAACGATGCTGAATTTGCTGGCCATCGCCGTGATGCTATTGTTTCACTTCTGGGCGATGCGGAATATGCGGGGTACTTTGCGCAATCACCTGACTATTAATTTCCGATCGGTAGTCAATAGTGGTATGCGCCATGTGATTACACCGCTCTTGATAATGATTTCGTTCGCTTACTTCGCCAATCCAAACGTGCAGGCCAGCGCCGAGCATAATCAATTACCGCCGGCAATCACAAAAGCTGTTGAAACGGTTTCGCGGGTTATTTCCCGGAATGAGCTATCGGGACTGTCGCCGAACCAGCAAATCCAGACGGAGAGGCAACTAAATCAAGAAGTAATTGATTTTCTGAATCGTGAAGCTAAACCATACCGCCGATACTTCCCGCCTGTTCTAGCATTTGGCTTGTTCATTGTCTTAGAAGGATTGGCATTTCTTTTCGTCCCGATATCGAGTTATGCGGCCGCCGGCTTGTTTAATCTCTTAAAAAGTTTGGAATTCATCCGTATCAGTGAAAAAGACGTGAAAGCGCAGGAGTTATTTTTAAGCTAACGTGAATAAAGACCCATATACAATTTTAGGTGTATCCCGCAATGCTTCCTCGGAAGACATTAAGAAAGCCTATCGAAAACTGGCCCACCAGCACCATCCCGATAAATCGAGCGGGGATGAGTCGAAATTTAAAGAATTGAATGAAGCATATCAGGTCCTTTCCGACCCTAAAAAACGGGCTAACTTTGATAATTTTGGCTTTGCGTATAATGACGGTGGTTTTCCGGGCGGCGGCCAGAGCGGCGGCAGCTATGATTTCGGAAACTTCTGGGACATTTTTGGCGGCAGCCGCGGCGGTTATCAACAATCCGGCGGATTTGAAGATTTTTTCAGTATTTTCGGTGACGCATTTAGTGGCACGCAGTACGGCCAGCAAGAGGCAAGCAAGGGCGAAGACATGTACCTGGAAGTTCAGGTCGGAAGAAAGGACCTCGGCCAGAGACGAGTTTTTGAATACGAGGCGTTTAATGTCTGTAAAACCTGCGATGCTACTGGCATCGCTAAAGGTTCAAGAATGGTGGATTGCAAGACTTGCGGCGGCACCGGGCAGATTCGTCAGCAAACAAAAACTTCCTTTGGCCAATTTACACGAATCGGCGTTTGCCAAACTTGCCAGGGCCGCCGGAAGTTACCGGAGAAAGAATGTGAAACTTGCCATGGCGAAACTAGAATCAGGAGCACCCGGAAGCTGGAGTTGCATATTCCCAAAGAAATAACTGACGGCCACACAATCGTCATTCCCCATGGCGCCAATGCCAGCCGATTCGGACGGCCTGCTGGCGATCTTATTATAAGTTTGAAATTAAAGTAGTGTTTGCTATTGAAATAGTTACTGCCGTAGAGTACTATGTTGGCGTTAGGAGGTAACATGACTGAGGCATGGCAGGTTCGGCAGTATCAACAGCAGCAGCTCATTGAGGAGCTCGTAAAGGAAGTATTCGACACTGCCGATTTTTTTGGTGAGTTCGAAAGCAAAGAGTTTGATGAACAGGAGTTCCTTTTCGACTTCGGTGTCGCGGTATTCCAGTACCTGAAAAGAAATAAAGAGAAGGCACTGACGCCCGCTTACCTGCTATTGAGGAACATCATCGAGAACGACATTAAACCGTTTGTTCGTGTCACAAGTGAGGTTAACTACCTTATTCACATGCTATTCGTGAAACTAAGCCCCTCTATTTTCTCGCGAGCAACCGAAGGATACCTCAGGGACAGCGTTCATAACCAGAAAGAAACATTCAGTGCTCCCGCTATGACCGATATCCCGCATCCAAACGACCACTAAGGCTTCAGCCCCACGCAAAAGAGTCTCGTCTCCTCGCGGCGGGGCTCTTTCATTTCAAAATGATATACTATAGTCATGAAATCAATAGTTTGGGTTGGTATTTTGGTCGGTTCGACACTCGGCGCATATATACCAGCACTCTGGGGAGCATCAGGGTTCTCATTTAGCTCGCTTTTACTCTCACTTATCGGTGGCTTAATAGGTGCGTGGCTAGGTTATCGTTATCAAAATTCTTAGTTTGACATAGGCATAAGATTGATGTATAATTCTGGATAGTTAAGCTAAGGGGGTTGAAGAAATGACAACCTTGATGCTGGAGGACTACGAGCCGTGGAGACTCGGAGCGGCGAGCTACGCGACGACCCTACGTCAAGTCCAGGAGCGACTAGTGGGTCACAGAATCCCCGACACGGTCGGCGACGTGGACGGTGAAATGGTGAGACTCCTGGAAGAGATCCAAATCGCCAGCGGGCACAACTATGATTTTGTAACCGAGGTCCAGAGTTTCCTCAAAGTGGCGAAAGCAGACCCCTTCGACCCACACGCCTTCGAAGAGGCATGCCTGGACCTTGTCTCAGCTACCCTGGAGGAACAGAGTCGGGTAGGCTGAGTGGCGTAGTCGCGGACTGTGGATGACGGTGGTAAAGTTCAAACGAACGAACTTGCCACCGTTTTTCTTTCCAAAAATTCCCGTTGCTTTATAATAGATTCATGCCTGATCCGACTAAACTACTCGCAAACATAAATTTCGCTGGCCTAGGTAATCTGACTGGTCCTAAAGAGTTGTTTGTGATGCTGTCACTGGTTTTTATTTTTCTCTATGGGATGAGTATCGGTAAGACGCGAGCTCTTTTGTCGCTTCTTTCCATCTATGTAGCACTGGCACTGATTAGTCTTTTTCCGTTTTTTAGTTTAATCGAAGCCAATGCTCCCGAAAACTTGGAACCATATTTTTTGAAAGCCGGGCTTTTCTTTATTTTCTATGTCGGTTCATTTGCGGTTCTAAGCTATTCATCTATGAGGCGGCTAACGATGGGCGAACTTTCGATTGGTAAAGTTCTTATGATCAGCATACTTCAGGTGGGACTGATTGGCGCAGTAATAATATCTTTTCTACCCGAAGATGTCGGCGGGCAATTATTTACTCCCGTCATCCGATTTTTTGGCACCACAGAAGCGCTATTTTTTTGGTGCTTAGGTTCGTTGGCAATCTTACCGATGATGAGACAAAAAAGGAATTAATGAAGACACCCGCCGCTTTTGAGCCGACGGGTGTTGAGTGTGGAGTCTGATATTCATGAGAATATCGCTCAGTAGCGTTGACCCAGGACGATCAAGAGGAACGTCTCGTAGTAGGTGAGGGCAAAAGAAAGGGCGAAAACAAATCCATCGAACCTTTCGTACTTCTTGTGCTTGGGGCAGTATTCAATCCGTACATCGGGCCAAGCCAAACCGTTCCAGACAAATAGGATCAGCGGAACGGCTAGGCACATAGCGGTGGGCAACTCACTAAATTTCCAGAAAAAACTGACTATCAGTACGCATATGAGACCAATAGCCACGCCTTGACGAACGGAAATCGGTGCCTGTCTAAACCGGTTGTAGAGTTTCAACCAACACCTCCAATCAAGTTCAGAGTTATATTCTACAGATAAAAATACAAATGTCAACTAGTATTAGCGACCCTTTTCCATACGCTCCACATATTCGCCCGTTTCAGTGTTTACGCGAACAATGTCACCCTCGTTAATAAAAAGAGGTACGTTAAGAGTGATGCCAGTATCAATTTTAACCTGTTTCACGCCACCCTGGGCGGTATCGCCGCGGATTGCTGGCGGCGCCTCAACAACTTTAAATTCCATTTTGACCGGCAGATCAACAGTGATTATATCGTCATTAAATGAGATGGCTTCCAGGATCGTGTTTGGTTTTAAGAAATTGACGGAATTACCAATTAACTCTTTTGGAAGTTTAAATCGATTGGATGGATTCTTTGGATCGACAAACCAGTATTCATCGCGGTGGGCATAAAGGAATTTTACTTCCTTGCGCTGGATGTCAGCTTCCTCAAAAACATCAGATTGAGCGAAATTACGCTCCAGAACCTTGCCATTTAAAAGATTGCGCATCTTTGTCTGCACAACCGGCCGGCGCTGCTGCATTTTTAAATGATGAGTCTCCACAACCACATACGGTTGGCCTTCATAAATAAAAAAAACTTTCGGCTTTAGGTCATTGACGGGTATAGACATGTCTAGATTTTAGTCTAGAGATTATAAACTATTTCCCTTCCTTCATCAAGAGCGTGCCTAGAAATAAAACACCGCTGGTTAAGACGACGATTGGCCCCGGCGATAAGCCGTAATAGTTAGCGACTAAGATACCTACCGCTGCACAGATAGCTCCAAATACTCCTGCCAGAAGTGCGTAGTCTTTAAGGCTAGTCGAGACGTTCTTTGCGGCAGCAGCGGGAATAATAACCAGCGATCCCATTAATAAAGTGCCGGCTACTTTAAGTCCCAAAGTTACGATAACTGCGACGAGAAATAAAAAAATGAAATTAATTCGGTGAATCGAAATGCCCATGGTGCGGGTCATATCGCGAGATATAACATCTAAAACCAACCCTTTATAAATTCGTTCCAGTAAAAAAATAATCAACGGTACGGCAATAATTGTGATAATAACGTCGCCAGCGCCGATTTTAGTTATATCGCCGAATAATGCCTCCAATAGTTCCGGTTCAGGCGTAATCAGGATACCAATGGCCAGTGATAGCGTAAAGAGAATGCCGATAAGCGTTTCGGATGGCAGCGCCGTCCGTTTTTCCAATAGCCAGATGATAAAAATTCCGAAAACGAGCGTCGCGAAAGCCCCTAGAAACGGATTAATATGGATAATAAGCGCCAGGGCGATACCAGGGAGAGCGACATGAGAAAGGGCATCACCGACCAAGGACATCCGGCGGAGCACCATGAACGCGCCTACAAATCCGGCCGCGATACCGATGAGAACGCTGACGATAAGTTGAATACCCAGCGGATTAATGCTGAAGATGCTCATGCTTATAGAAATTAGCCTCGCCGCCGTAAAGTTTAGCCAGCGACTTCGGGTCTAAAACCTCGCTGGGCACGCCATGGCAGATCATATCCTGATTCAGGCACATGACATTGTTGGCATATTTGTAAACAATATTTAAGTCGTGGGAAATTAGAATAATCGTCAGATGAAGCTTGTCCTGAAGGCGCTTGAGGAGATTATAGATGGTTTCTTCGCCGCCAACATCGATACCGGCCGTCGGTTCGTCAAACATCAGCACATGGGGGTTATCCAATAAGGACCAGGCTACCAGAACTCTCTGAAGCTGCCCGCCTGACAGCCACCCTAGACGCTGGGTGAGGAGATGCTCTTCGATATGGTGTTCGTCGTTTAAGCCGACAGATTTTAGAGCCTCGACAACCGCGATTTTGTTAGGATTTTTGAAATGCAAAAATTCTCCAACACTAAGCGGCAAATCCCGGTCAATGAAAAGTTTTTGCGGTGCGTAGCTGATACGCAAACCCGGCTGCCAGGTAACTGTACCGCCATGCGGAATAAGTCCCAGGATTGCCCGAAAGAGAACCGATTTACCGGCACCATTGGGACCAACAATTGCTAGGACCTCCCCCTTCTGAACATCGAACGAAACATTTCTTAATACTTCTTGGTCATCAAATCGAACGCTGACATTTTCAACACGCAATACTGGTTCCATGCGATTAGTATATCAGTTACTCGAGCGTTGAACCAATAAAATTAGGATGTCCGGGGATAAATTGAGCCGCGTCCATTTCGTTGGCGCCCTCGAGTTGCAGCCGTAAGAGTATCAGGAGATCGGTCTTTGTTTGGACGGCAATTTGATTTGTACTAATGAGCAGAACAGCGCCGGGTAATGGATTTTCTGAAAATTTGTGAGATGGTTCAACGCTGATTATTTTTAGAGTTTTACCTTGCCATGTTGTCCATACGCCAGGTTCAGTGGAGAGCGCTCTAACTTGATTAAAAATTTCTGTTGCGGGTTTCAGCCAATTAATCTTACCGTCTTGGCGAGTTATTTTTTTAGTAAAAGTGGCCTGGGAGTGATCTTGTTCTTTGGGCGCTAAATTGCCGGCGATATAAGACGAAATAGTTTTAATTAATAATTCACTGCCTAATAAAGCTAGTTCATGGGCAATTTTCGCAAGATATGCATTTTCTGGAATTTCGTATGGCGTATTAGATAGAACTGGTCCGTGGTCTATTTCTTTATCCAAAATCATTATGCTCATACCAGTTTGGCGATCGCCATTGAGAATTGCTGATTGAATAGGGGATGGGCCGCGATATTTTGGTAAGAGTGATGGATGAACATTGATAAATCCAAAACGGGGGAGTGATAAATACTTTTCAGGAATTATTTTTCCATAAGCAACGACTATTGCTAGATCAATATTTAGTTTTCTAAACAATTCAAAAAAGTCATCATCTAGTTTCTCGGGGGTGTAAATTTCTAAGCCCTCTTCTTGGGCAACTAGTTTAACCGGGGAAGGAGTTAAAACCTGCTGCCGGCCGACGGCTTTATCAGGAGCGGTGATTACCACCGGTTTATAACCAGCTCTAACGAGAGCTGCCAGTGAAGGCACGGCAAAATCAGGCGTTCCAAGAAAGACAGTCGAAATTTGTTTATTCTGCATATTAATGATTTAATAATGCCAGTTTAGGAGGCCCTGCAATGAGAGACATTACTGTTTTAGCATCTTGGATGGTACTGATGGTGGTGATTTTCTGCCTGAGCCTCTACGTGCAAGCGACAACTAAGTCTGAAAGCCGAATGACTAAGGCTGCGAGGTGGACAGCCACTGTCTCGCTTCTGTGCGTATTTCCCGGGACACCCATGTTGTGGGCGCTGGTGAATTACGTTCGGGGCCTCTCGCTAATGACTTACGTCCCATGAAGCGATCCGAATCGAGGACGGGCTACAAAACCTGTCCTTTGCTTTTATATCATCCGGTCTTTAATCACAATACCGTTTAGGTGATCGGTTTCATGCTGAAGCACGCGTGCTAAAAATCCCCGAGCCTTTAATTTAATCTTATTACCTTGGGCGTCATAGGCCTTGATCTTGATCTTTTTAGAGCGTTTGACGGGAATATATAACTGCGGCAGGGAGAGACAGCCCTCCTCTAGTTCATCCTGATCACGGGAGTAATCAGTAATCTCAGGATTAATGAATATATCAGGCACATTATTCTCGGTAGCGAGTTTTTTATCAATCACGAATAATGGCAAATTCTCACCAACTTGATTTGCGGCCAGTCCCACGCCATTAGCCTGAACCATCGTGGCGCGCATCTCGTCGATTAATTTTTTTACCCGACTACTGGTAATTTCCTCTATCGTAATAGGGTTTTGTTTTTCGCGAAGAATTTTAGCGGGAATCTTAGTAACCGACAGCATAATCAGCCTAAAATAGCATAAACTGTGTCGAATTTCTAGAGCATCTGCCTCGGATCGATATCAATCTGCCACGCGGTCGGTACGAATCTTAAAATGCCGCTGAGTTCGGTGAGTTCCGGATTAATCTTTAAGATAATCGTGTATACAAATCTGTTTCGCTCCTTTGTAATTAATGCCGGGATCGGTCCAAAGGTTTTAACCTTGTCTCCGTAATTAAATTGGCCGATAGCCATGCGCAGACGTTCATTTAGAAGCCTGGCGGCGTGTGCTGCCTTGAGTTTATCTACATGCGAAAAATTCAGCTTTACTAAACGGGAGAACGGGGGATAGAAAAGTAATTTTCGAGCAATTACCTCTTGTTTGTAAAAATTTTCGTAATTATTCTGCGTTGCCAGGTTAATAACATTACTTTCCGGGTGAAAAGTTTGTATAATAATGCGTTGAGGTTGAAAATCCAGGAGTTTTTCATATTGGTAAAAAAATCTTTCCTCGGCGCGGAAATCAGGATGATTCATGAGAGCATCGGCACTGACCACGGCTATTAAATCGTATTGTTGGGCATAGCGGTGGCTGAAAATCATCTGCGTAGCGATCACTATTTGTTGCGGGGCAGCTTGAATAGCTTTTAGCACGGCCCGTTCCTGGATATCGTTTCGGATAAGATCAGAATCTAGGATAAGCGGTTCGATTCCAGTAATTTTATGTTCAATTAGGAAATTATCAAATTGTTCTCGTATTTTCTGACTACCTGGGGTTCCGGAGCGAACTAACTTAGTACTATGACAATTGGGGCAGCTCCGGGGAAAGTTTTGATAGGCATTACAGTGGTAACATACTAACATCGCTTCACTAGTGACATGAACGCGCATCGGCACTTCACAATTGCCGCATTTAATAAATGTCTCGCAGTTTTGACAAATAAGGATGCCGGAATGGGCGCGACGGCTTGAAAAAAGCAGAATTTTCTTTTTAGAATTAATAGCCTCCAGGAGTCGTCCTTGGAGATGTCGGCTAAAAAGAGAAAAATTTCCGGTTTTTCGTTCGTAGCCTATATCAACGATCTCGGATATCGCCAAATTCGGCGATTGCCTGTTTTCGTGTTTAAAAGCTTTCTGTTCGATGGCATATTGGATATTGAGACTGGGGATGGGGGAAACGAATATAGTTTGAGCGCCATTTAGACTAGCAATCTTTAGGGCAACATCTGGCGTATTATAGCGGGGGGACATGTCTGATTTATACATTTCATGAAACGGGTCCTCCATGATTACTAACCGTAAGTCGCGAAAGGGTAGAAAAAGTCCGACTCGGGTTGCGCAAACAAGTTTACAACCCCCATCGGTAATCCGTTTCCATACTTCATAGTAGTCAGAATTTGGTACGTCAGAAGATAAGCGGGCTGATGGAGCAATATCTTTAAGATGATTATAAAAATAGCCCAGGGTCGCTGTGTCTGGTGATAGAAATAATACCTGGCCACCCTTGCGGATCACCTCTTTGATCACTGGTTGGATTTCAGCTAGTGTTTGATTGGCATTAACGCTGATAAATTTAGGCAGCGGCGTAGAAAGTTCGTCCGGGGGAATTTCCTCAATCGGTTGTTTGGTGATTGTTTGGTAGCCGCGCTTGCCAAAAAAAGGCGGCAATACGGTTTTTAGACTTAAACCAAGCGGCGCGTAATAATGACGAGAAAGCAGATGGGCGATTTGAAGTTGTCGGTGGCTAACTCGCGATTCTTCAGAGATGACGCGGGAAATCTTTTTTAATTGAAAAGCAGATTTCTTAAGAGTGATTTTATTTTGTTCCAGGGGAACAGATGTTAAAACTATGGCCGTGACTTTTTTCTTTTGGATAACGACTTCAACTACTGCTCCGCGAGGCAGTGTTTGCTCGAAAAAATAGCTCAAGATTTGAGGGACTTGGGGAGGTAAAACTGTGAGGGGGATGACTTCGATTATATACATGGACATTCGGAATTGTCTCGCTCAGATGCTGAGACCAAGCCAACTTGCCTGCGATACTTCTTCGCGAGGCAATTCCTCATTTAACTAAGTGCATTCAGTGTAGTCTCCCATGTGATTTTTGCAATTTAAAACCCTGGAGAGGACGGCTTGTCTCTCCAGGGTTTCGGTGGTTTGGCGAGCGGTGTTAGCTCGCGGGCGCTCCGGCCTCGATGTTGGGGTGGAAGATCTCCTTCTCGAGCCCCTTGCTCTCGAGGAAGCCGACGAGGAGATCATGGACCTCCTCCTTCATCTCGAGTGTGCGCATCGGTCCGATCTGCTTGGCCAGCTCCTTGATCTCGAACACGCCCAGCTCCACGGTCTTGGTCGCCCCGAACGTCCGAGCAGCCAAGATGATGTCGTTGAGTCCTTTGAGATACATCTCGGCGTTCTCGGCCCAGACCAACTCCGAGAGCCACTTGATCTTCTTCGTGATCTCCCGATGGAAAGCCGTCTTGGCGATCTTCGCGAACCGCTCGTTCATATCATCCTCTTTCCTGCCGCCCCCTTCTCAATAAGAGCTGCGGCTTCTGTTATATATAATATCATACTTATTCTTAGAAGTCAATACTTACTCATCCACAAAAACAATGGGCAAAGGTGAATAAATACGCTAAAATTGCCCCATGTCAATCAAAGTCCGATTTGCCCCTAGCCCCACGGGGAATTTACACATTGGTTCAGCTAGAACAGCACTTTTTAATTGGCTATTTGCTAAGAAAAACGGAGGTCAATTTATTCTTCGGATTGAAGATACGGACCTCGAACGATCAAAGAAGGAATATGAAACAGATATCATTGAAGGACTTTCTTGGTTGGGCATAAGCTGGGACGGTGAAATCTATCGCCAAACTAAACGTCTTAATTTGTATAAGCAGTATTTACAGACGTTATTAGATAACGGTAAAGCATTTTGGTGCCATCACACTGTCGAGGAACTTGAAACGGAGAGTAAAGCTCAAATGGCCAGCAAAGAACCGCCTCGACACATCTGCGATCACAAAAATTCACAAAAAGGAAAACAAACAGGTGAGATAATTCGACTGGCAGTTGACCGAGATGCTCCTAAAATAATTTTTAAAGATTTGATTCGTGGCGATATTGAGTGGGACCCCAATCTATTGAGCGATATCAGTTTGGCGAAAGATTTGGACACGCCGTTGTATAATTTCGCAGTTGTGGCCGATGATATTGATATGAAAATCAGCCAGGTCATTAGAGGCGAAGACCACATCGCCAACACACCCAAGCAAATTTTGATCTATCAAGCCCTTGGTGAAAAAATTCCAGAATTTGCCCATTTGCCGTTGATACTAGCGCCAGATAAATCTAAGTTATCCAAGCGGCATGGCGCAGTAGCCGTGACTGAATATAAACAAGATTATTTGCCAGATGCTCTAGTAAACTTTATGGGCACGCTCGGCTATACTTACTCTAAAGAAATATTGAGCAAAGAAGAGATGGCCAAAGAATTTGAAATTTCAAAAGTCCATAAAAGCGGCGCTGTGTTTGATGTCAAAAAACTGAATTGGATTAACACGCAATATATGAAGCAATTACCGTTGGAGGAATTTAATCGACTGACCGGCATTCAAGCTTCCGCAACGACGCTACCGATAATTGTTGAACGCCTCGAACGTTTAAGTGACGTGGCTAAATTCCATTATTTTAATCCTGATGACAAGCCCGAGTACAGCCGTGATCTTTTAAAATGGAAAGAATATGACTATCCGGCCATTGAATCTTCTCTTAGAGAAACTAAGCAGATTATTGAACATCTGAGCGTGGGTGATCAGTCCGTGTTACGCGAAGCATTTGATGCGTTGGCCGGGAAGATAGGGGATAAGGGTTTGGTTTACTGGCCGTTTAGGGTGGCGCTGACTGGCGAGAAAGCTTCGGCGGACCCGATTGATATTGCTATTAGTCTGTCCCAGGAAGTTGTTATTCAGCGAATTGACCGAGCACTAGCTAAAATTACTACATGAAGCGCACTATCTCTATATTTCTATTGCTCATCATCTGGATTTCTTTTGGAAGCCCGGTATTCGCGGTCGATGATGCGCTTATCGCGGAATTAAGAAGAAAGATCGAAGAATTGGAACGCGAAGCGGATCAGCAACGAGATAATATCGCCGGAGAACGCGCCAAAGCCCAGAGTTTAAAGAGCGAGATCGCGCTGCTAAAAAAAGAAATAACGGGCATAGAAACGCAGATTACACTAACCTCTAAGAAAATTGATAAAACGAAGGTTGAAATCACCGGCCTGGAGGATCAAATTTTTGAAACGCAGGATGTTATTGATAAACAGCGAGGTTCGATCGGGGAGCTGTTGGTTTTATTGAGCCAACGAGATAATGAAAATCTTTTAGCAACCCTCATGAAAAATGAGAATCTCTCGACATTTTTAACGGAGGCGCAACAAACAGCCAATGTAAACATTCAATTACTGCATCTAATCGGCGATCTCCGGGGAAGGAAGCGCCAACTCGAAGATTCTAAAAATTCACTGGAGGGCAAGAAGAGCGATTTAGTTACTCTTAATCAAGAAAATTCGGCCAAAAAGTTTTCTTTGGTTGACGTATCCAAGCAAAAAGATAATTTACTAATTCGGACTAAGGGCCAGGAAGCCGAATATCAGAAGATGCTCAATGAAATTGAGCAGCGAAAAACCAAGTTCTTTATTGAATTGCAAAAGCTGGAGAACCAAATCATTTTGGGCGGTACCTACATTGTTCACGTCACAGCTAAAAACTTGCCGCCGAAGGGTACAAAACTATTTATCTGGCCCGAAGACAAGTACCGGATCACGCAGAATTACGGCTGTACCCAGTATGCTCGTTGTAAGCGTGCAAGTGGTCCCTATGGCGGCGCACCGCACAATGGCATCGACTTGGCCGGAGGATTCGGTACGCCCATTAAATCCATCGGTGCCGGCCAGATTATCGCTAATGGTTCTAATCCGGGGTGGGGGAATTGGGTGGCTATTCAGCACCCGCCTTATGACCTAGTCAGTATTTATGGCCACATGAGCGCCCTCTCACCCCTATATGTCGGTACGGAAGTGAAGCAGGGTCAGGTCATCGGTTATGAGGGGGCGACCGGTAATGTTACTGGTCCGCATCTCCACATCAGTCTATATAAAGATTTTTTTACGTACGTAAATGAAAGCAAGGGCGGACAACTCTATTTCAATTACTTCGAAGGTTCAATAAACCCACAGGACTACATCAAGTAGCATGGTACAATGAATCAATGAGTAAGATCGTCATTGTCGGCGGAGGGTTTGGTGGTATTCGAACAGCACTCGATTTAGATCAAAAACTAGGGGATAGGGCAGAGGTGACACTTATTGACCGTAATGGTTATCACCTTTTTTCGCCGGCCTTGTACGAAGTCGCTTCGGCTTTTGGCGTTGTCGGCGACAAGTTTTCCGTTCGGTTACGCAAGACTGTGTCTATTCCATTCGGGGATATTTTAAATGGCACTAAAATTAGGTTTATAGAGGCTGATGCCGCAAAAATTGACCTGGAACAGAAAATACTTACCACTCGAAACGACGCAGTTTACCCTTTTGATTATTTAGTGCTGGCGCTAGGCAGTCAAACGGCAGATTTCAATGTGTCCGGTGTCCGTGAGTACGCTTTCCAATTCAAAACAATTGAAGATGCCTTAATGTTAAACGGAGAAATCATGCTGCTCTACGAAAAAGTTCACCGTGGCCAGCGCGAACTGCCGGTTCGAATCACGGTCGGCGGCGGTGGTTTTACGGGAGTAGAATTAGCAGCGGAACTGGCATGTACGGTCCGCCACCTGGCTCGGAAGTATAGATTGCCCAATAACCACAGCATTATTACGCTTGTCGAAGCGTCGTCGAAAATTCTGCCGACAATCAGCGATAAGGAGCGTGAAATAATCATCAATAGACTAACGCGACTGGGTGTCGTTCTAAAGCTAAACTCCGCTATTGAACATATTGCTGCCGATACCGTTAAATTGAAAAGTGGTTATACGCTTAAACACCATCTTATCGCCTGGACAGCTGGCGTTAAGCCCAATGGATTTTTAAAAACGATAGCTGGCCTAGAGTTGACTCCTGGCGGCAAAGTAGTGGTCGACGAGCATCTTAATACCTCGCAACAGCCATTTGTTTTTGCCATCGGCGATATTATCGAATTTATTGACCACCGGACTCAACGGCCCGAACCAGCCCTAGGCTACGTGGCCGTGCAGCATGGCCAGGTTGTCGCGCGAAATATCATTCGAGCAATAGGCGGCAAAGAACTGAAGAGCCATAAGCCATTTTATAGTCTCTGGATCGCTCCAGTAGGCGGTAAATACGCGGTGGCCCATCTATGGGGCGGGATTATGGTTAAGGGTTTTTTAGGGTGGGTAGTTCGTGAATTAGCCGACCTTAGGTATTTCATTTCAATACTGCCATTGCGTCGCGCCCTGGGCCTTTTACGGGAAGAAGTTGAGCTGTTTGTGAAGAATGATTAATGTTTGAATTTGGCGGGCTAGGGGAGTATACTCTTCCTAACTCACAAGGCATAGGCGGAGCCAGGATTATTCCCGGCCCCACCTGTTCTTTGACGCAAACGTTTCGATTGCCTTAGAAAGGAGGCAGGCATGCGCGGTGATTTTGGCACCTTGTCGCATATCCAACTCACGCAGATTGACCGTGATCTGGACCAACCGCGAAAGACGTTCAACGAAGAAACTATCGCCGAGCTCGCCAACTCCATTCGTGAGGGCGGTCTCGTCGAACCACTGGTGGTGAAACACCATCCGCAACGCAATGGCTATTTCATGCTAGTGGCAGGCGAGCGGCGTCTGCGAGCGCTTAGCCTGTTGGGGTGGAAGACTGCCCCCTGCATCGTTAAGCCAGGGGAGCAAGATACTTACATCCTTTCGGTCATCGAAAACCTGAACCGGGAAGATCTCAACCCCATTGACGAAGCTCTTGTGTATCGCAAGATGCGCGATGAGCGCAACATGAGTTGGCGTCAGATCCACGAAGTCACAAGGAGATCCTTGCCTACCATCTTGGCCAAGGTTAAGCTCCTAGAACTGCCCGATGAAATCCAGGCCATGGTACGAACAGGAACTCTTCCGCAGGTTGGAGCGCTTAGTCTTACTCAGTACAAAGGACCCAAGGGTGACCTCATCCGATTGGCCTATGACCTCATTGCTGGTAGGGAACCCAGTGAGATTCAGCAGGGCACGACCGAGCACGGTGAAGCTGTGTTACGTGGCAAAGTACCCAAGGACCCACAACAAGTTTTGAGCCGAATCATGGGCAACCTGTGGCGTACCCGTGCCATGCAGCTGCTGATGGAGTCCTTCCAGACTCAACCCGTTTCAGTTCAAGAGAAACTTCTCGGTAAACTCAACGCGCCAGCGCGAAAGAACTTCTTGGAAAACCTTGAAGTTCTTAGTAAGGCGTGCGCGCAATTCCGAGCATCAGTTGAGCCCCTGTTTCGCAGCATTGAGGAAGGGACAAAAAAGCCCGCGCCTCAATGGTCAACGCCGCCGGAGAAACGGGGTCCCAATGTGTTAACAAGACGGGGTAAGGAGTGGCGTGATACGTGGCGGCATACTCTACCCAACAAGAGCACACCCGAGCCCAAGTCAGTGCTCCGTGTCCTGCCACCGGCAGCAAAGGTGCGGCTTGAGCCACTGATGCCACCACGAGTTCGGGTAGTTCCTGAATCGGTTGATTTGACCACCTGTACATCGGAACAGCTCAATCAGGCAGCGGATCTCTTGCATGGAATCTTCAAGTTCCAACACAGCCGAACTCCCCAGATTGAAAGGCGGAAGCGGATCCTTTCCCGGATGTCAGGTGTGCCCGAAGAACAAGTCCAAGCTCGCGTTCAAGAGGCGATTCGAATAGTGCGTCAGCTGTGGTTAGATGGGCAAGGTTTCACCCACGAGCAGATGCAACGTCGCATTGCTACGCTCAAAGAATCATCGGGAGCCCAAACCTTCAACGAGTTCTACACTGTCGTCCCCACGGACACCAAGGACGATACGTTCATCAGCTTTGAACCACTCATTTAAATGAAGTGGGGAAGAGCCAAGGGGGTATACTGCGCACGTTGCGTCGGTACCCCTTTTTGATTTGAGTTTAAAGGGGACTAATTTAATAACTTAATATTACGACGTAACGACTCCCCTATGTCACAGCGGGGGAGGGGTAGATTTTTTACTATGACATTTGGATCGAAAAGAAAGAGTTCTGATATTAGTTTTATTTAAATTATATAGGGACAGCCCAGAAGATAGGGTAGGGGCGGGCAATTGAGAATTTATGATTATGAGTTTAATTTGGCTTTTTTAGAATACAACGTCGTATAATCTACATTGTGCGACAGTATCACCTTTGAAAAAAGACCGCTTCTCCGGCTATTATTCATATACGAAGTAAAAAACCAACTGTAATGAAATAGAGCAATCATGGTGGCGCTGTCCCCTTGTTGAGCCGCCCCTGACAGGCTAGAATGGTTCATGCCCAAACTCATTTTTGACATTGAAACTGTGGGCGCAGACTTCAATGGTCTCGATACTCAATCCCAGGAATACCTAATCGGACACGCCCGAACCTCTGAAGAGGCCGAAGAAGTCAAAAATAATCTTAGCTTCTCTCCCCTAACCGGTCAAATTGTGGCGATCGGCATTTTAAATCCGGATACCAATAAGGGTGCGGTATATTTTCAAGCTCCCGGTTGGGATAAAAAAACATCTGATGAGGATGGTGTCCAGTATTTTCCTGTAACTGAAAAAGAAATCTTGGAAAAATTTTGGGAAATAATTCAGCACTACGATCAGTTCATTACCTTTAATGGCCGCTCATTCGATTGCCCTTATATTATGGTTCGTTCCGCGATTCTTAACGTAAAGCCATCTAAAAATATGATGCCCTATCGCTATGGCGATGAACATATCGATCTTTATGATCGGTTAGGCTTTTTTGGGGCCGTTAGGCGGCCGATGAGCCTTCATATGTGGTGCCAAGCTTTCGGTATCAAAAGTCCCAAATCCGATGGCGTCACCGGCAGTGATGTCGCACGATTATTCAAAGAGGCTAAATATATGGAGATTGCCCGCTATTGTTTTGGTGATCTGCGCGCTACGGCCCAGCTCCACGATTATTGGTCTAAATATATAAATATAAAGTAATCTCCCCTGCTCTATGTTTTACCGATCGCTCGACGAATTTAGAAATGCCAACGGTTATGAGTTCAATGACGGCTGGTATCCGCGGGTGACTTCGATCCTTTCCATTAAATCAAAACCAGCGCTCTACGCTTATTACGCCAGCATGCCCAATTTCAAAGCCGCCGACTTGGCAAAAAACCGCTCGGCCGAAGAAGGAACCGCTGTCCATAGTGCCGTTGAAGCGATCCTTAAAGGTGAAAAACACGAGGTCTCCCCCGCTCTTAAACCCAGCATCGACGCATTTTTAGAATTTTACGGTAATAATCTCATCACCCCAATTAAAATTGAAGAACGAATTGTCAGTAAGCGGCATCGCTATGCCGGCACCATTGATATTTTAGCTGAAGTTAATGGTGTCGTCGGCGTTTTAGATATTAAAACATCGCCTTCGGTCTATCGGGATTATGGCATGCAGACGGCGGCCTATGTTCAGGCGCTTAGTGAGGACCCTAACATCCCTCCCCTGACTTCATGGGTACTACGCCTGGATCAAAAACAGCTCTGTAACCGCTGCGGGGCGACGATGCGCCATAAGGGTGGTAATACTAAGATTAGAAATGACCGCTTCCCTTGCCAACATGAATGGTCGGCGGTCAAAGGTGAATATGAATTAAAAGAGGTCAATGATTATGAGTCTAACATCCGGGCTTTTCTGGCGGCTAAGTCGCTCTGGGAATGGGAACATGACTACTGGCTGCGAAAACTCTATGCCTTGTCGCCCGCCTCAAACGGTGCAATACTTTAATCAGTTAAATCGGTCAACCTACTGATCAAGAGGAGGCGCCGATGGACAACAGAGAAGAAGGGATGGTCTTTCATCCCGTTCCAGCACCCTCGCGCACGACGCTTAGAACACAACATAGTTCTCACGGAGAGCTGCGTTGTGAAATGTGCGGATCTTCCGTATACACCTCGCACGACAATCGCATCTGCTTGCAGTGCGGGTACATAACAGGATGTGACGATGCACGAGAAGATCGCGGCTGCTAGCCGCAAAGCGCAAAGGCGGTGTTCTCGACGAACACCGCTTCGTACTTTTTATTGGCAATTACCGCCTAGAGAATAACCGGCTTTTTGAGCAACGGCCTCATTTTCAAACCAGATTTGATTTTCTACTTTAATACGCTTGGCGGTGGCGCACCAGGTGAAATAATAGCGCTTCGCCGTCGAGTTCTTCGAAGCCACAACTCGAGAATCCCGCGGCGTAGATTGAGCTAAGTCAATATTCCCTTGCTCTTGGGCTTGCGGTACCGAGCCGGCGAGGTAGATGTTAGCGCCGGTCGAGATTCCCAACGGTGATTTTCTAAGAGCCCGGATTTGGCCGAGGTTATAGCTAATAATGGAAATCATAACGATACAACCCAGCACGAAAAGGTCGTGCCAGTAAGATTTGACGAAGGTAATAATCTTTGCTACCATATTTCGGTATTTTAACTTGAATTCTACGCTCGCATTGTACCACCGGCTGGGTAGAATTTCCACGCAATGGCACATACAAAAGCCATCGGCACGACACAATTAGGCCGAGATTCGGCAGCCAAATATCTCGGCGTGAAACTCCATGACGGCCAACTGGCTAAGGTTGGCAGCATCATTATTCGCCAAAGAGGTTCAAGTTTTCTGGCTGGCAAGGGTGTTCGTCTCGGTTCTGATTATACTATCTACGCAATCATAAACGGCAAGGTTAAATTCACTACCCGCCGGAAGAAAAACTATGACAATTCCCGACGGGTCGCTAAAGTCGTCAATGTCATCGCTTAACATAAAAACCGCCTCTTCGGCGGTTTTTATGTGTTAGGCTTCCCTCACGATCACTTTAATAGATACTATTACATCCGGCGCCAATTCCAGTTGAACGACATGATCGCCAACAGTTTTAATGTGACTGTCTAATTGAATCATCTCATCCTCCAGTTGCACCCCGGTTTTTTCTTTAAGTTTATGTGAGATCTCTTTTTTCCCTACCGCGGCAAAAAGTTTGCCTTTTTCGTTTGTTTTCTCGCTTAGTTCCAGGGTGACATCCTTCAGCTTATCCGCGACTTCATGGGCTTTTTCAGCTTGCTCTTTCATGATAAATTCCCGCTTGGCGCGCAGTTGCTCGGCTTCTTTCATCGCCTCGGGCGTCGCCGCTTTAGCTAACTTATGAGGGAGGAGATAATTCCGGCCGTAGCCGTCGTTCACATCCTTTACGTCGCCAATTTGACCGACGCTCTTTATATTCTGTAAAAGTATTACTTTCATCCCGTACAAAGCAGTGCAAAGCACCTGATGACATCAGTGCTAGAGCTATGCTTGATTAATTTGGAATAAACATCATTCATTATCTTTAACCCGTAAGGGCTGCTTTGTACGGGATTCATCTGCGCGATTGGAATTATTGGTTTACGATTTCCAAAGCCTTATCAAGCTGGGGGTCTTTGCCTGGTTCGCCCAGGACGGTTTCGCCCGATTCGATAGCTTTAGGATCTAATTTTACTTCTATGTCGACATTGATACCTTTATCTGAAATAGAAATGCCGTTCGGAGTTAGCCATTTAGCTATCGTAACCTTCAATGAAGAACCGTCAACATATTTAGCAAGTTCCTGAACAGAGCCTTTACCAAAGCTTTTTTCGCCGATAAGTTTGATGTTTCGGTTGTCATGGAGAGCACCCGCCAGGATTTCCGATGCTGATGCCGATCCCCCATTAATGAGAATTACCGTCGGGTATTTTTTGAGTTCGCCGTTACCGCTAGTTCGAAAATCGTTTTCTGATCCGTCGCCAAAACTTTCCGTGGTCACCAAGCTGCCCTTATCTAGAAAATAGCCCGCTAGATTTACGGCGGAATCTAGCAACCCACCGGGGTTATTGCGCAGGTCCAACACAATTCGGTCAGCATTTGATTTTAATATTTCCTGCGCCGCTTTTTTAAACTCGCTGTCTACGTTTGAGTTAAAAACAAAGATTTCCAGGTGGGCAACATGGCCATCGCGCATTGTCCATTGCACCGCGGGAATCTTAATTACGTCTCGGATGATCTCTATCTCGCGCGTATCATTATTGCCGGCCGGTGAAATCGTAAGTTTGACTTTAGTGCCCTTGGCGCCGCGGATTAGATTAACCGCTTCTTCGACGCTAAGATCGGCAGTTACCTTGGCGTCGATCTTAATGACGCGATCTCCCGCCATCACCCCCGCCTTAAAAGCCGGGCTGTCTTTGATTGGCGCGATAACGGTTAAAACATCATTCCGTTTGGCGATCTCCATGCCGACACCGCTAAATGCGCCGGAAATTTCCTCCTGAAATTTTTTGCTTAGCCGCGGTTCAAAAAATACGGTGTAGGGGTCGCCCACCGCGTTGACCATGCCGCTAATCGCGCCATAAACAATTTTCTGGGTATCAATCTTATCCTGATCGACGTATTTCTCGTGGAGAGTATCCCAGACCTGCCAAAATAAATCGAAATCGACATTTTCAGGCTGGCCGCTGTCGCGGTTGATCAACTGCCTAAGCCCCGTGGCGATCGAGTCGCCCTGCTGATAATGAGTATATGAGTAGCCTGAAGCAAAACCGACGGCCAAGGAAAGCAGGACGGTTATGGTAAAAATTTTTCTAGTGAGTGGTTGCATAGTTATACTGCGATTTCGGTTTCCAATTCCACAGCCAATTTTTCCAAAAATAGACGATCGCATCGCGCATATGCCAGTGGGTGGTGCGGTTCAGCAACATGTCGAATATAAGAATCCGCCCCTTTGATGTTCGGCCCAAATAGTGATAAATCTTCGATGCCGGATAGTAAACAACTTGGTATCCATTGTCCCAAAAACGATGAGCCCAGTCAACGTCACTGAAATAATGAAACAGTGATTCATCCATCAGCCCGACCTGGTTTGTGGCAGCACGGGAAGTCATAAAAGCCGCGCCCGAAATCCAATTAGGTTTCTGAATTCGTGAAAAATCAGTCTCCCGCATCAGAAAATTACCTAGAATACGGCGGGCAAACGGCAAGTGTTCCAGGCGTCGGTAGAAAATTGTCAGTGGCGTATAAAATCTAAAATACGAATCTTGATGAGTACCGTTAAAATTAAGGAGCTCCGGGCCGATTAGGCCGATCTCCGGATGGGCCTGGAAATATTCCAAGAGAGATTCAATAGCGTTTTCCGGCACAACGATGTCTTGGTTGAGAATAAGCAGGTAGTCACCGGCGGCGGCGCGCATCCCTTCATTATTGCCGCGAGTGTAGCCAGCGTTTTCTTTAATAGATACTAATTTAATTGACTTGAATTCATTAGAAAATTCATTAGCCACGACGCTGCGCGTCTCCGGAGTACTAGCATTATCAACCACGATGATTTCGTATGAAAAGACCGATTTGGACAACGCTTGGGCCAGTGATTTTAAACATAACCGCAGTAAAGCAGGGTTCTGGTAGCTAAGAATGATGATCGAGAGCATATTAGGATTTAGAGCCTGTCGCCGGAGTTAAAATGGTTTGAAAAAACCCTTTTAACCGGACAAAGTTATCGCCTTGTGGGAGTAAGATATACATTCCCGCATCGCCGCGGCTCTCATAAAGATAATCGAGCGTCGAAAGAACATGGCGCTTCACTTTGGTGGCATCAATCTGCTGGGCTAGTTGAATTAAACCTTTTATATCCAGGATATTGATGTCAGTCTGGATATTGCTTTTGAGCGTATTTAGTAGGCTTAAACTTCGGATCGGGTCGGAAAGGAAATCCATGCCGATGAGCTTATTTTTAATGGCAAGCATAATCTGCTGTTGGCGGCGGGCGCGGTCAAAATCACTGGATGAATATCGAGAGCGGACATAATAGAGAGCATTTTCGCCATCGAGGTGGTTTAAGCCAGCTGGCAAACGAAAGACATATCCCCATTGGGTGGTTTCTTCAAATGGCTGGTCTAGTACAATATCAACTCCGCCAATATCATCAATAAGTTTTTTAAATCCTGACAGATCAAAGACAATGCCATTATCGACATAGACGCCGGTAATTTTTGAAACCAGTTTCTCGGTACCCTTCAGGCCGAGGTATTCATAGGCGGCATTAATTTTATCAGAATAGTCATTGCCGATTCTGACATAGAAATCACGCGGTATGGAAACAATGGTTGATTGGTGGGTTGTCTTATCTAAACTGAATAGCATTATCGTGTCGGTCAGATTGCCGCCGTCCGGGTCATCTTTGCCGCGGATACCGAGAATAAGTATGTCGTAACGATTCTTTTCGGCGGCGGGCATGACGTAATCTGTTTCCGCCGGCCGATTACCGCCAAATGGGAATGCCAGGGCGGAATTTGGCCCGTTACCATCTCGAACCCAAAACTCTTGGGTCCAGTTGTACGCCGCATAAATGCCGCCTAAAAAAAGCGGCAGCAGAAAGAGGGATGCCAGCAGGAGGCCCCTTTTATTAAAACGATAACGCGGCGCGGCGTTAAAATCTGATTGTGGCGAATCTATAGGAACCATCGGTGTATCTCATTAGGGCTAGCCTTGGCGCGCGCCATAATAAGGCGGCGCTGGCGGATCATTCGAGGCAAAAGCCGGAAGAACCGCGGGATTGCTTTAAACATGCCCGGCTCAAACAACAGCCAATAACCGATTATTTGGACCTCGCGCGCGGCGATAAAAGGCAAATCCTTTAAGATGTTTATTATATAATCATTCTTAACTATTGTAAACCTCACATTAGTCCAGTCCCAAATTCGTTTTTTTAGGGGAATCTGCTGACGGATGCTAACCCTGCGGAGATAATCCAAAACGCTCCGGCTGTGGCCTTTAGTAGTAGACCGATCATGATAAGCAATAGCATCGGGCACGTAAAACTGTTTCCAGCCAAAAAGCCTCATCCGCCAAGTGAGGTCTAAGTCATCGCCATACCAAAAATAATTTTTATCGATAATTGAATCCCCCACTCGGAGATCTTCAAAAGCACTGCGCCGGACAAAAGGCACTGCGCCTTCTACCGCGAATACCTCTCGAGAGTCATCAAACTGGACGGCATCATGCTGTCCATGGCCGATATTTGTGACCCGTCGCGATCGCTTAAGCTGAAAACCACACGTATCAATCGTGCGACTTTCCGTATATTTTCCATCAGCGAGCTGATTATATTCATAGCTGTAAACTTTTGCCTGAATGGCGCCAATACTGGGATCTCTTTCAATAAAATTAAGCGCCTTCTCAATGAATTCACTGTGAAGCATGACATCCACCGATAAAGCGACGATATAATCACCATGGCTGTATTCCAAAGCTTTCTCCTGTCCTGGCCACATACCAATGTTTTCCGGATGGGCAATTAACTTATATTCTGGAAATTCTTGCCGAACAATCTCTCGAGTACTGTCCGTAGAGGCATTATCAAAGACATTTACTTGAACATTGTCGTAGGTTTGCGATCTAACGGCATTTAAACAATGACGGAGATATTTTTCTCCATTGAAAACTACGATATTAATTGTGACCAGCGGCTTATTCATTTTCTGCAGAGTTATGACTGGTAACCGCCGCCAGAAGCGTGACCACCGCCACAAACATTAAAAAAGCTCGTTCATCGAATAATGCTACGTCAGTTAATGAGTAAATTAGCACCCAGGGTACAAATAAAAATGACGCGGCGATAAATGCCATATACTTTGGATCATGCTCATTAATATAGCCGCGCAATAATTGTTTGAAGAACATAACCAGCAGCCAGATTGAAATCAAAAGTGCCGGGATACCCATCTCGGCCGCAATTTGGAGGTAGACATTATGAGCTGATGAGCCAGCTTTGGCTAGAAAAATATCTTCGCCGAGGACTACTGGGAAATTGCCGATGCCAACACCTAAAAACGGGTGCTGCTTAATTGAATCAATAGACTTACGCCAGATTTCAATTCGCTGGCTGTTGGATGTTTCTCCAAAATCAATGATTGATCTGATCCGGTTGCGGAACAAACCGAAGTCCCCTTTTGATAATAGAAACTGGGGCGAAGTGAAGATGGGGTAAGCCACGCTGAAAAGCATAAAGAAAATAATCACGAATGATGACGTAAAGCGAAATAGATTTTTATGCGCGGTTGATGCCCGCCAGCGAATTAAAAGATAGTTTACGACTATGAAGATAATGACCACACCAACGCTAGCTGCCCAGATACCGCGTGTACCGCTTAAAATGGCCATTAGGAAGGCGGCAGGCACCCAAAGGATACCTAGCTTCCCCCTTGTTTTAGCAAGGGTTTTAAAGCGGTCTAAGCGTTCCGGCGAACTTATAATATTAGAAATACCATAAGTTAGGAGAGCTGGGATGGTTAATAGGACAAACTGGGGAAATGAGTGAGAATCAGGAAAGAGCGAAAATACCCGCAATGATAGCTGTTCCCCAAAATATGCCAGCCAGGTATTGCCCAGATGCACGGCGATGTAGCACCACTGTTCGCCGAACTGATTGCATTGTATCCCCTCGCCCCAAAGGCGCATGAACTGATAAATATCAATTAGGTATGTCGAAATAACTTGCAGGAAACCAACCGTGATAACTATTACTGCCGGTACGCGTAAAGCTTGGATAATTCGATGACCGAAATCCTTGTTTTGTCGAACGAGATCATAGAGAATAATGCCAACCATGGCGATGTTGGCAAAATAAATTATCCTTTTTACGCCAGCCGCTAAATCTGGCGCGCCAATCAGCGATAAGGCTGCTAGAACAATTAAACTCGAGAGTCCGATAATATACTGATGCTGCCGCAGATTAATTGTAAGTCGTGATAAAATACCCCGCGCCACAAGCCAATGACTGAAAAGCGCCAATAGGATAATCCGCCAAGCATTAAAGTTGTCAAAACTGTTGGTTAGCGGCAGGGCGAGGAATAGCGGGATCGATTGAATGAAAAAAACCAAGCCATCTTCAACGGGCGCCCAGATGACAAATGCTACCATAGCCGCGGTCAGATAGAGCGCTACTGTTCTGGGCACAATACCAAAGATGACTAAACCAAAAACAATTAGTTCTAAAACAAAGAGAATTCTTAAAACATTCTTATGCATATAAATGACGGACAATATTTAAAAAGCGATCAGTGTGAGCTTGCCAACTTAACCTCTCAACTATTAGCTGGCGAGTCGATGTAATTTTTGCCCGCGTTTCAAAATTTAATGCTTTGATGAGCGCAGCAGCAATTTCATCGATCGAATTTGGGTTAGAAACAAAAACAGCCGATGTATCGAATAATTCATGAGAGAGTTCGTTATCTGCAACTATCGGTACCGTTCCATAGGCTAACGCTTCTAAAGGCGGCAAGCCGAACGCTTCCTTTGAAGAAATATAAGCCACGGCGCCCGCTCCCTTATACAGCGCTGCTAATTCATCATCTGTAACCCGCTCGCGATATGTAATCCGGTCAGTGCCCAAACGCTCATTGATTTTATGGATTAAGTTCTTAATTATCGGCGGACTATATTTATCCGGAGCGACGGCAATAAAATTTAGGTCATGAAACTGGGACGTAATCTTTTCAAATGCCAGAAGTGTTTCTTTCAGGTGTCGGCGCGGAAATGCTTGGCCGACAAATAAAATATAATTGCCGGGATATGCTACGATATCCTCGCGAGGTTTATTAACACCAAGATGATTAACAATAATTCGATCCGGATCAATTCCAGCGGCTTTTTGAAGTTCACGTTTGCCAAATTCAGACATGGCGATTAGTTTAGTTGCCCGCCAAGCCGCCCAGGTGCAGAAAATTCGATATGCCAACCGATAACGAAAAGGTATATTTCTCGATTTAGCTTCATAGAATGCATCATGGGCGGAAAAAACAAGTGATTTGCCTAGATGGATAATCGGTAACATGTAATTGGTGTAATACATCATATCCAGCCGATCAAACCAAAGCCGGATTGGCAGTAAGACATAATAATACAAACTAAATGATGGTACGCCGATTAGTCGTTTCTCAAAGATCGGTGCATCTAGATATTTGTATTTTGGTATCTCTGATTTAAAGTAAAGATAAAATTTGAACTCTTTTTCGAGTTCTGGACGACGAGCTATTTCTTTCAAAAGATTATTGATTAAACTGGCGATGCCGTAGGTATCTTCCTCAATTGGCTCGCACTCGATACCAACTTTAATCATGAGTCATGCAGCCTGCCGAACCGGCCGGTCAGATAGTCCAAGATGGCCCCAAAAATTGCGCGCGATTGTGGACGTTCTGCCGGACGCGTTATTAGCTTCAATATCTGCTTGACTATACCTAAAAAAGCCCATATTGGCAATATAATTTTGATGTACCACGGCGCATGCCGCAGGTTAAATAGAAACATATTCCGATAGTGGTATCGGAGTAATAGTGATGAGCCAAGCTTACTGGCAGATTTGGATACGTAATGAGTAATGACGGGTTCGGTCAGGTATTTAAAATTCACTCCCGCTTTGTGGGCGCGCATCGAAAAGTCGGCATCTTCAAAATAGAGAAAATATTTCTCATCCCATAGGCCGATAGTTTCAAATACGGAACGATGGACAATCATCCCGGCGCCAATTGCATATAGCGTCGGATCAGGCACCGCCGGCGTATACTGATGTGCTAGTGTGTGCCGGAGCCATTTAATCCGGCCGGCATACGCCACCCGCTCGCCTTCTCTAATCGGCAGCGCCGTAATGCCATCGCTTAGACTCTGCTGTTTTAAATCTGCGATGAAATTCGGTTCGATCCGCGTATCATTATTTAAAAATAAAATATAATCCGCTCCCTGCTGGAGAGCTTGTTCGATGCCGATATTGTTGCCAGCCGAAAAACCTTCATTGCGGTCATTGCGCTGAATTTTTAACCAAGGTCGTTCACTAAATTGGGTGAGTTGCGCGTAATCTTGCGAGCCATTATCAATCAGGACGCAACCAAACTCCCGATCAGTTTGCCGATCCAGACACTTAAGCAGATTTAAAGTTTCTGGAGCGCTATTATAATTAATTGTGACGATATGTAATTTCATTTACTAATTCTGTTATATCATTGCGGAAACGTTGTACGGAAAATTTTGCCGCCGATGTGCGAATTGTCTCTGAATTATATTCTCCGCGCTCGCGAAGCTGACGGATACCGTCAGCTAACGCCTCCGGTATCGGATCATCAAAAAATTCGCCATCCACCCCTTCGGTAATAGTTTCTAGCGCCCCGCCTCGGCGGAGAGCAAGGACTGGGATACCGTAACTCATCGCTTCCAACGGCGTGAGGCCGAAATCTTCTTCTTGAGGCATAATAAATGCCTTGGCATACTTATAGTAAGCTGCTATCTCTTCGTCGCCGAGCTCGCCTAAGAAATGAATATTCTTATTCGCTAGTCGTTCTAATTTATTGCGCTCCGGCCCGCCACCGATGATTAAAAGAGTATAGCCTAATTTATTAAAGGCTTCGATGGCAATATCGATGTTTTTGTGGGGATAAAGACGTGAGACAATTAAGTAATATTCGGAGAAATCTATTTTGCCGTTACTTAAAAGTTGCTTTACTGGCGGATAGATAATCCTCGCGTCGCGTTTATAGTATTTGGCAATGCGCTGACGGACATGATCGGATATGGCCACAAATTCATCAACGCGATCCGCGGCATGCCTGTCCCAAATCCGGAGCACGTGCTTTGCCAACGCGGGCATGAATCCCCCATTTTCATAATCGGCATGCCTGTCCCAAAGCTGGCGAGTCGGGCTGTAACAGTAACAGATATGCCGAGTGTGGGGCCGGGTAACGACGCCCTTTGAAAAGAACGGCGATGAAGAAATAACTACATCAAAATCAGAGAAGTCGAATGATTCAATAGCGGTAGCCATCAACGGCGATAGAGCTTTCCGGTGCCAGCGCTTATGGCCCGGGATATCCTGAATCCAGCTAGTGATGATTTTAGCATTGGGGAAATGCTGGTCTGTAAATTTCTTATCGGCGAACAGCGTATAAATTGGCGCCGCGGGGAATAGATGATACAGCTCGATCAAAACCCGCTCCGCCCCGCTCATCGAAACAAGCCAGTCGTGAACCAAAGCAATTTTCATTTATGAATCTATCTCTTTACGATTATGTTCTTTTTATAAGTATCCAAGTTTTCCAAAACAACACCCGTACCGCGAGCCACGCAAAAAAGCGGATCGTCGGCAATCCGCGCCGGTACGCCGGTCACACGAGTAATAAATTGATCTATATTCCGCAGGAGTGCTCCGCCGCCCGAGATGACGATGCCGCGGTCCATGATATCCGAGCAAAGTTCCGGCGGCGTTACTTCCAAAACACTTTTAATTATTTGAATAATCTCCCGAAGATTTTCATTGAGCGCTTCGGTGATTTCATTGGAACTGATTTCGACGGTTTTCGGCAGACCGGAGGCCAAATCACGGCCCCGAATATTAATTTTATCCTCTTGCGTTTGCTTAACGGCACTGCCGATATTGATCTTAATTAATTCAGCCGTCCGCTCACCGATAGCGAGGCCGTGTTTCTTTTTAATATATTCGACAATCGCCAGGTCAAATTTATTGCCCCCGATTCGGACCGATGACCAGCTGACGATGCCGCCCAGCGAGATAACCGCTAATTCAGTGGTACCGCCGCCGATATTGAGAATTATATTACCAATAGGACTATTGATTGGGATTTTAGCGCCGATTGCTGCTAATACCGGTTCTTTAACCAAATAAACTGCTTTGGCGCCAGCATCAAGAGTTGATTCGATAACGGCGCGCTTTTCAGTCGAGGTAATACCGGCTGGCACGGAAATCAAAACTTCCGGTTTCATAAAATTAAAAACGCCGGTCGCTTTTTTTATAAAATACTTCAGCATTGCGCCGGTAATGCGATAATCGGCAATGGCGCCGTCTACCAGCGGCCGCGAGACAATAATACTGTCCGGGGTCCGACCGATCATCTCTTTGGCTAAGTTGCCAACAGCGAGAATTTTGTTATCAAGCACGGATACGGCCACGACTGACGGTTCGTTAATAACAATACCCTTTTTAGGTACAAAAACGACTGTATTTGTCGTGCCCAGATCAATGCCGATCTTTCTCATAGCAGAGACACTATATCGGGTTTAACTCCTCGACGCAACAAACAATAGAGCGAGTCTATATCCCGTCCCGCAACAAGGAGCGAAGGCGACGTAGTGCCCGAGAGCAGAAGCGACGGGTATAAAAATAGCCTACTATTGCTATTATCTTAAAAGTGTTGTATAATTTCTTCTGTTATGTCAAGGAAAACTCGTCGAATCATGTTCTATCTGGCCTGCGTAATCTTCTTATTCGCCAGCTATATCGCGATAGTTTACGCCCAGGGTTATAAATATAGCTTTGAAGCTAAGAGCTTTTTACATACGGGCGCGATTCAGCTCAAAGTCAACGAAGATGCAAAGGTCTTTGTTAATGACAAGCTTGACGGCGATACCTCGCTCTTTACAAACTCTCATACGATTAATGGCCTACTCCCCGGCCAATATGTCGTCCGGCTGGAGCGGGAAGGTTTTACGCCTTGGCAAAAAACAATCACCGTCGAAGAGGGCCGGATTACCGATTTTCCAAGGATTATTATTTTACCAATGAGCGAAGTGGAAGCGCCTAAACTTTTGGAAGAAATCGAACTGATTATGCAATCAGAGGCAATTGTCACAGCGACGCCGACGCCAACTCCTAAAGCTACTCCCCGGCCTTCGCCATCGCCTTCAACTACCGCTTCCGCCAGTGCTTCGCCAGCGCCAACTGAATTATTTGTTCTACAAAACAAAGTCCTTTATTTAAATGATAACGGTACTTTAAAACAGTATGCAACCAATGTCACTGGCTTTTCCATTTCGGAAAATCGCCGGAAAATCCTTTGGTGGAACGATCGTGATCTCTGGGTCGGCTGGTTAGCCGATAGCGACTATCAGCCTTACCAAAAAAATGGTGATCGTGAACTCATAACTCATTTTGCCGCTGCGATTAAAAAAGCGGCCTGGTTCCGGGGTGAAGACCACATCGTCGTTGATACTAACGGTTATAAAATCGTTGAGACTGATAAGCGCGGCTCTCAAAATATAATTAAGATCTAAACTTCTCGAATACTCGGCAGTCTAATAAATGTAACCCTACGGCGCTATAGCAACAGAGTTGCTGTGCCTGAGGCTGATTGAAAATTCTCTACATAATTTTCAATCAACAGAAAAGCCCCACGCAGTGAGAGCCATGGGGCAATTCTGCGCGAGGCTGTATGGACTCGCATGGTCTAACTCATCGGCTGAGACTTTCGCGGGAGTTTTGCGAGCATTTCCAGAGCAGTTTCGAAACCTACTTCAGCGATTTCACGCGGGACACGACACTCACGACACTTCTTACGAAGTTCGATATTATGGGTGCCACACACACAAATCCATTGGTCACCGATCATAATTTCCTCCCCTGCACAATTGCAGTGCAAAAGTTATACCACAAACTCCCCCGATCGACAAGAAGAAATGGAGACCCCGGAGAAACGAATTTCTCCGGGGCCAAGGTTTAAGTCTTCATCACTAAGATGAATGAGTTGCGTTTTAGGCCCGTGTCATATGTTGGGTACCAGGGGTCTATTGACCCCCCTCTGAGAAAGAACCTGTCTCCGAAGACCTCACTCTTACTCAGAATTTTACCTACATCCGTACAAGCAAAGGCGCGCAACTCTTTTTCCTCCGCGAGGCGCAACTTAAGCGATCTAAGAATATTACGCAGGTCATCCAACCGACATTCTCCCTCAAGCTCCCAGACTGCGTATCCAAGGGCTTGGAGAGCGTGGGGACGAAAGAGCTGCTCTCCACAGATGTTCATAAGCTGGAGTTCACTGAAGAGACGGAGGTCTGCACGACACAGGATTGCCAGGGGCTGCATGATGCGTTGGACTTGATCTCGATCAGCACCCGATTCCTCTATGATACGGAGGAGTTTAGCTGCTTGTGCGCCTGTCCACTTATTAGGGGTTGCCATAGCAAGTCCCTTTCTCAAATGGGCGTCCTTTCGGGGCCCGTTTCGCTGTACTACCAAGGAGCTAATCTGGAGAAAGTTATACCACGAACTTCTGTCATAGACAAGACGAAGGCCTTCCCGTAGGAAGGCCTTTGCGGCGGGTTCTTGCCGGAGGGTGCCCCAGTGCATTGTGTACAAGCCGTGCACTGTGCGAGTGCTGGCCACTGGCCTCCAGACGGGATTCAAGCTGACATTGAGGACTGTAATCCCGTGACGCAGCCTCTCTGCTAAAATCTACAATATAAAACCTTTCGGTTTTTGGCAAATAAAAAACATAGCCGCATTTTGGCTATGCCTTCTCCCAAGACGTCGGCACGGTCATTATCTTACATAGAAGCGAGTATGTATAAAAAGCTTGTAGGATAGACAGACTCACGGTACTATAGTTAGGGTTCTCTTAACTAAAGGAGTAGTGATGAGAAATCTCAGAATGTTTGTTGTCGCGTTGTTGGTCCTCACCGTTTCCGGAGTCTTCGCTCCGTATAGCGAAGCTCGGCTCTCGAACAACAACCGTCGTGCTGTGGTGCTGGAGGCATTCTATGCTCTGCGGCCCAGCCATGACGGTGGGTGCGACAAGACCATCGGCCCGAACTGCGTCAGCAGCTGGAACTATCTCAACAGCGACTGGAGCGCGTACAATCTCATCAAGAGCTGGTACGGATGCTCCTTCGCATCGCTCTGGAAGGTGAGCGGTGACGGCTGCGGCAGCGGCTGGCCGGTCAGTTTCTTCAACAATGTTGCTTCGTATGGCTACGGTACGTTTGGAGGCTGGTATGGATCCGTAGGGAGAGGTGGGCAGTGTAAGTACTTTGCTAATCTCATCCTCTACCGATCAGGTTCTCACACGAGCAAATTCCCCACGTACGCACAAATGTGGAATTTCGGTAACGGGGTTGAGAGAAATTTCTCTCTTGCTGTCCCCGGTGACATCCTCACGAGCAATCCGGCATTCGCACCCCACACGGCAATCGTCGTCGAGATAAAACCGACCGGTCTCGATGTCATCGACGCGAACTTTGTCTCCGATGCCGGATCAAATCGAGAGGTCATCGGCCGCCACCTGATGTTGTTCACGGATCTCGACGGTGACGCGTTCGGTCTGTGGAAGGGAGTAAACTACTACTACGAACCGTACATTCCATAGAGCAAGGGGGGAAACGCTAGCGTTTCCCCCCTTTAATTTTCAAAAACCTTGGGATTCAAATTTAAACGTTGATATCATTCGATCTACAATCAATTTCGTGCTTACGTTAGTTTGTGAAGGATAGATATAAAATGGGCTTTCAATAATCATCAGACGGTCACCTTTTAAAATAAGAGCTCCGTATTCAGATCCCTGATCAAACTTCATCTCACCGCCATAGGCTTTTAAGCCTCCGATATTAAAAAACCTAATACTGTAATAGTTTTTAGCGTTTTTTGCTCTGAGAAATTTCTGTGGAAATAAATCAACGACTGACATAGTCCCATCGACTTTGATAATAGATACTCTTATTTCAGATGGATCATATTTTGCAGGATCGCAATTAGGACTTCGGTATAATCCTAGTACAAGTACAACTTCTTCACCTTCTCGATGTTGTTCTGGAGTATTACAAATGGAAATGTTATCCGGATATCTAAAACCAAATTTATCATTCTGATACGTTTCCCAGTCTGAAGGAACAGTAAAACGGCCTTGGGTGATATAGTAAACTCCACCAAGGACGACAACTGCAAGAAATAAAATACCAAGTTTTTTCATGGATTGAATTTTAGCACGCACTCAAATTTTATCAACAGGAAGCCTAGATAAAGAAATGTAGTCGCATTTTAGCTATGCCTTCTCCCAAGACGTCTGGATGATGAGTTCCCTTACAGTACAATTACTATCTCGAGAGTTGAGCTATTGCAGCCTGTAAAACTTGCCAACATATTTTCGCCGTATGATCATCTGGCTGAAACTGTGATAATACCTGACTATGAGGGTGGATATAATTTCTGAAATCCCTTAATGCGTGGCTAAATTTTTTAACATCATCACCTAAAAAACCGACTTCATGAGCGACATCGATGTAGCTCGTAAGTTTCCAATTTGGCAGTGGAAGTACTGATCCATCTCTCTTTGGTGCGGCGCTGGCGAGCATAAATTTAGAGGCATGCATACTAGACACCCCAAGTAGAATGCCTTCGAGAGTACTTCCGCAGAGAAAAATCGTAGCTAGAGGAGCTTTTACTGTTAAGCACTTGCGAATTTCATCTAGACGCAGATCAAGTATTTCGACTAGTAGTGGATCTAATCCAAGTCTTGCAAGAGAAATATCTTTAAACTCTCTGTTGAGTAACTCGTCTTCCGTTACGGTAGATTCTATCGTAACTCCATCTGTCCCTATTTTAATAACCTCGATAGTAGAATTATTTCGGATAACTTTATAGCCATCAAACATTAGATATTGGTTGAGCATGGCTATATGTTTATCTAGTTCATCAATCTTGCCGATAAAATTAATTGGTGAAAATAATTTCTTAATACAAGCATCGATCTTACCTTCATTATTAAGAGCATACAGTTTATCTTCTGTATAAACCCATCGAGACGGGAATCCTTGACCATAGGTATCATTGAATCCAAAATCTCTAAAAAAGTTAATCAGATTAGGACCAGAACGGTATTCGGTTTCTTCATTAATAAGTTCTCTTAACTTTTCAATTGTTTTTTGTTGAATCTTCATTTTTCTAATAACTTCTCAGCTCTCAAAGGAATGATATAAACTGTTTCAAGGAGATTTTCAACGATATCAAACGCTATATCTAACTCTACATCGGTTGCCACTTTTACTTCATGGGCCGCTTGATTACCTAATAAACGTGTGCGGTGTAAGACGCTTGCGCTTTTTTTTGTGAGAACTCCTTGCCTAACAAGGTCATCTATCTTTTTTTCGAGGTTTCTTCCTTTAGCGCTCTCTTGTGCACACACAGCTTCGATAAGAGCTCGAATTCCCACCCCAGCTAATACTTTTAGTTTTGTACAGAGAGCTGCATGAGTTTCTTTGTAAATCGTACGTACTTTTTCGGGAAGAATGTATTCGTCTTCGAGTTGAGAACGACCCATTAAGCGACTTGGATATATTTCTTCTTTTTCTGGATAAATTATCTCTCCTTTCTCATCTTCATCCATGGTATCAGAATCTGATGAACCTACTCGAAATGAAATCTGATCACACCCTGCACATTTTATGATTTCATAATCGTCCATGCCTTGAATATCTTCATTTCCCCAACGTAATTCTACCGATCCTAAGACTTTATGATTCGTTTTAGTATCGCAGCGACCACAGACAACCTCGCGTTCTTTATTTCTAGTCTCATCTAGAATAATTTTTTTATATTCTTTCATTGTCTTTTTAGCGAAAGCCCCACAAAATTGTGGGGCTTTCTAAGTTTTAACGTTTAGACCACTGAGGAGCTTTGCGTGCCTTCTTAAGCCCATACTTACGCCGTTCCTTTTCACGAGAATCGCGGGTGAGGTAGCCAGATTTTTTTAGCTTCTTGCGGAAGTTTGAATCAAAGTTTTCCAAAGCGCGAGCTAAGCCGTGGCGTAAAGCATCAGCTTGACCAGACATGCCGCCACCGCGCAGGATAGCCGTAACTTTAAAACGGCTTAATGATTTTAGTTTTCGGAAAGGCGCTTCAATGCGGGAAATAAGATTCTCATCATTGAAATAGTCGTAGTAATCTTTCCCGTTGACTGTAATCAAAGATTTATTTTCCAAAGCCGCATCAGTTGATTTCTTCGTATATAAACGGACCCGGGCGACCGACTCTTTGCGCCGGCCGACGGATTCATAATATCTTTCTTTGCCGCCGACTGTTTCTTCCTCTTCGGAAGGCATTACAAATTCAACATCATCGGCATCTTCTGTCTTTTCAGCCACTGGCATCGGGACGGGCGCTACTTCTTCCAGCGGCAATGTCGCGATTTCTTTTTCTTTCTCTTTTGCTGGTCCCTTACTGGACAAGCGGGTAGCTTTTGGCTTAGTAGCTTTTTTAGTAGGGGGCATGTTTATTTAAATTTCAGATTGCTGATTAATTTATCGCGCTGGCGATTATTAGGCAACATACCGTAAACGCTTTGGCGGATTACTTCTTTGGGCTGTTTAACCCACAAGGTCTTCAATGATCGCGTTTTCAAACCGCCCGGATAGCCGGAATAGTGGTGGTAGACTTTGGTATCCATTTTTGTGCCAACAAACTTGATCTTATCAATATTTTTGAGCACAACTTGGACATCCGGCATGATGTTATTCTGAAAGGCCGGCGAATCTTTGCCACGCAGTAAAGTCGCTACTTTTGAAGCGAGTCGGCCGAGAGATTGATTTGAAGCGTCGATTTCGTGGGTTTTCATATCTATTTACTGGTTGCTTGGTTTTCACCACCAGCTTGTTTTGTTAATTCAACAATTGCCATCTCTGAACCATCGCTTCGGCGGCGTTCAATACGAATCACACGCGTGTACCCGCCCTTAACCTCACTGAAGCGCGGACTAATGTCTTTCATTAATTTGTCTACGGCTTTGACGCCTAACCGAGTCTGAAGCAACCTCCGGCTGGCCAAGTTCTGCTTTTTGGCCATGGTAATCATTTTATCCATCGTCGTCGAAAGCATTTTAGCTTTAGATTTAGTGGTTGTGATTTTGCCATGGTCAATCAGCGCGGTGACGAGCGATTTTACCAGGGCTTCTCGCTGGCTGCGGACCCGACCGAATTTTGGCTTATTACCGCGTTTCATCCCGTACAAAGCAGTACAAACCAGGTGATAGTTCAGTACTGTTAATTTAAGGTTAATATTCTACATCATTTTCCCGTCTTTGCAAACCCGCCAGGGCTGCTTTGTACGGGATTCATGGTTCGTTTTATTATTCCTTCTCTACCTCGGCTGATTTAGATTTTCTAGTTTTCCTGACTTTAGCGACTTCCGGTTCTTTAATCTCAATCTGCGTAAGGACCGTAAAGTGATTTACCAGGATTTCGGCCGCATCCTTGAATGCTTGCTCGGGTGTAATAGCCCCGTCAGTTTCAATTTCCATCGTCACTTTATTGAAGTCGATCCTCTGACCAATACGGATATCTTCGACTTTAAAGTTAACGAGTCTTACGGGAGAGAAGATGGCATCGATGGCAATAACACCGATAGGCAATTTATCTTTCTGTTTCTGCTCAACTGGCACATAACCAATGCCTTTTTCAATAGTTAACTCGATATTTATATCGACTTTCTTACCCGTAATTGTAGCGATGTGCTGTTCGGGATTGATAACTTCCACATCCGGCGTCAGTTTAATATCGCCAGCGGTAATAACGCCTTCGCCTTTGGAGCTAAGCGTAACCGTGACTGGTCCGTCAGTAAACAGTTTGAACCTGGTCTTTTTGATATTAAGAATTACCTCAATAATATCTTCGAGTATCCCCGGTATTGTTGAGAATTCGTGGTCCACACCGTTGATCTTCACAGATGTGACCGCCGCACCCTCCAGCGAGGAGAACAACACGCGCCGCAATGGATTGGCGATCGTGGCGCCGTATCCCGGCATCAACGGCCCAATCTCAAAGACGGCTTTATTGCCGTCGCGGGATATTACTTTTACATCTTCTGGTAACTGGATCATATATGCGTATTGCGATCGATTGCGGTGGGAGGTTAGGAGGTAATATATCGGAAGCTCGCACAGCGCTCGGGCGCATTACAATTAATTATCGTGAATAATACTCAATGATAGACTGGATATCTTCAGTCCGAATGCCACTGTCGGCTACGGACGGCTTGGTTTTAACTGTGCCGGTGATTTTTTCTTTATCCAATATAATCCAGGCCGGCGCCTCGTATTTTTGAAACCACTGGGGCATCAGTGAGGCAAAAAACGGCGAGCGTTTACTGCCTTCCCGGATTGAAATCACATCGCCTTGCTTAGTAACATAAGACGGAATGTTTACTTTTTTACCGTTCACGAGGATATGGCCGTGATTAACGATCTGCCGAGCCTGGTCGCGGGATTGGCCAAAACCCATTCGGTAAACAACGTTATCTAAGCGGGTTTCCAGCGAGAGCATAATCGGTTCGTATGGCTCGGTTTTAGATTCCAAAGCGCGTTTTACGTAGGCTTTAAATTGTTTTTCCAAAAGTCGATAAATATTACGAACCTTCTGTTTGGCTTTCAACTGTTGGCCGAATTCTGATAATTTCTTGGGCCGGCTCTGGCCATGCATGCCTGGCGGATAGGGTTTCCGGGTCATCGCCGATTTTTGCGACAATGAACGCTCCCCTTTTAGGAAGAGTTTTTCACCGATGCGACGTTCAATTTTTTCTCGTGGTCCTAAATATCGTCCCATGCGAATTTTGTTAGGTGAGGAAGTGTAGCAACAGACAAACCTTTACTAAATTCCGCACCCGCCTAAATTTTGCTTTGCAAAACTTGGGCGGGTAAGTAATTATAGCTGTGCTCGTTCGTGTTACTCACTGCGCTCAGATACTTACTTAGACTCTTCGGGGCTTCTTAGCCTTAACACCGTTATGCGCTACCGGGGTTTCGTCCATGATGGATGTGACATTTAGACCAGTACCGGCCAAGCCTCGGATAGCTGATTCCCGGGCCGGGCCGATGCCCCTAACGACAATTTTAATATTGCTTAAATTATATTTCTTGGATTTCTCCACGACATCCTTGGCAACCATATTGGCGGCGTAAGGCGTGGATTTTTTAGTACCCTTAAAGCCGATTAATCCAGCCGATGACCAAGAGATGACATCGCCCTTTAAATCACTGATCGCGATCAGAGTATTATTGTATGAAACGCTGATATGAGCGATGCCATTGATAACCTGTTTTTTGCCGCTTTTCTTGGACGCCACCGGGCCAGCGGTTTGCTGGTCTCGGACTTCCGTCTCGCCTTTGGTGATAATTCGCTTTTTACCCATGAATTATGTCTTTTGGTCGGCAGTCTTACGGCCGGAACCCATCGTCTTGCGGACGTTGCCGCGAGTCGTGCGGGAATTTGTCTTTGTTCGGCCATGAATCGGCAAGCGCCGGGCATGCCGCGTACCCCGCCAGGTACCGATCGTCTTGTGATGATTTATATTTGCGCCAACTTCTTTACGCAAGTCACCCTCTAATTTATAATTCTGCTCGATAATCTTCTGAATTTTACTAAGTTCTTCGCCAGAAAGGTCTTTGGCAATTTTATTACCATCGATGCCCGCCGAACGGAGAATAATCTCGCTGGATTTCAAACCGATCCCATAGAGATACGGGAGCGAATAAAGAATCTTCTTATTATCGGGGATAGTTACACCGAAGATACGTGGCATGTTAGAAATTCTTATGAACGAAGTGAGTTAGTATTTCTTACACCGAGCACATAAAATTTATGTGCTCGGTTGACTATGTATTTCTGTACTCGTTTCACTGCGTTCAGATACATACTCAACCTTGTCTCTGTTTATGCTTCGGATTCGTGCACAAACAATATAGGCGTCGTTTTCGCTTGACTAACTTGCATTTATTACACATCTTTTTTACAGCTGCTCTGACTTTCATAGTAATTTTCTCAGTGGAGATGCGCTAGCAGATGAGCTGCTAGAAAATACGCACCCGCCTAAATTTTGCTCACCAGCAAAACTTGGGCGGGTAAATATTGGCAACTATTTAGTAGCGGTACACGATCCGTCCGCGAGTACCATCGGGGCTAAGTTCGATAGCGACTCGGTCACCCAGCATGACTTTAATGTAATGCAGTCTCATCTTGCCGGCCAAATACGCAAGGATGAGCCTCCCGTCTTCTAGTTCAACTCTAAAGTTTGTATCGGGAAGGGCTTCGATGACTACGCCGTTAATTTTCGGTTTCTGCTCTTTGCTCAAAATGAGTCCGCTAAAATAAAAACACTCTCACATACAGGGAATACCCGTAGTGAGCTCAAGTAGATTAACAAACCTTCGGTGAAATGTCAATCTATTGATATTCAAGCTGAATCTGGACTTTTTCCTTCTTTTTTGGCACTTTTTTCACCCAAAACGGCGAGAGGAGGACCTTGGCTTCCGCCACGCCTTCGGCCTGTTTTAAATAACCTACGATGTCGCCTTCTCCTTTGCCTAATAAGTCTTCGATAATCCGACCGGTGTTAATCTGGCCGTAGCCGTTGCCAACGAGCTTTAGTGTCAGCTCCAACACACCCCGAGATTCATTCATATTGGTCGCCTTATACTGCAGGTCGAGTTTATCCGGCACCACCGTTAAGCCATAATTCTTTTCAATATACTGTTTTACCAGTGACCAAAGATCGTCTTCTTTGAAGCCCATCGTTTTTAGCTGTCCTTTCATAGTCACCGTCAATACCTCGGCAGGCTGATCAACCAAAGTCGAGGCTATGGTTTCAAGGATTATGACATCGGCTGTATCGGCGATTTTAAGGCCGGAGGCTTCTTGATTGAGCGCTTCTTTGATCTCCTCTTGAAGTTTTTGGGTGACAATTTCCTTAGCTTTAGCTAAATCTTCTTCGGTAACAATTTTAGTTTTGCCGCTGCTGCCGTCCTTCATTACCACGGTTGATTCGGCAGAAAATTTCTGATACCTAGCCGTGTCGCCTTTTTCTTTGAAGGCCGGGATAGTGAATTTAGCCGGGCCAATATTATATGTATCGCTGGCTTTGTCGGCGATTACTTCTACTTCCACGGCGCCGGGCGTGGTACCGCTCATTCCCGGTACCACTACATTCCTAAGTGTCCGAAAAATTAATCCTTCGGGAGATTCCAGGCGGGTAGTGGCGATTAATGTCTGGGGCGCCGCGCCCAGGGCATTATAGATCGTAACTTTGCCTTTGGCTTTCTGGGCCACATCCCGTTCACCAGTCGTCACAAATTCCTGCGTCACGGATTTGTCTACCGTAAATAACTGGCCGGGGATTTTGCCGAAAGTGACATCAATAGTTGCAAACTGATTTGAAACATTGGCGCTCATTTCCAGATCTATTTTTTTTGAAAACGGCATAATCACAACTTGGGCATTGCCGGCGAACATATAAACAGCGCCGCTGCCGGCGATGAGTGCCAGTGCCACGAAAGTCGCCAGGATTCGGTGTGGGCGGCGAGGACGAACGATTGGGACTTGTGTTTTCTGTATGTTAAACGCGGATTTTGGCGGAAAAATCCGCGACCAGAGTGATGGGCGTTCGTCGGGCTTTCGAATTCCAGTCCACATTGTTTCACCCTCGGTAAACTGCTCCTGCTGCCAGACCTTGGCAATATCTTCAATCTTATCTTTCTTAAGATTACTCCGGCGGATACCTAGCTTCACGAGCTTATCATCGTTTTTTTGGACCCGTACGTTGCGGCCATCATTAGCAACATTAACCATGCCATCCAACCGGCCCGTGCCAGTAAATGTAGCCACGGGTTCCTCAGTCTCATTTTCACTAGTTAGGTCGCTCGTATCTTGAATGGGTTCTTCTTTAATAAGTTCTTCGTCTTCTTTTTCTTCTAGACCAGCATTTTCTTTTGTATCCGTATCTTCAGCCGAAAATGCGTCCTCATCAGCAACATCGGCCGCTGCGCCGACTTCATCATGTTCGAGCGCTTCTTCCTGATCAATATCTTTACCTTCGATTTTTTCCCCTTCATCGTCTAATATTCCCATCGTCTCATCAGAGGTTGTGTGCGGATCAATGACTCCACTGTCATCGGGAATCACATCAGTATCAGTATCGTCAGCTCGAGCGAAAACTGGCACGACTGGTTCGGGATGATTGATGGGGATTTTTTTCTTGGGCGCACGAGGCGAGCTGCTTTTGTTTTGCAGAATTTCAAAGTCATATTGCTGAGCCATTGAATTAATGTCCGCGTTGGCCGACATGAGCGAGATTTTTTTCCCCTGTTGATCGGCTTCGGCTTTAATCTGCTGGAACTGATCCTCCGAATTGAAAACTTTATTTTTTTTCGGCAGAATAAAAATTACTTCTTCGGCGGCCGTATTTTTGAAAAGATCAAAAATTTCTTCGAATGAGTCATCTTTTACGACGTTTATAATCTTGGTAGCTGTCATTTGAGAAGGCCGATAATTACAGTTGTGAGTATAGCATACGTACCATCAGAGCAATACATACTATGTGGATACCGCGTTTATAACCTATATAGCAAACTTTTATAAAGTAATACCTGGTTACTTACAATAACAAAAAGGTATATATTGACCTGCCTAAATTTTATGACAGGCTAAAACTTCAGCAGGTTGACTCTTCTATAATTTTATGATATGATTGTACGAGTCACGAGGCAATAATGCCTCCCCCAACAATCGAGGTGTCTGTCCAATGTGGAGAGAAACCGTAAAAGCGATCGAGGCCGTCATCGATCCCGCTATACCACTGGGACTATGGCCGGTGTGCCTGTTGCTCATGATCGCAGCGGTGATCGTGCTCCAGAAACTGCTTCGAACCTGCGAGCGGATCAAGCCGGCCAAGACAAAGCTGCCGAAGATCGATGGCGACAACACCCCAGAAGACTGGAACGTCGACTCTCATAGCTTGGGTATCGACTAAAAATCGATGTTCCTCAATGTTCCCAAGCGCCCGCCCTCTCCCACACGAGAGGGCGTTGTACTTTTAATGAATGATCGGGTAATATTCCGACAGCAGTCATACCTCAATACCATGAAAAAAGAATTTAAAATAAAATCTAGGAATATATACGATGATAATAAGGTATTTAAAGTAAGCCGATCAGGCCTTGAATTATTTGTTGAGTGTCCCCGCTGTTTCTATTTAAATAATCGTCTTGGTATCCGTCGACCATCTGGTCCCCCATTCAATATCAACAAAGCTGTTGATACACTCCTTAAAAAAGAGTTTGATATCCATCGCGTTAAAAAGAGCCAACATCCACTGATGGCCGAATACGGTATTGATGCCGTTCCATTTCAACATGAGCTCATGGATGAATGGCGGGAAAACTTTAAGGGCGTGCAATATCATCACGAACCGACGAATCTTCTTATTACAGGCGCCGTTGATGATATTTGGATAAATAAGAAAAAAGAATTAATAGTCGTGGACTATAAAGCCACGGCCAAAGATGGTGAAATAACCCTTGATGCTGAATGGCAAATGGGCTATAAGCGTCAGATGGAAGTTTATCAATGGCTGCTCCGTCGGCTAGGTTTTAAAGTTTCGAGTGTCGGATATTTTGTATATTGCAATGGCCGCACGGATAAAGATGCATTTGATGGCAAAGTCGAATTTGATGTGGAGGTTCTACCCTATGAGGGCAATGACGATTGGGTTGAAGGTGTAATCCGCCAAGTTAAAGAGTGCTTACAAAGCGACTCTATACCGCCAGCAGTTACTGATTGTGAGTTCTGCGGCTATGTAAACGCACAGCGGAATATATAGATTTTTACGATTCTACTGAAGATTGACTTAGTGTCTCGAAAGGTATATAATATGGATAGTGAGCATACGCAACGTATGCTTTGTACATTGAGAGGTGATGCATGTCCAAATGTGGCGTCCTGCAAGGAAGCAGGGTGAATGCGCAGGGTAGAACCGGTCGTCATCTCGTACACCGGGAGCTCATCCGGCTGGCCCGCCGCGAAGTCCTCACGGTGGGCGATCTGGACGTCGACGACCAACCCGTGCTGGAGTTCAACGAAGAGAAGCTCGATTGGCAGGCACGCCAATGGTTGGATAACCAGCCCCGGTTGCCCGACTTTCCCCTCCTGGCCATGCTCCCGGCGATCTACTCGCCGACGAAGCTGCACCGCGAGGCGGACTGCCCGGAAACCATTCTGGCCATGTCCCCCGCCGAGCTCGAGAGGTTCTACGAGCAGTGGCTCGGTGAGCTGCTGCCTCCAAACCCCGAAGACGCGATGGTGGCCGGCCAGACCGTCGAGCTTAAGTGCCATGCGGTGGCGAAACGGGCGCGGAGGGTACAGCTCTGCAAACCCAGGTGCTGCCACGGCGGCCACAAGCCGCTGGCCACACTCGAGGAGCGTCCGGTGATGCTCAACGCTCCCACGGTGCCGCCGAAGACCTGGCGACACTGACGTCCATCACCTCACGCACTAACGTCCACGGAGAGACCCCTCTCTCCGTGGACGTTTTAATTTACAAACCCCTTAAATACTTACGAATAATCTCGCCTACCTCATTTTCATCTTTGGTATTCATTAACTGTGTCCGTAAATCCTTAGCTCCATCCCATCCGGAAACGTATATTTTATAAAATTTCTTCATTAGGTTAAAACTTTTAAAATCTCCCCAGAGTTCCTTGAAATAGACAGTATGTTTCAAAAGCAAAGACAGTCGCTCGCTGATTGAAACAGTCTCCGGGTTAATCTTACTGTCGAATAGCCAGGGATTTTGAAAGATTCCCCGGCCGACCATGATTCCATCAAGATTAAATTCTCTTGCCTTACTAATTCCGTCCTCACGGCTTAAGACATCCCCGTTGCCGATAACAAGCGTGCCGTATGCTTTTGCTATAGAGGCTGCCTCACTTATCGCATCCCAATGGACAGGCACTTTAGACATTTCTTTCATCGTTCGGCCATGAACTGCCAGGACGGGAATTTTTGTTTCAAGCAAAGTCCGCATCCACTCAAGATCAATATTGGCATATCCCAACCGCGTTTTTACCGAAACTGGCAAGGAACCGGCACCCTCTTTGGCAGCGGTAATGATTTCTTGAGCTAGTTCCGGTGTTTTTAAAAGACCGATACCAGCGCCCTGCTTAACGACCTTCCGGTCGGGGCAGCCCATATTTATATCCACGCCGTCAAAGCCAAGCTCTCGCGCTAGTTGCGCGCATTTGAAAAAGTTTTCCGGCTTCGACCCAAAAAACTGCGCCACGATCGGGTGCTCGGCATCGGTATAAACAAGATCCTTAATTAATCTTTCCCGGCCAGCTGATACTAGGCCGTCCGCCGAAATAAATTCTGTGTAAAAAACATCGGGTCGGCCGCACTCGACGATGATTTTTCGAAAAGCCGCGTCAGTAACGTCGGCCATCGGCGCCAAAACAAAAAAAGGCCGCCGTAATTTTTCCCAGAAGCCATAATTCATATCAGGCAAGATTCGTCTTTTGCTTCGTAACTGCATTTACCACTAGAAGTCGTGAACCAAGTTCTTGGTCATTAAGAGTGACTTTAATTTCATACGTGCCCGGTGCGGGAAAAGTGAAATTTTCAAAGTTAGCAATCACCTGAAAGGGCGAAGAGGTAATGTTAACCTGAATATCGCTGCGAATGAGGTCAGTACCCTCACTATTAATAATCCTGGTCTGTAAATTGTGCATGCCCAGCACATCAGCATCGAAATTCACAACCAACGCAAATCGCCGGTAAGTAAGCGGAAACTGTTCGGCATGCATCATCGTAAAAATCCCAATCAAATTAAGATTATTAGTGCCAGCAGTTAAGAACGCCTGGTCGCAGATGATGATAAAATTTGATTTGATATTCATAAGATATACCCGCCGCCTACACGTACGCACTACTGTGCTTTAGTACTTCTTCGCTCTCGCTCGGTCGCTGTCTTGGGCACTGCGTTCGCCTTCGCTCACTTGTTTACTCAACCGTCGCTCGAATCCGCCGCACACCAGCACTAACCGCTTCTTCTTTGGTAATCTTTAACTTGCCAATCACGCCAGTCCGTTCAACGTGTGGTCCGCCACAGAACTCTTTAGAAAAATTTCCCACGGAATAAACATCGACCTTTTCGGGATATTTAATCTTAAAAAAATGAAGAGCGCCAGTTTTCTTAGCTTCATCTTGGGGTAATGTTACTTTTGTGACTAGTAAGTCTTGCTCAATAACTTCATTCACTAGTTGTTCGATTTTAGTTACTTCTTCATCGGTCATTTTGCGTGTGAAAGAAAAATCAAAACGCAATCGTTCGGCGGTAATATCCGAACCAGCCTGGGTCACTTGATCACCCAATACTTTTCGTAAAGCTGCTTGTAGTAGGTGCGTTGCCGTGTGTAAACGGGTGACTTTTTTCAATTCTTCTTCATTGGCCGCCCTTAATTCCCCTGTATCGAGCAGAAGACCGTGCCCGCCAAATTTCTTTTCGGCTCCCGCGCGGGATTTCTCTTGATGTTTTTTAAATTCTTCATCAAAATCCTTACGATTCAGGTTAGCTGCCTTTTCTTTCGCAATATCTTTAATCACCTCATAAGGCAGCCCGAAACTTTCATACAATCTAAAAGCGGCAGAAGCATTGATGTCTTTAAGCTTATCAATTTCTTTAAGGCCTTGAGTAACTGTTTTACTGAATCTGTTTTCTTCTTCTTGCACTACACCGATAATAGTTTTCTTATCCAGATTAGGATAGAACTCATTATAATGATCCACGATAATTTGAAATGGTTCGATGATTGATTTGTGAACTGCTCCCAGCGGCAACATGAGTCTTCTAAGTAATCTGCGCAAAACATAGCCTTGATCTTTATTGGATGGCTGGACGCCATCAGCAATAAGAAACGCGCAAGCGCGGGCATGGTCGGCTATAACACGCTGTTCCCGAGTACCTAAAGATGAGAGCGCTTGAGTGATGGGGGTAAATAGATCAGTTTCAAAAATTGTTGATTTCTTTTGGGATACCATTGCCAAGCGTTCTAAGCCCATACCGGTATCAATGCCGGGAATTTTGATAAGTTCAAGCTTGGTATCTTTCTGCTGATAGTATTGATTAAAAACAATATTCCAAACTTCCAGACCGTCGACATAAATTTCCGTGGTTGGGCCACAGGGGCCTTCGTCGCCCGTCGGTCCCCAAAAATTGTCAGCCCGCCCGGATTTTCTTACTTCAATATTTTCATCGATTGATTTCCAAATTTCTTCTGATTCCTTATCAGTAGGCACATCTCCCTCGCCCCCAAAGACTGAAACATAATCAATTTCCAGTCCCATCTCTTTAGTAATGAACTCATATGCATAAGCGATAGCTTCTTTCTTAAAATAGCCGCCGAAGGAGAAGTTGCCTAGCATTTCAAAGAATGTCAGATGGCTTTCATCGCCCACTTCATCAATATCAGATGTTCGGATGCATTTTTGGATAGAAACGACATTCTTAGATGGTGCCAGTTCCGGTTGGGTGTAATACGGCTTGAATTGCTGCATACCGGCTGTGGTGAAAAGCACCGACGGATCATCGGGCAACAGCGAGGACGAGGGTACAACTACGTGTCCCCGCTTTACAAAAAAATCGAGAAATTTCTGGCGGATCTCCGAATGCGTCACGGTAGTACTACTTTATCAGAAAAATGTGCTTTTTCAATCATCTGGAAATAATCAGTAAAATACGATATAATGTCTGGGTTTAATGGGGACTATGGTGAAACGGTTATCACAGCACTCTGTGGCAGTGCGGTTACGGGTTCGATTCCCGTTAGTCCCCCATCTGAGAGTTTTTTGTTACTTACTGCAGAAATTACGGCTGGAGGATATCTTCTGTTCTTCCGTAAATCGATATAATCACGCTTTTGATAGTCGAGAATTGTTTGAGTGTTTGGCTGATCTGGGCTCGGATAGCCGTCACACGGCAAGAACCGCCCACACCTGCTTGTAATGACTCGGTAAAATCTGCGGTAGCAGTGCCGCTTCGGAGGATCAGGGAACTAAGTTGTACATTATCGGGTAAGCTAGTGTAATAACCTGCCTGTTTTTCTGAATTAGTCGGACCCTTTAAAAGCTCTGTAAGAGAAATGTAGGCCGGTTCGTTAGTCTGGATAACCGTGCGTTTTAGGGCTGACATGGTGGTGCAGTCATTCTCTGTCACGCCAGTTTTACCAAAGAATACTTTCAGCGTGGTGGTTTGTTGCGTGCTTAACTTAACAGGAACGCGAACTAAGTTTGTTATCGATCCGTCTTTAGCAGAATATTCAAATACCTCAATGATTAGATCACGGGGTGTTTCGACAGGTATCGGAATCTTTACAGAAAAATTACGCCAACCATCATTATCGGGTGCTCCAGCCTGACCCATAGACTGGAACCAAATTTTTCCGCTAGCATCGCGCAGGGCATACTGGAAAACACCTTCAAAAACACGAGCTTTGCCGGTCAAAGTAATCGGGTTAGCTACCGCAGAATTTACCTTAGGTGATGTGATAACAATATTCTGTGCGGTGGGTGTGGCAGAAATACTGGGCACCGAGGAGTTTGGCGATTCAGTTTCATCAGGGATGTTTGATTCAGACGGCGCTTGAGCCGACTCACGATTTACGAGCAAAACTCCCAGAATAAGGATAATTGCGACAGTGAGTCCGATTTGGAGGGGTCTTTTCATAATGAAGCAGGCTTAAAATACGCACATACTATATAATATTTTGCAAAAAAAATCAACCCCACCAAACGTATCCAGTGAAATTAAAAAATCACGTAACTATCTGTTACAAACCGAAGATAATCCTAAATAGAAAGCCGAGAGATGAGTGCTGGCGCCAGGATTGCCTTAACGGTACTGGCGATGATACGACATTTTCAATGGCTATAGTCTGCTCAAAACACTGTCTTATGATTGAATCGAGATTTTCATCCGACTGAATGCTCCCATCAGCAATTTTATCAGTAGTTACCCTACCAACGGCAAGCTCAAGACATTCTCGCAGGGCAATGGGTAAATTAGGTCTATTGGAAATCTCCTGACCGCCTTCTAAGGTGGACTTTTGAACGGCGCCGACGGCACTCTCGTTAATTAATTCTGCAGTATTAACATCATACGCAGCAACTGGTTTATTACTAAAAATTGGCGCTGACTCCACGCGTAAATAATGATGCGACAGATATCCGCCCACGACAATAACGCCGATGAGGCAACTGACGACCACCTCGTAAGCGTCGAGGTGTTTAGAATTTCTACTTGATTCCATGACTTAATTATAGATCAAATTCTTTCATTATCGAAATCTGTTATCAACAAAAAGCAGTCACACGTCAACATAACTTTACTAAAGTCGATTATGATGTTAAAATTTTTCGGTATTTGCTCTCGTAAGCCCTTGTAGTTTAATGGATAAAACTGCGGACTTCTAAGCCGCTAATGGAGGTTCGATTCCTCCCGAGGGCACATGGGTGATATAAGATTAAAGACGATTAGAACCGCATTGAAAAGGGCGGGTGTGGTGCGAAAGCAACATGTTATCTTAAAGAGTGGGATTACATCGCCATTCTATTTCGACATTAAAAAAGCATATGGCAATCCTTCGCTGATAAAGTCGATTGCGGAATACATGGCTCGCTCAACCGGAAAGAATGTTACCTGTGTTGCGGGTACTGGTTATGGAGGATTACCAATCGCAGTTGCTGTGGCAGGTTTGCTTAAAAGTAATCTGGCCCTGGTGCGAGAAATTCCGAAGAAACACGGGACGAGCGCATGGATTGATGGCTATGTTCCCACAAAACATGACAGGGTTTTAATAGTTGATGATGTGATAACGAGCGGCGGAAGCATTAAGAAAACTATTGGTGTTATCAAAAAGACCGGCGCTAAAGTCATTGAGTGCCAGGTAATAGTTAACCGCTCGGTAAAACTGCCAGATTTAAAAATACCAATCAAGTATGTCATAAACGCAGATGAGTTAGTATAATCGGAGCGGCGTATGACGGTGGTACGCGTGCTTTGGGAGCACGTTGACCGGGTTCGACTCCCGGCGCTCCGACAAGAAAAAAGTTAGGCAGGTGAGGAGCATGTAGACTGGGTTCGATTCCCAGCAGCCCGACTGAACGAAGTGAAGGAGGGATGATTTGCAGTTGAGGAACGAAGGTGACGAAATGCCCAGGACAGCGACCGAGCGTAGAGCGAGGAAGTACTAAAGCACAGAAGTGTGTATGTGCAGGCGTGGTGCCCGACAACGTTTAGCTTATCCTCGCAGCAATTCATAAACGTGGTTTATGAGGAAGGAAATTCTCTTTCCCAATATTTTTTGAATAGTGTCCGAAACCCAGAATCCTCTGTTTGCTCCTAAAAATTCAGATAGGTCATTTGTGGCAGGATCAACGATCCTTCTTGCCATATAGTCTCCGCAATAAGCAGCCCAGTTCAAACCGGCACACCCCATGGCATACTGGATAGATTTATTGTTCTTATCATAGTCGACGATAGGTATGAGATCCTTTGTCACGTCGATCATGCCTGACCAATAGGAGTTAAACTCGACATCTTTGATCGCTGGGAAGGCCGTCTTAAGCTTTCTAATGAATGAGGAGATAACTCGGGGCGAATGATGATGATACGGCAAATATGCCGTCCAAGGCGAAGAGCCACCGATAATAATTCTGTTGCCGGTAACCGGACGATAATGTATGTAATCCCAGCGCGTATCCCAACACATGAGCTCTTCAGCGGGAAACATACTCTTCATCTCCTCGCTGCTCAGTGGTTCGCTTACTGCTACGTACGTTTGGATATGGTAATATTTTTTCGAAAAATCCTCATGAAACTCTGTCTTCATCTTGTCTATGCAAACAAGAATATCCTTTGCCGCCACAGAACCCAGATGCGTTTTTGCGGTACTGCGTTCTAGTGTTTGGACTTCGCTATCCTCATAAATTTTAACTCCTTTTGCCAGGAGCAATTTTTTCATTTCCTGACAGTATGCAAATGAATTTATTCCGTAAGAGCCGGGATACTTCAATCCTTTTAGATACCCATTTCCTGGATGCACTTTCTTGAGTTGAGCTTTATTTAAAAGCTGGAAAGGAAGGCCGTTCTCCTCTCGTACCTCTGCTTCTTCTAAGATGGTGGCGTTATGAGAAGTTTTACTTGAAAAATAAAGAGAGCCTTGCTTCCTTAGATCGCAGTTTAAATTATTGTCTCTAATATTATTAAGGATAAGATCGACTCCCTGAATTGGGATCCCATTGATTTCTTTTGCCTTTTCTTTGCCATAACGCTGGATTAATTTTTGAAAATCTTCCTCGCTTTCCGGGGTTAAAAATCCAGCACTTTGCCCCGAGGAGCTACCACCAACGATGCTCTTTTCAAGAAGAACAACTTCTTTTCCCGACAGAATGAGTCGCAATGCTGCATGTAAACCAGTCACTCCGCCTCCGATCACGAGACAGTCAGTCGTAATATTTTCTTTGAGCGAAGGACAGTGCGATATATCTACCTCCGGAGAGCCTGTTTGTAGCCAATTTTCATAAAACATAGGTAGGCTCATCATACTCAATCTGGAAAACCGGCGCAAACCGTGCTATACTCCTCCCCACAACCATCCGTCGCTAGAAAGCGGTCTGCCCGCCTAAGTTTTGCGGATGGCAAAAGTTAGGCGGGATTGGTATACCGGTATTACGCCACCCTTCCAAGGTGGAGGCACGGGTTCGATTCCCGTATCCCGCTCCAAGATTAGACTTTCGGATTTTTGACCGATGATTATCGATAGTGCTATGTCGCGTAAAGAGGCGTTTTTAAATCTCTCGCCGGATTGTCCGCGAGAAATTATTAATGCCCAAACGCTGGTTAATGTTGAATACTACGGGCCGGATGGCGAACTTCATCGTGGCCAGATCGTGATTGATAAGCGCCTCGCCAATGACGTGCGGGCAGTTTTTACACTGATGAACGAAATAAAATTCCCAATTGAAAGGGCTGTGCCCGCGGCGGATCCGGAATTTTTCAAGAACAACAAATGGGACGATGAAATTTTAATGGATAAAAACATAACCTCTTCTTTTAACTACCGCACCATCGCTGGACTTAAAAAACTATCCAACCATGCCAGGGGTCGAGCGATTGATATTAATCCACGTTTAAATCCCTACATCCATAAAGGTATCACGGAACCCTCCGGTGCTTCGTATGACACATCTCGTTCCGGAACATTAACTTCTGAACACCCCGTCGTGCTTAAATTCAAAGCACTAGGATGGAAATGGGGCGGCGATTGGGAACCTCTGAAGGACTATCAACACTTTGAGAAAGATTGACGAATGACATAAAACGGGTATAATAAATTCATTGAAAAGTAGATGATTGCGAAAGGGGTCTCAAGGGGAGATCCCGCAACCGGAGGTGTCATGAATCTGAACCTCGTGGACGGAGAGAATGAGCCATCAGGTGAGCACGGGAGCATCGTCAGCGGCGTGATGGGTATGGAAACTTTCCCACAGACTCGCCTCACCTCGGAGATGATCAGGGACGGATGGAGACTGTTCAGAGCAGCGACGTGCTCCCTCTGCGGCGCCATCGCGATGTGGAATCCGCGCGTCCCCAACGCGCTCAGCTGTACCCAGGTCAGCTGTCCTTCTCTCGGACAGACTCCCGAGCAGAACCAAGCGCTCTTCAAGGAACGGTTGGTGGTCACCCACTAGAATTCCGGATCGGGAGGAAGCGTGCGCATACCGCTTCCTCCCACCTCTTTCGCAATTTTTTACAATATAAAAACCCCGCGAGGGGTTTTTATATTTGATAAAGCGCGCGTTTTATCAAGACTATTTGACTGCTTCTTTCAATACCTTAGCTGGCGTAAAACGTAATTTCTTTGAAGCTGCGATCTGAATCGTCTCCCCGGTGCGAGGATTGCGACCTTCGCGCGCTTTCCGGTCTGCCACTTTAAAAATACCAAATCCACTTAAATTAATCTTATCACCCTTACGAAGGTGCGCCGTCATCATTTCAATAAAGGTTTCAAGCCACATGACGCCATCCTTCTTTGATGCGCCCATTTTTTCAGCTAAATCCTGGGCTACTTGGTTCTTTTTTACTGTTTCCATATGCACCCCCTTTCAATACTCGGAGGGGGCTTCGGCCATTAGGATGGCCTTGCCACCCTTCCGACCTCGCTCGCAACGCTGCCGTAGACGCAGCTGCTCGCTCCTGCCTCCCCTGATTTAATTTTTACTTTTCGCGTATTACCTAATTAACTAAAGACCATTGTGTAGGTTTTACTTGGTTTTTGCAATAGGCCTGTGGAAAACTCAAACTCTAGGCTTTTCGCAATAATTTTACCGGGCATACTCGATCGCTCGCGTTTCCCTGATAACATTTACCTTGATTTCTCCGGGATATTTCATTTCTGACTCGATTTTCTTCGCAATTTCGCGGGCGAGCTGCATGGCAGTGAGATCGTCAATTTTGGCGGGGGTAACAAAAATGCGCAATTCACGGCCGGCCTGAATAGCGTAAGATTTCTCGACGCCATCGAATGATCCCGCAATTCTTTCCAGATCTTCCAAACGTTTCAGGTAGATTTCAACACTATCGCGCCGGGCACCGGGCCGGGCAGCCGAAATAGCGTCAGCAGCCTGGACGATTCGAGATTCCAGCGTGGAATATGGATATTCTTCGTGATGGGACTCCATGGCCCGAATGACCCTTTCATCCACCGCAAATTTCTGAAGAATCTTTCGGCCAATCTCAACGTGAGTCCCCTGAACCTCGTGATCGACTGCTTTGCCAATGTCGTGGAAAAGCGCGCCTTTCTTAGAAATCTGCACGTCGGCGCCAATTTCGGCGGCTAGCATGCCGGAAACATGGGCCATTTCAATCGAGTGGACTAAGACGTTTTGACCGAAACTTGTCCGGAATGCCAATCGGCCCAATAAATAAACAAGTTTGGGATCAACGATGCCGACACCGGTTTCAAATAGTGCTGCCTCGCCCGCTTCTTTGATTTTCTCATTAATCTCAAGTTTGGCCTTTTCCACCATTTCTTCGATCTTCGTGGGATGAATCCGGCCATCGGCAATGAGTTTATCTAGGGCAAGTTTAGCAATCTGTCGACGAACGGGATCAAAGCCGGATACCACCAGCGTACCCGGCGTATCATCGACGATAAGGTCTACGCCCGTCAGTCTTTCGATTGTCTTGATATTTCTGCCCTCTTTACCGATAATTTTGCCTTTTAGCTCGTCCGACGGCAGGTTAACGATCGTGGTTGTGGCATCGGCGATATGGGAACCGGCGTACCGCTGAATCGACATAGTTAAGATTTCTCTCGCCTTTTTGTCGATTTCCTCACGATTGTCAGATTCAAGCTTGCGAAGATGCTGATAGAGATCTTCGCGATATTCTTCTTGGGATTTCTTATACAACTCCTCCTTGGCTTGCTCCCGGCTAAGTGACGTGATCCGCTCTAATTCGTGAAGCTGGTGTTCGCGGCCAAGTTCAAGTTCTTCTTTGATTTTAATTAGTTCTTCAGCCTTCGATTTTAAAACGGTTTTCTCTTGGCCAAGTTCCTTACCTTTCTCCTCAAGATCATTTTCTTTCCTGGTTAAGAGATTCTCGATTTTAGCGAGTTGGTCCCGCCGCTCTTTCTCATCCTTTTTGGCGTCTTCTAAAATTTTAAGAGCCTTGTTTTTAGCTTCAAGGAGGATATCCTGCGACTTTGATTTTGATTCTGCTAAGAGTTCCTGGGCGCGGGTTTCTGCCTGGGCAGCTTTCCTACTGGCAAAAAATTTGCGGCCGGTGTAACCTACTCCAATGCCGAGAATTAACGCTAAAATCCCTGCTGTCAGCAGGGTTACTGTTATAACCATGATAAGGGAAAGTTAAGTACATCTCTCTGCGTCCCCACTCGTACCTCGAGGAACCGGGGCGACTAGATTATTACTGAACTGATGTTAAAGGAATCTTGACTAGTACTAATGTATATGACTCGGAGATTTTATGCAAACCCGCTCAAATTTTAAGAGGGCTCGTCCGAGAACGAGCCCTCAATGTGGGTTTGCCGCGCACAACTCTGGGTGGGATGTAAAAATGAACTTTTCAGCGATGTCTGGTTATGCGTGGCGGTATCGCCGGCGGCATCCTACTTGCGCTGGGGCTTGGCCACCTGCTGGGTCGGCTGGGGCCTCGCGAGGTTGGCGGGCGGGAGGGCGATGTTGAATCGGCACGTGAAACTTTCGACTCGTCTCATGTCACGCTCCTTAGGTTGGAGGGACTGCTTCTGGCATAGCATACACCCTGCCGCAGGGAGCGTCAACATTGTGACGAATGAAGATATTGGTATACAATAATCAATACTATGCGACCATTAGTCCTTGTAATCCTTGATGGTTGGGGACACTCCACTCAAAATGTCGGTAACGCCATCGCTAACGCCCGTAAACCGACAATGGATGCGATCCAACAGAATTTCCCGGCTCTGACCCTTCAAGCTTCGGGAAATGCCGTGGGCCTGGCTTGGGGTGAAACCGGTAACAGCGAAGTCGGCCATCTTACCATTGGCGCTGGTAGGACTGTTTTTCAATATTCCACTCGGATTTCTAAAGCAATTGAGGTGGGCGATTTTTTCCAAAATCCGGCCCTCTTGAGCGCGACTGCGCACGCCCGAGATAATAAATCAGCGCTGAACATTATCGGCTTGCTTGGTTCGGGTACCGTTCATTCAAGGTTTGATCACCTGATTGCCCTTTTGAAGCTGGCTCGGCAGCAAGGACTACCAAAAGTTAATCTTCATCTTTTTGCTGATGGTCGAGATTCCGGCCTTAAAGAGCTTCCCTCACATCTGGTAAAGCTCCAAAACGAAATAGATCTGCTTAAAACCGGAACGCTGGCTACCCTTATCGGCCGAAATGACGCTATGGATCGGGATAATAACTGGGATAAAACGCAACGGGCTTTTGAATTGATTATTGCTGGTAAAGGTACGAGTACGGTTGATCTATCAGCCACCATAAACCAACATTACGGGGGCGGCTTTGATGATTCGAGCTTGCCACCGCTTCTTGTGAATCCGGGAGGTACTATTAAAGAGAACGATTCTATTATTTTCTTTAATTTTCGCGAAGACAGCGTGCGGCAAATTGCTCGGGCTTTTCTAGACCCAGGATTAAATGCTTTTCCCCGCGCCCTGCCAAAAAATCTTTTTGTGACGCTGATGACCCAATATTTCGAAGATCCGTCACTAAACCTACACGTGGCTTTCCCGCCGCCGGAAGTTAATAATGGCCTAGCGGAAATATTGAGTACCGGGGGCAAGCGCCAGCTTCATACCGCCGAGACAAATAAATATGCCCACGTGACTTATTTTTTTAATTGCTTGCGGAATGTTCCCTACGAAGGCGAGGAAGACTTTTTAATTGAATCATTAAAAACCACTGTCAATCATCCAGAAATGCGAGCCAAAGAAATTACTGAAAAGTGCGTCCTAGAGCTCAATCGCGATATTTATGATTTTATGGTTATGAATCTGGCGAATGCTGATGTCCTTTCTCACCTGGGCAATTTAGAAAATACCGTTCAGGGTGTTCAGCATGTTGATGAAGCGCTCGGTAAAATCTATGAAGCTGTTTGGGCAAAAGATGGCATACTTATTATTACGGCCGATCACGGCAACGCTGAATCACTGATTTATAAAGGCACCGGTGAAGCGGAAACAAAACACAATCTCAATCCGGTACCACTCTATGTTGTTGCTCGGGAATTTCAACGGCCGCGAAGCCAAGAAGAGGTATTCGCGGCGATGGAAAAACCAAAAGGCCTCATTTCGGACATTGCCCCCACTATTTTAGAACTAATGCAGATGTCAATTCCCGCTGATATGACAGGAACCAGTCTAGTGAACTTACTTTCTTAATTCCATCACACAATAATTCCGCCACCAAGTAATTGTTTACCTTTATAGAAAACGGCTGATTGACCCGGTGTCACTGCTCGTTGAGGCTTCTGGAATATTATTTTACCGTCTTTAATGAGAAGTGCTCTTCGCGAAGCGGTGCGATATCGAATTTTTACATCAATATTCGTGAGTATTTTAGTTTTATCGACCCACCGTAAACCTCTGACTCGCGCGAATGACTGATTGAGATCATTCTTGTTCCCGATATATATAATATTTTTTTTGATGTCTTTTCGGACGATGTAATACGGCCCGCCACCAAGCTTTATGTCCAGGCCATGGCGCTGGCCGATGGTGTAATAATACGCGCCGTCATGACTTCCCAGCGTCCGGCCGTCTAAATGCACAATTTTACCTGTTTTGGGTTTAATCTTGTGCTTGAGAAATTCCCTCATATCGAGCGGCCCGATAAAACAGACGCCCTGGCTGTCTTTTTTATTGAAGTTAGGCAGATTGAATCGTTTTGCAAGTTTGCGGACCTCCGGTTTTGTGTAAACTCCGATGGGGAAAATAGTTTTTTTAAGAATATCCGACGTCAGCGTCCAGAGAAAATACGTTTGATCCTTATTTACATCAACTGCCATTAAGAGTTTTCCATTTTTTGTGCGCGCATAATGACCCGTTGCTATAAAATCGGCTCCTTCCTTTATTGCGCGCTTAAAGAAAAGACCAAATTTAATTTCCTTATTGCACATCACATCGGGATTGGGCGTAATCCCCCGACGATAAGCATCAATCATGTATTTTGTAACCTTTCGGCCGTAGTCTTTTGAAAAATCCCAGGTTAATAGGGGGATATCGAGTTGGGTTGCAACTCGCATCGCATCTTCCCGATCTTGTTGCCAGAGACATGAAGCAGATATGTCTTGCCACGGCCGCATAAATACGCCCACAACTTTAAAACCCCGCTTTTTCAAAAGGGCGGCTGCGACAGAACTATCAACTCCCCCGCTCATCGCCACATAAACTGTTTTTGAAGACACTTTTTTCATTTAAGTAATAGATTATATCATCGGTTTTAGGTGTTGTCTAAACTTGAAAAATATATTTAGATAGACACATGGCCCGCAAAATAAAATTAGCTGTTTTTGACATTGACGGTACAATTTTCAGGTCAAGCCTCCTAATCGAACTTTTTAATGCATTTATCGAACGTCGAATATTTCCTCGACATGCGCGTGATGAAATTAAGCCAGTCTATTTGAATTGGCTCGATCGGAAAGGCGGTTATGGGAAATATATTCTTAAGACAGTGCTAGTCTATTTAAAATACATCAAGGGACTTAAAAAATCCCAGGTAGATGCCGTAACCAAGCATGTCGTTAAAAATCACAAAGATCGTGTCTATCGATATACGCGCGACCTTATTAAGCAACTTAAAAGAAGACACTATCGATTAATTGCTATCTCTGGCTCGCCGGATTACATCGTTTCACGATTCGGTCACTACCTAGGTTTTGATGTATCGTTGGGCACTCGTTACGAGATAAGGGATAATATTTTTACGGGTCGTAGATTTGATGGAAAAAAATTTGATTTCGGCCATGATGTGCCGGCTAAAGACGTTACTTTTCAGGAATATATCAGTCATTCTGAAATCCAATTTGATTTAAAAAACTCAATCGCTGTTGGCGATACAGAAGGTGACATCCCGCTTTTGGAAATGGTGGGTCAACCTATCGCTTTCAATCCAAATAGTAAATTGGCCATAATGGCCCAGAAAAAAGGCTGGCAAATCGTGGTGGAACGTAAGGATGTCGTCTATGATGCCAGTCAAAGTAAACTCATTAGATTGGACCAATAAAGCCTGGCGTTGACATTTGTCTGATTTTTTGGGATAATATAGTCCTTATGATTGACCTTCTCTCCCTAATTGAGACCGTTGGCTATCCCGGCTTATTTTTAATTATTTTCGCCGAATCCGGATTCTTCTTAGGCTGGTTCTTACCGGGTGACAGTCTTTTATTTACCGCTGGATTTCTCGCTTCCATAGGTTACTTACAGATTGTGCCGGTCATGATTATTACTTTTCTAGGCGCAGTTATGGGCGATAGTTTCGGATACTTTTTCGGTAAAAAATTGGGTCATCGAATTTTCACTCGCGAAAATTCGATACTTCTAGACAAGAATCACATTCAACGAGCTGAAGAATTTTACGATAAGCATGGCCCAAAAGCGATTGTCTTGGCAAGATTCATACCCGTTGTTCGGACTATTGCGCCAATCCTGGCCGGTGTCGGACACATGCGTTACAACACATTTATCTTCTATAATGTCATCGGCGGAATTATCTGGGGCGTCGGCTTGCCTTTTTTGGGTTACTACTTAGGCACAACCATCCCGGGTATTGATAAATATATCCTGCCAATTTTATTTATCGTCATCATTGTCTCTTCGCTGCCAACCGCCATTAAAATTTTCCGAAAAGCTGAAAATCGCCAGAAACTCAAGTCATTTTTTAGTCGTGGATAAATGATTTGTACCAAACGTTTTGGCTTGTTAGAATTTTATTATGAAGAAAATTCTAATAGCAATCATGGTGATTTTAGTCGGTACGACGCTGGTATACGTTCTCCGCTCCAACGATTCACAATCCCCTTCAGACACATCAGAAGCCCGTTATACCTTGGCAATAATCAGCGATACCGTATCGGTTAAAAACCCCGATGATGCTGGGTTTTATGATGTAACCGGATCAATTGAGGTCAGAGCAGGTTCTGAAGTAAAAACTTCTATTAGTGGCCGGGCCAAGTTGTTATATCCCGATGGAACCGTTACCAGTATCGAGGGCGAAAGCCACGTTATCATTAATGGCGTCAATCGCAACGGTCGCCAATCTCGTTTGACTTTAGTTTTTGGTAGCATCTGGTCAAAAATCCAGAATATCCTCGGCACGAGTGATTATTACGAAGTTGAAACTGGAAATATTATTGCCTCGGTCCGGGGTACAATTTTTGCCATGGAATACCAGGGTAAGACTTCTCAAGTCTACGGCATCGGCAATACCGTTAACGTCACCGCAAGAAACGAAGATGTGTTTTATAAAGATACAAGCGTGGATGTAGCGAGCGGTGAAAAAGTTATCATCAGTGGGTTGCCAACTACTACTAACTCACCGCTGCCCAAACAGGCCATTACTGATATTGATCTCAATAAGGATGTCATCAGACGTAACATTCTCGAACTCAATGATGAAGATCTTAAAAGAGATGACGAGGAAGATAATAATAGAGATGACTCAAGCTGGCATAAAGGCGTAAAGAAACTACTTAAACGATTGAGTGATTTGTATAGATCGCCATCTCCGACGACGACACCCAAAGTTTCAAAAACGCCGACACCGACGCCAACCCCCACAAAGACACCCACGCCCAGTTCGACTCCGACAGCCACTCCGACTCCAACTCCCATACCGTCAATTATACTCGAGTCGGTTTACCCAAGTACGGTTTCGTATGGACAATCATTTACCATTAACGGCAGTAATTTTATGATTGGCAGCACTAAACAGATTCAAAACGTAAAAGTGGGAACACAAAGTATTCAATTTGCTGTTATCGATTCCTTAACTATAATTGCTTATCCTGGCTCGACTCCCGCCGGAACGTATGATGTTTCTGTGACGAGTATAACCGGAGTGCAGAAAACTCTCGCTAACGCACTTACGATTCAGTAAATGGTCAAGCACGCTCGAACGTATCTTCTGACTGCCGTCATCGCGGGCGCTTTTCTGACCGCGATCATGTCGGCAGGCTGGTTTCGACATTGGCGGGAATCTTTAATTGATGTTCTATATACGGCAAAGTCCGCGCCAACGAATGCCATCATTGTCGAAATCGATGAACAAACTATTAAGGATATCGGCCACTGGCCGCTGCCCCGTTCAACATATGGCAACCTTATTGATCGGATATCGCGTGCCCAGGCCGCAGTTATTGGTATCGATATTAATTTTAAAGAACCATCCGCGAATCCGGCCGAGGACATTGAATTTGCTGAAACAATTTTACGCTCTCAGGTACCGGTTGTTTTAACAGCGGAGGTACAACCGGATAATTCTATCATCCATCCGGTAATTCCGTTGACAGCGAATAATCACGAAGGGTTCCCCAACATTTTTACCTCTTCAGACGGAGTAGTTCGAGCAACTCGCCTGACGATCAGTTCATTTCCAAGTTTCGCGACCATTATTGCGCAGCAATACCATGCGCGGCAAAATCGCCCAGCTTATTTACCGCCGGATGACGCCGTCCGCATCGCCTATTCAGGACCAAACCGTACTTATCCGTTTGTTTCGGCAATTGATGTCCTAAACGACAAGATTCCCAACTCATTCTTTGTTAATCGTATCGTCCTTATCGGTGCCACGGCGAAAGATCTCCAAGATTATCATAAAACACCTTTCGGTTTAATGAGCGGCGTTGAAATTCAGACCTCGATTGCGACTACGCTCGTCGAGGGAGATTATTATCGCCAACTTAACGGGTTGAGTATCGCCTTAACTTTTTTGTTCGCGCTTGTAATTGGAATCTCGGCAATCTTTGTGCCCCATCTTCTGATCATTGTGGGCATTGCGATTATGTCGGTAGTCATTTACACCGTGGCCGTATTCTTGGCGTTCGATAGCCGATATATCCTTGATCTTTTATATCCAAACTTCTCATTCTTCCTGGCAAGTACGATGGTGCTTACGGCTCAGTATCGAACTGCCACCAATGAGAAAAAATTTATTCAAGATACGTTCTCGCGATATTTGGCACCGCAGGTTATCGCTGAACTTATGCGAGATCCGTCTCAATTAAAATTGGGTGGGCAGAAACGCGAACTTTCGATTCTTTTCTCTGATATCAGGAGTTTCACTAGTATATCCGAAGCAATGCGACCAGAACGATTGACTAAATTTCTTAACGATTACCTGACTACGATGACTGATATAATTCTCAAACACCAGGGTGTCGTTGATAAATACATCGGTGATGCCATCATGACGTTCTGGGGAGCACCGTTGGAAAATACCCGCCATGCCCAGAGCGCGGTTTCAACGGCGGCGGCGATGATCGATGCTCTTGATGATTTTAACGCTCGCCACGCCTTAAATGGCGATCCGCCTATCAATATTGGCATTGGTATTAATACCGGCGAAGTTACCGTCGGGAATATGGGTTCAGAAAAGCGATTTGATTATACGGTTTTGGGTGATAGCGTGAACCTTGCTTCGCGACTCGAGGGTCTAACCAAAACTTACGGCGTTAATATTATTATTGGTGAAGTGTCGTTTAAAAAGCTTGGCCAAAATAAACTATTAATCCGAGAACTCGATCGTGTCCAGGTAAAGGGTAAAAAGAATGCTGTCTCGATTTATGAAATCGTTCCTCAACACTTCCGAAAACAAGTCGAGCAAATCTTGAAACTCTACGCCGAGGGGCGGGAATTGTATTATCGTGGACGTTGGAATGAAGCAATCATCAAGTTCGAACAGATCCTAATTGTAAATCCGCAAGATGGTCCAACAAAGCTTCTTCGTGAACGTTGTTTACTCTTTAAAAAAAGACCCCCCGAGGAATGGGAAGGAGTATTCGAGCACACCCATAAGTAGGGCGGGGTTCCGGAGGAACCCCGCCTCAGAAAACGGCTTCTTCCTTCTGCTCGCTAACTGCCGCGGACCGCTCTTGCCACGAGTGCAAAATGGCAAACGCTTTCCCCTTGGCGGCTTTGTACATCTCATCCGTGAACTTGCCGGAGGTATTTGTCACGATGCGCCCGCCTGGTTGCATTGTGGCATCCAAGAAGCGCACGCCCCCCGCTTCACGAATGCGAACACTGTGCTCGCCACGCGGTTCAACTTCAAATTCGAAACCGGACCTCTCGCGTTGGATTTGAGTCATCGATCCACCTTCTTTCGACATGCGGCCAGTGTATCATGAGAAATTATTTTTGTCATGAAGATGAGAAGACGATAAGATACATAAGTTATCCACTTTTTTCTTCACAAATATTTTCATCGTTCTATAATTTAGAGTAGAGACAGTTCAAATAGTATCGTTATGACAGTAGAAAGCGTGACGACGCCGGTCGACTGCCATAAAAAATAATTAAGGAGGGATGAAATGAAATTAAAACTTCATTTCCATCCTAAAAAATAAATGGCACGAAAGAAAAAGAAGGCTTCAAAGAAACGGAAGTCATCAAAGAAGAAAAAGAGAAGATAGCTAGCACTCTAACAAAAACTCCCTCGCTCAAGGGAGTTTTTGTTTCTTTTATTATCGGCGAAATCAATCCAAATACTTTTCTAGAATATTACTGTCGTTCAGTAAGCGCAGTTTAGCAATATATCCCTTGGTTTCAGTCATTAAAGAACCGTACCAGTTAGCAGTCAGAATACCCGATTTTGCAATTGACTTCACGACGTGCGATGGCGAACCGTTATATGCCGCGGCAAGATATTCTTCCAGGTGCTGACTTGTTAGGATGCCATTACCGAACTTATTCACCAGTAAAGCCAGGTTGTTGTCGTGCAGGAGCATGGCGGCTTTCATTGAGTTCACGTGATTTGCCGCCCCGCGCCGAAAGTCAGGATCTAATAACGCGTTCGGATACTGACGAGCAATCGTCGTATATGTACCCGGTCTGCCTCTGCTTCCATTATCAGTAAACTGTATCCAGCCGTTGGCGCCGGCAAAATTACTGCTCATGGTCCAAGCTTTGTCTTTATTGTAACCGAGCGTACCCAATATGCGCTTCGTCGTCCATTCACTATTGGCTAACGCTTCCAATGAATCACTTTGTTCTAGGAATGGCAGATGTTTATAGTAATCAGCCGGCAGCACATCAACCACTAACTTATTTGGAACTGCTTTTGACATAACTCCGTTTTGGCGGAGTTCTTGGCGAGCTTGCCCCACAACCTCATCCAGATATTCAGCGCCGGCTTCGATAAGCGCCGGTTTATCTAAGTCGTCGCTGTAAGCAGAATAGATAAAGTATTCTACCTCACCGCCATCTTTCTCTATCGGATACTTATTCAGCAGTACAACCAAGTTTTTCGGCGAAATAACTTTATATTGTGTCGCCCAATGGTTCCACCGAATTCCGTTCATCCGCTCCACGATTTGGATTTGATATCCGGGCGGATTGACTAATTGACCGCCACGCTTGACGATTTTTATGACATCGAGCTTGCCGGTTTTTTCGTTCAGAAGCACTAACGCGATTTCACGTTCATAGTCTTTGAATTTCTGCTCCGAAACGGTTACTTTTCCGCCATCGGACAAAACACGTTTCTCCGTATACGAGATCTTCTCTGATCCCACCTGAAGCATCACATCTTTAAAGAGTGCGGTGCCTTCAACGATTTTCTTTGCGATACCTTCTTTCGTAAAGCTCCAGTCGGCTGGCGCGTTTATTATGTCCTTTTGAATTTGAATTATGCTCGGCTTAAATAGCGTGCCAGGATTTTTAGCCATCACAAATGGCACCGGCAGCACAATCGCCACGATTAAAAACATGAATAAGTTTCTTTTCATCTGTCGGCGCAAGTCTGATAACAATTCAAAAAAAATAATTCCTCAATGTATTAATTATTACAAATTCGGGGTAATCTGTTCCGCCTTCCTAAGCACGGCATTAGCATAGGAATTGCAAGTACTAGTTTTGCAGTTACTATTTCCGCTAATATACGCTTTGGCTGCCCGAATCTCGCCGGCCCGATCCTGGGATGTTGCTCCGCCTCGGGCTAATTTTGCCGCCGAGGCCGTAAACGCATCTTCGATATTCCAAGGATTAGCCGGATCGTGTCCCGTCAATTGGGTAACGATTGATTCATATCCCAGCCACGTGGAAGGAATAAATTGGGCTGGACCCAAAGCTCCGCCGCAACCATAGTTTGGCTCGCGGGATACTTTTACCGTACTCGGGTCCAGTCCAAGTTTTGCCACGATCTGGAAAAATGCCGCTTTCTCGGTTTCCGCTCGGCTGGGTTTACCTAAGCGTAGATAACATTTATACATGTCTTCCAACCAATTGCCGGTACCGACATTGCGTCCCAATCCTGATTCAATTTCCAAAATCGCGATTAGAAATGCCGGTCGGATATTGGCCCGCTGGGCGGCAAGTTTTCCGTAAGTAACCGCATCCTCAGCTGTAACACCAATACCTTGTAAGTTCGAAATCTGGTTACGCAGTTTGGAAATATCAGCTTTAGTCTTTTGAACAAGCGTTTGGTAACGACCTTCCTCGCCCTTAGTTTCCTTTAATAAAGAATCTTTGTCGCCCTTAATATCGTCGAGCCCGTGTTTCTGGATTTGCTGGAGCTGCCTAAGCGTCTGGAGATCGGTTTTTTTGTCCTCAAGTTCCACTTTTTGTTCATCTAACTGGCCTCGCAAATTTTTAATGTCGTCGATCGTCGTACGCAGACTCTCTTGCGTCGCCTCAAGATCGTGAAGTTCCGTGAAAAAATCAGACAGATTCTGATTCTTTAGGATAACTTCCGTTAAACTCTTCTGATCAATCTCGTATGTCATCCGTAGATAGACTCCTAAAGCATCTTTATGTTTGCCCATTTTTTGGAGGGCATCGTCAATTTGACCCTGGGTGCGGTTAATTTCAAGAGACGCCTGATCAATCGAATAGCCAAGACTTCTAATCTCTAATGTGACTTGGTTGATCTGGGCATTTAATTTGCTGATTTCAGATTGGAGCGTCGCGGCTTTACTCCGATTTTGATCAATCTGCTGCTGAAACTCCGCGATTTGACGCTGGAGGTCTTCAATCAGTTTTGTCTTCTCGGCAATCTGGTCGTTAACCTCCGATGAAACCGCCGCCTGGGTGCTGCCCGCTAGGGCACAGGCAAAAATCACGGCAACCGCCGAGATTTTTAATTTGGGCCAAATATTTTGATGGAATCTCATCACTTAACAACGATTGAACCTTTGTAATTGCTGTCGAACGGGTTTAAGTGGTCGTGGAAGGGGCAGGTTTTTGCGTCTCGGAAGGTAAATGAATATTTATCATTTTGAGCCAGACCGCGGCCGGCATCGAATCCCGGACAAATATTATGGATCGGATGCGGACCAGAAGCCGGTTGATGAGGATCTTGATCTTCATTAATAAATGTCACCGTATCGCCCACTGAAATCGTCAAATTATTAGAACTTAAGCCGTTATTAGTAATCCTGATGGTATGTGTGCGGGGCGTGGGTGACACACTAGGTGAAGACGTACCAGGTGGCTTGGGACTTACCGATGCCGCCGGCGATAGAGAAACTGACGCCGCGAGTGAAGAGGTCGGGCTTGCCTGGGTAGTTTCCGGGGTCACTTTAGTATCGGTCATTTTATATATTACTAAGCCAGCACCAGCCAGTAAAACTACGATTAATACAAGATATTTTGTCATAATCTGATGATCAAATAATACTAAAAATCGGGGAAGAAATAAAGCCCAGGAGTGGATATTTTTAAATGACTTTCCTAGCGTTTTGTTTTAAAATAAAGATAATGCAGCGCTACCTCGCGATACCGGTTTTAATTGGGATTATTTTTTCTTTTTCGGTGATTCCAGCCCAGGGCGGATCAACCGAACCTTGTTATACTCCCGGCAATGATGTCCCGCCCAATTCAAACCCGGCTACGTCCGGCGGTGTAAATTTGCATGGCAGTGGTGGTGTTCGTACCGCCACGATCGCCATCGGCGAGAGTGCCAGAGTCGACACGACTCCCAAAGACAGTAGCGGCAATCCCACGAAGATTGCCGATCTAGTCTGGCTATACAATAACGATCCGACGCCGCCAACAGCCATAACCGTAGCTGATGGCGAGTGCTTTACGCCACTGTTTAAGGGCGTTTCAGATGGCACGATAGTTGTCACTGCCCAATATACTAATTATGATGGTTCAACGTATATAACTAATCCTGCTTTTACTCTGACTGTCGGCATCGGTGGACCTACCACGCCAGGTACTAGTGGCATTAATCCTGATCCTTCAGAGGATGATACTTTTTGCGGTTATACGTTTAATAATAAAATATACTGCCTCATGAGCACTCGGGGAGTTCCACTCTCTAACTGCGCTTCCGAGCCGGAATGTATTGCCAATGGCGGTTGTACTATTAAAGATAGGGATGTATGTGGTGAATTCATTCGCACTTCAAGCACGAGCCATCCGCTTCCGCAAGCCACGGCTAGTGATTTAGGAAAACTGATTGAATCAATTTTTAATTGGTCATTGCGTATTGTCGGATTGGCAGTCTTTACAATGGCGGTTTATGGCGGATTTCTGATGGTTCTGGCGGGTGGTATGCCAGCGATGCATAGCAAGGGCAAGGATATCATCACCAATGCCTTTCTAGGAGCGATTCTTCTTTTAGCCGCCTATGTGATTCTTAACACAATTAACCCCGATTTTGTTCGTCAGAATGGTAAGTTGCCAGCGTTACCTGCGCCGCAGGTCCCTCGTTAATAATGCGTTACGTTATCACTTTAATTATCGGCCTCGCCTCGATTGGCATGATTGTATTTGGACCGTTTAATAGTGTCTACGCCTATCTTCGGAATAAAACAATCGAGGTTGTTTCCCCGCCATCTAAATCAGAAAAAATGCTCGATCAACTTCAAGAACGCCAGCGTATTCTGGGTGCGTATTTTGGCCAAGCATCGGCTAATATTTCAAAAAACACTTCGGCTAAGGAGCGGGAAACAATAAAACAAGCCGCTGAAATTTTTAAAGAAAGCGAAAGTTTGGTTGCCGAACTTCAGCAGCAAATCCAAGAAGATCAGCCGGGCATCATTCAAACGATTGTTAAAAAACTTATCCCTGATCAGAAACCCGGACCAACTTCTATTCCTCCCCAATGCGAATTAGTGTGTAAATGAAAAAGAGCCTCGGGGCTCTTTTTCATTTACTAGATTTGTTTTTCGAAAATGAGATCGTGCATCTCCCAAAATTTTCCTTGGATATTAGCGCAATTCGCCGCTTGGGCCGCTGGTTCGGCGCCAGGATGGATTGAGGAGAGCGGAAAATCACGGTAGACCAACTTTGCTTTGCCGGTATCTATATATTGTTTTTGGATTTCGGGGAGAGTCTGCTGCCAGAAACGACGGCAGAATGGACACTCAAAGTCGCTAAATTCAATGATTGTAACCGGGGCATTGGCTTGGCCAAGTACCGGATCATCATCCACGGTCGGTTGCGCCGACTCGGGGACATTTTTACCGGCTAACGCCTGGTCAATCGCCGCTTTTAAAACTTCAAATGGCTGGGCGCCAATCATTTTCGTACCATTAATAAAGAAAGTAGGCGTGCCTTCCACGCCAACTGCCGTGCCATCTTGCGCATCTTTGGCAATTTCGGATTTAGTAGTATTACCGTCATAACAACTAGCAAACGCAGCGGTGTTTAATTTTAATTCTTTAGCCCATTTTTTGAAATTTTCTCCGGTGAGCACGTTTGTCGGGCTGTTTTCCCCACCCTGGAGATTAGCTTGGGAAAGATTTGTGTAAAGTATCGTGCCGGCCACCAGCACACCGGCTAGCAGAATCGAGCCAGGCAGGAATAATTTACTTATATCAATTTTGGACGAATTTGTTGACGGCGTCACCTTTTCGCTGGATGTAGTCGGTTTTTCGTTATTTTCCATAATAAAATCAAGTTACCAACCCATTTTAACGCAATGCCTAAAAGATGCAACCCGCTCAAATTTAATTTTTATCTTGAAACTGCAATCATGACTTTAGGATCGCCGATTCGAGGAATGTGCTGGCCAGTTTCATAACCGGAAATTGCGTTATAAAGCCGATCATATGAGTATTGATATTTTGCTCCGTTGCGGGTACCCGGATCATTCGTAATAAAAATCTTTTTTGTTTGATTAAAGCCAATGACAACCAGCATATGATATACGGGACCAGGTGATGTAAAGTTCGGGTTTCCTAAAAGCTGACCGTTTGTCGGAACAATAACAATTTTCCCGTCACGCAAGGCATTTACAATATCGTTTACCGTAATGTCGTATTCTACTTTTGCCGAGTCAATCTGGTAATAGTCTTGAAAAAATTTAGCCGTAACTTCAATTGACGTATCATGGAACGTTCCGTATTCTTCTTCGCCAAACTTAGAAAGAAGCAGTAATTTCTCTAAGCCAGCCTGGGCAGATGTAATTTTTTCGCCCCGAACCCAGTGCGCCGCCATAAGTACGGATGCTTCTTCGCAGCCATCTTGTTGCCGCGGATCACTCCATCCGCCTAACGGTGCCTGTGATAAAAACGGCACATCATATGTCACCGACATAAGCGGTGTTGATGATGCTTTTGCGCTTAATGACGGACTGGGCGTATTTTGTTTTTCAATCAATGTTTCGGGAATACTTACATCAACCTGGTCATTCCAAATTATGATGCCCGTAAGGCCGGTCAGAATAATAATTACGAAAACTAATTTTTTCATGGCTCTAGTTTATCAGAAACTAAATGGCCAGGGTATGCCCTGGCCATTTAGTTTCAACCTATACTATGCCGCTGATTGGCGGAAAATCTGCCCAACGAGAGTAAGAATAATCGTGCCGACGACCGCCACAATAAGGCTACGGTCAAAATTATGCCCAGTGGGCATGATTGTTACTGGCCGTTTGTTTCGACGTTAACCCGATCTGGAATATTAATCTGTGCGCCGCTATCCCGGCCGCGCAGGACTGGTAATGCGTATAAGAAAAATAAAATACCCAGTACAATTATGACGGCAGTTGCGACTAGGGCACCTGCGCCCGACCCTTCTATGGTCGCCGGGCGGTTCTCAATTACTGTTGGCATAAATTCCACCCCCTTCTCCCATGATTGTAACTTGTAATCATGGGATCACCGTACTTTTCCCATATGAAGGCAGGATTAAAGATGTAAGGATTGTTTTTTGAATCATTATTCACGCAACATTCATGAAATTATTTTCATAGTCTATAAATGTGGGCGTTTTTATTATATCGCTCTGGAAGATAAAAATCGTGATTGACATGCATTAATATGCTCAGTAAAATATAAATCCAATGGATGAGGACAACGGTAAACAAGAAATTACTTCATCGAAACAAAGACAGGACTATCGGCGGCAAAGCGACCGCGATATTGCTGATTTCTTTGCTAATGCCAATATTGGTATGCATTGGGTTGGTCCCGACGGTATAATTCTTTGGGCAAACCAATATGAAATGGATTTGCTGGGCTACCGGCCCGAGGAATATATCGGCCACCATATCAAAGAATTTCACGCCGATAAAAACCATATCGAAGATATCCATAATCGCCTACGCACAGATGAGCGCGTAGATGATGAAGAAGTCCGGCTTCTCGCCAAAGACGGCACGATCAAATACGGCCTTATATCATCGAGTGTTTTTTGGGAAGACGGCCAGTTTATTCACACTCGCTGTTTTACCCGAGATATTACCGATCGCAAGAAAATTGAAGAAGCTTTCCGTCTTAAAGAACGAGAACTTAGGTCTATTACCGATACCGTCCCGTCTCTCTTGGCTTTTATAGATAAAGGGCACCGCTATCGTTTCAATAATCAAGCTTATCACACCTGGTTTGGAGAATCTCCCGAACTTATTTACGGCAAACATATCCGCGATGTAGCCGGCGAAGAAACTTACCAGTCAATCCGACCTTATCTGGAACAGGCTTTAGCTGGACAGCCAAGCCGTTATGAAATCAAAGTAAGACTTAAAAACAGCGGGGAGCGCTTTGTTTCGGGTACTTATACGCCCCACTATAATGATGGCGGAGAAATTGAAGGCGTCGTGTCAAACGTCCACGACATTACAGAGCACCGCCTGGCTGAACTTAAAGTCCAAGAAAGCGAGCAACGGTTCAGGGCTCTCGCCGATACTACTCCCGTGATGATTTGGACAGCAAATGTCAGTAAGGAACGTGATTATTTCAACAAAACTTGGCTTGAATTCACTGGTAAAACCCTGGAACAGGAACAAGGTTTCCAATGGATTAGCAATATCCACCCCGACGATCAGAAAAATTTCATAGACACATATCACAAATTTTTTAATGCCCGCCAGCCGTTTAAAATTGAGTACCGCCTCCGTCATCATGACGGCCAATATTGTTGGGTTCTGTCGCATGCCGTGCCCCGATTCACAAGGGATAATAAATTTATCGGTTACCTTGGGTCAGTGGTGGAAATCCATGACCGTAAAGAATTTGAGGAGCGGCTGGGCTTTCTGGCAAAAGTCGGATCAATTCTTTTTGAATCGCTTGATTATGAAACAACTCTTCAGAACCTGGCAAATTTTATCGTGCCGAATTTCGCTGATTGGTGTACCGTCACTCTTTTCGAAAACCATCGACAGAAAAGTACTACTATCGCTCATAAAGACTCGGAAAAAGTCCAATGGGCCCATGAGATTAACAAACGTTTTCCGGCGGATTTATACGCGCCGTACGGGACGGGCAAAGTCTTGCGTACTGGCCAATCGGAAATATATCCAGAAGTCACTGATGGACAATTACGACAGACTGCCCATAGCCCGGAGCATTTAGAAATCCTCCGAAAACTTAATATGTCGTCGGCTATGCTAGTACCGATTAAAAGCCCGTCTAAAACGCTTGGTGTTATTGAGTTCATTACTACCGAATCCCACCATAAATATACCCGGCAGGATTTGGTCTTTGCGGAAGAACTCGCCCGTAATGCCGCAGTGGCCATTGAAAATGCCCAGCTCTACAAAAAAATCCAGGAATCAGATAATGCCAAAACCCAATTCTTAAGTATGCTAGCGCACGAACTTAGAAATCCGATGGCGCCGATTCTAAGCTCGCTAGAACTGATGCAATTTCAGGCCGAGCATGATCCGGCAATGCGCGAAACTACCGGCGTTATGACCCGCCAGGTTAAACAGATGTCGCGCTTGCTCGATGATTTACTTGATGTCTCGCGCATTATCCATGGCAAAATCAAACTCAATAAGAACGATGTCGACCTGAATACGATTGCCACTTATGCCATCGAGACAACCCGGCCGTTGAAAGAGGAATTTAAACATACCCTTTCCGTTTCATTACCATCAAGACCGTTGGAGATTTATGCCGATTCGGTCCGACTGGAGCAGATTATCGTAAACCTGCTCAATAATGCTTATAAATATACGAAACCCGGCGGGACGGTTTGGTTAACAATAACCCAGCAAAATAACCAGGCCGTAATCAGGGTAAAAGATAACGGCATCGGGATCGCTTCGACGATGATGCCTAAGATTTTTGAACTTTTTGGCCAGGCAGACAATTCTCTTGACCGTTCCTATGGCGGCATGGGCATCGGCCTAACGCTGGTGAAAAGTTTAGTGGAGATGCACAATGGGACGATTGAAGTTCAAAGCGCGGGTTTGGGGCAGGGCAGCGAATTTATTGTTCGCTTCCCCGCCAACACGCCCGTTCCCCAAGTCGATGCCCAGGCGACATTAGGATTTGCCGATGAGAATCAGACCGATCACCAACCAGTAAAAATGAAAAACACGCACCGGATTCTTATTGTGGACGATAATCGTGATGCCGCCAACGCGCTTGGACGACTTTTAGAAAGGCTGGGTCATAATATTCAAATCGCTTACAATGGCACAACGGCCATTGAAATGGCTCGTTCCTATCAGCCGGACGTGATTCTGCTTGATATAGGTTTGCCGGAAATGAGCGGTTACGAAGTTGCCAATCAGCTCCGCAAAGAAAATATACTGAAGGATACGATGCTCGTGGCCGTAACCGGTTACGGCCAGGAAGAAGATAAGCTCCGTTCCCAAGAGGCAGGTTTCGATTATCACTTCACAAAACCGATTGGCATCGATGTCCTTAGTAAAATCCTCAATTAGCCCTTTTTCGGCCGAATATCACACCACTATATGATCCGTGGGGTAATGTATCCATACTTAGAGGTCGGACACTTTTTTGGCTTCTCCCCTTAGATGCTGGCGGGAAAAATAGATCTCGCCGGTAAGCTCGACTATCAAAATCACAAGCACAATGATTAGAACAATAAACCAAGGGTTATTTGGCCAGGGTATGTCATGACGCCAATTACGATGAAGAAAACCAATGGTTATCGCGCCCCACCAGCCTAATTGAGAAACTGCAGTTGCCAAGCCAATTCTAAATTTTAACAAGTCGGTCATTTCTCTACCGTCACCCATACGTTTAAAAATTTTCCTAATATAATGCATATAAATACCGTTAACTCCCAACATCAAGACAAAAAATAATTTTATTTTTGTGAGATTATCAACATAACCCTTCAATGTGATTAGCCAGATTCCAGATATTACTAATCCGCTCCAGCCAAGCCAGATTAAGCGCTGCGTGATTTGAGCCAACTTGCTCACGAAACTAGTCCGTGTTTTCTTTAAAAGCCAAAGTAATCCAACTGAATCAATTACAAGTACCGCGCCAAAGCCGACGATCAAAGATAACAGATGAACAAGCAAGAAAATATAAAAAAGTTGTGTGTCCATTGATTAGTGCGGTTGACGGTTATTAATTCTTTTGGAGTTTTAAACAGGCCGAGTTAATGCAAAATCTTTTGCCACCCTTATCTTTCGGCCCATCGTTAAAAACATGGCCTAAGTGCGAGCCACAGCGCTTACAGCGGACTTCCACGCGCGTCATGCCATGGCTGTTATCTGCCACGAGGTCGACATTTTCGCGGTTCATAGCTTCAGTGAAACTTGGCCAGCCTGTGTCTGAATCAAATTTAGTATCGGACGAAAATAATTCCTGACCGCAGGCGGCGCATTTGTATACGCCCTTGGCGTGCTCCTTAAAGTATTCGCCGGTATAAGCCGGCTCGGTTCCGCCTTGGCGCAGAATCCGGTATTTTTCTTCACCGAGTTCTTGCTTCCACTGTTCCTCTGTCTTTTTTATAGGCTCCATTTATTGGAATAGGAGATGAATGCTACGTTAATTTAAATTTTATTTTATTAATCGTCCCACCGTCACGCCGACAGCTACCGCTAGCCCGCCGATGAAGAACATCCGAATCCCACTCCAAGCCCAATTAACCCGGAAATAGCGGGCGCTGATTGCACCAACCAAGAATAAGCTCATGAGGGTGGCAATAATCGAGATCCAAAACGCATCATCGCCGGAGTATCGAATGTACGGCCCCAGAGGAATCAACCCGGAAATAAGATATGAAAAAAACATGATTGTACTGCCAATAAGTGGATAACGAATCGGCAAATCATGATGTTCAACGAATTCCTCCGCTGATCGCTCTGAAAGAAAAGTGCCTACCGCCATCGAAAATGCTTCGACGGCAATAAGAACAACACCCGTTAAAATAATTGTTGCCTGTTCTGCGCCCGCCGAAGCAATACCGGCAAGTAGGCCCACTGTCGAAGATAGACTATCTTCGACACCGAAAATAAAACTGCGGACATAAATGGCGGAGCTTTGTTTGGATGACATAACTTAATTGTACTACTTTTTCAATAAATCCTGGAATTGCCGCTGAACTTTACGAAGTTTTGGATTGATAACGATTTGACAATATGGCTGATCCTTATTGTTTTTATAGTAATCCCGGTGATATTCCTCGGCTTCATAAAACTTTCCCAGCGGTTTGATCTCGGTCACAACTGACTGGCCTTCTTTATGAGAAGAATTTATCTCGTTGATAAATGATTCAGCGTCTGACTTTTGTTGTTGGGTACTATATAAGATTACTGACCGATACTGCGGGCCGATGTCATTGCCTTGCCGATTGAGAGTTGTCGGATCATGTGATGCGAAAAAAACAGTTAGCAGATCTCGGAATTTAATCCGTTCAGGATCAAATTCAATTTTAATAACCTCGGCATGACCGGTTTTGCCGCTACAGACGCTTTCATAGGTCGGATTTAGTATCGAACCACCAGCATACCCGGGCATAACCGAAACCACGCCTTTGAGCTCTTTGAAAATTGCCTCGGTGCACCAAAAGCACCCTCCGCCGAAGACAGCCGTCTCTTTTGCCATAGTATTGATTATTCCACATAAAGTGATATAACAACAAGGCTCAAGCTAAAAAATGGCTATTTATCGCGATAATCAAATCGATCCCGCCACCACCGATTTAACGCCCCTTATTTCGTATATCAAAGACGCCCGAATCGTCGGCCTACCCGCGGACATGATTACCAATGAACTACTCCGCGTTGGTTGGCCGATGGAAATCGTCCAGCTGGGGTTTCTAAAATCAATTAGCGCCCCCATTGCTCCCGGTTCTACTCAAGCCGTTACAAACGTATCGGCTGGGCCAATTATTGAAGTAAAAAATCTCACTAAGAAATATGGCGATTTTACGGCGGTGGACGGCATTTCTTTCGATGTCCGGCCCGGTGAAACATTTGGTATTCTCGGCCCCAACGGCGCCGGTAAAACTACAACCCTGGAAATGATTGAGGGCTTAAAGAGAATTACTGGCGGGTCGGTGATGCTGGACGGCAAAGACGTCGCGACTCAATCGCGAGACGTAAAATCAGTCATCGGCGTCCAGCTCCAGGCATCATCATTCTTTGAAGAACTCAAATTAAAAGAGCTTATCAAGATGTTTGCGGCCATGTATGGCCGCTTGGTTGACCCGATGCAGCTTCTAGAAGACGTTCAACTCGCGGAAAAGGCCGGTAGCACCGTCAAAGAACTTTCCGGTGGCCAGAAGCAACGCTTTTCAATTGCCATCGGCTTGGTAAACAACCCGAAAGTTTTATTCCTAGATGAACCGACCACGGGCCTTGATCCCCAAGCCCGCCGCAATCTCTGGGATCTAGTCACAAAAATTAAAAGTCAGGGCAAGACAATCGTCCTCACGACACATTACATGGACGAGGCGGAAGTGCTCTGCGATCGCATCGCCATCATGGATCATGCCAAGATCGTGGCCCTGGATACGACCCATAATTTGCTCCATAGCATTGGCATTGACGCGACCGTGGAATTTAAATCGAACGGCGAGATTGATCTTGGCATTCTCCAGCGCGTAGCGGGCGTCATTGAAACCCGCCATGACAATGGAACATATGCCATCACCACAAAAAATCCTCATCAAACCTTAGATGGCCTTTTTGCCGTGAGTCGCGAGTATGGCTTACACATTGACCAGCTAACTATGAAGCGTGCCAGCCTGGAGGACGTTTTCTTGAAATTAACCGGTCATCAACTCCGTGATTAGAAACCCATACAATGATATTTTTCTTATATGAAACAAGTTAATACTACCTGGGAACTTACGAAATCTTCGATACTAATGTTTGTCCGCAACCGTCAGGCATTTTTCTTTACGCTGATTTTTCCCATAATCTTGATTGGCCTTCTGGGTTTAATCGGCTTTGATCGGACGCCCCAGTTTGATGTGGGTTTGGTAGCGCCAAATCCCAACATGGAAACGGCGCTAGTTGTTGAGCAAATTAAAAAGTTCCCCACCTTTAAGATTACCGAAGGCACTTTGGAGGAGGAATTAGATGCCCTTCGGGAGGGCGACCGGGCGGTAGTACTGGAAATACCTTTTGATCTTTTGGGTCCAACTTTTGCGCCCCGGACAATCACCGCTCATTTAAACGAGAGCCAGCAATCTCAAGCTCAAACGACGCTTTCAGTTATCAATCAGATGATTGATAAGATTATTCTTGCCAAAATAGGCATCCCCCACATCATTAATGTTCAGCAAAATATCGTCGATTCGCGAAACCTAAAATACATTGATTTCTTATTGCCCGGCATTGTTGCCATGTCGGTCATGCAAATGACCGTCTTCTCTGTGGCTTTTGTCTTCGTCCAATTCAAAGAAAAAGGCATTCTAAAACGTTTGATGGCCACGCCCATGAAACCCTCTCAATTTCTCACCGCTAATGTCATCACCCGTCTTATCGTCTCGGTTATTCAAACCGCGATTTTAATCGCCGTAGGAGTTTGGTTATTGAATGCGCAGGTTATCGGCTCATATTTACTCCTGTTACCTATTGTTATCTTGGGAGTTTTGATGTTCCTGGGACTTGGCTTCATTATCTCGGGTATAGCTAAAAGCGTAGAATCAGTCCCCGTATTCGCCAATCTAGTCGTATTTCCGATGTTATTTCTGGGCGGCGTCTTTTTCCCAATTGATAACATGCCGAATTGGCTCCAGCATATTGCTAAATACTTACCCCTAACGCATTTCTCCAATTCTTTGCGCGAGGTCATGACTCAAGACGCCAGTCTGGGCATGATTAAATGGGATCTTATTGCCATGCTCGGCTGGGCCGTCGGCCTCATCATCTTGGCCACATTCGCCTTCCGCTTTCAGGAAAGAGAATAACCTAATTAATCACTTCCCCGTTACAGTACACCACCATCTGGCGGGCGCGGAGTTCTTTGAAAAATTCCTGCGTTGGCACAACGGGACCAGGCGCGAAACTGCCCCGCTTTAAGATTCGTCCATCCAAAATCATTTGGGCAATGATTGAAGCAGGCATGCCAGTATCAATATTACAACCTGCATCTTCCCAGCCTGGCAGCGTATCGACGATTGTTTCCATCATGATTTCCTTCGGTTTGCCATCCTTTATTCCATTTGCTTTAACCCATAGATTTTCCTTCTCGGTGTACCCTGGCGGGAATGTCGATGTCCGTAAATCCCATGAGAGTTTTTTGAGTGGTGTCATCACTTTGCCATCAACTGTAATCTCTGTTTCGTCATCGCCCTGTCCTGATTTGATAAACTCAACTATTTTATTGAATGAGTGATCAGGAAACCCCGCATAGTATTTCATGTTCTTTACGCCGTCATTCATATTGTATAAGTAAAATGTAAATGTTTCGGGATGACGGACGAGAAATACTTTCTGGCGCCCAATTTCCCTGAATTCCCGTTCCTCAACTGTTTCTAGGGGCGTCGCTTTTTTCCATTGATTACTTTCGATATATGGAGCTGATTCCGTAAATTCATAGATAACACTCATAATTGAGAACGGGACTACGAACTCTTTAATGTTTGAATCCCAAACAAAACCTGCCTCAATGTCGTGGAGCCGATCAAGTTGTGCATGCGCGTAGTGCAGCGCCACGTTATTGATCCCCGGCGTTGAACCGCATCCCGTAATCGCTGTCAGTCCTTCAAGTTTAAAAAACGGCCCCATGGCCAGCTGTTTCTTCGTCATCGAGATCGTTGACCCTAAATCGATAACGTGCACACCTGCTTCTAGAGCTGCCTTGTATACATTAAGATCCCAGTCCGCTTCGGCGCAGTTTACGACTACCTTTGGCTTAACTTTTTTAATAAGGTCAACTGTGTCATTAATGCTTTCGAGATTAACTAGCTCGAAAGGCACTTGAGGATATTTCTCAAAAAACCGTGCCGCACTTTCTCTCTGCATATCCGCAATCACAATCAACTTGCCATGCTCCAGAAGATCGCGGGCTGCAATTCTTCCCTGCATCCCCGCGCCGCCAAGTATTAAAACATCAGTCATAATGTTTTATTATACCATGCTATTCGTGGTGTTCCTCGGCTGCCATTGCCTCAGCTCTCGTCTTGTGCACCGTGCCGTCTTTGTGATTCGGCGGCGCATAGATCGTGTAGAGTTTCAGAGATTCACTGCTTGATGTGTTAATAATGTTGTGGCTTGTTCCGGCGGAGATAACAACAATGCTGCCATCTTTCAACGGATGTTCTTGCCCATCCAGCACCGCTTTACCCATACCCTTTTCAATGCGAATGAATTGATCTAGGTGATGTACTTCCTCCCCGATCTCTTCATTGGGCTTAAGCGCCATCACCACAAGTTGCATATTTTTCGATGTAAAAAGCACTTCTCGGAAATATTCGTTTTCAAGTGTTTTATCTTCAATATTTGTTACATATCCAGCCATAGTTTTTTAGTCTTGTTTTTTAATATAATAGTAAAGTGCCAGCGGTGCTGCCCAATTTGCGGAACGCTCAACGAAATCCCAAATCGGCAAACCGACCAATGGGCGAACGAGAGCTGTCCAGAAACCCCATGCGACAGCCCAAAGCAGCGCCGGAGGCCAAGGTTTTACGAGAACCAGCAATGCTACGGTAATATCTAAAAGACCGATTAATAACAGTAGCGTCGTTGCTGTCGGACTGTCGATATTAAGCAAGTCGCTAATCCACCCGATCCAATCCTTTTTTCCTTGAATTGCGAAAACACCATGCCCTAAAAATTCGCCCGCAACGCCGATCCGCAGCGCCCACTCAATTTTTTTATTAAGACTCATATAATCTATCATTACTATAGCCATACTGCCCAGAACATCAATGTGAAATTAATAAAAGAAATAACGCACCACGTGCAAAATGCCCTAAGAACAAATGCCTGTACATACGTAAAATAGAGCGAGAAGGCAAACCCGAATGCAACCAACGCCTGTACCGGCCACCAGGGACCGCCCGCAGTGCTGAACTGATACGCGAAGAACAATATAAGCAAATACATCACGAATCCCGCAATTGAATTGGGGATACCGAACGTTACGCTCTGCTTTGCATACTGAACTTTCCGGCACCATTCTTTAGGAAAGAAGAGGCATGCCACGTCAGTACCCGCGAACTTATGATACATGAGATACAACGTATCGAGCACGCCAAAAACGGAAAACAAATACACAACATTAAGTGTGGTCATATGCTTTTAGTATACGCCGGTTGCGTAACTAAGTTATCAACCATTCTTGTCACTATTTCTGGATTTGTTTCCAGAGCCAGATGCCTAGGAGTATGAGATCGGCCAACACCACGATATATGTGATGACGCCAAAAGTTCCCACTCCACCCATCATTGACCATCCGTTATATCCCATCATATAGAATCAGTATACTCTTTTTTGGTTTTTATTACAGCACCTCTACCACCTTCCGACGAGAGGTTGTGCCGGAAACAATTCGGACGTTATCATACGGAACCCTAAAGTATTCGGCAATTTTTTCAATCATTTCGTTATTCGCCCGCCCCCGCTCTGGTACCGAGCGCACGCCGACGGTGATTCTATCACCGTCTACCTTGATAAAATCTTGCTTGATTTTAACTTGTACAAAATAACGCATTCTGGTGTATGATATAAGTGTATTAAACGTATCTCATAATCCAATGGATGAAAATCAAAATCAACAGATGGGTGGCCACCATCGGAGGTGGCATCGGCGGGGCGGACATGGTGCGGCGAGCGGGGCATACGGTTTGGGCTTTATCGGAGCAGCCGTATATTTTATCCAGAATGCGGTGACATTCTGGGGCGGTGTCGTGGGTGTTTTAAAAGCCATCGTCTGGCCAGCTATTCTTGTCTATAATCTGCTCGGCTTTCTCGGTCTCTAGTGTGCGTTTTTACTTTTGGATGATTTTCTCGAGTTGTTCTAAAACAATCGGCAGCTTTTTGATGCCTTCGCTGCCGCTAAAGTGTTCCCATCCATGCACGACAAAAATCTCCGCACCGAGTTCTTTTTTAAATATTTTTGAATCTGACAAGGGCACAAACGGATCGTTATCCGAAAATATAGCTGCAAATTTGTTCGCATGGGATTTTATCTTTTTCCAGTCTAATGGCGTCTCGAGCCACGGCTTGGCAATCCCTGAATCATCCTCCGATTCATATGCTTCGTCGCTAAGATGTACGAATCCAGCCAGAAAAACTACCCCGCCGATTTTTTGTCCTTCTTCGAGTGATTCTAAATACCGCAAGATAGTTTGAGCTCCCATCGAGTGGCCTACCAAGAAAGTCTTTTCATTGGGTTTCCCGATCTGTTTTTTTAGAAATGGCGGCCAGACGTCGATTCGAGGGTTTAAGGGATCTGGCATGGCGGGATTATGTACTTCAATACCCCTTGCCTCCAATTCACTTTTAAGCCACGGAAAAATCCCCTCTTCCGGATATCCGTCCCAGCCGTGAATAATAAAAACGCGTTTCATTTAATTAATAAAATGCCACTTTTCTGATACTTTGTCAGACAACTGTTTTATCCGAGATCGTTTAATAAATATGTCGAAGAGGTGTTTCCAAACTAAGTCGGAATATAACCCCTCCGGATGCCATTGCACACCGAGAAGAAACGGATGACCCTTCATTTCTACCGCTTCAATTAATCCGTCAGGCGCAACGGCTGATGCGATGAGATGTTTGCCCAGTCGGTTTATGCCCTGATGATGCAAACTATTCACGCCGATCTCTTCCGCTCCAAGGATACTACGGAGCAAAGAGTCATCTGCGATAGCTACCGGATGTGAGATTCTTGTTCGGGACAATTCATTGCCATCGCTATCTTCATGATAGTCATGGTGAATACCGCCTTTCATTTCTTTTTTAACATCCTGGTATAAAGTTCCGCCAAGACAAACATTTAAAATCTGCACGCCGCGGCATATGGCCAATGTTGGAATCCCCTTCTCGATAGCTCTCTTTAGAACACGTATCTCCAACGCATCTCTTTGATCATTGATTCCGTGGCTGTATGGCTTTACCTCCTGACCGTAGAGACTGGGGTTAACATCCGTACCGCCGGGGAGCAAAATACCATTTGCGGCACCGATTAATTCGTCTATCAAATCTTTATTAGCACTTACAGGCACAACCAGCAGACTTCCGCCCGATTCCTCAATGGCATTTTTATATGGCGCAACGCGCTTATCATCCGCTGGCGGCCCTGTCCATAAAATAGTTAGTTTTCCCTTAATCATGCCTGAATCTCAGAATGCCTCGGTTTGTTGGGCATAACAGATAAACCCTACATTGATTTAAATACTATCACTCCAAAAATATAATTAAAGTATGATGTGACCCTACGGCACCATAGCAACAGAGTTACTGCGCCTGAGGTTGATTGGAAATTCTCTACAAGTACTATATGTAACCCTACGTCGCTAAGCGCGTCGCGTAAATCCAATTCAACAGAAGACCCCGCACCAGACGAGGCGAGGGGCCTTCAGTCAGAATGCGGGGTTAAAACGTTACGCCTGAGGAGGCAGGATCTTGGCTGCCTCGTCGAATACCTGTCTGGTGAGACGGATAGATTCTGCGACGTCGGAATCCATGTCTCCTCGCCGAGACCACGACTCGAGGATACCGATGTGTTCCCCGAGGTAGAACAGCTTGCGACTGAGCTCTCGGGTGCCGTCCGGAGATGATGGGACATCTTCTCTTGTTCGGAGATCCTCGAGAACCTTTCGGACAACTTGGGCCAACTCGCGCTGACCGGCCTCCTCGAGCGTCTTGGGCCAAGTGGCGAAAAGAGAAGCGAGCTCATGAGCCGCTTTCACGGGCATCACGCTCTCCTCAAGCAGGCCGAAGAGTACCAACAGCTCGCCTGCCTTTGCTTCGCGGATGTCGCTGGTGATGCCGACCGTGCTCCGAATGATCAGCATCTTGATCTTCTCATGAAACGGAAGCTTCTTTTGTTTGGACACTGCTCTTCCTCCTTTTCAGATATAGGTAGCAGACACTACCTAACTAACTAGGGTCGCGAGGCTTTCAGTCTTGTACCCATCCCCGGAGACGGTCGGCCTCTGCTTGACGTTCGGCAACGATTTCAGGATGGTACTGATCCATGTGAGCGAACTCGCTCGGGTAATCATTGCCAACCTCTCGTTGACAATGCGGGCACTTTTGTGTCGGCTTGCCATTATCAGTCGGCATGATGACCTCCTTTGCAATAGAGTAGACGAGAAGTGGTGCGGGTAGCTTCTGTCGGTACGGGGGTCACTGGGCTTGAAATCATGACAAGCTGTCGACGTCCTCTTTTTTGTCCAGGCTTTGTTCCCACGCATCGTAGGATAACGCAACGCACATGTCAGCGATCATGCCGGCAATCATGCGATCGTAGTACGGCTGGACTCCGGAGCACGCCACAACAATGCCTTCCCGCTTCACACCGCCCCAGTATGGAGCATCGCCCGTATACAACAGGTGTGGTTTGATGTCGGTCCCGCCGTCGTTGCGATCTTCCCAAAGCTGAAATGCCTTACTCATGGCGATCTTGTCGAACTGGTGGGGCCAGTTCTCCCCAATGCTGTGTTCGTAGAGCACGAAGGGCCTCACACCTTTGTCTGTGATCTCCGGAACAAGGACAACGATGTGCCCCTCGCAGCGTTTGAGGTACGGAAAGGAGGGGTCAAAAAAAGTTGCCTTTAGAACCTGGCTGACGGCGATGATCGCCACGTTTACGTTCAAGAACTTCGGCACTGAATACTTCTCGATCATGCTCTCCTCCTTTTCCTTTGCAGTCTATATTATACCACGGAAGTTTGACTTTTGCAAGACATAAACAAAGACCCTACACCAAAGTCAATGCCAGAAAACCGCTTCTAGGCGGTTTTCTGGATACTTGCAATGCGCATGCAGTACGCTGAAACTAGTCGTCGAGGTCTACATCGAGGTCGATTTCAACTCTACCGTGTCCCGATGATTCCGAACGACCCCGCTCTTCATTGTCTTTATTCTCGTTCCCGTTGTCATTGTCTTCGAGATTCTCCTCTTCGTCGAGGTCTCCATCTTCATTCTCGTCTTTGTTGTTTTCATCCTCAAAGTGGAGTTTCGCTTCAATAAGCTGTTTCGCGGCCTGCGCTTCGGAGTGCGCCTGGCTGAACAGGACGAAGGCTGCGGCATAGTCGCTGGTCGCCAGCTTGGCATTTCCCTGCGTTATCAAATCCTGCGCCACTGCTAGGCGGGCGTTAGCTTGGGCGGTGCCGTCGGCGCCGAGGGCTTCAGCCTTGCGGTCAATAAATTTCCGGACTTCCGCAATTTTGTTTTCGGCGGACTGCAGACGGCCTTCGGCTGCCTGCTGGACATCTGATGCGCCCGCAACGCGTGTCTCATGACGCTCGCGCTCATCGTCGGCATCATCTGCTTCTTCGCGGATTGCATGCAGAAGCTTTTCAATATCCGCTCGCGTCTCGCTATTCAAGGACAGGGAAATATTAGTAAGAATGCGCTCATGTACCTGCAATGCCGTTTCAAAATCCGCCGACACGCGCGCGGCAACGTCCGCATCACGGTCTTCAAACTTACTTGTTCGTTCAGCGACGCGGTCCGCAAATTCCTGGAACCGTTCCTGAAGCATCGCTCGGGTTTCGGCATCGAGCTTCGCCTCCGCGGCAAGCTCTTCCGCCTCTTTAAGTCGTTCTTCCGCAATATCTGCATTGAATCCAGCCCTCGCGCTCTCTGACAGCGCAAACCATCCCCTTACTTCTTCGTTTATGTTTACTTTCACCGGGTAGAGCGTATCGCCGGGCAAGCTCTGTTGAGCTCCGACTGACACCCCACCGGTTAAGAGAAGTACAATTGCTATAAATAATGGCATATATGTTTGTGGTTTTGATGTTAATACTGGTACTCTTCTATCCGTATCCGTCGACCGTTGCGTGTAATAACGCTCCGCGTTCGGATTTCTTACAGCCTGTAAAAGCTGTTCCCGAATGCGTGAACGCTCGCCCTCGGTGAGAGAGAGGTTTTTCGCCCCTAAAAAGAGTTTTTGGAGGGTTGATTTCATGTGTTGTGTGTTTCTGGCGCGTTCATGGCATCCCGCAGCTTCTGCAGTCCCCGGTGAAGACGGACCGAGACGGTATTTTCTGTCAGGCCCATCAGTACGGCAATATCTCTGACTGCCATGTCGTCAATATACCGCATGACCACGACATCGCGGTAGGCGGGGTTCAGAGATTCCATGAGCGCGGTAATTTCGCGTTCCGTTACTGATTGCAGAATCGCGCTTTCGCTGCCATCGGTGTAATCAAACCCGCCGGCCAGCATCGCGTCGAGCGAATCTTCCGTGTGCCGGCGGTATTGGTCAACGATGAGATTATGGGCAATACGGAAAATAAAAGCTTTCGGCTGTTCCAATGTGCCACCGCCATCAAGATGCCGCCACACCCGATAGAAAGTCTCCTGCAGGAGATCGAGCGCTTGGTCGCGGTCGGAAATCCGGAAATAGCAATGCCTAAACACGGCGATACCGAACGTGTCATACAACGCCAAAAATTCACGCTCTAAAGTTTGTCGCTGTTGTTGAGTCACGTCGTAATATGTCGGACCGGAAAAATCACTGATTATTCTTGGACTTACCCATAAACCCCACAAACGCTTTCATGATTTCGAGAGGGACGGTGAAGACGATGGTGTTGGATGCGTCAGAGGAAACATCATTGATCGATTGCAGAGTGCGCAAGTGCAGGGCGCCCGGAACTGCCGAGAGGATTTTAGCGGCTTCAGCCATATTCTGGGCAGCGGCCAGTTCGCCTTCGGAATTAATGATGACGGCCCGCTTCTCGCGTTCGGCTTCGGCTTGCTTGGCAATCGTGCGTTCCATATCAGCGGGCAGGCTTACGTCTTTGAGTTCGACATTGCTGACTTTCAAGCCCCACGCATCGGTTTCCACGTCGACAATCTCGCGAATACGCTCGGCGAGTTTATCACGGTGCGCCAAAAGCTCATCGAGCGTCACCTCGCCGACGATATTGCGCATGGTGGTCTGGGCGTACTGCGAAATGGCATACTGGAAGTCTTCAACTTCAAGAATCGCTTTTTCTGCCGAAAAGACTTTGTAATAGATTACGGCATTGACCGTGACGGAGACGTTGTCGCGAGTAATGGCTTTTTGGTCAGGCACATCAACGGCCTTCACTCGCATATCAACTTTCCGGGAGCTCTGGACGATAGGAAATACTAAGCGCCAGCCTGGTTCCATGATGCTCGAAAAGCGGCCCATAGTGAACTTGAGCCCGCGTTGATACTGGTTCACCTGGCGGATACTGACGAGAACGACAAAAACCGCGAAACCGAGCAAATAGTACGGCATATTGAGTTGCTAAAGTTTGTACGTCTGTAGCGTATACTTTTGAAAAACCGCGCGCAAGCCCGTCTAAGTTTTTTTTGAAATTTAGGCGGGCAAGGACTGAATTAAAAGTAACCCTACGGCGTTATAGCAATAGAATTGCTACGCCTCAGGCCGAATAGAAATTGTCTACACAATTTCTATTCGTACCGCAATGCCCGGATCGGATCGAGACGACTAGCTTTGAGCGATGGCAGTGCGCCGGCTATCAGGGCAAGCGCAACGCCACCGGCGAGAATACCGAGGAATGGCAAGATAGGAAATGCGAGCAATTGAAAGCCGACGAAGTCTTCGAGAAACGTGCGCGTTGCCACCCGATTGGCGATGAGACCGACAATAACGCTCAAGCTGATGCCGAGAGCTGAACCCCAGAAGCCGATACTAGCCGCTTCCAGCGAGAAAATTGTAAAAATCGTGCGGCGGTTGGCGCCGAGCGCTTTCATAAGGCCGATTTCCGAAGTGCGTTCATTGACAGCCATGAAAAGAGTATTGACGATGCCAAAGGTCGCGGCCAATAGCGCAATACCGCCAAAGACGTTTAAGACAATTAAGATAGTATTAATAACCGTGCCGATAGTGCCGACCTGGTCTTCCAGGGTTTGGGCGTTATAGCCGGCATCGGAAAATTGCTTTTTCAAATCAGTAAGGTCTTGGCCAATAACCACAGGGTCAAATTGTACGAAAAATGCGCGATAGCGTTCAACCTGCGCTGGATTTGCCTGGGCGATGTGTATTTCTTTCGAAAGCTCCTGGTTGATATTCATCTCGGCGTTCCCTACTAGCGAGCGTTCTTGGATACCGGAAATGATTAGTGAAATTTCAATAGTCTTCCCCGTAATATCTTTATAGCCAAGAATGATTTCTTTTCCGACAGCGTCTTGGGCAGAACTGAATCCCAGCGGAGTGACATAGCGGGCAGGAATCGTAATGTCGTGTGTGCGTCCCGGTTTGATTGTAGTTCCTGACGCCATTTCAATATTAAAGCCCGGGACATATTGTGATGCACTGCCCTGGTATTTGGTGCCGCCATGCGTAATGTACTCGATGCGCGCGTTATACATAGGAGTAATCTGCTTCACGCCGGCAATAGCTTGAATCTTCGGGATATCGTTAGGATTTAAAAATGTCACATCAAACTGGCCCACGGGCCGATCGGGATTGTATTCAGTTACGTCATTACTGACAGGATTATTCGATGACGTGTTTTTAGCTTGAACGAGCAGGACATCTTCCGCGCCTAAGTTGCCAAGCTGACGATCTACATATTCGCGGATGCCGCTGCCTAAGCCATTGGTGAGCGAAATAGCAAAAACGCCGATGAATACCGCGCCAATGGTTAAAAACGTGCGAAGTTTTGCCCGAAAGAGATTGCGCTGGGAGATTTTAAATTTATCGGAGAATTTCATCGGGATTCATGGTTAGACGATAATACCGTCTTTAATAGTGATCGTGCGATCGCATAGTTTCGCCAAATCAGGATCATGCGTTACTAAAATCAGCGTAATGCCGCGGGATTTTTGGAGGTCTAAAAGAATCTTCATGACATTGGCGCTGTTTTCGGTATCGAGGTTTCCGGTCGGTTCATCGGCGAAAATAACTTCCGGTTGGGTGATGAGCGCCCGGCCGATGCAAAGGCGCTGTTTCTGACCGCCGGAAAGTTCGACAGCCTTTTGCTGGGCTTTTTCCTCCATGCCCACTAACTTAAGCATTTCCATGCCGCGCTGGATACGCTCTTTCTTTGAGACGCCCATGATTGCCAGCGGCAATGTCACATTATCCAAGCAGGTATCGCGGCCATTTAAGAAAAATTGCTGGAATACGAAGCCGAATTTTTTGTTGCGAAGCGCATCAATATCCGGTTGAGATAATTGAGAGGTGGGCGTGCCGTCAATAATCAGCTCGCCTGACGTGGGGCGGTCGAGCGTGGCTAAAATATGCATCAGCGTTGATTTGCCGCTGCCGGATTTGCCAACGATGGCGACGCTGGTGCCTTTATGAATTGCCAGCGAGACGCCTTGTAAGGCATTTGAATTTCCTTCGTAGGTCTTGGTTATGTTATGAGTTTCAAGGACTACGGATTCGCGCGCTGAAGTTTCGGTAAGAGCGCGAAGACCGGCCGCCATGAGGATTGGGGCCCAGCCTGCTTGTTCCAGCTTTTGAACAATTTCCGCGTCGGATATGCCGATATAGCGGGCATCTTGGATGTATCGTGTGAGTTCAGGTGTGATCATGTATAGCCGCAATAGTATACTAAACTTTTGATGTGTTGTCAAAGGATCATTAAAACCGCCAGTCTGGGCGGTTTTAATGAATTTAATACAGAAAATATTTATATCTCCACTCGCTTACGAAAGACATGGATCTGTCCAACGTGTCCACACTTGTGGGCGTAGTTCGCATAAACGATAAAATCTTCCAAAGAATACTGTTTGCCGTACCAGGAAATCGTGCCAGGTTTGGCTAAGAGTTTGGCCGAGATTTTTTTAATCATTTTTTCGACTTCTTTGAAAGTCTTTACGTATTCGGTCAGTGTCTTTTGAACAGAGTAATCTTTTCGGGCGGCAATTTGATTATCATTAAAGGATTTATAATTCTTTATCCTCGCATTCAGATACGGTGTCGGTTTCTTCTTGCTAACTACGGAGTTCAGCGCATCCACCAGCAAATGCTCATAAGAAGCCAGATGAGCCATAACATCCTTGATAGACCATTTGGTAGTGGCACCAACTTTTGTCCAATCCTTAGCCTTTAAACCTTGCACCGCTTCCATGACGTCTTTATGGCCATAGAAGATCATTTCTGGAGTATTCATGATTAGACTATCCGATAGATTTCGCGTTTGCCTCGCTGATACATTTCGACATGAGGGGGCTTCTTCTTGTTCTTTTTGGCTTGGACCCGCTGTTTTGCGTAATCGCCCATCATATTTTCAAACTCCTTCAAGCTTTTTAACTCATACTCAATGACGACTTTATTGTAATCGGTAACTAGGTCAACCAACACATGACCCCTGAAGCCTTTCCAACTAGCCATGTCTTTTTTGAAAAGCTCGGCAAGATCACCGGCATATCCTGGCTTGGCAATAAATACTTCTCGGACGACGTACATTTTGATTGGTTAATTAATATTTTTAATACTTATTCCTCCCTGCCCCACTGCCAACGCGGACGTTCGCCTTTTTTCCAGCAGAGCCATAAGAATACTGCCGTGAGAATCACGAACGGTACAAAGATTCCGTAAAGCGTGTCGCTGCCGGAATGTGAGCGAGCATCAACGCGTACAAAAATCACAGCGATAAGTGCGGCATAAACGACAACCGAAAGTAATCCTTGCCACGTTACTGGGACCCAGCCCCAGCCATAGAGTTTGCGTTTAAACCAATAACCTTGCGGATTATTCTTAGCATACTGCCGGTAAAGCGGTACTCCCGCCAGCGTTATGAATCCAGCAAATACAGCAACAGCTAAAGGAAAACTTTTAGTGAGGCCCCAAGCCACGCCTCCGCCGATAAGAGCCATCAATAAATCCCGCCAGGAGATTTTGTATGTCATACCTAATAGACTTACCGGTTCATCCAAGCCGAATCGTACCACTGCTTAGCAATTGCACCCAATGTCACCAGAAAGAAGCCAAAACCCACAATCCAGCCAAGAAATGGCACAAGATTAACGATAAATAACGCAATCGTACCCAAGATTGCTGTCTTCCAATCAACTGGCGCCGGCTCCCGCTTCATTAAGACTTTAGCCAGCCAGCTGCCGAATAGCATACCGGCGCCAATGACCGACAACATCACCATGGCAATATAACCAAGTAAAGTCAGAGCCGCGATAGGAATACCGATAATCGTGAAACAAACCAGAACAATCGCCACCGGCACCGCGACCAGCACCAAAAATCCGCGCAATAGACTCGGCCAGAAGTTAGCTAACCCGCGGTGAATGACTTGTGATGCTTTGGTTTTGAAAATGAGCAATAAAAGAAGCGAAGTTATGGCAAATAAAATCAATTTAGCGAAGAACGAAAAGACGATGAACGGCCCCATGAAGTTCCCGCGGTCAAAACGGCGAACCTGATTGAATGTAGTCCTGCCCGTAATGCGCGCGCTGGGAGCAATAGCCGCCTCTTTGCCCGACCGATATGAGAAGTTACCGGCAATGACAGCAGTGTCGCCGAGCGTGACTTCACCGGAAGTGATATTCACGCTGCCATTAACTCGGCCATCAATAATAACTTGGCCGCCAGCCACCACTAAATCGCCGCTGACCACGGCACTGGAGGTCAGGTGAACCTGGCCACCGGCGACAAAAAGATCGTCTAAGACGGTTCCATCTATTGAAATGTTGCCGCCAGCCAGGCGAGCGTCGTCCCCAACTGATCCAGCCAAATTAATTGTCCCGCCGGCTAGGATGGCATCTTCGGCGACATTGCCGGTTACGGAGAGATTACCGCCAGCCGCCACCAGGTCTCCGGAAATTAATCCCGATAAGGTAATCGTGCCTGACGCGACGTATAGGTCGTCCGATACCGTCTGGCCTCTCGCTAACGAGTAGCTATCGCCTGTTTTAAACGTGGCTGCTAATGAGACTACCGGCCACGCTAACACCATCGCCACCAACACTAGTCCAATGAGTTTTTTCATAATCATAAGATTACGCTTTTGAAAAAACAGGTGCAAGCCCGCCTAAGTTTCTTTGAAATTTAAGCGGGCAAGTGACGGTTTTTCTAATTTTCTTCAATATAACTTTTCCAGGCCTTGCCCTTTAGCTCTTTTAGTTTAGATGTTCCGGCTTGAGATAGAATGGACAGGTATAAATCAAATAGATTACGGGCAATAACTGAACTGGAAAATTGTTTCGAAGTCTGGCTGGCAGCCTGGGAGAGTTTTTCCCGCAACGGTGTATCGGAAAGTAGCAGCTGAACTTTTTCAATAGCCTCCGCTTGCGTGGAAACAATAAAGCCGTTTTCGCCATTGCGGATGATCTCCGGTGCCACACCCACCGGATAGACTATCGGTACGAGACCTTGCGACATACCCTCAATTAAACTCTGTGAAAATCCTTCGTAACGCGAAGGAATGAATAAAATACTGCCACGAAACGGCTGTAGGTAAGCCGGCAGTCTATCTTTGGGTAGGTTGGCCCACATGGCATGATTTGGAATTTGTGTCCGCATCCAGGCTGCCAATGTTTTATTGGTCGTGATAGAAAATGTTAATTTTGGTACGTTAGGAAAACGCTGGTAGAGGTGAATAAGACGGTCCAATCCCTTTAATTTCAAAGTAAAAGCATCACTGCCCAACCGGCCAAGGAAAACGAGACGCGGTTTATCTATCATCGGAACAGGAGGCGATGAAAACCAATAATCTTCGATGGCATTATGGATCAAGTGTATCTTTTCCGTGGGTACACCTGCTTCGATTAGCTCTTTACGGACTTGCTCCGACGAAGCGACTACTGCCGTAGCGCGCGAGGCAACATATTCCTCAACATCGGCGATATCACGCAGCGGTTTCTGGGTTTTGATATTAAGTTCAGTAATAGCACCGTCTTTTTTGAGCCGGTACCAAATGCGCTTTGTAGCACCTTCAATACGATTAGCTTTTGGGGTTTTTTCTATAAAACCCCGCGTCGTCGAGCCAAAGTGGCTTACCACCGGCACGGGATAGACGAGGAACGGCAACACCGTATATGTCGTCCCCTGGATAACATCAAACTTCAAAATCTCTTTCCGCCGTTCAAGAAGAGAATAGAAGAATAAGATGCTTTTCAGGCCGCCCAGGTGGGGCGGTGCATCAACTAGCGAAGTTTTCGGATAGAAATTTTTAATTTCCACCCCACCTTCCTTTAACTTCAGCGACATTAGATCGTTGATGAAATGTGCTCCCGTACCGAGTTTCTTTTCGTTATGAATGAATGCAACCTTCATGATTTCAGTATAGCGTAAAGCGGGTCAGATGTCCGTTAATTTTCATTCAAATTTAAGTACCTTAATTAATTTATCGTCATTAGACTTTGGATTACCACGCCCATCAGTATTGTTAGTTAGAATATGGATTACGCCGTTGAGATCGGCTGTCACAGTGCGTAATCGGCCATATTGACCCGTGAAATGCTCGGTAAATGCGGTAACCTTGTCGTTCGAAATCGTGGCTTCGTATAATGCTTCACCGCGTAGACCGGCAAAATAAATTTTATTGTCTTTAAATAATGCTCCCGATGGTGCCCAGGTCTTATTGGGCCCAGAATTGATAATCGGTTTTTCCATGCCGGAACGAGTTTCATCGCCTTGAATTTCCGGCCAGCCGTAATTGGCTCCCTTTTTAATTAGATTTAGCTCATCGTAACCTGATTGCAGACCAGAGCGGCCGTGTTCAGTCGCCCACAACCTCCCCTGATCATCCCAAGCCAGCCCCTGAACATTACGATGACCATAAGAATAGACCGCATTTTTAAAGGGATTGTCCGTTGGAACTGATCCGTCATCATGAACTCGAAGAATCTTGCCCGCCAGTGAGGCGGTATTCTGCGCATTATCTTCATTACCAGCATCACCCGTGCCGATATAAAGCAGGCCATCGGGACCGAATTTAATGCGCCCGCCGTCATGATTGCTGGCGCCGGGGATATTTTGAATAATTATTTTCTTGTTCGTCAATTTGTCATCTCGAAATTCATAACGCTCAACTCGATTGGTTGTGCCCTGGCCGGCGCGAGTCGTAAGATACAGATAAATATAACGGTTGCTAGAAAAGTTCGGATGTAGAGCCATGCCCAAGAGTCCGCCCTCGCCAGAATGTTGGACTTCGGGGACAGGAATAACTGTCCGCTGGCCCTGGCCGGGCAGGCCGTTAGATGAAATTTTGACAAGATTTCCGGCTCGTTCAGTAATCAACATTTCCTGCGCAGGCAGGAATACTACCTCCCAGGGGATATTCAAATTTTGAACGATCACTTCCGGATTGCCTGTGCTTTGATTTTGAATTGGTGTTGGCGAAACAGTAGCTGTTGGCGCCATATCTATTTTAATACCTGGCAATAGAAAATATCCCAGCCCAATAACCAAAAGCGTCCCCATCAAAATAAAAAGCGGTTTCTTATAGGCTTGTTCGGGTGTGAGGATCATGATTTAACTTTAACACGCATTGTCTCAAAAGAAAAAACGACGTGGATCCACGGCGTTTTTTCCGAGATATAGGTCTCCCTCCGGGCGAGCTGCCTAGTGCTGTGCGCGCTTGGCGATCGAGTAGACAGCGCCTAACCCGATCAGGACATAGACAACTTGAACAGCGGTTGAACCGCTACCGAGTAGTTCCTCTATGACATTGTAGCCTGCAACTGCATCAAGTCCCAAGTTCAAGCCACCAATAACAAGAAGGAGCCACGCCCACCAGCCTAAATTCATTGACATATACGATTTGTGTTGAGAATTTGGTTAGTATCGACCTTTGCTCTATTTTATAAAATTACGGAATTGCGCGCAATCGCGACATATACACAGGTACCTCAAAGTATCTTTTTGCGATTAATTACCCGGGCAAGGTGTAAATTCGCATTTTGGTCCGCTGCGGCCGACATAAGTGCCGTCTGGACAGAGTTTGGCGTCTTGGGTGCAATAAACATTATCGCCATCATCGGTGATATCACCCAAGCCGCCGACATTATTACTAACCATAAAACCGATCACCAGCGCTATAGCCGCCAAAAAACCAAGCGTGTAACCGAAAAGTCGTAACGCTTCCTTTTTTTGGCCTTCCATAAAGAGAAGAACCGGCCGAAGCAAGACTAGTGAGCCAGTAATGCAGGCGGAGATGATAAAAAGCATTAAAAACAACGCAAATCCGAGCCAGCCGTCCGGCTGTCCTCCGAACCACTTTTCCGCGTTATTCATAAACCAGGCGAATAGGAACACGTAGAGAGCCGTACCGGCGGCGCTGACAAATGCTTTTGAGGAGAGTTTATTATCCATTGCTCTAAGATTATGCCTTCGGGAAGCGAGTTGCAAGTGACCTATTGATTCAACCGAGAATCAATTTCCTGCTTGAAGCGTTCCACGCTCAACGCGCCTTCAAATTTTGTACCGTTGATGAAAAAAGTGGGCGTGGCGCTGACGCCAACCGCATTGCCATCAGCCATATCTTGATTAATGGTTGTGTTGAACTGGTTATTTTCCACCGCCGTTTTAAGTTTTTCGGCATCCAGACCAAGTTCACGGGCATAACCGGCGAAAATGTCCGTTGGGTCAGACGCCGTACTCCATTGAGACTGGTTCTCATATAACTTGTCATACATCTCCCAGTATTTTCCTTGCTCCCCGGCGGCTTCGGCAGCCTCGGCAGCGGATTTAGCATTGAAATGAATTGATAACGGAAAATTACGGGCCACAAAATTGACATTCGGGTTGTCTTTATACGCCGCGAGAACTTGTTTCATGATCGGATGCGCATATCCGCACGCCGGGCATTGGAAATCGCCAAACTCCACAATTGTGACTTTGGCCTCTTTTTTAGCGGTCATATGGCTATTTTCGAGCACTAGCCGCGTTAAATCCGCGCTTGTAAGCGGAGCGTTTCGCGATATCAGCCATATCAGACCGCCGAGCGCGACGCAGGTGATAATCAAGATGATTTTAGCTTCTTTTGTCATGGAGTGAAATTAGCATAAATACTGAAATTACGGCAAATGACAGCAAGGACAGAAATGGAATCGTCACAAAACCGAAATATTCTATAAATTGAGTCGTGCAGGAAACCCCGGCCTCACATGGTGCTACGCTATTCGGTAAGAAGTTGTAATAAAGAAGATTATGATAAACGGCAATCAACCCGCCAATGATACTAAGCGGTAAAACATAATACGGCACATTGCGGTCCCGACGAAGTATGCCCACTGCCAGAATCACCACTAACGGATACATCGCAATCCGCTGGTACCAGCACAGGATACAAGGCGGAAAACTCATGACTTCGCTGAAATATAAACTCCCTAATACCGAAATTAGGGCTACCAGCCAGGCCAGGTACAATGCGTTATCTTTGATGAATTTCATTACATTTTATTAAATGCCGGCACCCTGTTCTCGCCACATCGCCTGGTAGAGCCCGGCTCGATCTAATAGATTATCATGCGGACCTTCCTCAACGATTTTGCCCTTTTCTAGTACATAAACTCGGTCGGCATCGGCGATCGTGGAAAGGCGGTGCGCCACGGCGATGGTAATTAAATCAGGATTTGTGAGTGTAATATTCCGAATCGTCTGCGTAATTTCCTTTTCGGTAATTGAATCTAAACTACTCGTGGCTTCATCAAATATAATTAGACTTGGTTTTCTTAGCAAAGAGCGGGCGATGGCTAATCGCTGACGCTCACCACCGGAGATTTTAATGCCGCCCTCGCCGATTCTAGTATCCAATCCCTTGCCGCCCCGCTCAATGATGGCCATAGCTGAGGCGCTTTTCAAAACGTCAATACATTCCTCATCTGTTGCATCGGGCCGGACGAATAAAAGATTTTCTCGAATCGTGCCGGCAAATAACTGGGTTTCTTGCGATACGTAACCAATCAAAGTCCGGAGATGTTCGTAGTCAATCCGATTAGCATCAACGCCATTGATTAAAATCTGGCCGCGGGTGGGTTTATAGAGGCCTACGAGCAGTTTCACCATTGTGGATTTGCCGGCGCCTGAAGGACCGACAAACGCCACATTACTTCCTGGTTCAATCACCAGTGAGACATCCTGAATCGAAGGAATGGCATCGCGATATGCAAAAGATATGTTTTTCAATTCGATAGATTTGATGTGGTCAATCTGAACCGGGCTGTCGGGCTTTTGTTCGGGTCTTATGTCCAGAATCTGCTGTAATTTTTCCATGCTGGCTTTAGTTTCCTGGTATTCGTTGGAAACTCGCCCCAATTCCTGTAACGGACCAAAAATGAAAAAGAGATAAAAATAGAGGCTGAAAAATTCGCCGAATGTAATCTGTTTTTGAAAGATAAGCCACATCATCAAGAGCAGAAGCGCAGACCGGATCGTGTTTACTAAAGTACCCTGGATAAAGCTTAAAACGCGGATGCGACGGATTTTTTTAAGTTCCAGGTCTAGAATTTTTTCGTTAGTTAAGTTAAGTCGTTTAGTTTCTTGATTTTCCAGGCCCAAACTTTTTACAAGCTCAACATTTCGCAACGTTTCTGTCGTCGAACCGGCCAGCGCCGCTGATTCCGTGACAATCGCTTTCTGGGCATTTTTAATGCTTTTAGATAAAAAGAACGTGACACCACCCATTGACGGGATAATCAAGAGGTACAACAAGCCAATGAGCCAGTGAACCGTAAACGCATATACCAATACGAAAGCAATGCCGACCAAAGTCATAAAGATAACGCCGATGGCGCTATTGATTAGTGCTTGAGAATCCGCCCGGGATTTTTGTAGTTTTTGAAGTAATTCGCCGGAACGCTGGTCTTCAAAAGCGCTATATGGCAGAGAAAATGAATGGGCAATGCTTTTGGCGTAGAGATTCGCACCAACGCGCTGGGTAACGATGCTGACATAATAGTCCTGAAAGTTTTTGGCTACCCGCGATACGAATGCCACGCCCATTGAGGCGAAAAGCAATAGAATAATGCCAGAGAAAAATTCCTGCCGCGTAAGGTTGGCAACGTTACTGGCATATTTATCTACGATAATCCGAAAAATTTGCGGGTCTAATAACGAAAAAACCTGGTTAATTGTTGCCAGGAATAAGGCCAAATATAGCAGTTTCTGCTGTTTCTTGAGGTACTGCCAAAGCAATTGCATAAAGATGCATCATACACTTTTCACGGAATTTTTCCACCAGTTTATTTCGCCAGCAATGAGGCGTAAGTGAGAACGATGTCAGGATAGCCGACTGAACTGCCATAGTAGCTGGTCAGAGCTCTTTTCTGGTCATCGTCCCAACCGTGTTTCTTTAGGAAGTTGGCGGCGCTGGGAATCGCATCCGCGGGATTGAGCAGCTCGATTATTCCATTTCCATCCCCGTCAATCCCGTAATTCATGAGGGAGTCGGGCATAAATTGGACGATACCCATCGCACCGGCATACGAACCTTTAATGGCGTAACAGTCCAGATTGAATTGTAGGCAGTATTTTGAGAGGGCAATCAATCGCTCGGCTTCCAATCGCCAGTTTTCCTCGGGTTTTTTATAGTTTAAGCGCGAGTAGATTGCATTGAACGTGGGCGTGCTGCCAGTGTTCTTTCCAAATTCAGTTTCCACGGCGATAATGCCGGTGATGATGCCTTTGGGCACGCCAAAATCCTGTTCGGCTTTATCAAAGGCTGCTTGATTGGCTTTGATATAGTTTTTCCCCTGCTGGACATAGCTTGGGCTATAGAGTTTTCGGCGGATTAATATCCAATTCGGTGTTTTATGGGCCACTGTCTGGAGGGGGTATATTTGAAGTCGAATGTCAGTCAAAACTTTATTCACTTCAGCTTCCTTAAAACCAGAAGTAACAAGTTGCTGCTGGACATAGGCCAATCGCGGATCAGTCACCGGCGACATAATTGGTTGAGTTACTGAAGGAGTTAGTAAGGCTGGTGTGTCTTTGGGAGAGGCCACAATCAGCGCCAGCGCTATTCCCACCACGGCTGGCGCGGCAAAAAGGAGAATCTTCCGAAGTAGATTAACTGTTTGTGGCGTCATGCTATTAAATTGAAGCATACTGGGCTACAACTGGGTAGTCGAGTAATTTTGAAGCAACCCGTGAAAAATTTTCAGCATCTTTATTGGTAAAGAACTGATTTACTGGGCCACCGATAGAATTCTTCAAATTGTGTTCGTTTAAAAGAGAGGCGGTGCGCCCGGCAACTGCCTTACCAGAATCTACCAGAGCCACCGACGATCCCAATATTGCTGCGATTTTTTCTTTGAGAAACGGATAATGCGTACATCCGAGCACAAGCTGGTCTATACCTTCTTGCTTTAAAGTCAGTACATATTTATTCAATAATTGGGTCGTTGCCTGACTGTCTAAATCGCCATTTTCAATACTGTCCTCTAACCCAGCACATCCGATTCTTAAAACTTCGATATTACTGGCAAATTTATCTATCAGTTCTGTAACGTACTGGCTTTTTGCCGTAGCCGGCGTGGCAATCAAAGCAATCTTGCCTGTTTTTGTCTGTTCGGCGGCCGGCTTTATAGCTGGCACAACACCGACTATTGGCAGAGAAAACGATGATCTTAATTCTTGAATTGCGTGACAGGTAGCGGTATTACAAGCCACTACTACCATCTTTACTTTCTGCGACAGGAGAAACTCCATAATGCGAGAAGTGAGAGCAACCAGCTCCTCTTTCGTCTTCCCGCCATAGGGAACATTCTTTTGGTCCGCAAAGAATACGAAACTTTCATTCGGCAAGAGGCCCTGAAGTTCTTTTAAGATACTCAAGCCACCGACCCCAGAATCAAAAACTCCTATGGGAAAATTGTTCATGAATGAATTAGAGCAAGTTTCTGGATTCTTGGCCAACGCTTAATCTCGGCTTACATTCGGCCTACTGGCCTCAGTACTTCCACATACGCTTAGCTAATCTTTAGTACTTCTTC